>Ga0308414_1000178_pt1 | contig 39828 bp, 37 predicted proteins | sample HotsprSampleOS50_FD_205667 | JGI IMG/M metagenome (GOLD analysis project Ga0308414, IMG submission 205667) | Hot spring phototrophic mat microbial communities from Octopus Spring, Yellowstone National Park, Wyoming, United States - 20090730_OS50 ... | reverse complement strand
GTGTAGGCGAGCGCGAAGAGGAAGTTCTGCAGCCATTGCTGCTGGCCCCAGAAGGTCCAGGGCGTGGCGACCAGACCGCCAGCCTGCGCCCACAAGCGCGGATAGGGGAGGTGATACTTGGTCTGGTCACCGCCTACGGGGGGCGCGAACCATGTCGGGGCCTGGGCCGCGAGCAGGACGCCACAGAGGAGCACGAGGGCCCAGGCGAAGCGGGTGCGAGGCCACCGCACCGCCCGTAGGGCTCCCAGGAGGAGACGGCACCCCACCGTCAGGGCCACGACGGCCGCGATGGCGACGGGCAGCGGCCGCAGCAGCTGGATCGCGGCGAGCCCGAGCGTTCCGTGGGCCGTCAGGCCGAGGCCCATGGCCAGGCCCGCCACGAGGTGCTCGTGCGTGCGCCGGGGTTCTGCCCCGAGCAGGCGGAGGACCACAAGGCCAGCTGCCGTAGCGGCCGCCAGGATGACGGCCAGGAGCGCCAGGTCGATCACAGCTCCCCCCGGAGCCGCGCGAGCCAGTAGATCGCGTACACGGCCCCGGCCCATGTCGTGAGGAGCAGACGTGCCGCGCGCATGCGAGCTGCAGCATACTCGGGGGTCCAGAGCATGGCGAGCACAGCGGCCTGGCTCGCGCTTGCGCTCGGAGGCGGTGCCCGCTAGCCGTCTCTCCGATGCGGTATCGGAGATGGAGCGGCGCGCTCGCTCTGCTCGCCGTCGGGTCCTTGGCGTGGAGCGAGGGCCAGGCAGCGCTCGACGAAGCGCTCGGGGCGCTGCAGGCGCGCTACGATGCGACCCGGACCCTGAAGGCGGCGTTCAGGCAGACCCTCGAGTCGCCGACCCTGGCGGGTGCGCTCGAAGCCCGAGGGACGGTGGTGTTCGAGAAGCCCAACCGCATGCGCTGGGACTACACGGGGCCCGATGTCCAGACGATCGTCGGCGACGGCGAGACGCTATGGATCTACCAGCCCGACCTCAAGCAGGTGATCAAGACGCCGCTGCGCGCCGCCTTCCAGTCGAGCACGCCCGTGACCTTTCTCGCCGGGCTGGGGAACGTTCGCCGCGACTTCGAGCCATCGCTGGTGACCGAGGATGCGCAGCGCTGGGTGATCCGGCTGGTGCCCCGGCAGAGCGACGCCGGGATCGGCACCCTGCTGCTCGACATTCGCAAGCACGATGCGAGCGTGGCCGAGGCGCGGATCACCGACGCTGCGGGCACCGTGACCACCATTCGCTTCGAGGCGGAGGAGCGCAACGCGGCGGTGCCGGCAGGCACGTTTCGCTTCACCCCGCCTCCGGGCGTCGATGTGGTGACGCCCCCGAGCTCCTGAGGACGCTGCGCATGCCGTCGTTCGATGTGGTGTGCAAGGTCGATCTGCAGGAGGTCGACAATGCCGTCCATCAAACCTTGCGCGAGATCGGACAGCGCTTCGACTTCAAGAACACGCCGACCGAGCTGCGTCGCGAGGGATACACGCTCTTCCTGCGCTCCGCCGACGATTTCAAGGTCCGCGCGCTCGCCGAGATCCTGCGCGAGAAGCTCGCCCGGCGGCAGATCCCGCTCAAGGCGCTCGAGGAAAAAGCCATCGAGCCCGGCCCTGGCGGCTCGGCCAAGCAGGAGATCGTCGTCCAGCAGGGCATTTCTGCGGACAAGGCGAAGCAGATCGTCAAGCTGGTCAAGGACACCAAGCTCAAGGTCCAGGCGGCGATCCAGGCGGATCAGGTCCGGATCAGCGGCAAGAAGCGCGACGACCTGCAGGCGATCATCGCGCTCCTGCGCAAGCAGGATCTCGGGATCGCGATGCAGTTCGTGAACTTTCGCGACTGAGCGGCGTCGTCTCCGGTCCCATGGCTCGTGTGCACCTGCTCACGCTCGGGTGTCCCAAGAACGAGGTCGATGCCGAGATCATGCTTGGCGTGCTCGCCCGTGCCGGACACGAGCTGGTCGCCGATCCGGAGCAGGCCGATGTGCTTGTGGTGAACACCTGCGCGTTCATCGGCCCGGCCAAGGAGGAGTCCATCGATGCGATCCTGGAGGCGGCCCGGCTCAAGGAGCAGCGCCCAGGGCGGCGGCTCGTCGTCAGCGGGTGTCTTGCGCAGCGCTATGCCGACATGCTCCGCACCGAGCTCCCCGAGGTCGACGCTTTCGTCGGCACGGGGGAGCTCACGCGGATCGGCGAGGCGGTTGCGGGCACGGCCGCTGCGGAGCCGGTGATCTATCGCGGCGCGCAGCACGAGCTGCCGGCGCACGGCGTCTCCCCGCGCATCCGCACCGGAGCGTGGTGGACAGCTTATCTCAAGGTGTCCGAAGGCTGCGATCACACCTGCAGCTTCTGCATCATCCCGACGATCCGCGGACGCCACGAAAGCCGCGCTCCGGAAGACCTGGTCGCCGAGGCGCGGGCGCTTGTCGCCGACGGCGCCGTGGAGCTGAACTTGATCGCTCAGGACCTGACGGCCTATGGCCGGGACCGGCGAGATGGCACGACGCTGGCTCGCCTGCTCCGCCAGCTCGCCCGCGAGGTGCCTGGGCTCCGCTGGCTCCGCCTGCTGTACGCCTATCCGGCGTCGGTCACGGACGAGCTGCTCGAGGTTCTCGCGTGCGAGCCCAGGATGACGCGCTATCTCGATCTTCCGCTCCAGCACATCAGCGATCGCCTGCTGCGCGCCATGCACCGGGAGCGGAGCGGCGATGGCCTTCGCGCACTGCTCCGCCGCATTCGCGCGGCCGTGCCCGGCATTGCGCTGCGCTCGGCCTTCATCGTGGGCTTTCCGGGCGAGACCGAGCGAGACGTCGACGAGCTCTGCGCCTTTCTCGAGGAGTTCGCCCTCGAGCACGTGGGCGTGTTTCGCTACTCCCGCGAGGAGGGTACGCGCGCGGCGACCTTGCCGGGGCAGCTTCCCGAGCGCGTCAAGCAGCGGCGCTGGGAACGTGTCATGGCCACCCAGCAGGGGGTGGCGGCGCGTCTTGCCGCCGCGCAGGTCGGGCGGCGGGTCGAGGTGCTCGTAGAAGAGGTCGGCGCGGACGGCTGGGTGCGGGGGCGAACGAGCCAGCAGGCCCCGGAAATCGACGGCACGATTCGCCTGCGGGGCGAGGCACGGCCCGGGGACGTGGTCGATGCTTGGGTCACGGACGCAGACGTCTACGATCTCAGTGGCCACATCGTTGCAAGGGCAAGTTGACAGCGCGCCCCTGGGCCCCTAGACTCCGCCGCCCCTCGACGGCGAGGGAGAACATCATGCGCAAGGCATTTCTCAGGAAAGCCCGCGAGAAGCTCGAGGCGATGCGCGAGCAAGTCCTTCGCAACGTTCGCCAGGACCTGAGCGAGACGCGCGAAGCCGGCAAGGACGAAGGCATGGATACCTACGATCTCGCCAGCGACGCGCGCGACCGCGAGATCAACCTCATCCTGGGCGATCGGGATCGCGAGAAGCTCGCCGCGATCGACGAGGCGCTGAGTCGGGTGAGCGCGGGCACGTACGGGATCTGCGAGAGCTGCGAGGGGGAGATCTCGGAGGCCCGGCTCGTGGCCCTGCCATTTACCCGGCTGTGCGTCACCTGTCAGGCCGAGCGCGAGCGCGAGGCCAGGCTCACGCGGCGCTACGAGGAAGACCGAAGCTTCCGGCGCCTCGGATCGACCGAGAGCGAGGACGACGGCGGCTAGACCCCTCGGCGGCTCGACTCAGATGCGGGTGCTCACCACAGCCCGCCGCGAAGGCCGAGCACCACGAGCGTCGATGCAGCGGCGGCGACAACGACGGCCAGAACGGCGCGTGGCGCGTCGAGCACGTGGACTCGCTCGACTCCCCGGACCTGGAGGAACAGGATCCACAGCGCGGCGATGACGGCGAGCCGCGGTACCCAGAGAAACACGCCGGGGGCGAACCCGTATGCGACGACGCGACAGGTCGGCTCGAATCCGGCGCGGCCATCGAAGAGCTGCTGCGCGACGACGGTGAGCACGACAGCGTGCCAAAGGGCGAGCACGATCAAGGCCAGCGCCGTCCCGAGCGCAGTCCAGAGACTCCAGCTCACCACGAGCGTGCCCAGGCCTGCGAGCCCCGCACACACGGCGAGGAAGCCGAGTGGCGCACCGAGACCGTCTGCGAGCGGCATCTCGGAGAAGAAGCCCTGCGGATCGCTCACCACGCGTCGCCAGGTCGCGGGGAAGCCTGTGGGCTCGCTCGGAGGCGGTGGCGGAATCTCGAAGCTCGGGCTGCTCATCGGCCACCCCTATAGCCGCCCGCTGTCGGCTCGTCCATGACCCGGACGGCCGCGCTCCGCGCAGACGCGCGCGGATGTCTGGCAGCGGCGATGGCGGCCATCGATCCTGCGTGTCTGACCGGCGCCCAGCTCGACTGGAACGACGGGATGCTCGTGCTGCGGGGCCAGGGCTCCGCGCAATCGGCCGCGCCGTGTCCTCGGCCGCACGGTGGCCCCGTGCTCGTTGTCGGGGCGGGCAAGGCGGCGCTGGGCATGGCGGCGGGCGTGAGGAGTGTTCTCCCGCGTGCGACCGGCCTTGTCATCGTACCGTACGGGACCCCGGGGCTGGCTCCGGCAGACATCGAGGTGCGGCGTGCGAGCCACCCGATTCCGGACGCCGCAAGCGTGGAGGCAACGCAGGAGTTGCTGGCCCGGGTCGCTGGCGCGGGGCCAGAGACGCTCGTCATCGTGCTGCTGAGCGGGGGCGCCTCGGCGCTGCTCGTGGCGCCGGCAGACGGCATCACGCTCGAGGACAAGCAGGGAGTAACCCGCGCACTCCTCGCGGCCGGCGCAGATATCGCGGCGCTGAATGCCGTGCGCAAGCACTGCTCGGCGGTCAAGGGCGGCGGGCTGGCACGACGGGCCGCGGCGGCTGCCGGATGCTGGACGCTGCTCCTCTCGGACGTGATCGGGGACGACCCGGCTGTCATCGCCTCGGGCCCGACCGTGGGGGACCCGTCGACCTGGGCAGAGGTGGCGCGCGTGCTCGAGCGCTGGCTCGCCCCCGACGCGGTCCCCGACGCGGTCCGCCAGCGGATCGCCGCCGGGATGGCCGGGCGTCTCCCGGAAACCGTGAAGCCCGGCGATCCCGTGCTGGCGCGGGTGGTAGTACGGGTCGTCGGCAACAACGCGCTGGCGGTGGCTGCCGCTGCCGAGGAAGCGCAACGGCGCGGCTATGCCGTGACGGTCCATCGCCGAGCCATCGTCGGCGATGCGGCTGCGGCGGGCCGCGAGCTCGCGGCGGCCCTGCGTGCGCTGCCAAGCGACCGCCCGGCAGCTCTCGTCGCGGGGGGCGAGCCGACGGTACAGGTCCGGCCTGGTGGCCATGGGGGGCGTGCGCAGCATCTGGCCCTGGCTGCGGCGATTGCCCTGGCCGGAACGCCCGCCGTGCTCCTCGCAGCGGGCACCGACGGTGTCGATGGGCCGACCGCGGCGGCCGGCGCCTGTGTCGACGGCGAGACGGTTTGGCGCGCGCAAGCGGCGGGCCACGATCCGGAAGCGGCGCTCCGGGCGACGAACAGCTCCGCCCCCCTGGCGGCCGCCGGCGACCTGCTGCCGGGGGGGCCGAGCGGGACGAACGTGGCCGACCTGGTGGTCGGGCTGCGCCCCGCGTGCTAGCAGCGACCGCGATGCCGCTCACCACGGTGAACGTCACGGAGCTCTTCGTGTCGTTTCAGGGCGAGGGGCTGCATGCCGGGCGGCGCCAGCTCTTCGTTCGCTTCGGAGGATGTCCCCTGCGCTGTCGCTGGTGCGACACGCCGGAGAGTCTCGAGCGCGGCCCGTCCTGCCGGGTCTTCGCTCCTGAGGGGATGCGCGTGCTGCCGAATCCATTGCCTCTCGATCGTCTCGATCACGAGGTTCGCCGGTTGCAGGAGCTGGCCCCTCCGCTGCACGCGCTGGCCGTGACTGGTGGCGAGCCGTTGGCGCAGGCCGAGGCGCTCGTCGCCTGGCGCGTACGGTCCGCGGTCCGCCTGCCCGTTCTCCTCGAGACGGCGGGGATCCTCCCCGGCCGGCTGGAGCGGGTTCTGCCAGCGGTAGCCATCGTCAGCCTCGATGTGAAGCTCCCAAGCAATAGCGGAGAACGACCGCGCTGGGAGGAGCATGCCGAATGCATTCGCCTGGCGGTGGCGGCGGGGCGCGAGGTGTACGTGAAGATGCCCGTCGATGGCCGGACCGACCCCGACGAGGTCGCCCGCGGCGCCCGGCTCGTGGCCGAAATGGGTCGTGGCGTCCCGTTGTTCCTGACCCCGATCGCCGCGCCCGAGAGCGCGACCCTCACGATCGACGCCGGCACGCTGCACGCGTTCCATGCGCTCGCGAGCCGGTGTCACCCCGATGTGCGCGTTCTGCCCCAGCTGCACAAAGTGCTCGGCATTCCATGAGACGAGTGGCTGCCCGCCCCGAGACGCTGGACGTCGCTCGCGAGCCGCTGGCGCAGCGGCGCGCCCGCGCGCGGGCCATCGCGCGGGCGCTCGAGCGCGCCTACCCCGAGGCGTGGTGCGAGCTGGCGTACGCGAGCCCCTGGGAGCTGCTCGTCGCCACCATCCTCTCGGCGCAGTGCACCGACAAGACCGTGAACCAGGTCACCCCGGAGCTGTTTCGGCGGTTCCCGACGCCGGCGGCCTTGGCAGCAGCGTCTCCCGCGGTGGTCGAGGGGCTCGTCCGGCGAACGGGATTCTTTCGCCAGAAGACGCGGGCCATCCAGGCCGTGGCTCGCGCCGTGGCCGAGGACTACGGTGGAGCGGTCCCGGGATCGCTCGAGGCGCTCACCGCGCTCCCGGGGATCGGACGCAAGACGGCCAACGTCGTTCTCGGCACGGCCTTCGGGAAACCGGCGATCTTCGTCGACACGCACGTCAAACGGCTGGCGCGACGGCTCGGGCTGAGCCGCCATGCCGATCCCGTCAAGATCGAGTTGGATTTGCAGGCCCTCCTCCCGGAGCAGGCATGGACCCGATTCGCGCATCGGCTGATCCACCACGGGAGGCGGGTATGCGCTGCGCGCACGCCGCGATGCAGTATCTGCCCGCTGGCCCGATGGTGTCCCCGCATCGGTGTGAGCCGCTCGGCCTGAGCGCTCGACCCAGGGGCAGCGACAGTCCGAGGGGAGTCGCCCGTCGATCAGTTGCATGATTCAATCGATCGCCCGGTTTTTGCATTGACACTCGCGGCGAAAGCGCGGTACTTTTCGCTGCCCTTCGGGCGCATTTTCGCGAGCTTAGGAGATACCGGGGCATGGGCGTGGATACCGGGCTGGATCGTGCAGCGCTGAACGAGCTGATGGAGGACTATGGGCTCGCGAAGCCCACTATCCACAACGGCGTGCCCTTCGGCGCGGTCGGTACGACTTTCGTGCTCGAGACCGGGCGGGGGCGGCACCTGCTGCGCATCAACCGTTCGAAGGGCGAGCTGGAGGTGAAGCGGGAGCTCGATCTCCTCGTGTTCCTGCGCAAGCACGGATTCCCCTGTCCCCAGCCCTTGGCCGACCGCAAGGGGCGATGGTACCGCGAAAGCGGCGGGACCTGCATCGCGCTCTACCGCTGGGTCGACGGGGTGCCGCTCGCTCCGGAGAAGGTGACGGTGGCGCGCCTCGAGGCCGTGGGTCGGGCGCTCGCGGAGCTGCACACGGTCGGGAAGAGCTACAAGAAGGGCATCGAGAGCCGCTTTTCGCACGAGCGAATCGCCCAGCTCTACGGCGAGGTGCGCGAGCAGCTTCCCGCCTACTTCCGCAAGATCATCCGTACGCTCGACGACGAGGTGGACTATCTCGCGCACTATCTCGAGCACAAGCTGCCCAAAGGCATCATCCATGGGGATGTGTCGTGCGGCGCGCTGGCATTTCGCGGGGAAAAGCTGGTCGCGATCCTCGACTTCGAGTCCGCTTGTCGGGGGAAGTTCGTCTTCGACCTCGCAGCGGCCGTGAACGCGCTGTGCTGCGATGCCTCGGGGTACCAGATCAAGCGCTTCGAGGCTCTCATCGCCGGCTACGAGTCGCTACGCCCGCTCTCGCTGGCCGAATGGGACGCCTTTCCCAACGAGCTGCGCCTGGCGGCGCTGCGCGTCGTCGTCCACCGGCTCCGCGCGCTGGTGGCGGCGTCGCCCGAGGAGGCCGGCCGGGCCGACCGGGCGTTCCGCGAGGCCTACGAGCGCTTGCGCATCCTGCGGCGAGAGCGCGAGGGGGGCATGGAGGCGCTCCTGATGGGCATGGCGACCGGCTACGATTACCGCAAGTATCAGCGCGTGAAGGCGCTCGAGAAGAAGGGCTCCAAGTAGGGTCGCGGGTGCACGTCAGCGCCCTCTACGGTCGAGACCGGCCGGTCGTCTCCTTCGAGTTCTTTCCGCCGAAGACGGCCGACGGCGAGGCGGCTCTCGTACGGACCATCGAGGCCCTGCGTGCGCTGCAGCCGGGTTTCGTCACCGTGACGCGCACGGGGGCCCGCCCCCGCGAGGTGTCGGTGGAGCTGGCAGCGCGCATCAAGGCCCTGGGCATCGAAAGCGCAGCGCACGTGACGTGCATCGAGGCGAGCCGCGAGGAGCTGCGCCGGCATTTCGACCTGATGACGGCGCGTGGCATCGACAACGTGGTGGCCATCCGCGGCGACGCGGCACACCTCCACGGACGGTCGGCGCCGGTCGACGGGTTCCGCTGGGCTGTCGACATGATCCGCTTCATCCGCGAGGGTGGCTGGCCGCTGTGCATCGCTGGCGCGGGGCATCCCGAGGGGCATCCCGAATGCCGCGATCTCGACCGCGGGATGGCCTACCTGCGGGAGAAGGTCGAGGCGGGACTCGAGGTGGTGATCACGCAGCTCTTCTTCGATAACGCGACCTACTTCGCCTTCGTGGAGCGCGCGCAGCGCTACGGCATCCACGTGCCGATCGTGGCCGGCATCATGCCCATCACCAACGTGGCGCAGATCCGACGCATGGTCGAGCTCTCGGGCAACGCCATCCCGAAGCTGCTCGAAGCGCAGCTGGTCGCCTCGCAGGACGATCCGGCGCGCACGCTGGCGGTGGGCGTCGAGTGGGCCACCCAGCAGTGCATCGAGCTGCTCGAGCGCGGCGCCCCAGGCCTGCACTTCTACACGCTCAATCAGTCGCCGGCGACGCGGGCCATCTTCGAGAACCTGCGCGCCCGGGGCCTGGTCGGCGCCGTCGGGGAACAGGGATGAGTCGATCGGCGATCGAGCCGCACGTGGCCGCGATTCTGCGAGCCATCGATCCCGAGGCCGAGCGCGAGGGGCTCGTCCAGACGCCACGGCGAGTCGCGCAGGCGCTCGAGTTCTTCACCCGCGGGTACCAGGAGGATCCGCGCAGCGTCATCGGCGAGGCGCTCTTCACCGAGCAGTACTCCGAGATGATCCTGATGCGGGACATCGACTTCTTCTCGCTGTGCGAGCACCACCTGCTGCCCTTCTTCGGCAAGGCACACGTCGCCTACATCCCCGGCCACAAGATCGTTGGCATCTCCAAGCTGGCGCGGCTGGTCGAGGTCTACGCGCGGCGGCTGCAAGTGCAGGAACGCATGACCACCCAGATCGCGAGCACGCTTGCCGAGCAGCTCGAGCCGCAAGGCGTCGCCGTTGTCCTCGAGGCCGAGCACCTCTGCATGCGCATGCGCGGTGTCGAGAAGCAGAACTCCTCCGTGGTGACGAGTGCCCTGCTGGGCGCCTTCCAGACGAACCAGAAGACCCGCGAGGAGTTCATGATGCTGGTCAACAGGCACACGCGGTGAAGCGCGCGGCCCTGGCCGGCCGCTGCCGCGACCTGCTCGGCGCGCTCGCGGGACCGGTGCTCGTCGCCGAGGCGGGCCATGGCTGGCTCGCTACGGCGCTGGCGGCCGAGGGCTGTGCGGTGGTGGCTGCGCCCCCGCTCGCCGTGGCGGACTGGGACCCGCCAGCGACCCCCGTCCGTGGCGCAGTGCTGAGCTTTCTCGGCTTCGCCGGTGGTCCGGCCGAGCGGCAGGCGCGGCTCGCCGTGCTGCGCCGTCGCTTGCCGGCCGGGGCCCCGCTCGTGCTCGTCGACCACAATCAGCCGCGTCGGCTGGTGCAGCGGGTCCCCGCCTGGCTCACGCTGCTGGCGCAGGGGATGGCGCCGCGCCGTGCCCGCTATCCGGTGGCGCGCGAGGCTCAGGCGCTGGGCTTCGTCGTCCGCCGGCTTCGCTTCGCCGCCGGCGAGCGCGTGCAGCTCGTCCGCGTCGACGTGCCGAAGCCTGCGGGTGGCGGCGATGCGCCGAGCGCCCCTCAGGTCGTACACGCTTCCAGGTGACGTAGAATCGCGGCGTTCACGATTTCGGCCGCCTCGAGCCCGACGGCGTGCCCGGCGCCGGCCACCGTGAGACGCTGCGCGCTCGGGAGGGCATCGGCGAGCGCCGGTGCATCGGGAACGAGCAGATCGTCGGCGCCCGCGATGACGAGCGTCGGGACGGCGATGGTCCCGAGCATGGCGGATCGTGTTCCCGACCAGGCACGCAGGCCCGCGGCGGTCCGGGCGAGCGTGCGCGGCGGCACGCGCGAGAGAATCGCAGCGAGTCCGCGCCGGGTCCGCGCCGCAGCCGTCGGGTCGGCGAGGAGACGGTCCGAGAAGAACCAGGGCAGCAGCGCGGTGGCCAGCGCCTCCGCGGATGCCTCCTCCGCGATGCGGCACCACGCGTCCAGTACGGCGAGGAGCCGAGGGCTGGCGGTCACGAAGGGCGCGAGGAGGGCGAGGCTCCGGACGCGTTCGGGATGCGCGAGCGCGAGCTCGATGGCTACGGCGGCCCCCAGGCTCGCACCGACCACATGCACGGCGTGGTCGACGAGGCGCGCGGCGTCTGCCGCGAGGGTCGAGAGGTCGTAGCGGTTGGCCTCCGGCGCATCCGAGCCCGCGACCCCGCGCGGGTTCATCCCGAGCACGCGGAAGCGTGCGCTCAGCGTCGGCGTCTGGCGGGCGAAGACCGCGACGTCGGTGCCGAAGCCCGGCAGGAGCAGGACCTCCGGGCCGCTGCCGGCGGCGACCACTTCGATCGCCACGCCGCCGCCGACGGCGACCCGCCGTGGCCTGCTCGCCGCGTACGCCTCGACATCTTCGCGCGTGACGCGACCGCCGGGCCCGCTCCCGGGCACCTGGGCGGGGTCGACGCCGAGCTCGCGGGCGCGCGCCCGCGCTGCGGGGGTCACCGCTGGCGGTGCGCCGGCCGGTCGCGGCGGTGTCACACCGGGCGGAGCGCTGCCCTGCGGCGCGGTCGTGGGAGGGGGCGCGTCCGGCCGGCGATCGTGAGCGAGGCGAAAGGCCGCGGGGTCGAAGGGCTCGTCTGCCGTGGCGGTGACCGCCGCGAGCAAGGTGCCGCAGGGGACCACCGTCCCCGGCTCGACGTAGACGTGCCGGAGAATGCCCGAAGCGGGTGCTTCGACCTCGAAGTCGGACTTTTCCGATTCCACGCGAAGCAAGGGCTGCCCGCGCTCGATGGCCGCGCCGACGGTGGCAGTCCAGGCCAGCACCCGGCCTTCTTCCATGGTCATGCCGAGCTTTGGCATCGCGACCGGTGTGGCCATCGGGAGCGCGGCAGGGGTGACGATCAAAGCATCTCGCGGACCGCGGCGACGACCCGTTCGGCAGAGGGCAGGTAGGCGTCCTCGAGGACCGCGCTGAAGGGCACGGGCGCATGCGGCGCGGTGATGCGACGGACCGGCGCGTTCAGCAGGTCGAATCCCCGATCGACGCACAGGGCCGCGACGTCGCTCGCGATCCCGCAGCGCGGCGTTGCCTCGTCGATCACCACGAGGCGCCCCGTCCTGGCCAGCGTCGCCAGGATGGCTGCCTCGTCGAGCGGCTGCAGCGAGCGCAGGTCGAGGACCTCTGCGCGGATGCCGTCGCGGGCCAAGAGCTCGGCCGCGTCGAGCGCCGTGCGCACGGTGCGGCCAAAGGCGACGAGCGATACATCGTGCCCCTCGCGAACGATCTGCGCCTGCCCGAGCGGGACCTCGTAGTCGCCCTCGGGGACATCGCCCGAGACGAAGAGCAGCGACTTCGGCTCGCAGAAGACGACCGGATCGTCGTCGCGGATGGCGGCGAGGAGGAGCCCCTTGGCATCGGCCGGGTTCGACGGGATGACGGTCTTGAGGCCCGGGATGCTCGTGGTGATGCCGTAGAGCGACTGCGAGTGCTGCGCCGCCGAGCGCAGGCCTGCACCGGTCGAGGTGCGCACCGTGAGCGGAACGCGGGCTTTCCCGCCGAACATGTAGCGGAGCTTGGCGGCCTGGTTGAGCAGCGGATCGAGCGCGACGCCGAGAAAATCGATGAACATCAACTCGGCGACGGGACGAAGCCCCGTGAGCGCGGCGCCCACCGCCGCGCCGAGAAAGCCCATCTCGCTGATCGGGGTGTCGCGCACGCGCTCGGGACCGAAACGCTTGAGGAGCCCGCGCGTGGCGCCCATGATGCCCCCCCACGCCTCCTCGATTCCCTGCTCGCGGCGACCACCGCCCCCGGCCACGTCCTCGCCGAGCACGATGACCGTCGGGTCCGCGGCCATGGCGATGTGGAGCGCCTCGTTGATTGCGGCCACCATCGGAAGCTCTCGCGCCATGGCGCTTACCCTCGAACGTAGACGTCCCGCACCAGGTCCTCGGGGTCGGGATGGGGTGCGCTGGCGGCTGCCGCGACGGCCTGCTCCAAGAGCGTCGCCACCTCCCGATCGATGCGGCGAAGGGTCGCGGCATCGACGAGGCCATCGGCCACGACCCGTTCTTCGAAGCGTCGCAGGGGGTCGCGCTGCGTACGCCAGAACTCCGCCTCGGCCGGCGTCCGATAGGTGAGCGGATCTCCCACGTAGTGGCCGGAATAGCGGTAGGTCTTGCACTCGAGCAGCGTCGGTCCCTTGCCGGCACGGGCCTGGGCGATCGCCTCCCCCGCGCGCGCATGGACGTCGAAGAAATCCATGCCGTCGGCGATATCGCTCCGCATCCCGTAGGCCGCCGCGCGGGCCGCGAGGTCGCGGACCGGGGTGACGAACTCGACTGGCGTCGCCTCGCCGTAGAGATTGTTCTCGATCACGAACAGACACGGCAGCGCCCAGATGGCGGCCAGGTTGAGCGCCTCGTGAAACTGGCCCTGATTGGTGGCGCCGTCGCCGAAGAAGGCCACCGCCACGCCACCCGTCCGCCGGATCTGGGCCGTCAGCGCTGCGCCGACCGCGAGCGGGATCCCGGCGCCGACGATGCCGTTCGCGCCAAGCATGCCGCGATCGAGGTCGGCGATGTGCATCGATCCGCCCTTGCCTTTGCAGATGCCGGTGCGCCGGCCGAACAGCTCGGCCATCATCCCGCCGACGTCGACGCCCTTGGCGATGCAGTGGCCGTGGCCGCGGTGGGTGGAGGCGACCATGTCGCGCGGGCCGAGGTGTTGGCAGACGCCGACGGCGACCGCCTCCTCGCCCGTGTAGAGATGCAGAAAGCCGGAGAGCGCTCCCGCCATGACGAGCTCCTGCAGTCGCTCCTCGAAGGCTCGGATGGTGCGCATCTTCCGGTAGGCGTCGAGCAGCTCGTCGGTGGCCAGGGGGCGCATGGTTCTCGGGCTTTCGCCTTCTCGAGAAACAGACACCGTGTCAACCTATGCGTGCGTGTGCGATCTGCACCCGGAGCGACGGCCAGCGCGGCGACGACGGAAGGCCGGCGCTAGCGGACGATCCCCGGGTCGACGGTGACACCGACCGGGCAATGGTCCGAGCCACGCACGTGCGGCCAGATGAAGGCGTCCCGGACGAAGGCCATGGCCGCAGGCGAGGCTAGCACGTAGTCGATGCGCCAGCCGATGTTGCGCGCCCGGGCCCCCGCGCGCTGGCTCCACCAGCTGTAGTGGCCCGGCGCGGTGACGAAGGCCCGAAACGTATCGATCCACCCGGCAGCGCACCAGCGGTCGAGCTCGGCCCGCTCGACCGGCAGGAAGCCACTGGTGTGCACGTTGGCCTTCGGTCGTGCCAGGTCGATCTCGCGGTGGGCGGTGTTGAAGTCGCCGAGCACGAGCACCCGCCTGCCCTTGCCGCGCAGGGTCTGGACCACATCGAACACGGCCCGGTAGAAATCGAGCTTGTAGGGCACGCGGCTGTTGTCGCGCGCGCTGCCGCTGCCCTTGGGGAAATAGGCATTGACGATCTCGAGCCGCCCGAAGCGCAGGCGCTGGAACCGCCCCTCCACGTCGAAGCGCGCGATCCCCAGGCGATCGCTCAGATCGTCCGGCTCGCGACGGCAAAACGTCCCGACACCGCTGTAGCCAGGGCGTTCGGCCGGGCGGAAATAGGCGCGGAAGCCTGTGGGGCTGCGCAGGGTCGCGGGAAGCTCCTCGGGCCGGGCGCGGACCTCCTGTACGCCGATCAGATGGCACCCGCCTCCAGCGAGCCAGCGCGAGAATCCCTTGCGGTCCGCGGCGCGCAAGCCGTTTACGTTCCACGACGCGATACGCCATCTCGTCGCCTCAGGACTCGAGGCGTGTCCCACGCGGGCGCTCACGGCTGGCGACGCCGCACCGCTAGGCCAGCCGCACCTCGACCGGATCCCCGTCGCGGACGGTCGCCAGCGCCCGCGGATCGCCTTCGATCTGACCGAGCACGTTGACCGCGGTGACGAGACGGCATTCGCCCTGGTGCGAAACCGGGGTCGGTCCGAAGGGCAGCGCGAGCGACTGCCCCTCGACCCAGTAGCAGACCGTGCCCGGCTCGACGACGTCGCGAGCGTCGGGTTCGAGCGCGACGCTGGCCGGCAGCGCGAAGTAGAGCTCCTCGCCCCAGGTGCGGGCGCGCGCCCGTGTCGGGAGCGCGGCGAGGACGGCCCGTGCGCTGGGGGTGTCGGCCAGGCACGCCACGACCTCGCCGGTGGGCCAGGTGACGCGAATCCGGGTCATGCGGACGATCGGCGCCAGTGTACGCGGATCGCCCGGAACCCGTCCAGCGCGTCGCGGGGCGGTGCCTCAGGCGCCGACGGCGGCCACGGGGAGCGACGTCGGCGCCAGCGCGCGATCGTGGCCGTTGGCGCTGGCTGCGGGTCCCATGCTGCACATGCCATGGAACACGGCGCCCTCGTGGATGACGACGGTCGGCGCCGTGATGCTCCCCTGGATTCGGCCCGTTCCGTGCAGCTCGAGCCGCACGCTCGCCGAGACGTCTCCGGTCACCTGGCCGTGCACGACGACCGTGGTGCCCACGATCGTGGCACGGACCACGCCCGTCTCGCCGATCGTGAGCAGGTCGCTGGCCGTGACCTCGCCCTCGACCTCGCCCTCGATGCGTGCCGGTCCGGCGAGGCGCACGGTGCCCCCGATGCTCATGCCCTGGGAGAAGAAGGTCTGCTCCCGGCTCTCCATCCCGCGGATGTCCTCGCGCTGCGCCATGGCCACCTCCCGTGCGGCTTCGACGGGAGTATCGGCGGGGACCCGTCGGGACTTGAGGCTAGAAGCGGGCGAACCAGGGCACGCTGCGGCCCGGGCCCCCGGCGAGCTCGATCTGGTAGCGGTCGAGGAGCACGCCCTGCGCCCGCCACCACCGCGCCACCGCGATGGCGTAATCGATCTGCGCCTGCACCTCGGCGAAGCGGGCCTGGGTGAGCTGCGTCTGGAAATCGAGCAGGTCCTTCGTGGTGGCCATGCCGACCTCGTGGCGCCTTGTCTGGTTGCGCAGATTCTCCTCGGCCAGCTCGCGAGCGACACGCGAGCTGGCGATGCGTTCCCGGGCGCCGATGACGTCGGCGGCGCTGCGGCGGACCTCGAGCGTCACCTGCGAGAGGAGCTCGCGATGCCGGAGCTCGGCCTGATTACGCTCGATCGCGCTCCGCGTATGTCGGCTCCGCGCCGCGGCGTTGTCGAGCGGGACCTGGAGCTGAATGCCGAAATTGTAGCGTTCGTAGTCGCCGCTGACCGCGCGATCCCATGCGGTCGCTTCCGAGCCCCCGAAGGGGGAGGACGGCTGGACGACCTCGAAGTCGCACAGGTAGACCTGATCGGAGACGAAGCGACACGGTCGCCCGGGAACGGGTACCTGGCTGACGAAGGTGACGGTCCGCGTGCTCTCCCGCGTCCCGCCCGCCAGCCCGTTGACCCCGTATCCTCCGACGAGATCGAGGCGAGGGAGGAGCGCATTGCTGGCTAGGCGTTCCTGAATCTGCCGGACCTCCACCCCCTGCGCCGAGGCGTGGATCTCCGGACGTCGCTGCAGGGCCAGCTCGACCGCCGGATCGATGTCGGGGTGCACGGGCTCGACCTCGACGCGATCGACGGGCTCGAGCGTTCGCGGCACGAAGGCGCCGCTCGGCCGAAAGAAGGCGAGCTGCGCCAGCTCAGCGCGGGCGATGTCGAGGGCGTTCTCGGCCTCGATGACCTGCGTGGCGCGGGCGGTGGCCTGGGCCTGCGCCTCCAGCACGGCGACCGGAGGAAGCAACCCGACGTTCACCCGTGCCTGGTTCTCGGCGACCGTGCGCTCGGCGAGGGCTTGCGATTCGCGCTGCACCTGCACGGCCTCGCGGGTGCCGACAACGCGCCAGTAGGCCACGATGACCCGGGTGACGAAATCCTGCAGGTCGGCCTCGAGTTGCCAGCGGGCGGCGGCGGCATTGCGCTCCGCGGCCCGCACGACGAGGTAGGTGAAATCCCAGCCGAAATCGCGCAGCAGCGGCTGCACCAGCGAGAAGCCGAGCCGCGGCGAATACTGCGGGCGCAGCTCGAAGAAGCGGGCATTGTTGTCGAGACGGTCGCTGCCGGCCTCGAGGCCGAGCTGGGTGCCCGAGCGAAAGAGCTTCGAGAGCCCCAGCTCGTAGGTCCGGGTCTCGACGTTGGAGGTCCGGGTGCCGGCGAGCGCGCTGGGATTGGGCGCCACGTTGCGCGACCAGAGCGCAGCCCCGCTCAGGGTCGGGTCGAAGATGCCTTGCGCCTCGAGCACGTCCTGCTCGACCCGGGTCGGCTCGTAGCGTCGTGCGGCGATCCCCGGGTTGTGCTCGAGCGCGATGGCGATCGCCTCCTTGAGGGTCACGCGCTGCGGGGTGTCGTCGTGCGTCACGGGCAGCGGCACGACGACCGCGTCGCTCGCTGGTATCTCCCGCTGCCACTGGTCGGGAATGACTGAGAGCCGCCACGGTGCTGCAGGCGGAGGGGTCGCCTGCTCTGCCGACGCTGGCGCTCCGGCGAGGAAGCCCATCGCGGCGAGGACTCGGAGCGCAGGCGCGAATCGCGACGACATCGCCCCGAGGGCGCTAGCCGACCCCTCCTGCGGAGTCAACGGAGGTCGCATGCGGCCTTGACAATGGCGCGAGGCGGCGGCTAAGCGGAGGCTCTCGCACGACTGGCGTCACGTGGAATCGACCACGGGGGAGTGCTGACGGCCGGGGGTCGCACGCCTGGGTCCCGGTGAGTGCACGGTCCAGGTGCAGAGATTCCACACATGGCCTACCGCGTCCTGCTGAGCGACTCGCTCGGTGCCGAGGGCCTTGCGCGTCTGCGCGAGGCGGAGGGGCTCGAGGTCGATGCTCGGATCGGTATTGCACCTGACGCGCTCGCGGAGATCATCGGCGAGTACGACGCCCTAGTCGTCCGATCGGCGACGAAGGTCACGGCCGCGCTGCTCGACCGGGCAACGCGCCTGCGCGTGATCGGTCGCGCAGGGATCGGCGTGGACAACATCGACGTCGAAGCCGCGACCAAGCGCGGCATCGTGGTCATGAACACGCCGGGGGGGAGCAATGTCACGACCGCCGAGCATGCCATCGCGCTGCTCCTGGCGCTGGCTCGCAACATCCCGCAGGCCGTGGCAGCGGTGCGCGCCGGCCAGTGGCCGCGCGGGCTCATCGGCACCGAGGTGTGCAACAAGGTCCTCGGCGTCGTGGGCCTCGGGAACATCGGGGCCATCGTGGCCGAGCGGGCGGTGGGCCTGCGCATGAAGGTCATCGCCTACGACCCCTTCGTCACCCCCGAAGCTGCTGCGCGGCTCCGGGTCGAGCTCGTGCCCTTCGACCAGCTCATCGCGCGCAGCGATTTCATCACGCTGCACGTGCCCCTGACGGCGGAGACCCGCGGCATGCTCGATGCGTCGACGTTGGCGCGGACGAAAAAAGGCGTGCGGATCGTCAACTGCGCGCGCGGGGGCATCGTCGACGAGCAGGCCTTGGTCGAGGCCATCCGCAGTGGGCAGGTGGCTGGCGCCGCGATCGACGTGTTCGAGCAGGAGCCGATCCCGCGCGATCACCCCTTCCTCGCCGTGGAGCAGATCATCTGCACGCCTCACCTCGGCGCCTCGACCAGCGAGGCCCAGGTGAACGTGGCCGTGGCCATCGCCCAGCAGGTGGCGGCCTTTCTCACGCGCGGCACCATCCAGAATGCGGTGAATGCGCCCTCGCTCGCTCCCGAGGTGCTGCAGGTCCTACGGCCCTATCTTTCCCTCGCGGAGAAGCTCGGGGCCCTGGCCGCCCAGATCCATCCGGGCTTGCCGCGGCAGGTGACCGTGCAGGGCACGGGCGAGATCGCGGAGCGCGAGATCAAGACGCTGGCGACGGCCGTCCTGCGCGGCCTGCTCGATCAGCTCATCGATCTCGATGTCAACTACAGCGTCAACTACGTGAACGCGCCGGCCATTGCCCGGGATCGCGGCATCCGGGTAGTCGAGGCCCGAGCGCCCGAGGCCACCGATTATGCGAACGCCCTCACCGTGACCGTGACGCACGACGCGACGAGCACCGTCATCCAGGGGGCGGTCTTTGCGGCTGGCACGGTGCGACTGACGCGCATCGGCGAGTTTCGCATGGAGGCTGTCCCGGAGGGATACATCCTCATGCTGCACAACCGCGACGTTCCCGGCGTCGTCGGGCGGGTGGGGACGCTGCTCGGCGACAATCGCATCAACATCGCCGGGCTCGAGCTCGGCCGCGAGCGCGTCGGCGGCATGGCGCTCTCGCTGTTCCACGTGGACGACCCGGTGCCGCCGCCGGTGCTCGAGCAGCTGCGGAGCCTGCCGCAGGTGATCGATGCCCGGCTCTTGAAGCTCTGAGAGGGGGGAGATGTCGGCCACGGCCATTGTCGGGACGCAGTGGGGAGACGAGGGGAAGGGCAAGGTCGTCGATCTGCTCGCGTCGCGCGCCGACATGGTGGTGCGCTTCCATGGCGGCAACAACGCCGGGCACACGCTGGTGGTGAACGGCGAGAAGACGATCCTCAACCTCGTCCCCTCCGGCGTGCTCCATCCTGGCACGATCTGCGTGCTCGGCGCTGGCATGGTCATCGATCCCGAGGTGCTGTGTGCCGAGGTGCGAGGGCTGCGTGCCCGCGGCTTCCTGGCCGAGGATCGCTGGCTGCGCGTGAGCGAGCGCGCGCATCTGATCATGCCGTGGCACCGACTGATCGACCGCGCACGCGAGCGCCTGCGGGGCGCAGGGGCCATCGGCACGACGGGGCGGGGGATCGGGCCAGCGTACGAGGACAAGATGGCGCGCACGGGAATCCGGGTCGGGGACCTGTTCGACGACGACGGATTCCGTCGGGCGCTCGAGCGGAGCCTGCGCGAGAAGAACAGCCATCTCGAGGCGCTGCTCGGCGAGCCGCCGCTGGTGTTCGACGAGGTTTACGCCGAGTATGCGCAGTATCGGCCGCTGCTCGAGCCCTTCGTGACGGATACGAACGTCGAGGTGCGGGCGGCCGTGCAGCGTGGCATGCGGGTGCTCCTCGAGGGCGCGCAGGCCGTGATGCTCGATGTCGACCACGGGACCTACCCCTATGTTACGTCGTCCAACGCCGTACCGGGCGCAGCCTGTGCGGGGGCTGGGCTGCCGCCGCGGATGATCGGCCGCGTCATCGGCATTGCCAAGGCCTACACGACGCGCGTGGGGGGAGGACCGTTTCCGACCGAGCTCAGCGATGCCCTCGGCGCCCGGCTCCGGGCGGACGGAGACGAGTACGGATCGACGACGGGTCGGCCGCGCCGCTGCGGCTGGTTCGACGCGGTGGTGGTGCGCCATGCGGTGCAGCTCTCCGGGCTCGATGTGCTGGCGCTGACGAAGCTCGACGTGCTCACGGGGATCGATCCGCTGCGCGTGTGCGTCGCGTACGAGATCGATGGCGTCCGTCGCGAGCTGCCTCCGGCGACCGAGCGGGGCTGGGCGCGCGCCGTCCCGATCTACGAAGAGCTGCCAGGCTGGACCACGCCGCTGGGCGACGTACGCACCTTCGAGGAGCTGCCGCAGGCCACCCGGCGCTACATCGAGCGTCTGGGCCAGCTCGTCGAGGCCCCGGTCGCTCTCGTCTCGGTCGGGGCGAGCCGCGAGCAGACGATCCGCTTGGGCGATCTCTTCTGAGCCCGGGCGACCGGGATCATGATCGCTCCCCCGTCCTTGCGCGGATCGCCCGCAGCGCTGACCGATCCGTCCGGGGCGACCGCCACAGCGGCGACGGCCCCGGCCGCCGGGACGTCCCGCAGGCGATGCCCGAGCCGTCGGAGCATCGCGCGCACCCCGGGCTCGATCCCGGGCTCGACCGCCAGCGCGGGGGGAATGCCCTGGTCGTGGATCCGCGGGGCCGCGACCGCGGCGGGTGCGTCCTGACCGAAGGCCACGACGCCGATCAACACCTGCAGGACACCGGAGACGATCGTAGGTCCCCCCGACCCGCCGAGGACGAGCTCTGGCAGACCATCGTGCACGACGATCGTTGGCGACATGCTCGACTGGGGTCGCTTGTGCGGTGCGACGGTGTTCGCAGCCGTCCCCGTGAGGCCGTAAAGATTCGCCAGGCCGGGGGCGAGCGCGAAATCGTCCATTTCGTTGTTGAGCACGATGCCCGTACCCGGCACCAGGATGCCGGCGCCGAAGGGGCCGTTGATGGTCGTAGTCAGCGCGACGGCCATGCCCGTGCTGTCGAGCACCGAGACGTGGGCGGTGCCCTGGCTGCCCCCGCTCCCCGCCGCGGTCTCGGGCTCGATGCGTGCCGTGGCCCGTAGGCGAGCCCGCAGCCGGCTCAACCGCGGCGGCGCGAGGAGGGCGTCGACGGGCACGGCCATGGCAATGGGGTCGCCGTACCAGGCGGCGCGGTCGGCAAAGGCCTGCGCCATCACGCCGGCGAGCAGATGGAGCCAGGTGGCCGACCCGGCACCGAGTGCGGCCGGATCGTCCCGGGCGAGCATGCCGAGTGCCGTGAGCACCAGCGCGCCGCCCCCGGGCGGTGGGACCGTGAGCACGTGGCGACCGCGGAAGCGACCGACCAAGGGGCGTCGCCATCGCGGGCGGTAGTGCGCCAGGTCGGCGGGCTCCAGCAGCCCGCCCCGTGCCTGGACAGCGCGAACGATCGCCTCGGCGATCGGTCCCTCGCGAACGGCCGACAGCCCGTGTACGCCGATCGTCTCGAGCGTGCTCGCGAGATCGGTCTGAACGACGCGGAACTCGGGGCCCGGGCGACGGCTGCCCCCCTCGAGGAAGGTCGCGGCGAGCCCCGGGTCGTTGCGCAGCATGGCCTCGTACGCCGCGATTTGCCGTTGGAGCAGTGGAGACTCGGCGAGCAGGAATCCGTCGCGCGCCAGTCGGACCGCTGGTGCGAGCACGCGCGCCAGCGGGAGACGGCCGAAGCGTCGCTGTAGGGCCACCCAGCCGGCGACCTCGCCGGGCGTCGCCACAGCCAGGCCACCCTGGCGCAGGCGTTCGGGCGCGGGGCGCCCGTCGGGGCCGAGGAAGCGGTCCGCAGTGGCTCTGGCCGGGGCGGTTTCCCGGAAGTCGAGGACGACGGCCGGCCCCGCTGCTGGCCGCACGAGCGCGAATCCGCCCCCACCGATGCCGCACGAGGAAGGATGGATGACACAGACGGTCGCGGCGGCGGCGATGGCGGCGTCGACAGCCGAGCCTCCTGCCGCGAGGATCGCGGCTCCCGCGTGCGCTGCCGCAGGATGCTCGCTGGCCACGGCGGCAGCACGGGGAGCCCAGCTGGGCTTCCCCGCCCAGGACACGCCCGGAGCGAGCAGGGCGCAGAGCACGACACTCCCGTGCAGGACGCAGCGCACGGAGCGCGTGCTAGCCAAGGGCTGCAGCGCGAGCAACCGCCCGCGCGCCCTTGCTGCCTGGCGGGCCTGTGCTACACGCCTCGGCGATGCGAAAGCCGCCACCGACGGCCAGAGCGGGCGAACCGTTCGGCGAGCGCGAGTTCTACCTCGAGGAGTTTCGCGGCAAGAGCGTGCTCATTGCGCTCGCTCCCGCGGTGGTGGCTGCTCGCATCCCGCTCAAGTCGCTCGGATCGGCTGTGCACGCGCTGGTGCGCAACGACACGCGGGTGCTGCTCTGGTGCCCCGAGAGCGACCGCGCCGTCGAGCGCTGGCTCCTGGCGGCCGTGGGACGCAAGAAGCCGGCACGTATGGCCGCGGGCTCGGCCCGACGGGGGCGGAAGCAAGCACGTCGCCGGCCGCGCCTCTCGCCCGTGCTGCGCCTGCGGGCGGCTGCGCTGACGAGCCCACAGGGCCTGCTCGAGCTCCGCTCGGCCCTCTGGACGCGCTTCCGCCGCGGGAATCTCTGCATCGTAAGCGTTGCCGGCGCGGCGGCGTTTCCCGACCCTGCCCTCGATCTCGCGGCGTCCTTGCGCGTGCCGAAGGCTGTTCTCGTCGATCCGCGCGGTGGCCTTCTCGCCGATGGTGGCCGCCTCTCCTTCGTCGACGAGAACCAGCTCGAGACCTTGCTGCGGCAGGGGCAGGCAGAATGGAGCGGCCTCGGCGATCGCCGCGGGCTGCTCACGGCGGTGCGCCAGGCGCTCGCCGCCGGGGTGGAGCAGGTCAACCTCTGCGGCCCCGAGGGTGTGGCCGAGGAGCTCTTCACCTATGTCGGCTCGGGGACGCTCTTCACCGAGGGGGACTACACGCGGATCGGCCCGCTCGGGATCGACGAGTTCGCGCAGGCGGAGCGCCTGCTCGAGCGGGGCGAACGCGATGGCGTGCTGAAGGTCCGCTCACCGGCCGAGACCGCGGCCGTCCTCGCGAGCGCTTACGGCGCCACGGTGTGCGGTCGCCATCTGGCGGGAATCGCAGGCCTGCTCACCGAGCCCTACCGGGAGGAGAACGCGGGCGAGATCGTCGGGCTGTACACGATCACCCGTTTCAAGGGCGAGGGACTCGGCGAGCGGCTCGTCGATCGGCTCCTGGCCGAGGCCGAGCGTCGCGGTCTCGCGTACGTTTTCGCGGTGACGATCGACGAGCGTGCCCGGCAATTCTTCGAACGACTGGGCTTCGGCCGCGTCGATCCGGAGGCGCTGCCCGCGGCGAAGTGGAAGGGCTACGACCCGGCGCGGCGCGAAAGCGTCGTGGCGTTCCGCCGCTGGGTGACAGGCCCGGCGCTCAGCGACGACGCTGACTGATCCCGCCGCGGGCCTGCGCTCGCCATCGCGAGCCGGAACGAAAAAGCCGGACGGGGATGCCCCGTCCGGCTCGTCGGTAGGCGAAGCGCGGAGTCCGTGCTCAGGCAGGGCGCTTGAAGAGCGTTTGCATCTTCATGGCGAGTCCCATGTCGCCGGAGATCTTGAGCTTGCCGCTCATGAACGCCATCTGGCCATTGAGCTTCCCCAGCGTCATGTCGACGTAGTCCTGCGCGGCCATCGACATCGTCATGTTGGCCGACGGGGCTGTCCCCTCGGTGACCGTGGCCTGACCGTCCTTGATCGTGACGTACCACTGGCCGCCGTTGTCGCCACTCAGATTGAACTGGATCGTGGCGTTGACGCCCTTCGCGGCATTGGGGTCGAGCTGCTTGGGCATCTCGGCGAAGATTTCCTTCGGGGTCATGCGAAAACTCCTCCTTGCACTGAATGGGGTAGGGGCCTTGGGCAGACACGAGTAGGCCAGGTCGGACGACCTTGTCAAGCAATGGCCGTCGTGCCGGGCCGGCGCTCAGGACGGGTCGGGTCGGAGCGCGCGGTAGGCCGCGAGGTGCCGCAGGGCATCGGTATGTCGACCTGCGCGCTCGTAGAGCAGAGCCAGGTTCCAGTGCGCGTCGGCGAAGCCGGCGTCGAGCTCGACCGCTCGCTCGTAGCAGGGCAGCGCATCGTCCGGACGAGCCAGGTCCTCGAGGACGACGCCGAGGTTGTACCACGCGAGCGCGCACTCCGGATCCCAGCGAATGGCATCGCGGAAGTGCGCTTCGGCGCCGATGTGGTTCCCATCGGCGTGCAGGAGCCGGCCGAGGTTGATGCGGGCGATGGTGTGCCCTGGATCGAGATCGAGGGCGTGGTGGTAGGCTGCACGCGCTTCGAGGGGGGAGGCGTCCTCGATGTCCATGCCGAGCTCGCACCACTGGTCCGCCGTGAGATCCGGGAGCCGCCGCTCCGGCCGCTGGCGCGGAAGGGCGAGCGGTTCGCGCGGGCGCCGCACCACAGCGGCCGTGTCGAAGTCGAAGACGAGCTGGCCCGACTCGGGCTCGAAGCGCTGGCGGCCGTCGCGCACGATAACCCGCGTCCCGTCGGTGACCACCCGCACACGGCTCAGCGGCCGATCGCCGATCTGCCGGCGCAGCGACCGGAGCACGCGGGAGATGCGGGCGAGCGGCACGCGCTGCTCCAGCAGGGCCCGTGTCGTGCGCAGGAGAATCAGGTCGAGAAAATCGAAGCGCAGACGGCCGCGGTCGTCCCGCCGGGGCGCCACCAGACCGGCCTGCACACAGCGGCGGAGCCGACGCGGCGGGAGGCCGACGATCCGGGCCGCCTCTTTCGTGTCGAACTGCTCGCGCGCCGCCATCACACCTCGAGGTGGATGCGCCAGCCACGAGTCGCCTCGAGCGCTTCGATCCCGGAGACGTGATGTCCAGCCGCCTCCGCAGCCCGAGGCAGGTCGCGCACGCCGCGCGCGTCATCGAGGAGGATGTCGACGAGGGTGCCCGGGGCGAGACATTCGAGGCGGACTCGCGCTCGCGCCCAGGAGAGGGGGCACGGCACGCCACGCAGGTCGAGAACGAGGACGGACGCGCCGGCGGTGGTGCTGGGCTCGTCGGGCGGGCCGCTCATGGGTCCTCCCGCGCCTGAAAACGCGCGGTGTTGTTGGCCACTGCGCTCGGATGCTGCGTTTCGAAGCACAGGTCGTGCGCGAGCAGCTGCACGGTCACGGCTGGCTCCTGATGCAGCGGCAGCGGCGGCGGCAGGAAACCCGGCCCGCGGGCCTTGACCACGAGATAGCCGCTCGTGCTGCTGCCGGCAGCGAGCACGACCCGGGTGAGGCCGCCAGTCGTCCCCCTGCGGTCGCTGTAACGCCACCCCTGGCTCCACGAACGCCACGCGGGTCCCGCCGGGATACGCTGGCTGGTCACGAGCCGCGGCTGGCCCTCGGCGGTCTCGTAGACGCACAGGGCGAGCTCGCTCCGCGCGTGTGGCATGCCAAGCGCCTGCGCAGGGACGTCGCCCCGGCCCCAGCGCCACGTGAAGCGGTCGCGTGCTGTGCGCGTGCTGTCCCGGACCGACAGCGAACCGTTGCGGGTCGTGCTCTGCAGACAGCCGCTGCGCGGCGTGGTCGTCCCGCGGCATGTGCCGGCAGCGCAGGCATCGTCATGCGTGCAGGGGTCGCCATCGTCGCAGAGCGTCCCGTCAGGCAGCTCGCGGCACGCGTCGTCATCCGGCAGGAGCGTCGCGGTCAGCTGGAAGGCCCCACTGCCTGCATAGCGCTGGACCAGTGCGTGCCAGACCCCGCCGGCTGGCGCCTGGAGCAGGCACGCTGCGAACTGACTCGCGCCGTCGTCCTTGCAATCGAAGGCCGTCGTGCTGGGCGGCGAGTCGTGGCGGAGGTAGAGATCGAAATCCGCCCGGTCGTCCCCGTTCAGCGTGACGCGCAGGGCCGCCAGATCGGCCGGGATCGCAAATGCGAAGGTCGCCGCCGGGACCGCCGCGTCGAGGGCCCCTGCGAAGGCCACGACCTCGAGGCCGGGGTCGCCCACGTGGGCGCCGGTGCCGCAGGCAGGCTGCCCGAGATCGGAGCCGCTCTCGCTCGCGATCCAGTTACGGTAGCGGAACAGGTCGGCGTCGTAGGACTCGTCGGGAGGCAGACAGCCGCTCGCCACCCCGCCCGAAGTCACGCCAGCGAGCACCGGGCCGCTGCCTAGATCGACGAACAGCGGGCCGCCGGAATCGCCCTCGCAGGTGTTGGAGTTCGTGCCCGGCGCGCCGAGGGGCGCGGTGAAGGCCCAACAGAGCGACGAGTCCGCGGGGACACTGGCGCACTGGGCGAGCGTCACGGCCCCTTCGCGCTTGAGGCCGTAGTCGTCGACGCTGCCGCCCTGGCGGCCGAAGCCGACGATGGTGCCCGGGGTGCCAGGGCCTGGCGTGCCGACGACGTTGAGACGCGACGGCCGGATCGCGGTCACCGGCGCGGCCAGGCGGACCACCGCCACGTCGGCGATCGGAAAATCGTAGGCGGGGTGCACGGCGATCGATTCGACCGCGACCATGCCCGCGTGCTGCAGGAACACGAAGAAGCGACGGGGGTCCGGCGCCGCGCTCGCCCCCGGCTGGCAGGCGGCGCCGCCGCGATCGCAGACGCAGTGCGCGGCCGTGAGGAAGGTGCGGCATCCGACGAGCGTCCCGCTGCAGCGCAGCCAGGCCGTGGCTGGCGAGGAACCCGAGAGCAGCGCGCCCACGCTCGGATGCGCCGTCGTGTTCACGCCATTGACGATGCGGGGCTGGAGCGAACGGGCCGACACCGTCGAGACGACGAGGAGGGCGAGTGCAAGCGCGAGCCCGAGGGGTCGCATGCACGCTGCAGCCTACAGAGCCGGTGGGCTCTGGTGCAAGCCGCACGACGAGGCGGTCCGCGAGACGTCGCTCGACGGGTCGGACGGATCCGGGTACAAGCCACCGCCGAGCGCATGGAGACCTACACCCTCCGCTCTCGGGTCGCTGCCGGCTCCCCCAGGCGCTATCGCATCGACTATGAGCACGAGTTGAACCCGGCCCAGTACGAGGCGGCCACGACGCTCGACGGGCCGCTGCTGGTGATCGCCGGCGCGGGGAGCGGCAAGACGCGCACCCTGACGTACCGGGTCGCGCGGCTGGTCGAGACCGGGGTGCCGCCAGCAGCGATCCTGCTGCTCACCTTCACGCGCAAAGCAGCGGAGGAAATGCTGGCCCGTGCGGCTATGCTGGTCGGCGCGGGCTGCGAGCAGGTGGCGGGCGGAACCTTCCACAGTTTCGCCAACCTCGCGCTGCGACGGCTCGGCCGGCATGTCGGTCTCGAGCCGGGCTTCACCATCCTCGACCGGGGCGACGCCGAGGATGTAGTGAACCTCCTGCGGGCGCGGGCCGGTCTCGACCGCAAGGACCGGCGCTTTCCGCGCAAGGGGCCCATCCTCGCGCTCTTCAGCATGGCGGTGAACCGGAACACGACGGTGCGCGCGCTGCTCGAGGACGAGTGGGGGCACCTCGCCGAGCACGCCGAGGATCTGGTGCGGCTCGCCGAGGCGTATCGGCGCTACAAGCGCGAGCGGCAGCTCGTCGACTACGACGATCTGCTCGTGCTCCTGCGCGACCTGCTGCGCGAGGTCCCCGAGGCGGCGGCCCAGCTCTCGCGGACCTACCGCTTCGTCATGGTGGACGAGTACCAGGACACCAATCCGTTGCAGGCCGAGATCGTGCGCGGACTCGCGGTCACGCACGACAACGTCATGGCGGTCGGCGACGACAGCCAGAGCATCTACGCCTTCCGAGGGGCCGATTTCCGCAACATCATGGCCTTCCCGCAGCTGTTCCCCGGGACGCGCATCGTGACACTCGAGGAGAACTACCGTTCGACGGCGCCCATCCTGGATCTCGCCAACGCCATCATCGATCGGGCGCGCGAGAAGTACACCAAAGTGCTGCGGGCCCGGCGGCCCGGCGGCCAGCGGCCGCTACTCGTGCGTTGTGCGGACGAACGGACGCAGTCGCGTTTTCTCTGCCAGCGGATTCTCGAGCTGCGCGAGGAGGGCATGGCGCTCGACGACATGGCCGTCCTGTTCCGCTCGAGCTTCCACTCCTTCGATCTCGAGCTCGAGCTGCAGCGCCACGACATCCCCTTCCTCAAGCGCGGCGGATTCAAGTTCATCGAGACCGCGCACGTGAAGGACGTGCTGGCGCACCTGCGCGTACTCGCCAACCCGCGCGACGCCGTGAGCTGGCATCGGGTGCTGCTGCTCCTCGAGGGCGTCGGGCCGCGCACGGCCGACGACATCGTCCGGCACGTGGCGGTCGCGAACGATCTCGCGGCGCAGGCGGAGCTCCTCGCCGGGTATCCGCGGCGCGGGAGTTACACGAAGGAGCTCGGACACCTGGCGCAGCTCTTCCGCGAGCTGGCCGCGCACGAGCATGCGCCCGGCGAGCTGGTGGCCCGGGTCGTGGGATTCTACGCGCCCATGCTCCGCCAGGAGCATCCGACGGACTACCCCAAGCGCGAGAAGGACCTCGAGCATTTCGTGGCGATCGCCACCCGCTATCGGACGCTGGGCGGGCTCCTCGCCGACATGGCGCTCGAGCCGCCGAGCGACAGCGTCGGCGACGTGCTCGCGGCGGAGATCGACGAGGGGCTGCTCACGCTGTCGACCATTCACTCCGCGAAGGGGCTCGAGTGGCGTGTCGTGTTCGTGATCGGACTCGTCGACGGCCGGTTCCCGTCGGTCTACACGCTGCACGAGCCGGCCGAGCTCGAGGAGGAGCGCCGTCTCCTCTACGTCGCGGTCACGCGGGCGAAGGAGCACCTCTACCTCTCGTATCCGATCGACGTCTTCGATCGGGGCAGCGGGCTGGTGCTCGGCAGGCCGTCGCGCTTCGTCGAGGACCTCCCCCCGAGCGTCTTGCCTGCCGTCGACGTGGTCGAGGAGGAGGGGGTCGGCGGCGCCGGCTGGTAGCAGGAGCCTCAGGCGCGCTGCGAAGCGGCCGCCAGCAGCGCTTCCGCGAGCGCGAGCTCGGCGGGCGAGGTAACGTGGATGTTGCCCGGGTCGCCGGCCACGGCGACGACGCGCCCGCCTCCCGCCTCGACCAGCACCGAGTCGTCGCCCACCAGGGGCGCCGTGGCATGGGCATGGCGGAGGGCCTCGGTGCGGAAGGCCTGCGGGGTCTGCACGAGGACGAGCCCCTCGCGCGCGATGGTCTCGCAGAAGCGCCCCGCGACCAGGCGCCGGGTCGTCTCGGTGACCGGCAGGATCGGCACGGCCGCATCGGCCCCCGCGCGCACGGTGGCGACGACGCGCTCGAGCAGGGCGGGGGTGACCAGCGGGTGCGCCGCATCGTGGACGACCACCACGGCTGCGCTGCGGGGCACGGCTGCGAGGCCAGCCCGGACCGACGCCGCTCGCACGGCTCCGCCGGCGACCGCGGCCTCGACCGGCGGTCCGTCCCAGGCGACGCCTGGCGGCAGAACGACGACGACCGCGTCGCAGACTGCGCGCAATGTCTCGACGACCCGATCGACCAGGCGGCGCCCGCCGAGGGTGCGAAACTGCTTGGGCGCGCCGAAACGCTCGCCGCGCCCCGCCGCGAGCACGATGCCCCAGGCGCTCACGCGGCGGATCCTCCCGAGTCGTCTCGAGCGTGCGTCACGAGGCCAGTGTTCGCGCACTGGAGCTGCCCGTCAACGCACCCCCGGCGTCTTCGCCGGGCCTGGCGGACATTGCCCGGGGTATACCGTTTTGCTAGACGCGAGCGGTCTCCGTTGCGCTTGCGCTCGAGGCCCCTCGCGTGTCGCCGACGACCGTCGTCTTCTACCTGCTCGCCGCGTTCACCGTCGCATCTGCGTTCGGCGTGGCGGTGTCGACCCACATCGTGTACTCGGCCTTCGCGCTCATGGGCACGCTCCTCGGGGTGGCCGCCCTCTATGTCTTCCTCGGTGCCGACTTTCTCGGCGCGATCCAGCTGCTCGTGTACGTGGGGGGCATTCTCGTGCTGAGCCTGTTCGCCATCATGCTCACGCACCGCATCGCCGATGTCCACGTGTCCAATCGGGCCGTGGGACGCGTTCCGGCTGCCGTCGTCGCCCTGCTCGTCTTCGTCGGGCTCGTGCGCGTGGCGAGCCGGGCGGCGTGGGTCGTGTGGGATCGCCAGGCGCTCGTCCCGACGACGGCAGCGATTGGCCACGCCTTTCTCGGTCGGTGGCTCTTGCCCTTCGAAGTCGCGTCGCTCGTGCTCCTCGTGGCGCTGATCGGCGCCGTGGTGCTCTCGCGCAAGGAGGTCCGGCCCTGATGGATGGCGTCGGCGTCCAGTCCTGGGTGATCCTGAGCGCCATCCTCTTCGTGCTCGGGCTCTTCTGCGTGCTCACGCGGCGCAACGCGCTCGGGATCCTGATGGGCATCGAGCTCGTCCTGAACGCGGCGTCGCTCAACGTCGTGGCGCTCGCCCACTACGCGAGCCTTGGGCGCGACGGCCAGCTCTTCGCGATCTTCGTGATCATGCTCGCGGCGGCCGAGGCCGCTATCGGGCTCGCGATCGTCCTCGGCATCTACCAGAGCTTCGAGACCATCGACGTGGACGCCACGGACCGGCTGCGTGGATGAACCCCCATCTCGTTGCGACTCCGGCGGCCTGGGTGGCTCTGGTGCCGCTCCTCCCGCTGAGCGGTGCGATCGTGCTCGGCCTCGGCGGAGCCTGGCTCCAGCACCGCGTCGGGCCGCGTGCGGTGAGCGCGATTGCGTGCGGGACCGTCGCGGCGGCCTTCCTGCTGGCGCTCCGCGCGCTCGCCACCCTGATCGGTCTGCCTCCCGACGACCGACTCCTCGTGGCGACCCTCTGGCCCTGGCTCGAGGTGGGCGGGCTCGCAGTCGATGTGGCGCTCGGCGTCGACCCGCTGTCGGCGGTGATGATCCTCGTCGTCACCGGCGTCGGCGGGCTCATCCATGGGTATGCCATTGGCTACATGCACGGCGAGCGGGGCCTCTGGCGCTTTTTCGCCTTCCTCAACCTCTTCACCTTCGCGATGCTCATTCTGGTGATGGCCGAGAATCTCCTGCTGCTCTTTCTCGGGTGGGAAGGCGTGGGGTTCTGCTCGTGGGCCCTGATCGGCTTCTGGTACCGCGAGCCGGCGAACGCGGTGGCAGGCAACAAGGCCTTCATCGTCAACCGCATCGGCGACCTGGGCTTCGTGCTGGGCTTGGTGCTGCTCTTCTGGACCTTTGCCGACGCCGGGGTGCCGACGCTCGCCTTCCGGCTCATGGAGCCCCGGGCCGACGTGCTGCAGGGCGCGCAGCTCTGGGGCATGCCCGTCGCCACGCTGGCCACGGTCCTGCTCTTCCTTGGGGCCACGGGCAAGTCGGCCCAGATCCCGCTCTACGTGTGGCTGCCGGATGCGATGGCCGGACCCACGCCCGTCTCCGCTCTGATCCATGCAGCGACCATGGTGACGGCCGGGGTGTACATGATCGCCCGCCTGCACTGGCTGTTCGCGCTCGCCCCCTTCACCTTGCATCTGATCGCGGCCGTGGGGCTGGCGACCGCCTTCCTGGCAGCCACCCTCGCGCTGGTCGAGACCGATATCAAGAAGGTCCTCGCGTACTCGACGGTGTCCCAGCTCGGCTACATGATGCTGGCCATGGGGGTCGGTGCCTGGGGCGCGGGGATCTTCCATCTCGTCACGCATGCCTTCTTCAAGGCGGGCCTGTTTCTCGCCGCGGGGAGCGTCATGCACGCGCTGGGGGGCGAGCAGGACATGCGGCGCATGGGTGGGTTGTGGGCGGCCTTGCCGCACACGGCCGTGACCTGTCTCGTGGCGACCCTGGCGATCGTCGGCACGCCGTGCTTCGCCGGGTTCTTCTCGAAGGACGCGATCCTCTGGGCGGCCTTTTCGAGCCGCTACGGTCACCCGCTGCTCTGGGCGGGCGGCACGGTGGTGGCGGGATTGACCGCCTTCTACATGGTCCGCCAGTTCGTGCTGGTGTTCCTCGGGACGAGCCGCAGCGACGCCGACGCCCGCCAGCATCTCCACGAGTCGCCCGCCGTCATGACCGTCCCCCTGTGGATCCTGGCCGTGGGCGCGGTCGTGGCGGGCTATCTCGGGGTTCCCCCCGTGCTCGGCGAGTCGCTCGGTGTTCCGCACGTGCTCGAGGGCTGGTTCGCCCCGTTGTTCGGAGGCCATGCGGCGCCGGCGGGTGCCGGCGAGTCGCACGGTGCGCACGCGGAGCTCGAGCTGGGCCTGATGATCGCCTCGGTCACGGTGGCGGCGGGCGGAGCGCTGCTGGCCTGGCTGATGTACGGAGCGCGGCGGATCGCGCCCGAGCGGGTCAGCGACGCGCTCGCCGGGCTGCCCTACCGGGTGCTCCGCCATCGCTACTGGGTGGACGAGGTGTACGCCGCGGTGTTCGTCCGCGGGACTGTGTCGCTGGCCCGCGTGCTCACCTGGGTCGACACGCAGGTCATCGACCGGCTCGTCGATGGCGCGGCGACGGTGGTGCGGGGCGCAGCGGTGCTGGGGCGATCGATCGACGACTGGCTCGTCGATCCGGCGGTCAATGCCGTCGCCGATGCCACGTGGGCCGTCGGGCGCGCCGCACGGCACGTGCAGACGGGTGCCGTGACGTCGTATCTGTACGGAGTCCTGCTCGGGATGCTGGGCGGGGTGTTGCTCTGGTGGTCGTGGGCGGCCGCGCGTTGAGCGCGGCTGGCGCGCGGACGAGGTGATCGATGGCCGAGTGGGTGCTCACCTGGACGACCTTCACGCCGCTGCTCGGGGCGGTCGTGGTGCTCTGTCTGCCCGCGCGCGCGGTCGACGTGATCCGCGCCGTGGCCACTGCGTTCACCGTGCCCTCGCTGCTGCTGGCCGGCTGGCTGCTCCTGCACTTCGATCCGTCGAACACGGCGCCGCAGTTCGTGCAGCGGGCATGGTGGATCGAGACCTATCGCATCGAGTACTTCGTGGGGGTCGACGGCCTGAGCCTCGCGATGGTGGCCCTGACGGCGCTGCTGTCGTTCCTGTGCATGCTCGCGTCGTACGGGATCGAGCGCGGCGTCAAGGGGTACTTCGCCCTGTTCCTCCTGCTCGAGACGGGTATGCTCGGCACCTTCGTGGCGCTCGACCTCTTTCTCTTTTACGTCTTCTGGGAGCTGATGCTGCTGCCGATGTACTTCCTCATCGGCATCTGGGGCGGTCCGCGACGAGAGTACGCCGCGATCAAGTTCTTCCTCTACACCCTGCTCGGGTCGGTGCTGCTCCTGGTGGTGCTGCTCTACCTGTATTTCACGCCCGAGCCGCACTCCTTCGACATGACAGCGCTCGGGGCGCTGGTGCGCGATCGCATCCCGCTGTCGGTCCAGCTCCTGCTCTGGTTCGGGCTCTTCATCGGCTTTGCGATCAAGATCCCGGCCTTCCCCTTCCATACCTGGCTGCCCGATGCCCACGTCGAAGCGCCGACGGCGATCTCGGTCATCCTGGCCGGGGTGCTGCTCAAGATGGGGACGTACGCGATCCTGCGCCTCAACTACGGGATCCTGCCCGAGGCGACCTTGGCGCCGCTGTGGGGCTACCCGGTGGCGTTCTGGGTGCTGGGGGCCCTAGGCACGTTCAACATCGTCTACGGCGCGCTGTGCGCCATGGCGCAGCAGGACCTGAAGCGGCTGGTGGCCTACAGCTCCATCAGCCACATGGGCTATGTGATGCTGGGCATGGCGGCGTTCACGCCGCAGGGGATCAACGGGGCCGTGCTCCAGATGTTCAACCACGGCACGATCACTGCGATGCTGTTCCTCCTGGTCGGCGTGATCTACGACCGGGCGCACCACCGCGACATCGACGGTTTCGGCGGCCTCGCCGCGATCATGCCGATCTATACCGGACTGACCGGCTTCGCGTTCTTCGCGGCCATGGGGATTCCCGGGCTGTCCGCGTTCATTTCCGAGGTCCTGGTCCTGCTCGGAGCCTGGCCCGTCTACCCCGGGCTCGCCATCGTGGCCGCGAGCGCCATGGTGCTGACGGCAGGTTACCTGCTCTGGGCGTTGCAGCGGATGTACCTCGGACCGCCGAATCCGAAGTACGCCGACACCGGGTGGGAGATCAACGGCCGCGAGCTGTGCACGCTGCTCCCGCTCGCGGCGATCGTGCTGTTCCTCGGGGTCTATCCCCGGCCGCTGCTCGCCCTGCAGAGTCCGACGCTCGTGGAGCTCATCGAACGCGTCCAGCGGGCCGTGCCGGAGCCGAGCGAGACGATGCTGGCCGAGACGGCGAACGGCGGCTGAGCCGGTGGGACCGATCGACAGCTTGCGCTGGTTCGTGCCCGAGCTGGTGCTCGTGTGCACGCTCCTCGTCGTGATTGTCGTCGACCTCGTCGCGGCGGGCCGGGGAGGCGGACGCTCCAGCGCCTGGCCGGGCATCCTCGCTGTGCTCGGGGCGGGCGGGGCCGTGGCCGCCACGATTGGCGTCCCCACCCTCGGTCTGCCGGGGCTCGTGGGTGCCGCGCCGCGCTGGCTCTTCGGGCGCATGCTCGTGCTGGATCCCTTCAGCGTCTTTTTCAAGGTGTTGCTCGGCCTGGCGCTGCTGGCCGCCGCCACGATGGCGCTCGGCTCGCGCGAAGTCCGCAGGCGCCCGAACGAGGGGGAGTTCTTCACGGTCCTCCTCGGGGCGGGGTTCGGGACGATGCTCATGGCCGCGGCCGGGCACCTGCTCATGGCGTACCTGGCCCTCGAGCTGCTGAGCCTGAGCGCGTACGTGCTGACGGGCTTCCCCCGGCACGACCGCCGCGCGGGCGAGGCCGCGCTCAAGTACCTCATCTACGGCGGGGTGGCCTCCGGGGTGATGATCTATGGCATGAGCTGGCTCGTGGGCCTGACGGGAGCCATGGACTACGCCGGTATCCGCCACGGCCTGCTGCAGCTCGCGCCGGCGAGTCGCGGGGCGTTCTTCGTGGCGTTGGTGCTCGTGCTCGTCGGCTTCGGCTACAAGATCGCGGCGGTGCCGTTTCACATGTGGGCGCCCGATGTCTACACGGGAGCGCCCCTCCCCGTGGCCGCCTTCCTCGCCGTGGGCTCGAAGGCCGCGGGCTTTGCCATCCTGCTGCGTTTTCTTCACGGAGGGATCGGATCCGAGGGCGCGATCGCTGCTGTGCCCGCCGCCGAGCTCCTGGCGCTCGCGGCCTTCGTCACCATGACCTTCGGGAATCTCGCGGCGCTCGGCCAGACGAACATGAAACGGCTCCTCGCCTACTCATCGATCGCGCACGCGGGCTATGCGCTTCTCGGCGTGGTCGTCCTCGGCGAGACCGGCTTGCAGGCGGTCCTGCTGTATCTCGTCGTCTACTATCTGATGAACCTGGGGGCGTTCTGGGCCGTGATGCTGGTCGCGAACCACAGCGATCGCGAAGATCTCGAGGCGTTCCGGGGGCTCGCCTGGCGCGGTGGGGCAGTGCCCGCCGTGGCGCTCGCCATCTTCCTCTTCTCGCTCGCCGGTCTGCCGCCGCTGGCGGGCTTCATCGGCAAGTTCTACGTCTTCGCTGCGGCCATGGGGGAGGGGTGGTACTGGCTGGTCGTGGCTGCCGTGCTGAACAGCGTCGTCTCGCTGTACTACTATGCGCGCGTGGTCCGGACGATGTTTCTCGACCAGCCAGCACCGGGCGACCCGCCGCTCGTCTTCCGGATCGCCGACCTCGGAGCGGTCGGCGCGCTGTCGCTGCTGACCGTGTATTTCGGTGTCCGCTTTGGCTGGCTCCTCGAGCGGACGATGGAGGCGGGTCGCGTCTTCCCGGGCTGAGCACGAGGGTAGCGGCGCCCTCTACGTCGTCGCGACGCCTCTCGGGAACCTGGAGGACATCACGCTGCGCGCCCTGCGGGTGCTGCGGGAGGTCGACCTCGTCGCCGCCGAGGACACGCGGCGCACGCGCACGCTCCTCGTCCATCACGGGATCCGCACGCGCCTCGTGAGCTATTACGACGCCGTGGAGCGCCAGCGCGCGCCCCAGCTGGTTGCCGCGCTCCAGGCCGGTCGTTGCATCGCGCTCGTCTCCGACGCTGGGACGCCGGGGATCGCGGATCCCGGCTACCATCTGGTGCGCGGGGCACTTGCCGCCGGGGTGCGGGTCGTCCCGGTCCCCGGGCCGTCGGCCGTGGCGGCGCTCGTCTCGGTCGCCGGCCTGCCCTGCGAGCGCTTCGTCTTCGAGGGATTCCTGCCGTCCCGCTCGACCCCGCGGCGGGCTCGCCTGCGGGCACTGGCGGCCGAGTCCCGTGCCATGGTGTTCTTCGAGACCGGCCGGCGGCTCGGGGCGTTTCTCGACGACGCGACAGCGATCTTCGGCCCGGAGCGTCCGGTGGTCGTCGGCCGCGAGCTCACGAAGCTCCACGAGGAGCTTGTCCGCGGGACGCTGGCCAGCGTCCGCGAGGCCCTGCGCCCCCGCGAGCCGCTGCCGGGGGAATCGGCGGTCCTCGTGGCCGGCGCCGCGGAGCCCGCACCGGCACCGGTGTCGTCGGCGATGGACGAGGCCATTCGCGCTGCCAGGGCCGCCGGCAAGTCGACCCGCGAGCTCAGCGCCGAGATCGCCCGCGCCTTTGGCGTGCCGCGGCGCGAAGTGTATCAGCGCGTGCTCGCTCTGGCGCGTGCCCGGGAGTGATCCGGCCCCCTAGGGCACTTGGGTCGTGGCAGCGCGTGGAGTAGGCTTGACGCGCCCAGAGCCCAGGCCATGAACCCGCTGGAGGAGGGGACGACCCCCGCGATCGACTTCGACAAGGTGGCCGCGATCGGCCAGCGCGGCCAGCGCGTCGTCCCGGTCGTCCTGCAGGACGCCGACTCCGGGGAGGTTCTCTTCGTTGCCTATGCGAACCGGCTGGCGCTCGAGGAGACCCTGAAAACGCGGCGTGCTGTCCTGTGGTCCACCTCCCGGGACGAGCTCTGGCGCAAGGGCGAGACCAGCGGCGACGTGCTGGATCTGGTCGACGTGCGGGTGAACTGCGAGCAGAACTCCCTCCTCTACCGCGTGCGGCCGCGCCGCGGTGGGTGCTGCCACACCAGAGACGCGCACGGCCAGGCCCGGCGGACCTGTTACTACCGCCGCCTCGACGAGACAGGCGCGACGCTCCGCTTCGTCTGAGCGGTCCTAGGCGCAACCGGCGGCCTGGCGTGGCAGCGGCTGACGAGTGGTGGTCGAGTACCACACAACCCCTCTTGACAGGTGTCACGATGAGTGAGACAGCGAACTACACTAGGATTCTAGCATCCGTCACGACCTGGTACTCTACGGCTGCTTTAGCGTCTGCTGGGAGAGATAGCAATGTATATGCACGCCGTTATGCTCCTGGTGGTTCTCGCTTCCCTTCCTGCTCCTGCCCTGGCGTTGACGCAGGACCTGGTCGCGTCGTTGGCCTTGCCGACGACGGCACGACCCACGAGCCTGGCGCTGACCCAGGACGGCCAGACCCTGCTGATCGGCACTCGCAAGCGGTCCGTGGCAGACGAGTTCTACGCAATCGCTCTCGGCCCCGAGGGCGTCGAGCCTGTCGTCGAGTGGTCGCTCGACATCGGGGCCCATGTCCATGCCATGGCGCTGGCCGGGACCATGGCCTACCTCGCGACCGCGGACGACGCGGCCGAGCTGGTCGTCGTCGACCTGGACCAGCGACGGCGCGTTGCAGCCTTCGACGCCGAGGGGCCGGGCGACGGCCGACACGTCGAGGTGCTGCCGAATGGCGACATCGTGCTTCGACGACAGCCGAGCATTCTCGGCCCCGAATGGTATCGGCTGATCTTCGAGGACGGGAGCCTGCGGCTGCTGGAGGCCGGGGAGGACACACGGCGCATCCGCGCGCCGCGCCCGCCGCGGCTGTGTTGCTACCGCCCGCCGCGGGGCCAGGTGATCGCCCGGGCTCGCCGACGGATTCCGGCAGGCGCCCTGCACTATCTGCTCGTCACGGATCGCCCGGCCCTCCAGGTCGTGGAAGAAGGGGCGCCCGTGGTGTTTGTCGACATTGACGGGGACGGCATCTACCGCCTCGGCTGCCTCGGCGATTCCAACACGGCAAGAGCGCCGTTCATCTTGAAGTGGTGCGAGCTGGTGCACGCGGCCCTGCACGACCCGTACTTCGAGGTCCTGAATCTGGCCGTCAACGGCGCTACCGTCACGGAGTCGCCGAGGCCGCAGGCTGCCACGCAGATGGCGGAAGCGCTCGCCGCGCGGGTCGATGCGGTCATCCTTGCCTTTGGCACGAACGACCGCTTCTTGGGACGGAGCGCGGTCGAGATCCGCGATGCCTACCTGGCGTTTCAGTCGCAGGCCGAGGCGGCCGGTCTCGCGTTTTATGTCGCCACGACCCCCCCCGGTGCTCGGGGTCCCGGAGTTCGCGGCCGAGGTCAACGCGGTGCTGCGCGATACCTCCACGCTGCGGCTCGTGGACTTCGACACCGGCTTCTCCGCAGAGCACTTCGTGGGCGATGGTTACCACCTGAACCAGGCGGGACAGTATTTGCGGGCCGAACGCGCTCTCGACGTGCTTCGTCGCCACCTCCCCTGAACGAGGACCGGGGTCGCCCGTTCCTGGGCGCCTCTGGACAGCACATCGCCGTCTCGGGCAAGGCACTCCACCATGTGTCGCGCGGAAGTGGCGGCTGTCGGCAGCGTCTCCCTCGGGGTCGTGGGATGCTTGTTGAGCCTGGTCATGGCCGTGGGCTGCGGTCGGGGTAGCGAGTACCATGTCGCGGTGGACGGGTCGGATACTAACCCGGGGACGCGTGCGGCGCCCTTGCGCACGATCCAGCGAGCTGCCGATCTGGCCCAGCCCGGCGACATCATCACTGTCCATGCCGGGGTGTACCGCGAGCGCGTGGATCCTCCCCGCGGGGGGACTTCGGACACGCAGCGGATCGTATACCGCGCGGCTCCGGGAGAGCACGTCGAGATCGCGGGCTCCGAGGTCGTCCGTGGGTGGCAACGGGTGCGGGGCGATGTCTGGAGCGTGACCCTGCCCAACCGCTTTTTCGGCGACTACAATCCCTACGCCGAGCGCCTCCACGGGGACTGGTTCGAGCCGATCGCCCGGGAGCATCACACGGGCGCGGTCTACCTGAACGGCGAGTGGCTCGAGGAGGCCGCGACCCTGGAGGAGGTGCTCGCCCCGCGCGACCGGGGGTCGAGAATGCCCGGAGACTACCTCCTGAACTTCGCCTGGCTCCGTCCGCGGTATGCCGGCAGCGCAGCCATCCCGGCCACGGCCTTCGATGCCAAGGCAGGCGTGCGCCTCGCCCCATGCGACGAGGCAGGGCAGTGCCTCGGCTGGATCGAAGATGGGCAATGGGCGCGCTATCCCGCCGTGAGCTTCGGCCCGGGGACGACGGCCGTCGAGCTCCGGGTCGCCTCGGCCAGCCGCGGCGGGATTGTCGAGCTTCGACTGGACGGCCCAACCGGCGAGCTACTGGGTGCGGTGGAGGTGCTGCATACCACGCAGGGGGACCACTGGGTGTCGCTCAGTGCGCAGATCCGGCCGCTCAGTGGAGTGCGAACGCTGGCGCTCGTCTTCCGTCGCCGCCCGCCTGTGCCGCGATGGTTCGCACGCGTCGACGCCGCGACGACGACCCTCTGGGCGCAGTTTCCGGGCAAGGATCCCAACCGCGAGCTGGTCGAGATCAATGTCCGCCCGGCGGTGTTCTATCCCCGCGCCCCCGGTCGCGACTTCCTCACGGTTCAGGGGTTTACCATGCGCCATGCGGCGACGCCCTGGGCCTCGCCGACGGCGGAGCAGATTGGGGTCATCGGGACGCACTGGAGCAAGGGCTGGATCATCGAAAATAACACCGTGAGTCACGCGACCTGCGCCTGCATCACGCTCGGCAAGTACGGGGACAGCCACGACAACACCTCGGGCAGCTCCCCCGAGGGCTTCCTCGCCGCGGTGGAGCGCGCGCTGGTGTACGACATTCCCTGGGAGCGCGGGCGGGTCGGCCATCACATCGTGCGTGCCAACACCATCTCGCACTGCGAG
>Ga0308414_1000177_pt1 | contig 39862 bp, 34 predicted proteins | sample HotsprSampleOS50_FD_205667 | JGI IMG/M metagenome (GOLD analysis project Ga0308414, IMG submission 205667) | Hot spring phototrophic mat microbial communities from Octopus Spring, Yellowstone National Park, Wyoming, United States - 20090730_OS50 ... | reverse complement strand
TTCCTTTATTCTGCGCACAGCCGAATCTAAGTAAATTAACATTGACGGATTATGGCGTTTGTGGTAAAAGCATCTCTTTAATCGCTTACAAAACATAGGAGATTACTGTGATCCAAAAAGGCATAATTCTGGCGGGGGGCAGCGGCACTCGGCTGTATCCCATCACGCAGGCCGTCAGCAAGCAAATGCTGCCGGTCTATGACAAACCGATGGTCTATTATCCGCTGTCGATTTTGATGCTGGCCGGCATTCGGCAGGTGCTGCTAATCTCCACGCCGGTCGATTTGCCGGTATATCGGACGCTCTTGGGCGACGGCAGCCAATTCGGCATCAACATCGAATACGCCGAACAGCCGCGTCCCGAAGGGCTGGCGCAGGCCTTTATTATCGGTCGCAAATTTGTCAACGGCGGTCCGGTCTGCCTGATTCTGGGCGATAACATCTTCTACGGCCACGGGCTGGTTGACCCCTTGCGCAAGGCCGCCGCCCGCACGGACGGGGCAACCATCTTTGGCTACTACGTCCGCGACCCCGAACGCTACGGCGTGATTGAGTTTGACCGCTCCGGCAAGGTCTTGAGCATCGAGGAAAAACCCGCCGTCCCCAAGTCCAATTATGCCGCCGTCGGGCTGTATTTTTACGATGAGCAGATTACCGACATTGCCGCCTCGATTAAGCCGTCGGCACGCGGCGAGTTGGAAATCACCGCCGTCAACGAGGTTTATCGCCAAAAAGGCCAACTCCGCGCCGAAAAACTGGGACGCGGCATCGCTTGGCTGGACACCGGCACGCCCGAATCGATGCTGCAGGCGGGCATCTTCGTCCAGACTGTTCAGCAGCGGCAAGGGCTGATGATTTCCTGCCTTGAAGAAATCGCTTACCGTATGGGCTGGATTGATGCCGAGCAACTTCGACGGCTGGCCGAACCGCTTAAGAAAAACCACTATGGCCAATACCTGCTCAATTTGCTGGAGGAAAAGACGCGGTGAACGTTATCCAAACCGAGCTTGAAGGCGTGCTGATTTTTGAGCCGAAGGTCTTCGGCGACGCCCGCGGTTTCTTTACCGAGACGTGGAATCGCCGACGCTACGCCGAGGCGGGGTTGGATGTTGTATTCGTACAAGACAACGTCTCGCGATCGCGCAAGGGCGTGCTGCGCGGCCTGCACTACCAAAACCCCAACGCACAGGGCAAACTCGTCCAGGCGCTGGAAGGCGAGGTGCTTGATGTCGCGGTCGATATCCGCGTCGGCTCCCCCACGTTCGGCAAATCCGTCGTCGTACGGCTGTCGGATAAGGATTTTCGTCAGATGTACATCCCGCCGGGCTTTGCGCACGGCTTTTGCGTGCTGAGCGACACGGCGCTGTTTGCCTACAAATGCACGGAGTTGTACAATCCGGCCTGCGAAGGCGGCGTGTTGTGGAACGACCCCGATCTGGGGATTGACTGGGGGATTGACAATCCGTCGTTATCCGAAAAAGACAAACTCAACCGGCGGCTCAAGGCCATCCCCGTTGACAAGCTGCCGCGCTATGAGGTGCGATGATGGCCTGTTCGAGGACGATTACGCTGCTCGGCGCAAACGGCATGCTCGGCAGCGACCTGACGGCAGAGGCGACGCGGCGCGGCTGGTCGGTCGTCGGGCTGGATTTGCCGGCTTTTGACATCACCAACGCCGACCATTTGCGGCGGGCAATCCCGCACGGCGGGCTGATTGTCAATTGTGCCGCCTATACCAACGTCGAAAAGGCCGAGTCCGAGCCGCAACTGGCCGAAAAGGTCAACGCCGAGGCCGTCGGGATGCTCGGCGCGTTTGCCAAACAGGCCGATGCGTCGGTGCTGCACATCAGCACGGATTTTGTGTTCGACGGCACGCTGGATCGTCCGTATGTCGAAACCGACGCCGCCAACCCGCTCGGCGCCTACGGCCGCTCCAAATGGCACGGCGAGCAAGCGCTGGCCGCATCCGGCTGTCGGCATTGCATCGTCCGCGTCGAGTGGACGTATGGACGCAACGGCGTCAATTTCGTCAAAAAACTGCTGGATGCGGCCGCCGCGGGCAAGCCGCTCCGCGTCGTCGATGACCAAGTCGGCTCGCCGACCGCCACGACCGCCGTTGCCGCCGCGCTGTGCGATGTGATTGCCAAAGGAATGCCGCAGGGCGTGTTTCATCTGGCCGCGTCGGGGTATGTCAGCCGATTTGCGATGGCAATGTTTATGTTCGAAACGCTCAAGATGCCGGTGGATATAAGCCCGTGCAAGACCAGCGACTTTCCCAGCGCAGCACGGCGTCCGCTCAACAGCCGATTCGACTGCCGCAAGCTCGAATCGTACCTCGGCCGGACGATGGAACCCTGGCAAGAGATGTTAAAGCGCTATCTGGGTGCGGTATAAGTTTTTGCGTAAATCAAATATCAAAAATAAAAAATCAAAAGGACAGCTCAAAAATTAAAAAGCCGGCAAAAGAAACGTTAATTTTTTTGATTTTTACTCTGTATTTTTGCTTTTTTATCTTTGATTTTTGATATTGTTTTGATTTGTGTTAATCTGTGGCTAAAAAAAAAGAGAAAACTATGCGAACGATTTTGGTTACCGGCGGTGCGGGATTTATCGGCAGCAACTTTGTGCGGATGGTGCTGGACGAACACCCCGACACCCGCGTGATTAACTACGACTGCCTGACCTATGCGGGCAATCTGGAAAACCTCAACGGCTATATGGACAACCCGCGGCACGTCTTTGTCAAAGGCGATATCTGCGACGCGGCGCTGGCGCAAAAGACCATCGAGCGATACGGCGTCGATGCGATTATCAATTTTGCCGCCGAAAGCCACGTTGACCGCTCGCTGGTCGAGCCGGGCGTGTTTATCGAAACCAACGTCAAAGGCACGCTGACGCTGCTGAAGATTGCGCTGGACAAAAAGCTCGAACGCTTTGTGCAGGTCTCGACCGACGAGGTCTATGGCTCGCTGCCGCCGACGGGACTGTTCACCGAGACCACGCCGCTAAGCCCCAACTCGCCGTACTCGGCCAGCAAGGCCGCCGCGGACATGCTCGTGCAGGCGTTCGGCCATAGCTGGGGGCTGCGGTACAACATCACCCGCTGCTCGAACAACTATGGCCAGTACCAGTTCCCCGAAAAGATGATTCCCTTAATGATCAACAACGCCCTGAACGACAAAGACCTGCCGGTCTATGGCGACGGGCTGTACATCCGCGACTGGCTGTATGTCTATGACCACTGTACGGCCATTTGGAAGGTGCTGACCGCCGCCGCCCCCGGTACGATTTACAACATCGGCGGCAACAACGAAAAGACCAATCTGGAAGTCGTCGGCCTGATTCTGGAACGGCTCAACAAGCCTAAGACGCTCATCAAGCACGTCAAAGACCGCCCCGGCCACGACCGCCGCTACGCCATCGATTCGTCCAAAATCATGTCCGAGCTGGGCTGGAGGCCGTCGGTCTGCTTTGAAGAAGGCATCGCCAAGACCATTGACTGGTACTTGGCCAACACCGAATGGCTCAGCCATGTCGTCTCCGGCCAGTACAAAGACTACTACGACAAAATGTACGCCGGACGGTAGGGAAAAAGTAAAAAGTCAAAGGTTAAAAATAAAAAAGGGCGGAACCGCCTGTTGTGGATGAATAATACCCCCCTCCCCCTGCGGGGTACTCCCCCCTTGGCAGGGTGAGAGCTTTAAATCGCAACTTGCAACGAGCGGCTCTGCCGCAATCGTCAATCAAAATGGTTCAGCCGGAACGCATAGAGCTGTTGAACGCCGCGGTGCAAAAAGACCGTCGCTTTGTTTTGTACTGGATGCAGGCGGCACAGCGGGCGGAATGCAACCACGCGCTGGAATACGCCGTCCAGACGGCCAACCAGCGTCGCAAGCCGCTGATGGCGGCGTTTTCGCTGGTGGACGACTACCCCGCCGCCAACCGGCGGCATTATGCGTTTATGCTGGAGGGTCTGCGTCAGACGGCGGCGGCGCTGGCGCGGCGCGGAATTCGGCTGGCCGTTTTGCACGGCAGTCCGGCTACGACCATTCCCGCATTGGCGCAGCAGGCCGACGCGGTCATTGTCGATGAAGGATACCTGCGGATTCAGCGGCAGTGGCGAAAAAATGTCGCCGCCGCCATCGACTGTCCTTTGACAGAGGTAACGACCAATCTGATTGTGCCGGTTACGACGGCCTCGGACAAGGAAAACTTCTCGGCCGGCACGCTGCGTCCTCGCATCCGGCGGCAGCTTGACCGATTCCTGACGCCGCTGAAGGCCGTGCCGCTCAAACAATCCTCACTGGACATCAAAATCCCCAATACGCTGGACATTGACAACCCCGCATTGCTCGATACGCTTGCGCTGGATCGCTCCGTGCCGCCGTCCTCGTTTTACACCGGCGGCACACAAGAGGCGCACAAACGGCTGACGTATTTTCTGGAACACAAGCTCGACCGCTACGCCGACGACCGCAACAACCCCCTGCTGGACTGCCAGTCGAACCTCAGCCCGTATCTGCATTTTGGGCAGATTTCGCCGCTGACGGTTGCGCTTGCGGCAATGGCGACCGACAGCCCCGGCAAGGAGAGCTTCTTGGAAGAACTCATCGTGCGGCGGGAACTGAGCCACAACTTTGTGTATTACAACACCGGCTATGATGTCTATGAAACCGCACTGCCGCCGTGGGCGCAGCGGACGCTGGCCGTCCACGCCAAAGATAAACGGACGTATCGGTACACGCGCCAGCAGTTGGAGGCCGCCCAGACGCACGACGCCGCCTGGAACGCCGCCCAGCGCGAGATGGTCATCACCGGCAAGATGCACAATTACCTGCGGATGTATTGGGGCAAAAAGATACTCGAATGGACGGCCTCGCCGAAGGAGGCGTTTGAGTGCGCGATCTATCTGAACGATAAGTACGAACTGGACGGACGCGACCCCAACGGCTATGCGGGCGCGGCGTGGTGTTTCGGCAAGCACGACCGCGCGTGGGGCGAGCGGCCGGTGTTCGGCAAGATTCGCTATATGAACGCCGCCGGATTGGCGCGCAAATTCGACGTTGATGCCTACATCCGAAAAATCGACGCACTGGACAATCGCTAAGCCGGTTTGGCCGGCGGCAGAAGCTGGCGGTACCAGAACACATACAGCCCCGCCAGCGAAATCACAAACAAGACCAGCGTGATAAAAAACGCCCGCCATTGCATCGTCATCGCCTCAAGCGGCAGCAGCAGCAGCGTAATCAGCCAGCCCAACGCAAACGGCACCGACACAATGTCGTTGATGTGTTCTTTGCGCGTCGCCGCCTGCATCTTGGCGTCCAACAGACCCCACAGCGGCTTCCACAATCCAAAGGGGCGGGTTTTCAGATAAAAGTTTTCCAGTATCGCCCGATCGGTCGGCGGGGTTAAATAAGTCCCGCCGATACAGGCCGTCAGCCCAACCGCCAGAATATAGAAAAACTGATAGACCTCGTTCATGTCCGGCAGCAGCAGTCGCTGCGCCGTCGCGGCCAGAATGCCCGCCACCAACCCGCAGGCAAAACCGCTGCCGTTGAACCGCCACCAATACAGTCGTAAAATCGCCGACATCCCCAATCCGGCCACCAGCCCGCTGGTCAGCCAACCCCAGATGTCGTTGATGTTTTTGGCATAAAACGCCATCGCAAACCCCGCCGCAAACAGCGCGACCCCAAAACCCCAACTGACGTAAATCAATTCTTTGTTCGAGGCCTTCGGGCGGATATAGCCCTGATACAAATCCCGGGTGAACAAACTGGTGGTCATATTGATAAAGGTGTTGAAGGTGGACATGGCCGCGGCCATCAGCGCTACGATAATCAGCCCCCGCGCCCCCGACGGTATCGCCCCCAACAGCACCGCCGGCAAAATCCGTTCCGGAAAGACCGTCCCCTCGTAGCTGACCAAATTCAGCTTGGTGCGCCACTGCTCGCCCAGCAGCGCAGACAATTGTTCGGGCAGTTGGCCGTAGTTCTGCGGGCGGGTGATGATGCCGGTGAGCTGCTCATGCCAGACGTTGGCGGCGATGCCGCCGGACGGCTGAAAGTGCGCATGAATCAACTGGGCGGCCTGCGCAACCGCCGACGGGTCTGGAAACATATCCTTGACCAAAAACAACCCCAGCAGCGCAACCCCCATCATCAGCGGCCAGCGCATCGTCATCGTCCAGCCCGAAGTAAAGCCCAGCAGCCCGCATTCCCGCTCGCCGGGGGCGCCGAAATAGCGGTTGTCCACCGAGATGCCCAGCCCCTGAAAAATGGTCTTGGCCAAAAAGAACAGCACAATCAACTGCATCATATTGTATTGCTCGTACCCTTTGGGCATCTGAACCTGCCACGCCGGCAGGATATCTGTCCAATAGGGATTGCCGGTAACCTGAGCGGCCAACGCCGAGATATCGACGCCATAGACCTTTATCAATGCAAAGACCACAATAAAACACGCCCCAATCAGAATACAGACCGACTGGAAAATGTCCGTAACCACCATCCCGTAAAAGCCCGATTGAATCAGATACAGACACGTTACGGCCACCATAATCGCCGCACAGACCGTCGGCGAAAAGGGCATAAACATCGACAAAAACAACCCCACCCCTTTGATGGAATACGCCAGCATCCCGACCGTCGTCAAAATCACCGCCGCCACCTGCGCCAGCCGTGCAAACGTCCCCCAAAAATCGCTGCCAAAGCGAAACGCCATCCATTCCGCCGAGGTCATCAAGCCGCTGCGGCGATGCCATTTGCCCAGATAGGTAAACATAAACGCCAGCGCCAGACACGCTCCGCCGCGAAACTCAATAAACAACGCCGTCGGCCCCAACAGGAACAGAAACGAGGTAATCAGCATTGTACCGGTCAAATCCAGCCACGCCGCCATCCCCGAAATGCCCAATGCCCACCACGGCAAGCTCCGCCCGCCGAGAAAATAATGGTCAAGACTGGCAGACGCCTTTTTGCGCAAATAAAACCCCATCGCCACCAGCGCTAAAAAATACCCCGCGATTAACACATAATCGAATCCGCTCAGTTGACCCATTCTTCCAGTCCTTTCCTTATGAGGTTGTAATCCGACCTTTTGGCGCCCCTGCTGGGCGTTAGCTGAATATAACAGACACACGTGGTGCGATTATAGTCAAAATACAGGACAAAGCAACCACATTTTATATGCTCAAAGGGGTGCAAGCGGTAACTCAGGCGGTCAGCAGGCGGCGGGCGATTTGTGCGGCGGCGTCCGGACGGGCGACCGAACGGGCGGCTGCGGCCATTTGCGCCCGACGGGCGGGGTTGGCCATCAGCTCCGACAGGGCTGTCCATAAGGCGTTGGCCGTGGCGGTCGTATCGCCGATGATGTCCTCGACAATGAACGCGCCGCCGGCGTTGACCAGTTCCGAGGCGTTCAGCGTCTGGTGCTTGTCTTTGTGGTAGGGATACGGCAGGCAAATCGTCGGCTTGCCCGCGGCGGCATACTCGGCGGCGCTGACGGCGCCGCTGCGTCCGACGATAATATCGGCGGCGGCGTACAAATCGGCCATTCCGTCGTAATAATCCACCGCGTGATAGGCAATCGGGGCGTTGGCGGCGGCCTCTTTGACGGCGTTGTAGTGCGTCTGGCCGGTCAAATGCACTACCTGCCAGTCGGCGGCAAAACCAGACAGCTTGTCCAGCAGCGCAATCGCCGCCTGATTGATGCTCTGCGAGCCGCTGGAAGCGCCGGTAATCAGCAGTGTCTGTTTGGCCGCGTCCAGTCCCAGCGCGGCACGTGCAGCGTCGGGATTCGGATGGCCGAATTCCGCACGAATGGGACAGCCAGTGGTAATGACTTTTGCGGCGCCGTTTTTGAAATACGCCGTCGTGGCCGGATACTGCGTAAAAATGTGTTTGGCAAATCGCCCCAGCAGCCGGTTGGCCTTACCGGGGACAAAATCAACGTTAATGATAAAGATGGGAATCTTCAACGACTGCGCCGCCCAGATGACCGGCGCCGAGACAAACCCGCCGGAGCCGATGACCACCGCCTCGTCGCGCACCGCCGAAAGAACCTGCTTGGCAAACGCATAGCTTTTGACAAACTGCGCCGCAAAGCGGATTGCCCGTATCGGATGCGGCGAAAAGCCCTGCGCCGGCAGCGGATAAAACTCATACGGCTGGCCGGCCAGCACCCGCGCATCAACCGCTCGACTGCTGCAAAAAAAGATGGCCTGTGCGTCGGACGCCTGCCGCCTCAGTTCCGCCGCCACCGCCAGCGCCGGATAGATATGCCCGCCGGTGCCGCCGCCGGCAAAGAAAAACTGCCTCCGTGCGTGTGCTGACATTGTTTGGTCAAATTCCCTTTGAACGTTAGTCTAATAAAAAAAGGTAAACGGTAAAAAGAACGAGGGCGTCCTTTGGCTTTTTGTTTTTAATTTTTCCTTTTCCCCTTTGCCTTTTGCCTTAATTATTGTACCTCGACGAATTCGTACTGCACCACCAACTGCTTGGCCGCAACGCCGCCGGATACGTCAAACACATCGATTTTGCGGGGCAGCGTTCGCCGAAAGCGTTCGCTGTAGCGCGGATTGTACGACACGGCCATCCAGTCGCGGTCGTTGTCGGCGATGCGCACCAATTCATATTGTTCGGTGGCGAGATTTTTATACAGCGACACCGTGCGTTTGCCGGTCTTGGCGACAACGTACACCGCATAGCGTTTGCCCATCAGCCGCTGCTCCTGCGCATCGCCCATCGCCGCCGGCACAAACCCGCCGCCGGCGGTAAAACTGTAATAGACCAACTCGGCCAGCGTCGCGTCCATCAGCCCTGCCGGCAGCGCACGAATGCGCGGCGCCGTAAGGCCGGAGGCGGAAAACTGCCCGCGGCTGTAGCGTGCCTGCCAGCCGCCTTCCGGTTCGGTTCCTTCGGCGTCCAGCCGCACCGCCGCCGGACAGAATACCAGCCGCTGATCCGTCCAATAGGGGGCGTTCTGGCTGTAATAGGCCGTCACCGTTCGGGTTTGAATGCAATCGCCTTTGGCGACGACCGGTTCGGCGTCGTCGTTCTTGACCGTCGTTTGACAGCCGCTCAAGAAAGCCGTTAGTACGACCAATGCGATCAGACGCTTCATAATCTCCATCCTTTCTTGAAGATAAAAAATAAAAGATAAAAAATTAAAAATAAAAATGCTTTTTTATTTTTTACTTTTTCTTTTTTTTGACAAAAACGGCTCGGCTCCGCGGCAAGCGAAACCGAGCCGTTATGCACATTTAACTTAGCACGGCAGGTTGGCCAACTTTTCCAGCAAGCCATGGCGGCGTGCTACGTCCTGCTTGGCCTGCTCCATCAGCGCCGCGGCCGCTTCGGGCTTGGACTGCTTGAGCGTACGGAAGCGGTTCTGTCCGTAGGCAAACTCGGCAAAGTCCATCGTCGGGGCTTTGGAATCCAATTGCAGCGGGTTCTTGCCCTCGGCGCACAGCCGCGGGTCGTATCGGTACAGCGGCCAATGCCCGCTGGCAACGGCCTGCTTTTGCGTCTCGTAGCCCTTGGCCATATCGATGCCGTGGGCGATGCAGTGCGAGTACGACAAAATCAGCGACGGGCCGTTGTAGCTTTCGGCCTCGGCAAACGCCTTGACCGCCTGCGTCGGGTTGGCGCCGATGGCGATGGAAGCTACATAGATATTGCCATAGCTCATCGCAATCAGCCCCATATTTTTCTTGCCCATCTGCTTGCCGCCGGCGGCGAACTGCGCCACCGCGCCGCGCGGGGTGGATTTGGACATCTGGCCGCCGGTGTTGGAGTACACCTCGGTATCCAGCACCAAAACATTGACGTTTTCGCCGCTGGCCAAGACGTGATCCAAGCCGCCGTAGCCGATGTCATACGCCCAACCATCGCCGCCGACAATCCAGACGCTCTTTTCCACGAGGAAATCGGCCACCGAGACCAACTGGTCGCACTCGGCACACGACCCTTTCTTGAGCGACGCCTTGAGCTGATCGACGCGCTTGCGCTGCTCTTCAATGCCGGCCTGCGAGGTCTGATCGCCCATGCCGTCCAGCAGGGCTTTGGCCAGCGCCTTGTCGATGCAGCCCTTGTCGGCGACTTTGGACACCAGCTCGACGGCGTAGGTCTTGAACTTGTTGATGGCCAGCCGCATCCCGAAACCGTACTCGGCGTTGTCTTCAAACAAGCTGTTCGACCACGTCGGCCCGCGTCCGTCGGCGCGTTTGGCGTAGGGCGTCGTCGGCAGGTTGCCGCCGTAGATCGACGAACAGCCGGTGGCGTTGGCGATGTAGAGGCGGTCGCCGAACAACTGCGAAATGAGTTTGATGTTGGCCGTTTCGCCGCAGCCGGCGCAGGCGCCGCTGAACTCGAACATCGCCGGCACAAACTGACTGCCCTTGATGCTGGCGACTTTGTACTTGCTCGGATCGGTGTCCGGAATCGACAAAAAGAACTTGAAGTTTTCGCGTTCCTGTTCCCGCAATGGTTCCTGCAGGGACATATTGATGGCCTTGCGGTCGGGGTTGGTCTTGTCCTTGCCCGGGCAGTTGACCACGCAGGCGCTGCAGCCGGTGCAATCTTCCGGAGCGACCTGCACGGTGAACTTCATACCGGCAAACTCCTTGCCCTTGGCCTCGGCGCTTTTGAACGTTGCAGGCGCATTGGCCAACTGCGACGGCTCGTAGGCCTTGATGCGGATGGCCGCGTGCGGGCAGACCAATGAACACTGTCCGCACTGAATGCAGATGTCCGGCTCCCAGACGGGAATATGCACGGCGATGTTGCGTTTTTCGTACTGCGTGGTGGCCGTCGGGAAGCGTCCGTCGCAGGGCATCTTGCTGACCGGAATCTTGTCGCCGCGTCCGGCCATAATCTCGCCGAGCACTTCTTTGACAAACTGCGGCGCATCGTCCGGCACGGGCAAAGCCATGTGGAAGGAACTGGTGGCGGTATCGGGAACCTTGACCTCGTAAATCTGGCTTAAGGCCGCGTCCACCGCGGCGTTGTTCATATTGACGACCTTGTCGCCCTTGCTGCCGTAGGTTTTCTTGATGGCGTCTTTGATGGCCTTGACGGCGATATTGATGTCGATGACGTTGCTGATTTTAAAGAACGCCGTCTGCATAATCACATTGATGCGCGAGCCAAGTCCCAGCTCTTCGGCAATGGTAATCGCGTCAATGACATAGAACTTCAGCTTCTTTTTGATAATCTGCTGCTGGACTTCTATCGGCAGCGTGTCCCAGACCTCGTCGGCCTTGTGCAAGCTGGTCAGCAGGAACGTACCGCCCTGCTTAATGTGGCTGAGCATGTCGTATTTTTCGAGGAAGCTGGGGTTGTGGCAGGCCAGGAAGTCGGCCTTTTTGATCAGATACGGGCTGCGAATCGGCTCAGGGCCAAACCGCAGGTGCGATACGGTAATCGCGCCGGCCTTTTTGGAGTCATAGACAAAATACCCTTGCGCGTAATTGTCGGTTTCTTCGCCGATAATCTTGATGCTGTTTTTGTTGGCGCCGACCGTGCCGTCCGAGCCCAACCCGTAGAACATCGCCGTATAGGCCTTGCTCGGAACGTCAAAGTTCTCATCGACCGTCAAGCTCGTGCCGCAGACATCGTCCACAATGCCGACGGTGAAGTGATTCTTCGGCTCTTCGCGGTCGAGGTTGTCAAAAATCGCCTTGACCATCGCGGGCGTAAACTCCTTGGAACCCAGCCCGTAGCGGCCGCCCACGCAGACCGGATAGCGTTTGAACGGCGCGATTTTTTCGGCCATCATCTCGCCGATGGCGGTGCGCACGTCCAGATACAGCGGCTCGCCGATGGAGCCGGGCTCTTTGGTGCGATCCATCACCGCAATCTTGCTGACGGTCTTGGGCATGGCCTTGATGAAATGCTCGACGCTGAACGGACGGAACAGCCGCACATTCAGCACGCCGACTTTTTCGCCCTTGCCGACCAGATAGTCCACCGTCTCGCGCACCGTCTCGGCGCCCGAACACATAATCACGATGACCTTTTCGGCGTCCGGCGCGCCGATATAATCGAACAAATGATATTGACGGCCGACGACCTTGGCGAACTTGTCCATCGTCTCCTGTACGATCTTGGGGGCGGCCAGATAAAACTTATTGACCGTCTCGCGTCCTTGGAAATACACGTCCGGGTTCTGGGCGGTGCCGCTGATGGACGGATTGTCCGGCGTTAACGCACGGGCTTTGTGAGCGGCCACGAGCTTGTCGTCAATCACCGCACGCATATCGTCAAACGTCAGTTCTTCAACCTTCTGAACCTCGTGGCTGGTGCGGAAGCCGTCGAAGAAATGCAGAAACGGCACACGGCTGGCCAGCGTCGCCTGCTGGGCAATCAGCGACATATCCATTGCCTCCTGCACATTCGACGAGGTCAGCATCGCGTATCCCGTCTGGCGGCAGGCCATCACGTCCGAGTGGTCGCCGAAAATGCTCAGCGCCTGACAGGCCAGCGAGCGGGCGGATACATGAAACACCGTCGGCAGCAGTTCGCCGGCAATCTTATACATATTCGGAATCATCAAGAGCAGCCCCTGCGAGGCCGTAAACGTCGTGGTCAGCGCACCGGCGGCCAAGGCCCCGTGTACCGCCCCTGCGGCGCCGCCTTCGGATTGCATTTCCGTTACCGACGGGATTGTCCCCCAGATATTGGTCTTACCGGCGGCGGTCTTGGCGTCCGCCAACTCACCCATTACCGAGCTGGGCGTAATCGGATAGATAGCGATGACCTCGTTGGTGGCGTGCGCAACGTGCGCAACGGCCGTGTTTCCGTCAATTGTTACCTTTTTTCGTGCCATTTTTTATAACTCCATATAATTAGAAACCCCCGAAATGCGCTTGCGAAACGCCGCAAGAGACAGGGATCGTTGTTGCATAGCTAAATAAAGTTGACTTTATACCACACCCCCGCCCCGCTGGCAAAACATTTTCGCTTATTATTTCAAGTAAATTACTATCGCCTTTTGCGACCTCCAAAAAAACACCCTTCAAAGTATCGCTCCGAAGGGTGTGTCAAAATCGAGCAAATGGCGGCATTAGGCCTGAATGCTGTCAATCATCACCTGCAGGTATTTTTGCCGGTGGCCAATCCGCTTGGCGCTGTTTTTGCGGCGACGGAAATACGTCGGAAATAGCTTGGGACCTTTGACAACAGCATCTTCGCCGCTGGTCATAAAGCAGGCAATCACCTTTGCCCCAACCAGATACGGCGCGCCTACCTTGACGGTCTTGCCGTCGCTGACCAACAGCACCTTGTCCAGTTCGATGGTCTTGGCGTCCGGCGCAACCTCGGTCAATTCGATATTAATGATGTCGCCCTGAGCGACCTTATATTGCTTACCGCCTTGTTCAATCACTGCGTACATTGCTAAACTCCTGTTTGTTCATTGATTTATAAAGGGCAGAATAATAGCGTCCATCGCGGGGTTTGTAAAGAGAATTTTCTAATTTTTTTGCAAAAATCGCCTTTTGCCGCTCTGTTAAACCGCTAAAAAGTCATTTTGGGCTAAAAAAGGCATAAATCTGTGAAATTTCTTGTCAAGACCAGCCGACAATATATGATATTCGACATAAAACTTAAGACGATTTTTGGAGATAAATGCGGTGAATCTGGCAATGATTGACGACGGCATGCTGCCGATGGCGGATTTGGATAAGGCGTATCTGGATCGCGGACTGTATTTTGGCGACGGGGTCTATGAAGTCCTGCGCAGCTATGACGGGAAGCTCTTTGCGTTGGAAGAGCATTTGGCGCGATTTGAACGCAGCTTGAAGGAAATCTGGATTGACGGGGTCAACATCGCCGATATTCGCGCCAAAATCGAAATGGCCTTCAAGGAAAGCGGCTATGCCAATGCCAAATTCTACTTTCATATTACGCGCGGCTCGGAAATTCGCAACCATTTGCCTTCAAAGGGCTTAAAGCCGAATTTCTTCATGACGGTTGAATCACTCGCCGAAGATACCAAGTCCAAACAGTTCGGTGTTCCGGTCGCCACCTACCCCGATCTGCGGTGGAAGCGCTGCGACATCAAATCCCTGAACCTGCTGCCCAACATTATGGCACGCATTGCGGTCGCTCCCAAAGGGGCTTATGAGGCGATTTTGGTCAACGATGCCAACGAGATTACCGAAGGCGCCGGCTCGGCTTTTTTTGCCATTGACGGCAAGGAAAAGGCGATTATCACCCGCCCGCTGGGGGCGGAGATTCTGCCGTCCATTACCCGCTCGATTGTGATGCAAATCGCTAAAAACGCTGGACTTGCGACAGTTGAAAAAACGCTTACGCCGCAGCAGGCCGCCGCATGCAGCGAGCTGTTTTTGGCCGTAACGACCAAGGACATCGTGCCGATTACCCAATTTGACGGCCAGCCCGTCGGCAACGGCCAAGTCGGCCCGCTGTGCAAAAAATTGATCGCCGAGTTTGCCGCGTATGCCCGAAAATGAATTGATATCCGACATTGACCAACGCTATATGCGGATGGCCATCGATCAGGCGTTTATTGCCGAGGAAAACGGCGATGTGCCAATCGGCTGCGTCATCGTTTATCAAAACCGCGTCATCGCCAAGGCCTACAACCAGCGCGAGCAACTTCACGACCCGACCGCCCACGCCGAGATCATCGCTCTGACGCAGGCGGCCGAGGCCGTAGGCAATTGGCGGCTGCATGGCTGCACAATCTATGTAACGCTGGAGCCGTGTCCGATGTGTGCGGGGGCATTGGTGTTGGCGCGGCTGGATCGGCTGGTCTTTGGCACGGACGACCCCAAGACCGGCGCCTGCGGGTCGCTGTACAATATTGTGCAGGACGGACGGCTCAACCACCGGCTGGCCGTAACGCCGCACGTCCTGCAAGACGACTGCCGCAGCCAGCTTCAGGCCTTTTTTCAGCGGCGCAGGCAGGAAAACAACAGCAACACCGACAACTAACCCAGACAAAATATTGTGTTTGGGCGGTGATTATGGTATAAGTAGCTTTTCGTATTGAAACAGAAAAAAGGAGATAGGTTTTGGCGGGTCGTTATTCATTAAAAAGTATTTGGGATGATTTGGCGCTGCCGGAACTGGCGTATGCGTTCAAGCTGGCCGTCGGGCCGACCAAGTTGGCGATTGCCTTTCTGGCGGTGGCCTCCATCGGACTGGTGGGGTTTGTGCTGGATCGCTGCAGTCGGTCGGTGGTGGTGCATCCGAGGCCGTCCCTGATGCAATACGGGGACAACCGCGATTTCAAGCTCAACGTCGCCACAGAGCTGGAGGTGTATTTGGTCGCTCAGGACGCCACCAGCCAGTTCATCGAACGCTACAAAGGCGACCGGCCGGGACAAGGGGTTTTTGCGACCCTCTGGAACTTTGCATCCGACCGCTTTAACGACTCCAGCCGACAGTTGCTCGACCTGCGTCAGTCCACGCTGTTCAGCAATCTGGGGCATGTGCTGCTGAACCTATGGCTGTGTCTTCGGGCGTTCGTTTGGGCGGTACACTATCACCCATATTACAGCGTGATTTTCTTTTCGTTTGCATTTGCGGCGTTGTGTTTTGCCTGCGGTGCAGTGTGCCGCTGCGCGGCGCTGGAATACGCCCAGAAGGAAAAACCCGGCCTGTTTGAGGCCGTCGAATTTTCCGTAGAAAAATACCGCGCGCTGCTCAGTGCGCCGCTGATTCCTTTTATTTTGATGGTCGTACCGGCGGCCGTGGTGTTAATCGGCGGTGTTGCGGCGGGTATCCCTTGGGTCGGGGTCATTGCCGTAGGCCTGCTGTTTGGGCTGCTGGCGCTGGCGGGAATGGCGATTGTGTGTCTAACGATGGGAATTGTTGCCGGCGGATTGCTGTTGTTTCCGGCGGTCGCGTATGAATGCACCAGCGGACGCGACGCCATCGGACGTGCGGTCTGTTATGTGCTGAATCGGCCGCTGTGGATGCTGTTTTATATCTTTGCGGCGGGCTTGTTCGGCACGTTTTTTTACCTGCTGCTTCGCGTGATGGTGTTTTTGACGCTCAAAGCGGTTTACGGCCTGCTGGCCGCCGGCCTGATGCTGTGGGGACGAGGAACAGCCCTGCTGGAGCGTATATGGCCAAAGTCGGGATTATTTTCGCTGATTGAAAACACCGCAACGCCGCAGGGCGCCGCCGAAACCATCGGCGCATTCTGCATTTATGTGTTCTTTTTGCTGATTGTGGGGCTGTTGGCCGCGTATGTGATTAACTATGTCCTGTGCGCTTCCACTGTCGTCTATGCCCTGATGCGTAAAAAAGTCGATGGCACTCCGGTCGAAACGATTTTTGTCCGTCTTCCGTATGCCGCAGCGGCAGCCAAAACCGCCGCAGCAAAATAACAATTTCCGAAAGCGATGTTTATGCCTGACATAAAATCATCACCCGTTGCCCAACATCCAAACGCACCCAGCAGAGTACAAGGAGGTCTGTTGCGATTTCGCCGTGAGTTGATTATCGCCGCCCATATCCTGTGTTTTACAGCCGCACTGATGCTGGCGTTTCTGTTTGCGTACAATATGCAGATTCTGCGGGTGTGGTTTGTTTATCCTTTTCCGATTCTGCTTGCGGCGATGCTGCCGGTCAAGCTGCTGGTCTTCGCCAAGTTTCGTCAGTACAGCGGATGGTGGCGTTATGTAGGGCTGTCGGATTTATTGCAGATTGCCAAGGCCTCGCTGGTCAGCAGCATTATCCTGATGGCGTTATGGTACGGCTATGGCCTGTTCGGCAAGCATATCGTGCCGGATTCGGCGATTGACGCGATTCACGCACGGCTGGAACATATCGAAGAATCGCTCAAAGGCGCCATCTGCGACGAAGAAGCACGGGCATTCAGTAAAGAACAGTCCAATCTCAAAGGCCTCAAAGACTTGCTGGAGGTCAGCCGTATCGTCGAAATCCTTGCGTCTTCGGAACAACTGCCGGTCAACAGCCAAGAGCGTCTGGCGATTATCCAGCGGCATCTGGATTTAAAAAACACACAGCGGCAGATCGAGGGCGTTATTATGCTCGATCTGTTTACAACCATTATGCTGCTGTCGGGGCTGCGGATGCTGGTGCGTCTGTATCATGAGGAGTTTTTTGCCGAGACCCGCGGCTCGGCGCGGCGATTTTTAATCATCGGGGCGGGCAACGCCGGCGAGGCGCTGCTGCGCGAGATGCTTCGCCGCAAGGACGTGCAGTACGAAGTGATCGGCTTCATCGACGACAACCCGGCCAAACACGGTATGAGCATCCACGGCATTCCGGTCTTGGGCGGGATGGATCAACTGCCGGAACTGTGCCAAAAACATTCGATTGACGAGTTGGCAATCGCCATCCCCAGCGCCTCGCGAAAGGAACTGCGCCGCGTGGTGCAAATCTGCCAAGGCACCAAGCTGCGTTTCAGCACTGTGCCGTCGCTGACCGATATCGCGTCAGGCAAGCTGAGCGTTTCGCAGATGCGCGACGTGGACATCAACGACCTGCTGGGACGCGACGTAGTTAAGCTCGATTTGGCTCAGATTGAGCATTATCTCAAAGATCGGGTCATTCTGGTTACCGGCGCCGGCGGTTCGATCGGTTCGGAGATGTGCCGTCAGGTCTGCACATTCGGCCCCAAGCTGCTGCTGCTGGTCGAACAGGCCGAAAATCCGCTGTTTTTTATCGAAGGCGAACTGCGGCGGAATTACCCCCATGTGCCGATGCGGGCGATTATCTGCGACATCACCGACAAGACGCGCGTCGAGCAGTTGTTTGCCGATTACAAGCCGGAGGTGGTCATCCACGCGGCCGCTCACAAGCATGTGCCGCTGATGGAAGTCAACCCCGGCGAGGCGATTAAGAACAACGTCGTCGGCACGCGCACCGTCGCCGATGCGGCGGACAAATTCGGCGCCGCCAGCTTTGTGATGATCAGCACCGACAAGGCCGTCAACCCCACCAGTATTATGGGCTCGACCAAACGCATCGCCGAGATGTATATTCAGGACTTGAACAATACCAGCAAGACGCGGTTTGTAACCGTGCGGTTCGGCAATGTGCTGGGATCCAACGGCTCGGTCGTGCCGATCTTTAAGCAGCAGATTGCCGCCGGCGGACCGGTGACGGTAACGCATCCGGAGATGCGGCGTTACTTTATGACCATTCCGGAGGCCAGCCAACTGGTCTTGCAGGCGGCGGCGATGGGCGAGGGCGGCGAAATCTTTGTGCTGGATATGGGCGAGCCGGTCAAGATTGTCGATCTGGCGCGCGAATTGATTACGCTAAGCGGCTTTCGTCCCGGCGAGGATATCGAAATTGAATTTACCGGCCTGCGCCCCGGCGAAAAACTGTTTGAGGAATTGAGCATCGAAGGCGAGAATATGCTGCCGACCAAACACCCCAAGATTGCTGTCTGGAAGAACATCCCCAAAGACCGCCAGTCGCTGCGGCAGGGCATTGAAAATCTAATTGCCCTTGCCCCCACGCAAGATCACAAAAAAATCGTCGAGGGCATCCGCGTCCTTGTGCCGGAATTTATTTGTCAATAAACGAACGAACGAGGCCTACAAAAACCTCCGCCTGTTCGATGCGGAACGCAACATCCGCGGATTCAAATTCAACGGTCGGCAGATAATCGCCCTCTTGTCGATCATCGAATAAGGTCTGATAAAACTTGCTCCACCGAACATCCATTTTTCCTGTCTTGACATAACTGCGATTAAATTCCGACATTACCGCTGAATGTCGTGAAAACTGTTTTCCCTCCTTGAGCAGCAGCGCAGTTGCCGCATAAAAACAAGCGTAATAAATTCGATTAACGGCAAAAGACAAATGACCGGCAGAATGTTCAAGTTTGGCCGAAGCAATCGCTTGATCTGCTTTTTCAAGCCAAAGCTTAATCAGTATTTTATCGGCTTGCTGCTTGTTCATACCTCACAGCCATCCCTCTGTATTTCCGTATAAATCTTCATATATCGAACCAATCCATCCGTCCAGTCATTCTCAGAGACAACAATCGAACTTAGAACAACATCATTTTCAAGATTGACATCGGCCAGTTTCTCTGAGATACGATGCCGCAGACGGGGGGTAACGGGGCAGGATGTCAGTACCAATAAATCAATATCTGACGATGCCCCGGCTGTTCCGCGAGCGGTTGAGCCGAATAAAATCACTTTCGAAACTGGCAGTTCGGATTTGAGCAGTCGGGCGGCCTGCTGCACCGATGCCCGCTCTTTAACCGGCAAATGAATTGTATCGAGTGTTTTCATTTTCAGGCATAATCCCTTTTCAAACAGTTGCTATTATACCTCGGTAAACCCACCAATCAAGCGCAAACTATATCGAGGCGGCTCGGTCAACAAAAAAAGCCCGCCGAGGGCATCGACGGGCTTATGATGTATTGAAGAACGGTTATGCCATCGCGGCATTTTCCAGCGGATGGGCATTTTTGTACTGTTCCTGCATCCGACTGGTGGTGATATGCGTATAAATCTGCGTCGTCGAAATCGACTGGTGTCCCAGCAGTTCCTGCACGCTGCGCAGGTCGGCGCCGTTATTGAGCATGTGCGTGGCAAAGCTGTGCCGCAGCGTATGCGGGCTGATGGCAGGATCCAGCCCCGCTTCAATCAGATATTTATCCATTTTGCGACGAACGCTGCGCGTACTCATCCGTTTGCCGTGCTTGTTGGCAAACAGCACTTTGCTGTCAAACCCCGAATCGTTGGCCATTCGGCGGCTGCGATATTCCAGATACCGCTGGATATTCTGAATCGCCGTTGAGCCGATAGGGCAGATGCGTTCTTTTTTGCCTTTGCCGCGGACGTGAATGACCTCGCCGAGGAAGTCCACATCCTCCATATTCAGCGACACCAGCTCGCTGACGCGCATCCCCGTGCTGTACAGCACCTCCATCATTGCCCTGTCGCGCGCCCCCAGCCAGGTATTGGCCGGCGGGGTGTTGAGCAGTTTCTGCACCTGCTCATATTCGAGGAACTTCGGCAGGCGTTTTTCCTGTTTGGGGGTCTTGATGGACATCGCGGGGTTGCCGGCCGCATAGCCGCGTTTGACCAGAAACTTATAGAAACTGCGGATTGTCGCCAGCTTGCGGGCGGTAGTGGACTTGGAATAAGCGTGGGTATTCAATTCGGCCATGAACCGGCGAATCGTATTGACGTCGGCGGTTTTGAGCAGGGTATCAATATCAACTTCGGTCTGGGTACAGGTTGCCGCCGCCGTGCCGTTGCCGCCCCATGGGTTGGCGCCGCTGTCGCTGTCGGCCTCCGTACCGCTGCCGCTCAAAAAGCCGCAGTACTGCTCCAAGTCGGCCTCATAACACTTGGCCGTGTGAGCCGAAAAATGCTTTTCGAACTTCAAATAGTTGATAAAATCCTGAATAATCGCCGAGTTGTCCATACGTCCATTCCTTATTTGGAAATACCGCTCCATTAAATCGAGGCCACAGGGGCTATTCACTCTGTCGCCGGCCGCTCTGCATCGGGTCTGTCAAATCTTTGTAAAGAATCTCATCGGCCTGATGCATCAGCGACTGGGTCAGCTTAAAGCTCAGCACCGCCGCGTCAAACCAGTCAAAACTGGTACGGGTATCGTTGGCCGCAACCACCAAAGCGTCCAGCAGATGCCCTTCTTGGCCGGGTTCATAACGAAAAATGTACTTTTCCGAACCTTTATTCAAAACAAATTGTCGTTTTATCACTTCCATACCATCGTCCGAAAACACAATTTCACATCTTTTTTTATCGGGCGCAATGTGAGTTTCTAAAGTATATTCCCTCAAAAAACTAAAAATTGCTGTATTTTTTGGCAAAACAAACCATTCTCTGATATCGACCGATAATTCAAGTTTCTTAATAAAAATCATCTCAAGTCAAGACACGTCCCATAAGAAATCAGGATGCGACTGAAGAATTATCTTGAAACCCAACCTATTTTTTGGAGTATGTATAAATATAAATTTGTCAGAAAACTTTTTTAAGGACATACAATATGCATAAATCAAGGATTTTCTCTATTGCGATATATATTGTCGCATTTTCACAGGAAACGCTTATGGCCATCGAAGAAGCCAAGTATGAAGTACTCCAAAAGTTTGGCGCGATTGAAATCCGCCGGTATCAGCCGCAAGTCGTCGCAGAGACGACGGTGGAAGGCGATTTTGACCAAGTGGGCAACACGGCGTTTCGTCGGCTGTTTAACTACATCTCCGGCGGCAACCGCACTCAACAGTCGATTGCGATGACCGCCCCTGTCGGCCAGCAGCCCAAAGAAGAAAAAATCGCCATGACCGCGCCCGTCGGCCAGCAAAAATCGGGGGATCGGTATGTCGTAAGCTTTATGATGCCGTCCAGTTATACGCTTGAAACACTGCCGGAGCCGACCGACCCGAATGTTACCCTGCGCGCCATTCCTGCACACACCGCGGCGGCCATTCGCTACAGCGGCACATGGAGCCAAAAGCGCTATCAAGCACACTATGAAAAGTTGTTAACTTTCATTGAACAGCAGGGTTATGTCGCCAAAGGCGAACCGGTCTGGGCGCGGTATAATCCGCCGTTTACGCCGTGGTTTTTGCGACGCAACGAAATCCTGATGGAGATTGAACCGATGAAAACCGCCAAGACGCAACCCGACACGCTTTATGCATTCACCGTAACCGACATTGACGGCAAACCCGTTTCGCTGGCCGATTACAAGGGCAAGGTCGTCCTGATTGTCAATGTCGCCAGCAAGTGCGGCTTTACCAAACAATACGCCGGCCTGCAAACGCTCTACGACCGCTATAAAGACAGGGGATTTGCGGTGCTGGGCTTTCCGGCCAACAATTTCGGCGGCCAAGAACCCGGCACGGAGGAAGAAATCAAGGCCTTCTGTTCCACCCAATTCAACGTTACCTTTCCGATGTTTGCCAAAATCTCGGTCGCCGGCAGCGACATCGCCCCGCTTTATGCATGGCTGACCGACGAAACCGCCAACGCCCCGCACGGCGGCGCGATCGGCTGGAACTTCACCAAATTCCTAATCGGCAAGGACGGCCGCACGCTTGCGCGGTTTGGCTCGCGCGTTGACCCGCTGGACGCCAAGCTCATCGAACAGATTGAAAAGGCCCTCTGATACAGAACGTCTATGAAACAACGCATCGCTTTTATCGGGATGGGCGTGATGGGGCTGCCGATGGCCTGCAATTTGCTTAAGGCCGGATTTGCCTTGACCGTCCACAGCCGTACCGCCGCCAAAGCTCAGCCGGCGCTGGCCGCCGGCGCCGCGTGGGCTCACACGCCCGCCGCCGCGGCCGCAACAGCGGATGTAGTCATTACCTGTGTTACCGACACGCCGGATGTTCAGGCCGTCCTGCTGGGCAAAAACGGCGTCATCGAGTCCGCACGCAAAGGGCTGATTTGTGTTGATATGTCCACCATCTGTCCGGACACCACACGCCGGATGGCCGCGACGCTGGCCGAAAAAGGGGTTACCCTGCTGGATGCGCCCGTTTCCGGCGGCCAGATCGGAGCGATTGAGGCCAAATTGTCGATTATGGTCGGCGGCGATGCGGCGGCGCTGGAAACCGTCCGGCCTGTGCTGGAGGCGATGGGACGAACGATTACCCACTGCGGCCCCAGCGGCTCTGGCCAAACCACCAAGCTGGCCAATCAGATTATGGTCATTCATACCCTGATGAGTATGGCCGAGGGGCTGGCCTTTGCCGAAAAGGCCGGACTGGATTTGCAGAAGACGCACGCCGTAACCTGCGGCGGCGCCGCCTACAGCCATTCGCTCAAGGTGCTGGGCGAAAAAGTACTCAACGGCGATATGAAGCCGGCCTTTGCGGTGGATTTGCAGATTAAAGACCTGCGGTTGGTACTGGACGCCGCTCGTCGCATCGGACAACCCCTGCCGGGGACGGCGTTGGCGATGCAGCTTTTGGAATCCCTTGCCGCCAAAGGCCGCGGCAAAGACGGCACACAAGCCCTCATCGATGTCCTGCGCGACTTGGGCAGGTCGTCGTAACCTTTCTGGATTCCGCTCTTTGTTATCGCGGCGTGTAGTAGCGCAGGGCTTCGGGTATCATCTCTTGCAGATACGCGATGCGCGTTGAGTCGGCCGGGTGGGTGCTGAGCAGTTCGGGCGGGCTGGCTCCGTCTTTGGCTGCGGACATCCGCTTCCAGAAATCCACCGCGACGCGCGGGTCATATCCAGCCATAGCCATAAAGATTAATCCCAGCCGGTCGGCCTCTTTTTCGTGCGTGCGGCTGTACGGCAACAGGATACCGACTTGTGTGCCGATGCCAAAAGACTGCATAAACAATCGCTGCGTCGCCACGGGCTGCGAACTGACCGCCTCGGACAACGCCATACCGCCCATTTGTACCAAAAGCCCCTGACTCATTCGCTCGCTGCCGTGGCGGGCGATGGCGTGGGCGATTTCGTGGCCGACGACAACCGCCAGCCCTTCATCCGTTTGCGCCACCGGTAAAAGGCCGGTATAAACGACCACTTTGCCGCCGGGCATACACCAAGCATTGATTTGGTCGCTTTCGACCACGTTGAACTCCCACGCAAAGCCGGCAATCATCTGCGACATATTATTCTGTCGGCAGTACCGTTCGACGGCCTCGACCAGCCGATAACCGACACGTTTGACCTGATCGACCTTGACCGGATCGGTGGAGGTCTTGTTTTCTTTGAGAAATGCGTTGTATTCCTGAACGGCCATCGAATTAATCGTGCTGTCGGGAATCAAATTCAATTGACTGCGGCCGGTGATTGCCACCTCCGAACACCCCGCCAGCAGCGCCGCCATCATCGCCGCCATCACGGACGCACAAATTCGTCTATATGTTGTCATGCGTATTCTCCGCCTAAAAATATTACAATGAAAAGATGTTGGTTATCAGCATAATTCTAATCCTCTGTAAAGTCAACGGCGGTTTGTGTTTTTATTGGGGGCTTTTCGGAGCGTCAATAGATTGATTTCGCCGGTGCAGTTGTAACGTACCGCCACGCCGGACGCCCCCGCGCCGATGCTGGTAAATCCGGTCAACTGTTTGTGATTCCAAAGGCCGCGAATGCACTTTCGCGGGGCGTCGATTGAGGACACAACCGCCCTGCCGCCCGGCAGGCAGATTTGCCCGCCGTGTGTGTGGCCGGACAGCATCAGATGCACGCCCTTTTGCGCCGCGTGGGCATACAGTTCCGGCGAATGCGACAGAAGCACTGTAAATTCATTTTTATCAATACCTTGCATCGCCGACTCCAAGTCGTCGGACTTGAAATAGTGGCAATCATCCACGCCAATTAAGCGCAGCGTTTGACCTGCGCAGCAAATGGCTGTGTTTTCATTCAACAGCACGGTAACGCCGCAATTTCGCAAAATATCGACCAAGGGCGCATAATCGTGGTTGCCTAAAACGGCGTAAACAGGAGTTTTTTGGGCAAGTTTTTGTGCAATTTGTCGGGCGTGATGGGCGGCGGTTTCGGTCATCCGGTGGTCGAAACAAAAATCCCCGCCCAGCACAGCAATGTCATACTCGGCCTGAGCGGCAAGATTGAGAACATTTTCGATAAGACCGTCGATACGGTCCGAATGGAGGTCGGAAATCCAGAAAATACGAAATCCGTCAAAGGCCGTCGGCAATTGCGGCAACGGTATTTCCTGTCGGCTCAGTCGCGGATGCAGGACATTTTGCAACCCCCGCTCGTAGAGGCCAAACAGGCGCAAAACCCCCTCCAGCGCCGGCTCCAGCCAAGACAGATTTTCCCACCGCGCCCACCACAACAACCCGCGGCGCACGGCGTGCTTGCGATCTTCACATTCCATTGCCAATCGTTTTTCGGGTACCGGCCGCACTGCAATCTCCTTTGCTTTTTTCGAGAAAATCCATTATATTGGCTGATCTTATGAATAGCAAACGAATCCATATTAAAAGTTTCGGCTGTCAAATGAACAAGCTGGACTCGTCGCTGGTTACCGCGGCGCTGGCCGAGCGGGGCTTTGACCTGACTGACAAGGCCACCGACGCCGATGTGGTACTGATTAACACCTGCTCGGTGCGTCAGCACGCCGAGGATCGGGTCTTGAGCAACTTGGGACATCTGCGGCATCTGAAAAAGACAAAGCCCGATTTGCTGGTGGCGGTTATCGGTTGTATGGCTCAGCGGATGGGCGAACATCTGCTGGCCAATGAGGCGGTCGATTTGGTCGTCGGGCCGGGGCAGCTTCACGAGGTGCCGGAACTAATCGAGGCGGCAATGAGCGACCGGCAAAAGCGGCTGCGTGTGCTGGACAACATCCGCCGACCTGCCGACAGCGAGACTGTGCGACAACTCAGCGACAAATTGGACGATTTTGAACTGGCGTATGACACCGACGAAAACCACCTCAAATCGCAGGCGTTTATCCGCGTGATGCGCGGGTGCAACAACTTCTGCTCGTACTGCATTGTGCCGTATGTCCGCGGGCCGGAGGTGTCGCGTCCGCCGCAGGCGATTGTCGAGCAGGCCAAAAAGCTTGCCGGTCAAGGCATTCGACAAATCACGCTGCTGGGGCAGACCGTCAACGCCTATCGCTATATCGAAGGCGATAAAACATACACGCTGGCCGATTTGCTCGAACAAATCAGCGCCATAGACAGCGTGCATTGGGTAAGATTTATCACCAGCCATCCGGGGCAGTTTGACCCATCCATCCTGAATCTGATGGCGACGATGCCCAAGGTCTGTCCGTATCTGCACATCCCCGCTCAGAGCGGCTCGGATCGCATCTTAAAAGCAATGAATCGCGGCTATACGGCGGGCTATTATCTGGAACTGATACAAAAGGCGCGACGCGCCGTGCCGGATATTTCGCTGGCGGGCGATTTTATCGTGGGTTTTCCGGGCGAAACGGACGAGGATTTTGAAGCGACCGTCGAACTGGTCAAACAGGTGCGGTACAAAAACTGCTTTGTCTTCAAGTACTCGCCGCGTCCCGGCACATACGCCGAGCGAAAACTGGCCGACGATGTGCCGGACGAGGTCAAGCAGCAGCGCAATATCCGGCTGCTGGAAATCGTCGGGCAAATTGCCGAAGAGGAAAACCGGCGTTACTTAGGCCGCACGGTGGAAGTATTGGTTGAAGGACTCAGCAAAAAGGCGCATCTGAATAACGCTGAAAACGAACATCATCCCCAACTCATCGGCCGTACCGCGGGGGATTCTATCGTTGTGTTTAATGGTTCCGAACAGTTGACCGGCCAATTCGTCAACGTCAAGATTGTCAAGACCTCGGCCTTAACGCTGTTTGGCCGGTTGCCTTGAACATTATGAAACAAAACACAACCGCCAGTTTGTTTGACGGGATGGATCAGACCGCCCTGCCGGCCGAACCGGTCGAAACATCGAAAACGGTGGTGCGGGTCGCCATCGACAGCGGCGCCGATACGCTGTTTGATTATCGACTGCCCGAATCGCTCGGAACGGTTCTGCCCGGCCAACGCGTCGCGGTGCCGTTTGGCAAAGGCGACCGCCTGCAGGAGGCGTTCGTCGTCGAGGTCAACCCTAAACCCGATGCGAAACCGCACGGGCGAGGTTTTCGTCTCAAAACCGTCAAACGGCTCGTCGATACCGAGCCGCTGGTGGGCGGCCAGTTGTTTGAGCTGGCCAAGTGGATCAGCCGCTACTACGCCGCCCCGCTGGGTCAGACGCTTGCGGCAATGGTTCCGGCGGCGGTCAAACAGGACGCCGGCGTCAAGACGCAGATGTTCGTGTCGCTGGCCGAGACCTTCAGCGGCGACACAATACCCACAAGCGCAAAGCAAAAAGCCCTCATCGAGGCCTTGCAGAACGCCAAGGCCACTAGTCCGCAGACCGCACTGGACAAAGACACTCTGCTGGAAATTGCGGACTGTACGGATGCGCCCCTCAAGCAGTTGGTTCGCAAGGGGCTGGCGGTGATTACGCGGCGCGCCGTGCTGCATACCCTGCCGTCGATACCGCAGGCGCTGGCGCTGGACAAAGCCGTCGTTACCCTCAATGACGACCAGCAAAAAGCGTTGACGCATATCGTATCGCACATCCAGAGCGGCACATTCGGCGTTACGCTGCTGCACGGCGTAACCGACAGCGGCAAGACCGAGGTGTACATTCGGGCGATTGAGGCGTGCATAGCCGCCGGAAAGCAGGCGATTGTGCTGCTGCCGGAAATCGCCCTGACGGCGCAAACCGTCCAGCGGTTTCACTGCCGTTTTGAGCGGCTGGCGATTCTGCATTCGCAGCAGAGCGGCCCGCAGCGCAACGCCCACTGGCAGACGATTCGCAACGGACAGGCCGATGTGGTCATCGGGGCGCGATCGGCCGTTTTTGCGCCGCTGCCGCGGCTGGGGCTGGTCGTCGTCGATGAGGAACACGAACCCAGCTACAAGCAGGACACCGTGCCGCGGTATCACGGGCGCGATGTAGCGGTTGTGCGGGCGCATTTGTCGGGGGCGCACTGTGTCCTCGGCTCGGCTACGCCCTCGCTGGAAAGCTTGCACAACTGCCAAACCAAAAAACACTACACGCTGATTGAAATGCCCAAACGGGTGCGCGACCTGCCGATGCCCGAAATGCGGCTGGTCAATATGGCCGCGGCCTTTCGCGATACGCCGCACAAGGGCGTCAATCTGCTCTCGCCGGAACTGCTGGAGCGGCTCAAGGGCGTGCTGGAACGTAAAGAACAGGCCATCCTGCTGCTGAACCGCCGCGGGTACAGCAATTTTGTCTTCTGCCCGTCGTGTCGGCACAGCTTGCACTGCCGCAATTGCGATGTGACGCTGACCTTTCACAAACGCCCCAAACTGGACAGCCCGAACGAAACGATGCTGGGCAAACACATCCTCGGCGGCTATGCGATTTGCCATTACTGTCTGGCCAAGACGCTGGTGCCGCAGACCTGTCCGTTGTGCGGCACTAAAATGATTATGATTGGGCTTGGCTCGCAACGGCTGGAAGAGGAACTCGCCGCCAAACTGCCCGACGCCCGTGTGCGGCGCATCGACAGCGACGCAATGGCCGGTCAAGACTATTATCGCCTGCTGCGGGACTTTGCCGATGGGCAAATCGATATTCTGGCCGGTACGCAAATGCTGGCCAAGGGATTGCATTTTCCCAACGTAACGCTGGTGGGGGTCGTCAGCGCCGATACGGCCTTGTCGCTGCCGGACTTTCGCGCCAACGAGCGGACGTTTCAGCTTATCAGCCAAGTGGCCGGACGCGCCGGACGCAGCGAAAAACCGGGGGTAGTGGTCGTACAGACCTACCTGCCCGGCCAGCCGGCCATTGAGTTCGCCCTGAAGAACGATTTTAAGGGGTTTGTTCAAGAGGAGCTAAAACATCGTCTGGCCTGCTCACTGCCGCCCTACTATCGATTGGCGATTATCCAGATGAAAGACACCCAATATGAACGCCTCACGGCCGGAGCCGAACAAGTTAGGTTGCGGGTGGATCACATTGTCGAGACTGAAGGACTGGAAATCAAACGCCGCGGCCCGATGCCTGCCCCCATCGAACGTATCCAGCGACACCACCGGATGCAGCTCATCCTGCAAGCGGCGACCTCGGCGCCCATTGAACGTTTGTTTGAACAGTTCCGCCGGATGCCGCCCATACGCCCCAATATACAAATCCAACCGGATATTGACCCGATTTATGTTTTGTAATAGGCCGCACCCAACCGACCGGCATAAAAACCGAATCAAATGTTGACTTTTTGGGCGGGTTTTTCTACGATGCAGCTTTTTATACGGAACAGGCCATGCCAAGCCACAATTTAGCGCATATAACCATCGACGATATCGATATTTACGGGTATTCGGTCGCCGGCGAGGAAACCGTTATCGGCATCCCGCAGTTGGATGTCTGTTTTGATATCGGGAAAGCCCCCGACCAGATGATTCCGATCAACCATATCCTTTTAACACACGGCCACATGGATCACGCCGCGGGAATTGCCTATTATCTGTCGCATCGGAAGTTTTGCGGCCAGTCGGACGGGATTGTCCTGACCCCGCCCAGTACAATTGAGCCGCTGCGGCAGATTTTGGATGCGTGGGGTCGGCTGGATGGCAGCCGGATTCCGGCCAAGCTCGTGCCGGTGCGGCCGGGGGATGAGTATCGGCTCAAGCCCAACCTGATTGCCCGCGTCTTTGCGACCAAGCACACACGCGACGCGGTGGGCTTTTGCGTCATCGAGACCCGCAAAAAACTCAAGCCCGAATACGCCGCACTAACCGGCCTGCAATTGGTCGAACTGAAAAAACAGGGTATCGCCATCGACAACCCTGTCGAGATTCCGCTGGTCAGCTATTTGGGCGATACGCAGTATGTGGATTTTGCTCAACTGCCCTATGTGGCCGACAGCAAGATTTTGATTGCCGAATGTACGTTCTTTGAAGACGAACATACCGAGCGCGCCGACGCCGGACGGCACATGCACATTGACGAGTTTGCCCCGCTGCTGGAGCGGATGAATAACCAGCACATCATCATCACGCATTTGAGCCGCCGTACCGGTATCGGTCAGGCCAAACAGATGCTGCGTGAGCGTCTGTCGGCGGCGGTCTATAAAAAAATTACTATTCTGATGGATCGCAAAAACTTATGCTTCGATTAAAGTTTATTACCTGCAAGGTGCTGCAAAAGGAGGCCTATTGGGTCGCCTCGCGCAGCGAAAATATCGTTGATATCGTCCTGATGCCGCAAGGGCTGCACAATACCCCCGATTTGCTTCGCAGCACGGTGCAGGCCGAGATGAATAAGACTTGCGACGCGTCCGACCAGCCGTATGATGCGATTTTGCTGGGTTACGGCCTGTGCAGCAACGGGATCGTGGGGTTGTCCAGCCCGATTCAGGTCGTTGTGCCGCGCGGGCATGACTGTATGACGCTGCTGCTGGGCTCCAAAGAGGCCTATCAGCAGTATTTTGATTCGCATCGCGGCGGGGTATATTGGTACAGTTCCGGTTGGATTGAGACCGGCTCAATGCCCGGCAAGGAGCGGTGCGAGCGGCTGCTGGCCGAATACAGCGAAAAATACGGCGCCGAAAACGCTCAGTATCTGGTCGAGATGGAACAGACCTGGATGAAAGAATACCAGTGGGCGACGTATATCGACTGGGGGCTGCCCGGCAGCGACAAGCAAAAGGACTACACCCGCCAATGCGCCGAGCATCTGGGCTGGCAATTTGATATCGTCAAGGGCAGTCCGGATTTGATGCAGCGGCTGGTGGACGGCGATTGGGACGCGGAGGACTTTTTGGTCGTCCCGCCGGGGCATACGATTATGGAAGACCTGACCTGTCCGCACCTGATACGGGCATGCAAAAAATGAACGGGATGCAGTATATCGATGCGCCGGTAAAGGTTTTTTTTGCAGTCTTGCTGGCGTTGTTTGCAATCGAGGGACTGCTGCTGCTTGGGATGCTGCGGCGAACCCTGCGGCGCAACGGCAATCCGCCGCCGCGATGGCGCAGGCGCTGTTATTCCGTCATTCACGCTGTCTCGGCGGTTACGGCCGGATGTGTGCTGTATGCCTTTTTTGTCGAACCCTACTGGCTGCAGATTACCGTCGTCCGTTTGCAAAGCCCTAAAATTCACAATACCGTACTGCGAATCGTACAGCTTTCGGATTTGCACTGCGACCCCAAGCCGCGTTTGGAAAACCGTCTGCCGGCAATCGTCAATGTGCTCAAGCCCGATGTGATTGTCTTTACCGGCGACGCGGTCAACAGCGCCGCCGCCCTGCCGCTGTTTCAAAAGACGCTGGCGGCCATGCACGCGCCGCTGGGCAAATTCGCCGTCCGCGGCAACTGGGATTATCAGTACGGCGACGTGTTTGCCGAAACCGGATTTGAGGAACTTAAGCTCAACGCCGTGCGGCTGGAAAAAGACGGCCAGCCGTTTATGCTCTGCGGCGTCAACTATCATCACGGCCGCATCAGCCAGCGTGCGTTAAATCAATTGGACAAGTCCACTTGGAACGGTTTTCTTTACCACGCCCCCGACCTGATTAAATACCTCGACGATGAGCCGGTGGATTTGTATCTGTGCGGCCACACGCACGGCGGGCAGGTGGTGCTGCCGTTTGTCGGACCCCTGAGCAGAGTAACCCACGGCAAGGGATTTGAACGGGGACTTTATACGGTCGGCTCAATGGCTATTTATGTGCATCGCGGCATCGGGATGGGGGGATTCGGCCCCAGAGTAAGATTTTTTGCCCGCCCTGAAATTGTCCTGTTTGAAATTCACCCCGCCGCCGGTACAATAGATGAACACAGCGGCACAGAAACAAAGCAGGACTGAAAATGCTTGAATTTATCACTATTACGGGAATCGGCGTTGGGCTGGCGATGGACGCCTTTGCGGTGTCCGTCGTTTGCGGAGCCGTGTTTAAGCAACTGCACGTTCTGCACGCTCTGCGGATGGCGTTGTTTTTCGGGGCGTTTCAATCGCTGATGCCGCTGCTGGGCTTTGCCGCCGGCAAGATGTTTGAGGGGTTTATTGGCGTTTATGACCACTGGGTGGCCTTTGCGCTGCTGACCCTCGTCGGCGGCAAGATGATTTATGAGGCGTTCCAGATAGAAGAAGTTGAGAAAAAACCGTCCGATCCGTCCAGTTTGATTGCCTTGTTGGTATTGAGCTTGGCCACCAGCATCGACGCATTGGCGGTCGGGTTTACGCTTTCGCTGGTGACGCGGTTTATTAGGGCGGCCGTGCTGCTGATTGGCGTAATTACGTTTGGACTGTCTTATGTCGGATACGCCATCGGAAAGCGGGCGGGGCATTTTTTTGAGAATAAAATCGAAATCTTCGGCGGCGTCATCTTGATACTCATCGGGCTAAAAATCCTGTTGGGACATTTGCTATCCGTATGACGATTGAGCAGTCCATCAAGCACAAAGCCATAGCATTGGGCTTTGATTTGGTCGGCATCGCCTCCGCTGCGCCGCTGGACGCCGCTTACGCAGCTTACCACGCCGACTGGCTCAGACGCGGCTGCGCCGACGGCATAAAACATCTGCACCGCAACAATGACAAACGGTTTGCGCCGGCCAAATTGCTGGAAGGCGCGCAAAGCGTCGTCTGCGTCGCCCTAAACTACCGCCCGCATCCGTATGAAGCGCCTGCGGGCAGGTCGCTGCCGGTCGCTCGGTATGCGCTGTATGACGATTACCACGAGTTTATCAAAACGCGGCTGAACGCACTGGCTGCCTATATCCAATCGCTCTGCACAGAATCGATACCGCAATTCAAGGTCTGCTGCGATGCGATTCCGCTGGCCGAACGACCGCTGGCACAGCGGGCGGGATTGGGCTTTATCGGCCGCAATCATTGCCTAATCCATCCGAAACTGGGCGGCCAGCTTTTGCTGGGCGAACTGCTGACGACACTGCCGCTAAAACCGGATACGCCCCTATCGGGCGATTTTTGCAAGACCTGCCGCCGCTGCATCGACGCCTGTCCGACTGCGGCGTTAAGCGAAAACGGCGAGTTTGACGCACGACGATGCATCAGTGCGATAACGCAGGGACAAGCCGGCGATGCTCCGCCTGTCCACACAGCCGGCAGTCTGTTTGGCTGCGATGTGTGCCTGCTGGCTTGCCCGTTTGAACGCAACGCCCCGCCGCGACGCAATCCTGATTTGACGTTTTATCCGCAGCGTACAACATTAACAGCCGACGCTGTTTTGACGTGGACACAGGACGACTTTGACGCTGTCTTTAAACAGTCCTGTCTTGAGCGGCTGGGCTTGGCGCATCTGAAACAAATCGCCACAAAAAATCTGTAGCGGATTATTTTTTACCACGAAGAAACGAAGAACATGAAGTCCTTCTCTTTTTTCTTCATTCTTCATTCTTCATTCTTCATTAAGCCGTATTCCTCTAACGCATCAGCAGATCGAATTGCTCGGGGCTTAAACTGCGGCGGAGTTTGTGCAGGGCTTGCAATTCGATTTGGCGGACGCGCTCTTTGGTAATGCCCAGCGTTTCGCCGATTTGTTTGAGCGTCATCGGTTTTTTCTTAATCACGCCGCTGTCCAGTGCGTAGTGATTGAGGATAATAAACCGTTCGCGTTCGTCCAGATTGCTTTCGATGACGCCAATGAGGTCGTTTTGCGCCTGTTCCACCGAGGCGACATCCGGCAGCGAGCCGCGCCGTAAATCATACGGCACATGCTCGACATCGGAACCGCCCGCCCGATCCGGCCGCTGCGATTCGGCGGGAATCTTGCGGGCAAAATCCTTGGCAATCGCCCAGCCGGCGTAGGTGCTGAACCGATAGCCGCGGGTATAGTCAAACTTTTCCACCGCCGCCATCAGCGACAGCGTCCCCTCGCCCACCAATTCATTCATACTCACCCCCGGCACGGCATGCCGAGTGGCGATGCTGACCACCAGCGGCGTATTGACGGCCACGATATACTGTTTGACGCGCTCGGCCTGCTCCAACAGCGATTCGATTCTCGCCATCCGCCGCAATGACGGCCGCTGCGACCGCATCGCCAGTCGTTCTTTGGCGGCCAGATATTTGAGAAAATTGTAGCGGCAAAATAATTCCGCTTCCTGCTGCCGCGTCAGCATCGTCGGGGCGGCGTCGCTGATTTCCGGCGATTGACGCAGCAGTTTTTCCGCCGCGTCCGGCGCGGCAAAGTCCGGACTGTCCACATAGTCAATCTTGCGGGCGGCCAATTCTTTGGCGCGGTGCTGGGCGATCAGACGATACAGCGAACTGCGGCTCTTGCCAAACCGCTCCATCAAGTCCCGCAGTTTGACGCCCTGACGGCTGAGTTTGTAAATAGCCGCCGCCTCTTTGGCGCCGGCGCGTCCGCGGGCAGCCGGCAGCCGAGGTTTGCCTTCGCCGCGACGCTCCATTTCCTCCAGCAGCATCCGCAGCGTCTCGCGCGCCCGTCCGCTGCGCCGGCGCAACTCATCCAAAAGCTGATTGCGGGTCGAAAATTGGCCGCTTTCGGCCAGTTCGCAGGCGGTTTTGTAAAGCGTGCGTTTTTCAGTGGCTGTCAGTTTGGTAAATTGCGAGGACTTATCAATGAGTTCACGGTGCGCGTTTTCAAACTTGGCCACGGCCGATTCGGCAAAGCCCTTTCGCTTTTTGCCGTCTTCAAATACATACAGCCGACCGGTCAGGCCGCGTTTTTCCCAGCGGCGGATGGTCTTTTCGGAGACATTGAACCGTTTGGCCAGCGTCTCGACCGTCAGAATCGGCTCCGGCTGATCGGCAACCGGCGTATCCAGATGCCCGCCGACCTGCGACAGCCACACCCGCAAATCGCTCAATAGGTCGCGTCCGCTGAGCATCAGATGCTCGTACCGTGCCGCGGGCGGACGATAGCCCGTGATGCGATAGACGATAAACTCATAGGGATATTCTTTGTCCGGATCCAGAATCAGCATCAGCGACTCGACCGCAGCGGCGAACTTCTGCTGCTGGCGCATCGGCGCAAACCGAAGCTGCTCAAAAAATTCCCGCAGCGCCGGATGTCTGATCTTGATTTTCATCAGGCCAATTTTACCTTTTCAAACAAACCGACGGTTAGTTGGGATTGTTCTTTTTCGCTGTCGCGATGCGGTCGTTGTTGGACAGGTCTTTTTCGATGCGAATCGCGCCAAATCCCGCCTCTTCCAGCAGCGCCGCGACCGCCTTGCCCTGTGCATAGCCGATTTCGAGCATCAGCGAGCCGCCGGGCTTGAGAAACTCGCCGGCTTGGGCGATAATCCGCCGATAGACCTCCAGCCCGTCCACACCGGCCAGCAGCGCCTTTTTCGGCTCATAGTCCTTGACATTTTTGTCGAGTTGTTCATATTCGGCGTCGCTGACATACGGCGGATTGGATACGATTGCGTCAAACGCCGGCGCATCCAGCCCCTTGACCACAGGATCGAACAGATCGCCGCACAGCAGCGTTACTCGCTCGGTGAGCTTGAAGGCCTCAATGTTTTTGGCCGCCGTCGCCAACGCCGCATCGCAAATATCGGTCGCAATCACACGGCAATCCTTGACATTCTTGGCAATCGCCGCCGCGATACAGCCGCAACCGGTGCATAAATCCAGCGCACTTTGCGGCGCAGGACATTTACGCAAGAACTGAATCGCCCGTTCGACCAGCAGCTCGGTCTCCGGCCGGGGAATCAGGCAATCCCGCGTAATCGTCAGCGGCAGCGAATAAAACTCGCATCGCCCCACCAGATACGCCACCGGCTCATGCTCGCCGGCACGCTTGACCAGCCCGTGCAGGGTATCCAGCTCCGGCTTGCTGACCACGCGGTCAAAGAGTGTATAGAGCTGAATCCGCTCCAATTTTAAGACATAACATAGCAATAACTCGGCACTTAAACGGGGGCTGTCAATCCCCTTTTTTGTAAAATAGTCGCACATCCAGTTCAGCAGTTTCTGTATCGTCCAGGTTTCCATGAAAGCTCCGCAAGCGTTGATAGTTGTTTGGCCGTATTATAAAACCCCGTCGTCAGTACTCAACTTCTATTTTTGCCGTATCTTGCCTAATCGCCCTTGTCAATCCGTTTTCCGCAGGATAGAATGCAGCCAAAGGAATATGGTAACGGAACATAGAGCAATGCAGGAAGAAACCAAAAAATGTCCGTTTTGTGCCGAACGGATTCTGGCCGAAGCGATTAAATGTCGATATTGCGGGGAGTTTTTCGGCGCCAAACCGCCGGTCGTTCCGGCTGAAGAGGCGCCTCGCAGCAAATGGTACCATTCCACCGGTGTTATCGTTTTGGCCTTGCTGACCCTGGGGCCGCTGGCATTGCCGTTGGTGTGGATTCATCCCCGTTACAGCGCAATCAATAAAGTCATTGTTACCGTGGGCGTTCTGGTATTGACCGTCTTGCTTTGCTATGCCGCGGCAATGGCCTATCGTAATCTGATGGAACAAATTAAGACCTTGGGGATGTAATGCTGGTTCTATCAATACAGATGACAAACAATGCAAACCACAGGCCAGCCCGGCACCCACAAGCCAAAAAGCGGCTTGAAGGTGCCACCCAGAGGGAATTGACAATTGATGATGGTCGATTGACGAACTTGCAGATGCCACCCGTCGTCGTCATTGGCAAAGAAAGCTCAAGAAATATCTGACCCACTCTTGTCCAAGATAAATTTTGAAAAGTGAATAAAAAGTATCTCCGGAATGGGGTATAATTGTTTTTGATCGAAAAACAAAACCAACACCCGGAGATAATGATATGATAAAGACCGGCAGCCTGTTTACGCAAGTGCTTTTTTTGGTAGATCGCAACAATTTTTTCCGTGCCGTCCATCAGTGGGATGCGGAAAAAGGAGCCAAGGGCTTTCGTTGCTGGAACCAGTTTGTGTCGATGGTGTTTAGCCAGTTGGCCGCAGCAGACTCCTTGCGGGAGAGTTGCGGGGGGTTATCGACGGCGATGGGCAAGCTGACCCATGTGGGTCTCAAGCAAGCTCCATGCCGTTCGACTTTGTCCTATACGAACGAGCATCGCCCCTGGCAGCTCTTTGAAAGTGTGTTTTACGACCTTTTGGGACAGGCTGAGGCCTTGGCCAATCAGCAAAAGCGATGTTTTCAGTCCAAAAACCCATTGTACAGTATTGATGCCTCGACGATCATTCTGCGCCTGTCGCTGTACGACTGGGCAAAGTTCCGCCGTAAGAAAGGGGCCGTCAAGCTGCATCTGATGCTGAATCATCAGGGTTGCCTGCCCAGTTGGGCATGGATCACAGACGGCAAAGTCCATGATGTGACGGTCGCTCAAATGCTGGAATTTGAGCCGGGAACGATTGTGGCAATGGATCACGGGTATGTCGATTATGACCTGTTTGGCCGTTGGACGGATCAGGGTGTCTGGTTTGTCACCCGGGCGAAATCCAATATGGTCTATGAGGTAGTCAAGACCCGTGAGTTGCCCAGCCGCGGCAACGTCCTATTGGATCAGGAAATTGTCCTGACCGGTCCGAAAGCTCAACAGGAATGCCCGCATCGGCTGCGTCGGATTGTCGTTTGGGATGAGGATCAGCAGCGTGAGATTGTCCTGCTGACCAACCAGATGGATTTTGCGGCCGGTACGATAGGGCGTATTTATAAGGATCGTTGGCAGATTGAGCTGTTTTTTAAGGCGATCAAACAGAATCTGAAGATCAAAACTTTTGTCGGCACCAGCGAGAATGCCGTCAAGGTTCAGATTTGGACAGCATTGCTGTGTATGCTAATGCTAAAGATATTACAGATGCGTTCAACATTTGGCTGGAGCCTGTCGAATCTGGCGGCGATGCTGCGATTTAACCTGTTGACGTACCGGGATTTGTGGGTGTGGCTCAATCAGCCGTATCAAACTCCGGCGTTGGGGCCGCCCGACGGACAGTTATTATTGTTTGGATAGGACTTGGACAGCAGAATATGGAGTATGAACAAAAAGACGGCAACCTGAACTTGAAATGTGAAAAAAATTGTCCGAAACAGGCGTTTCGGTAAAGAATTTAAGGAGATACTCCGCAATTATGGATTATCTTGGACAGCAGTGTTGGAAAATTATTCTTTGAGTAGATGAAAGGGAAATTTTATGAGTTTGTTATATGTTGAAATGTTGCAAATTCCCGCTGCAGACTTAGGAGAAGAAAATCCATTATCTCCTTTGATCCCGCCCCTATTTAAACCAAATACACTGACTATTGACAAGTCCGTTTTCAAACAAGATGCTCAATATGTAGGTTATGGCACGGAAGTTCAGTGTTTGCCTTATCATTTGCAGGATGGGTATAATAGGAGTAGAAAGATCAAATCGTTCAAAACAGTTGTTCTTGAAAATGAAATCCTAAAAGCCACATTTCTAATCGAGTTGGGGGGGCGACTCTGGTCATTATATCATAAACCCACCAAACAGGAATTATTATATAAAAATCCTGTTTTTCAACCGGCTAATTTAGCCATCCGTAATGCGTGGTTCAGTGGCGGTGTCGAATGGAATATTGGAATACCAGGTCATTGTGTGTTTACATGTTCTCCCCTTTTTGCTGCTAAAGTCAATCTTTATGACGGCACACCTGTTTTAAGGATGTACGAATGGGAAAGGATTCGCAAGGTTCTATTTCAAATAGATAGCTTTCTGCCGTCGAATTCGCCAACTTTATTTGTAAGAATTCGAATTATCAATCCCAATGATACAGAAATTCCAATTTACTGGTGGTCGAATATTGCAATTGATCATCAACCCGGAACTCGTGTTCTCGTTCCCGCCGAAGAGGCGTATACATTTGGGTACGAAAATATTATGCGGCGTGTTTCTTTTCCTTCTCAAGAAACAGGCGATGTTTCATATGCAGAAAATGTTCCTTATGCAATAGATTATTTTTTCCGGGTGATAGAGAAAAAACAACCTTGGATTGCCGCCGTTAAAAAAGATGGAATAGGACTCTTCCAAACTTCTACACGCCTTCTCAGAGGACGTAAAGTCTTTTATTGGGGCAATTCTGGTGGTGCCTATCATTGGCAAGACTATCTTTCCGAACCGGGACAACGTTATTTTGAAATTCAAGCGGGATTGGGACAAACACAAAGTGAATCTGTGCCGATGCCTGCTTATGCAGATTGGTCTTGGCTGGAAGCCTACGGATTACTGACTCTTGACCCAACTGAAGCCCATCATCAGAGCTGGATCTCCGCCACCCAAGCAGCACAAAAAAAAATCCAAAGTGTCATTTCCAGCCAAACGATGGAACAGCTCTTGGAAAATACAAAAGAAATGGCCAATAGCAAACCTCTTGAAATCATTCAAACTGGATCCGGTTGGGGATACTTAGAAAATTGTGTGCGGAAATCAAAAAATACATCTTTTTTGTTGCCAAATTCTTGCATTTTCCCAGAATATAGTGCCTCGCGGGAACAGTCCCCTTGGATTTTTCTATTAAATACAGGCTCTTATCCTTACCAAAAACCTCAGAATGCCCCTCTCTCTTATATGATAGATGACTTTTGGTTTGAATTACTAAAACAATCCATCGAAAACCAAAAAACGAAGCATTGGGAAGGATGGTTTCAGTTGGGAGTAATGTTTTATCATCGTGCTGAATACGAATCAGCAAAATATGCATGGGAAATGTCTATTAAATTAGACCCTTCTTGTTGGGCGTATCGTAATCTTGCTTTAGTATGCAACATACAAAATAAATATTCAGAGGCTACAGATTACTACTTAAAAGCTTATCGAATAATGCCGAATTTACCACAATTAGCAATAGAGTGCTGTCAGTCACTTGTTCAGACAGAGCGATGGAATACCCTTCAGGAAATTTTAGCTCAAATGCCTTGCGAATTATTAGAGATAGGAAGAATTAGACTCTGTCAAATTGAATTAGAAATACATTCAAAAAATTATCAAAAGGCAAAGGATCTGATTTGTTCTGCTATTATTCCTGATGTTCGAGAAGGAGAAAATACACTGACAGATCTTTGGTACAAAATTCACATGCAGATGAATCCTCAACTGAATCCTCAAAATATTACATTAACTTATCCTATCCCGCAGCATATTGATTTTAATCTGATAAATAATCAGCATCGACAACTCAGAGAATGCCTGAAAGTTTAGCCCAAGTTTGTAAAGGGCGGAGTAAAACTGCGGCGGGTGGCGGGGCGGAAAAATACTGCGGCACTTTCTATCAATTTCTGCGAAAATGCATCATTTTCGCTGCTGCGTAGGCAGTGGATTTGATGTGATTTTCGACAGAAAGGAAAGGAAGTGAACAGTGTCTTTTCGGCAAGCGAGAAAAAAATGAATTTATTTCGGGGCGGCAGTGCTTTGGAGGGTGTGGCGGTAGTTCCAGGGCATCCAGTCGGCGGGGGTT
>Ga0308414_1000176_pt1 | contig 39950 bp, 31 predicted proteins | sample HotsprSampleOS50_FD_205667 | JGI IMG/M metagenome (GOLD analysis project Ga0308414, IMG submission 205667) | Hot spring phototrophic mat microbial communities from Octopus Spring, Yellowstone National Park, Wyoming, United States - 20090730_OS50 ... | reverse complement strand
CTGGAGTCGTTCGACCAACCAGATGGCATTGTGCGCTTTGTGCTCAGCGAGCAGCAGGCGCAGGCCGCTTTACACGCTAGCCTGCAGGGGGCATTTCAGCGCATCGCTGGCTTCTTCGACAACAACCGGATTAAACGCGCCGTCTTCAACGGGGTTTATCTGCCCTTCTGGGTGTTTGACGCCACAGTTGAGATCGCGATCACGCGCACTTACAAAGGCGGCAGCTCGAACCGCAGCGCGTATTATATGCCTGCGCCGGCGCAGGCGCGCATCGAGAGCCGCGCGTCCGACGCGATCTACGATGTGGCAGTGTGCGCCTTCACCTCGCCGCCGCCGGCGCTGGCCCAGCGCCTGCTGCCCTACGACTTGGGCGCAGCCGATGCCTACGACGGGCGCCTGCTGGCGCGCCACTCGGCGGAGCTGTACAGCGTGGATTTTGACAAGGCCTCGCTGGAGGCGCGCAGCGCGATCTCGCGCCTGATGCGCGACAAACACCAACGGCAGCAGGACACGTCCGACGATCGGTACCAGGTAACGGTGTTTGTCAACGCGCAGAGCATGAGCTTTCGCCTGCTGCTGCTGCCGGTGTGGATCGCCTCTATCACTGAGGAGGATGGCGACCAGCGGCTGGCGCTGATCAACGGTCAAACGGGGCGCGTGGTTTTGGGGAGAGCGGAGAAGCGCCGGCGCGACGACAGGCAGCGCTAGCGTTCAGCGCCACGATGGGCTGTCGAGCAGGCCGCCGTCGCGCACCAAGCGGTTGACGCCGCGCGGGATCGGCACGTCGCTGTCTGGCCCCAGGCTGCGGTTGTAGATTTCTGCGTAGTTGCCCAACCGGCGGATCACACGCGCCATGAAGTCGTTGGCCAGGCCCAGCGCGCCGCCCGCGCCCAGCGCCGGATCAAGCAGGCGGGCGGCCGGCAGGCCGACGCGCGCGACGTACGCTTCGTCTGTCTCGGCCCCGGCGCGCAGAAAGGCGCTGAGGTTGGCGCTGGTGATGCCGACGGCCTCAGCTTGAATCAACCCCCACAGCGTCCAATTGACGATATCAGCCCACTGCTCGTCGCCGTGCCGGTAGACCGGTGTGTGGGCGACCAGCGCAATCGGCTGATCCCACACGCGGTATGAGATGGGGTCGGCGCTGCTCCAGCGCCGGATTTCCAGCAGCGAGCGCGGCGCGGCCTGAGCGTCGCAGCGGCCGGCCTCGAACGCGGCGTACATGGCCGGCAGCGAGTCCAGCGCGACCATCTCATAGGCGATGTTCTGGCTGTTCAGGGCGGCGCGCAGGCTGTCTTGAGCGGGCGTTCCGGCTACCGCGCACACGCTGCGCCCTTCCAGCGCCGCCAGGTTGGGCAGTTCGAGGGCGGCGCGGTGCATGAGCGCCAGGCCGTCGTAGAACACAGGCGCGCCGAACGCCAGGCCGGAGCGCGCGTCGGCTGTGAGCGTGCGGGTGAGGCCGTGGTCGAACAGCAGGTCTAGGCGCTCGGCCAGCAGATCGTCTGGCGGCGCGCCGTAGGGGCGCAGGCGCAGGTCGAGCGCTGCTGGGTCGCCAAAGACGGCGGCAGCCACCGCCCGGCACAGGTCTGCGTACAGGCCGGTGATCTCGCCGGTGTTGGGGTTGAGGAAGCCGAAGCCAAAGACCTCCTCGTTGACAGCGCAAAGCACCTGGCCGCGCGCCAGCACCGCAGCCAGCGTAGGGCCGGGCGGCGGGGCCGGCGGCTGGCTGCCCTGGGCGAGGGCCGCCCCAGGCAGCAGCAGAAAGGCGCAGCCGAGCAGCAGGGCCAAGCGCGCGCGTGATGTCATCGTTCGGTCTCCCTCGATGCAGATGATGGCGGTCAGCGGCGGGCGTTGGTTGTTACGGCAGGCCAGCCTCGGCGCGCAGGGCGGCCAGCCGGGCCTCAATGAGGGCGCGCACCTCGCCTGGTTCGGCGTGGCGGCCCAGCGCTATCTTCGAGAAGATCAGCTCGCCGTTCAGCGTAACCTCGAACCTGCCGCCGGTGCTTGGAATCAGCGTCCACGACCGGATATAAGCCTCTATGTCCCGGCTGCCCAGAATCTCCTCCGTCAAACTGACGGCGCGCGGGGTGTACTTTCAAGCCGCGCAGTACTCCAGCGTGATGTCCATCAGTCCGAGCTGCACGGATGTCCTCCTAAATGCGTTCGTGCCCTGCGCCAGACTATAGCGAATCAGAGGCGGCTCCGCCAGCGCAGGGCGGCTGCCGCGCCAGCGACGGCCAGCAGCGTAGCCGGCGGGATCAGCGGCAGGTAATAGCGCTGCCAGGGCAGTGGGTTCGCCAGCAGAGCGGCGGCTGCCAGCCCTGCCCACAGCAGCAGGCCGGCGGCTTGGTCGGACGGCAGGCTGCCGCGCAGCCCCGGCGCGGCCAGCGCGACGACGCCGAAAACAGCCAGCAGCGTGAGCGCCGTTCCGACCATCGGGCCGAACTGCCAGCCGCTGAGGGGCGACTGCATGTAGCGGGCGATCTCGGCGCTGATAGGGGCGAAGCTGGTCCAGCCGCCAGCCTCGAAATGCATCGGCGGGGCGATGAACGGCTGCGTGACGATGAACTCAACACGGCGCGCCAGCGGCATCGGCGCGGCGGGGTCGGCCTGCACCTGGATGTCCACCAGCTCGGCGCGCACGTCCAGCAGGTCGCGCAGGCGGGCCGGCGGGCTGCTCCACAGGGCCGGCGAGAGCGCGACGAACAGCGCCAGCGCCAGCGCGCCGCTGGCGATCAGGCGCAGCGCGGCGGGCGGCAGAGCGCGCAGGCGGCGGCGCAGCAGCTCCACCAGCGCCACCCAGCCGAAGGCGGCGGCGGCAAAGATCGCGCCGGTGTGTTTGCTGGCCAGCGCCAGCCCAGCGGCGGCGGCCAGCGCCAGCCACCACAGCGGGCCGGGCAGCTTGTCCTGCGCCCGCCGGCGGCTGATGTGCGCCGCCAGCAGCACAGCCAGCAGGCCGAAAAGCAGCAGCGAGCCTTCCATCATGGCGCGCCGCCCGTTGAGCAGGATGACCGGGTTAAGCGTGTACAGCGCGCTGGCGGCGTAGGCCAGCGGCCGCCCGCCGAACTGCCAGCCCAGGCCGAACATGGCGGCGGCGCTGGCGGCCAGGAACAGCGCCGACGGCAGCCGCGCCAGGTGCAGCAGCGCATCAGGCGGGCGATAGCCGGCGGCAGCGTTGCTGTCGTAGTTCAGGCCCCAGTCCCAGCCAGGGGCCGGCGGCAGGTCAGCGCGGCTGTAGCCGGCCAGATGCCACAGCAGGCCGATGGCGTAGCGGTTGACCGAGCCGTTGAGGATGCGAAGCTGGGCCTCGGCGTCTATGTTGTAAGGCGGCCCGGCGGTGAGGCGCGCCAGGTCGTGGTCGAAGAAAGCGACCGCGTAGTCCTCGCTCATGTACACCTGCATGGCTTCGTCGCCGTGGAAGCTGGCCAGCGGGACGCCGGCGACGATGTACGCCGCCAGGGCCAGCAGCCACAGCGCGTCCAGCAGGCGGGCGCGCCTAGATGTAAACCTGATGGGCATGGCGGACGAAATCCTGCTGACGCAGCGTGTCGAGCAGCGCGTCCGGCAGGGGTGTGTCGAGCGCAAGCACAGTGAGCGTGTTGCCGCCGGGCTGGGCGCGGCCCGTGTGCCAGCTGGCGATGTTGATCTGGTTTTCAGCCAGCAGCGTGCCCACCCGCCCGATCACGCCGGGCTGGTCGTAGCTGCCCATGATGAGCAGGTGGCCTTCGGGCACGAAGTTGAGGTTGTACTCGTTGATGCGAACGATGTGCGGCTCACGCCGGTCGAGCAGCGTGCCGGCCATGAAGATTTCCTCGCCGTCCTCCAGCGTCACCTGAGCAGCGACTACGTTCTTGTAATCCACCGTCTTGAGGTTCTTGGCCTGCGACACCTGCACGCCGCGCTCGGCCGCCAGCAGCGGCGCATTGATGTAGTTCACCTTCTCGCCCTGCACCGGCGTGAGCATGCCTTTGAGCAGCCCCACCGTCAGCGGCTTGACCAGCCCGTGCGCGTCGCCGCGGTATTCGACGCCCAGGCGGCGAATGGGCGTGCGCGCCAGGGTGTGCAGCAGCACGCCGATGCACTCGGCCAGCCGCAGATAGGGCCGGGTGGACTCAAAATCCACGCCGGGCATGAACGGCATGTTGACCACGTTGCGGTAATCCGTGCCGCGCAGCGCGTCCAGCACCTGCTGCACAATCTGCGTCGAGAGGTCCTGCGCCGCCTCGACCGTGTTGTCGCCGATGTGCGGCGTGTGGATCACGTTTTCCAGGCCGATCAGCGGACAGTTATAGGGCGGCTCTTCGGCGTAGGCGTCCACCGCCACGCCGCCGAGCTGGCCGCTCTTGACCGCCTCGGCGACGGCGTGCTCGTCCCAGATCGAGCCGTGGGCGATGTTGATGAGGCGCGCGCCGGGCTTGATCTGCTGGATGCGCTCGGCGCTGAGCAGCCCGCGCGTCTCGGCGGTGACGGGGACGTGCAGCGAGATGTAATCGCTGCGCTGGAGCAGCTCGCGCAGGCCCACCAGCGTGATGCGTTTGTCGCCGGTCTGATCCTCGGTAATGTACGGGTCAGCCGCCAGCACCGTCATGCCGAACGACAGGCAGCGCTGCGCCACGATGCTGCCCACGCGCCCCAAGCCCACGATGCCGACCGTCTTGCCGTAAAGCTGGATGCCGGCGTGGCGCATTCGGTCGAGCAGCCACCAGCCCTCTTTCAGGCTGTTGTGCGCGGTGATCAGGCGGCGGCTGAGCGCCAGCATCAGCGCGAGCGTGTGCTCGGCGTGGGCGATAGCGCTGGTTCCCGGCGTGTTCATCACGACGATGCCGCGCCCGGTGGCGGCCTCAATGTCAATGCCGTTGAGGGTAGTCCCTACGCGGGCAATGACCTGCAGCCGCGGCGCTGCCTCGATCAGCGTTCGATCCAGCTCGACCTCATCGCGGGCGATCAGGGCGTGGGCGCTCTTGAGGCCGGCGCGCACGGCGCTCAGGTTGGGCGTGACCACCTGGACGCGCGCGTCGGGCGCGCTCTCTAAAATGCTCAGGCCGTCCGGCGTCAGGTCGGTTGCCACTAGAATGTGAAAGGCGCTCACAGGCTCACTCGTGCTTCTTCAGCGCGGCCAGCACGTCGTGCAGGCTGCTGGCGACGTGCGGCGTGATGGCGGCAAAGGCGTCCGGGGCGGAGTGAGTGAGGTCGGGCACGGCGCAGCAGACCATGCCGGCGGCCACCGCGGCGCGCGCGCCGGTAGGGCTGTCTTCCAGCGCCAAGCAGCGCTCAGGCGGAATGCCCAGGCGTTGGGCGGCGGCCAGGTAAACGTCAGGTGCAGGCTTGCCGGCCGGCACGTCGTCGGCTGTGCAGCGGACGGCAAACACGTCCTCCCAGCCCTGCGACTGCACCACGGCGTCAATCACTATGGCGGGCGAGCTGGACGCGATGGCGCGCGGCAGCCCGCGGGCCGCCACCCAAGCCACCAGTTCGTGCGCGCCGGGCTGCGGCCGCACCATCTCCGGCAGGAAGCGCAGCATGTAGCGATTCAGCTCGTCAATCAGCTCGGCGTCGGTCTCCGGAAAGTGCAGCTCGCGGCGGTATGTCTCAACGATAGCGTCCAGGCGCAGGCCGATGATCTTCGCGCGCAGCTCCGGCGTGTAGGTGTAGCCGCGCGACTCGATGAGAACGGTCTCGGCGCGGTGCCACACCGGTTCGGAGTCCACCAGCAGGCCGTCCATGTCGAAGACAATGGCGGCGGGCTGCCAGCCGTTGAGGGAAAAGGTCATAGCTGTTCAAACTCCTGCTCAAAGGCGAGGCGCAGATCGGCGGAGGCGACAGTGAGGCCGCCTTCCCGCGCCAGCGCCAGGCCGCGGTCGAAAACGGCGCGGTGCGGCGTGTCCTTCAGGCGGCTGTAGCCGGCCAGGCCAGCGGCCAGCGGCAGCAGCGGCGCCAGCGAATAGGCGGCGATAAACACGTCTGCCCCATCGCGCACTTTTGGCCGGGCGGCCACGCCGCCGAAGCCAACGAACAAATCCACCGCACTGCGCGCTGCCAGATCAGAGACGCCGTCGCCCACCATCAGGCGGCGGCCCGGCCGGCTGCCGGCCAGCTCCTGGATGATGCGCGCCTTGCCAGTCGAAATGGTCAGCGGGCCTTCGTTGTAGTCCAGGTACGTCTGGCGGTGGCGGGTGGCCGGTTCGTAATAGCGCCACCAGTCGCCAGCCAGCTCGTTGTACTCCAACTCGACAGCGCGGACGTTTTCGGGCGGCACACCCAAGCGCGCCGCGAAGCCGCGCACCGGCTCTGCCAGGCCGCCGCTGATGATGAACACCTGCTTGTCCAGCGCGCGCAGCGCGGCGATCACAGCGGCGGCGTCCGGCACGAGCATTTCCCAGTAGCGCTCCTCGATGGCTTTGAGCTGGCCGCGCGTGGGCCGGATGGCCTGCAGCCGCTTGCCGTACACCTCGGCCAGGTCGAGATCGCCGTTCATGGCTTTGTCGGTGAGGACGCTGACGCGCCACTCCTTGCCCTTGAGGCGGGCCAGCTCGTCAATGCCCTCGATAGCTGAGAGCGTGCTGTCGCAGTCGAAGAAAATCAGGTCGAAGCTCGTCCAGCGCGTGTCGTGCATGGAGGTCGTCTCTGGCCCTTAGTCCTTTTGTATCTCGTCACAAGTTAGGCTGTGCTAAGTCTGGTGCGTGTGAGCAGCACAGGCGAATTGTACAGCCGGTCACAGCGCTTGTGAACCCCGCCGCACACGGAGAAGGCGGCACAGCGGCTTGTCATCATTTCACCGCAGGATTTCACTGTAGGTTCGCGCGGCGCGGTCGTGCTGCGGCAGAAAAACAGCGATATGCTGCTGGCGCGTGTCGAAGCTGATAAGCGCCAGCCCGCCGACAAACAGCGCAGCGGCCAGCAGCGCGCCCCATTTGCCGAAGGCGTCGCGCAGGGCGCGCGCCAGCAGCGCCAGCCCCCACGCGCTGATGCCCAGCGCCGCCGGCAGCGCCGCTGCTGCCCGCTGCAGATCGGGGTAGCGCACCGGCAGCTCAAGCGGCTGCGCAGCGGGGATGAGCAGGACGACAAGCGCCAGCGGCGGCAGCGCGTCCCACCAGCGGCGGCGCAGGTAAAGCCGCCACGCCAGCCCCAGCGCGCCGACCGCCAGCGCGGCGGCCAGCAGGGGCGAGAAGATTGGGCGGTCTACGATGCCGTGCAGCGGGTTTGGGTCGGACGTGAGGTTGAACAGCAGCAGGGCGTGGCCCAGCGCCTCGGTCGGGTCGAGCTGCGGGTTGGGCAGGACGTTGGGCGGCAGCGGCGGTGGCGGCGGCGCGGACGGCAGCGCGGCCAGCGGCGCGATCAAGGCGGCTGCGACCAGCAGCGCCGTTCCAGCGGGCAGCAGTGGGAAGCGGCCCGTGTCGCGCCAGCGGCAGACGGCGGCCAGCGGCAGCAGCGCCAGTCCGTAGGCCAGCGGCGGCGCGGTCAGTGTCCCCAGGCCCAACGCCAACCCGGCCCACACAGCGTGAGCGCGGCGGTTTGTGTGAAAGGCCCGCGTGAGCGCGGCCAGATAGAGCGCGCTGAAGAACGCCAGCGCGCTGTGCGGCGTGCCGGCAGCAGCCAGCGCCAGCGTCGGCGCGGCGACGGCGGCCAGCGCGGCGGCGGCCAGCCCCGTCCACGCGCCCGCCCACTGGCGCACGAGCAGCCAGACCGCCGGCGCGCTCAGCGCGGCGAACAAGGCGCTTTGGGCCTGAAGGCGAGATAAACTGCCCTGCGTCTCCACAGGCAGCAGCAGCGCGAAGTGATACAGCGGCCCGCCGTCAGCGGCATTGACGACCAGAGCGCGCCCCGCGGCAGTTGCGCGCACTGCGTCCCAGGCAGCCACCTGTTCGGGGACGACAGCCGCTGGCGCGGGCGTGGTGGCGAACAGCAGCAGGGCCGCGCCCGTGATGACGATCAGCAGCGGCGCTTCGTAAGGTCTGTTTGCCAGCCAACCGCGCAGCGCGGCCAGCGTTTGCTGGCTGATCAGCGGCGCGCCGTCTAGGGCGAGCAGCACAGCGGCGAACGCGCTCATGGCCCAGGCGAAGGCGAACAAGCCGCCGGTCAGTTCCAGGCGCGCCAGGATCAGCGCCAGGGCGAAGAAGAAACCGCCGCCCAGCCAGAACAGGGCGCGGTTGAGCGGGCGGCGGGCTGAGTCAGGCTCGGCCGGAGGTGCGATCGCGCACTCGGCAGCGCCGTTGGCGGCCAGCGCAGGCTGGATCAGCAGCGCGCCGGCGGTGAAGAGCAGCAGCGGTGCGAACGGCATGCGCGAGCCGAGCAGGAGCGCGTGCGCCGCTGCAATGCAGCCGAAACCGGCCAGTCCAGCCAGGGCGCGCGCTGACGCCCACAGGCGGCCGCGCGCGCGCAGGGCTGGTTCTGGCTGCGCTGGAGCTGATGTGGCCGGTTCGGATTCGGGTTCGACGGTGGGCAGCGATGGCGCGGCTGCCGCGGGCAAAGGCATCGCCTCGGTGACAGGCCGGTGAGCTGCGCGCCGCCGGGCGATGCGCCCGACCAGCGCCAGCGCCGCCCCAACCAGCCCGGCCGCGACCACAACCGCAATGGCCCTGCTGCGCAGTCTGCGCTGTGTGTCGCTGGTCATGAGAGACCCTCTGGTTATCAGACAACCGCTTACAGTCTACAGCGTGTTCTGCGCGAGAGCTACCGGCGCGCGGACTGCTTGACACGCCGCCGCGACAGCTTATAATTGAATCACCGTTAGATTATTCCGTAACGTTCTGTAACGAAAGCGCAAGTTTTGGCCCGCAAACCCGCTGATCAATCCGTCAGTCGTGATGACATCCTCTACGCTGCCGCTGACGTGCTCCAGCGCCGGGGCTACGAGGCGACGACGATGAAAGACATTGCCGCCGAAGTCAACCTGACAGCCGCCAGCCTGTACCACCACTTTAAGAACAAGGACGAGCTGCTGCTGGCCGTGCTGGAGGCCGGGCTGGACTTGGTGATCGAGCGTCTGGAGCCGATTGTCCGGGCAGACATGCCCTGCATCCAGCGTCTGCGCGAGATGATCGCGGTGCACATCGTCAGCCAGACCGAGAACACGGCGGTGGCGGCGGCGATGGTGTTCGAAATCCGCTCGCTCCTGGGCGAACGCCCCGCCCAGCTCGACGGCTACCGCGAGCGCCGCGACCGCTTCTTCGCCCGGCGCGATTACTTTGAGGCCCTCTACCGACAGGTGGTGCGCGAGGGGATCGAGCGGGGCGTGTTCCGGCCGGTAGACGTGCCCATCTTCGTCAAAGCGATGCTGGGCGCGCACAACTGGGTGAGCGTGTGGTATCGCCCCGGCGGGCGGCTGAGCGGCCAAGAGATCGCCGAGCGCATGGCGGACATGTTCCTGCGCGGTCTGCTGGCTGAGGGGTCGGGCGCATGAGCCGCCGGGTCGCGCTGCAGGCCGCCGCGCTGGCGGCGCTGGTCGCGCTGGCAGGTGTGCTGGCTCAGACCGCTGTTCTGTTCGCGTTTCCGGCGGGTTTGCTGCCGCAGCCGTATGCTGCTCCGGCCGACGTTTTCGCCCAGTCGGTCCGCGTCACCGACTTGACGCTGGCCTTCTTCGCCGCCGATACGGCGTTCGTGCTCGGTTACACGCTGGTGTTCGCCGGGCTGTACACCGTAACCGCGCCGCGCGCGCCGGTTTTCGCCGCGCTGGGCCTGGGCGCGGGCGTCCTAACCGCCCTGTTCGACAGCGTCGAGAACGCGCTGTTCATCGTCTACGCGCTGCACGAGCGCGCCGGCGCGCTCGTGAGCGACCCCGCGCTGACACTGGTCTACACGCTGACTACGCTCAAATGGGCGGCGGCTTTCGCCGCGCTGCTGGCTTTCGGGCTGGTGTACCCGCGCGCGGTGCTGATCGAGCGTGTTATCACCGGCCTGATGCTGCTCTTCCCGCTGGTAGGCGTGATCGGCATCGCGCTGCCCGATTTGATCGCGCTGCGCGGGCTGTTCTTTTTGGCCGGTATGCCGCTGTTCGCCTGGGATTTCTGGCGGCGAGCGCGGGGCGAACCCGTCTCTTTCTCCTGACAGGTTTATGTGCGAGGATTGTTAGAACCGATGATTTCGTTTACCCCCACCGACGAACAACAACTGCTCATTGACACTATCCGGCGCTACGCGCTCAACGACATGCGCCCTGTGGCGCACGACGCCGACGAGGACAGCGCCCTGCCGCAGGCCGTTGTGCAGAAAGGCTGGGAGTTGGGCCTCGTGCCGTCGGTGATCCCGGAAGAACTGGGCGGCCTGGGCGACCCGCTGAGCGCGATCACCGGCGCGCTGGCCGCCGAAGAGCTGGCCTACGGCGACCTGGCGCTGGCGCTGGCAGTGCTGAGTCCAGCGCTGTTGGCCTACCCGCTGGTGCTCTACGGCACAGCCGAACAGCGCGAGAACCTGCTCCCGATGTTCCTGGGGGAGCGGCCCGCCCCGGCCACGGCGGCCCTGCTGGAGCCAGGCATCAGCTTTGACCCGCACGACTTGAAAACGACGGCCGCGGTGAACGGCAGCAAGGTCAAGCTCAACGGCGTCAAGGCCTACGTGCCGCAGGTCGAGACGTCGCAGTGGATGCTGGTCTATGCGCGCAATGTCGAGTCCGGCGCGGTCGAGGCCTATCTGGTGGAAAGCAGCGTGCCGGGTGTGCGAATCGAGAAGCGCGAGAAGCTGATGGGCGTGCGCGCGCTGCCCACCTACCGCGTCCGCTTCGAGGACGCCGAGGTTGACCTGGCGTGCCGGCTGGGCGGCGCGGTGGGCATTGACTACCTGGCACTGCTCAACCGGCAGCGGGTGGCACTGGCGGCGCTGGCGGTGGGCGTAGCCCGTGCGTCGTTCGAATACGCCCGCGACTACGCCAAGCAGCGCGTTCAGTTCGGCAAGCCGATCGCCCAGAACCAGGCCATCGCCTTCATGCTGGCCGAGTGCGCGATTGAGATTGACGCGGCGCGCTTGATGGCGTGGGAAGCGGCCTGGAAGCTCGACCAGGGGCAGGACGCCACCCGCGAGGCGTATCTGGCCAAGATGTACGCCGACAAGGCAGTGCTGTTCGTGACCGACAGCGGCGTGCAGACGCTGGGCGGCTACGGCTTCATCCGTGAGTACCCGGCGGAGCGCTGGCTGCGCAACGGGCGCGGTTTCCCCACCTTCGACGGACTGGCAATTGTGTAGCAGTCGTCAGCGGTTAGCTGTCAGCAAAACGCGCCTCACCCCGCCCGCAGCATGGGACTCGCCTTAATATAGCAGGGGTTAGGCCGGAGAAAGCATGCTTTAGCGTAAGGATAGAGTAAGGACACACCTCTATGGCGATCAGCTTTGAAATTCCCGATAACGTGAAGCAAATGGCGCAGATGGCCGAATTTATCGCCCAGACGACTATGCGGCCGTACTCGCGCGAGCTGGACGAGAACGAGCACACGCGCCCGACGGCTTTCATCGAGCAGATGTGGCCGATCCTGAGCAGCCAGCGCAAGGCCATGCTGGATAAAATCGAGAAGCAGCTCCAGAGCGCCAACGGCGGCGGCACGAACGGCAAGGAAAAGAGCCGCCCGTCCAGCTATTACGTCAGCATGATGCACATGGTCGAGATGCTGTCGTGGGGCGACGCTGGCATCTACCTGTGCTTGCCCGACGCGGCGCTGGGCGGCTTCGCCATCGAAGCAGTGGGCACGCCGGAACAGAAGCTGCGCCTGCTGCGGCGCTTCGCCGAGGGCGACAAACCGGCCTGGGGCGCAATGGCCATGACCGAGCCGGGCGCAGGGTCAGACACGTCCGCCATTCAGACGACGGCGCGCTTCGACCCCGATACCAACGAGTGGGTGCTTAATGGCGAGAAAATCTTTTGCACCAGCGGCGGGCTGGCGCTCAACGAATCGAACGGGCTGGTGATCGTGTGGGCTACGGTGGATCGCTCCGCGGGGCGCGCCGGCATGAAACCGTTCGTGGTCGAGGCCGGCACGCCAGGCGTGAAAGTCGTCAAAGCGGAGATCAAGCACGGCATCCGCGCCAGCGACACAGTGGCGATCTCGTTCCAGGACGCGCGCATCCCCGCCGATAACATTCTAGGCAGCGTGGAAGTGCAGCGCGGCGAGGGCAAAGAGGGCTTTAAAGGCGCGATGGCCACGTTCGACGCCAGCCGCCCGCTGGTGGCGGCCAGCGCGCTGGGCATCGGCCGCGCCGCCGTCGAGTTCGTCAAGGAGAAGCTGGCCGAAGAAGGCATCGAAATCCCCTACGGCCTGCCCTATCACAAGCTCACTGCCGTCCAGCGCGATGTGCTGGAGATGGAGGCGCAGCTCCGCGCCGCTTATCTGCTGACGCTGCGCAGCATCGCCATGCTGGACGAGAAGCTCAGCAACCCGCTGGAGGCCTCAATGGCCAAGGTCAAGGCGGGCAAGGCCGTGACGAAGATCACGCAGATGGCCGTCGAAATCCTGGGGCCGCTGGGCTACAGCCGCGAGTGGCTGGTCGAGAAGTGGATGCGCGACGGCAAGATCAACGACATCTACGAGGGCACGAGCCAGATCAACACGCTGATTGTCGCCCGCCGCATTCTGGACTACGGGCGTGCCGAGCTGGCGTAACCTCACCCTAAGTCCTTCTCCAGCAGGAGAGAGACCTGCTCCCCACTCTGTTGGGGCGGAGCGCGGGCAACGGGCGAGGTGAGATTTAAATCCGCTGTTTGTTAAAAGGAGAGCGTTAATGGTGTACAACATCCGCAAGGCAGCTGTGATCGGCTCTGGCACGATGGGCGGCGGGATCGCGGCGCTGCTGGCTGGCGTGGGCGTCGAGGTGCTGCTGCTCGACATTCCCGCGCCTGGCTCGCAGCCTGGCGACCCGCCGGCCAAACGCAACGCCGTGGCCCTCAAAGGGCTGGACGCCGTGCAAAAGGCGCGGCCGGCCCAACTGTTCCATCCGGACGACCTGCGCCTGATCCGCACCGGCAATGTTGACGACGACCTGGAGCAGGTGAGCGGCGCGGACTGGGTGATCGAGGTGGTCGTCGAGAAGCTGGACGTGAAGCGAGACCTGATGGCGAAGCTGGCGAAGCTGGTGGGGCCGCACACGATCGTCAGCACCAACACGTCTGGCCTGCCCATCAAGGCGATTGCCGAGGGCCTGGGCGACGACTTCACGCGGCGTTTCCTGGGGACGCACTTCTTCAACCCGCCGCGCTATCTGTACCTGCTGGAGGTCATCCCGCACGCCAACACCGATCCCGAAGTAGTGCGCTATATGACCCAGTTCGCCACCGAGCGCCTGGGCAAGGGCGTGGTGCTGTGCAAGGACACGCCTAATTTCATCGGCAACCGCTTCATGTCCATGTCTGGCATGCAGGTGATGAACTACGCGCTGGACAACGACTTCACCGTTGAAGAAGTAGACGCCCTCACCGGCCCGCTGATCGGGCGGCCCAAGACGGCGACGTTCAATCTCAACGATCTGGTGGGCTTCGACGTAGCCGTGTTCGTGGCGCGCAACCTGTACGACGCCATCCCCGGCGACCCGGCGCGCGAGGTGCTCAACCACCCAGCGGCGGCTGCCCTGAGCCAGAAGATGCTGGAGAACAACTGGCTGGGACGCAAGACGGGGCAGGGTTTCTATCACATGCGCCGGGGCGAGAGCGGCGAGAAGGAGCTGTGGGCGCTCAACCTCAAGACGCTGGAGTACGAGCCGCCCACCAAACCGCGTTTCAACAGCGTGAGCGCGCATCGCAAGGTAGAGAACACCGGCGAGCGCATCCGCCTGCTGATCAGCGAGAACGACCGGGCCGGGCGCTTCCTGTGGCATCTGCACGCCTTCTACCTGGCCTACGCCTCCAACCGCGTGCCGGAGATCACCGACACAATCGTGAACATTGATAACGCGCAGAAGTGGGGCTTCGGCCACGAGCTTGGCCCGTTCGAAATCTGGGACGCGATCGGCGTGGCCGAGACAATCCCGGCGTTCGAGGCGGCTGGCTATCCGGTGGCGCAGTGGGTGAAGGACATGGTCGCCAGCGGCCACCCCACCTTCTACAGCTACGACGAGAAAGGCCAGAAGACCGGCTACTACAGCCCGCAGGACGGCGCGTACCAGCCGCTGGCAGGCGATCCGCGCGCTATCACTGTCGCGGCGCTGCGCGCTGCCGGCAAGGAGATCGCGCGCAACGATGGGGCGAGCATCCTCGACATGGGCGACGGCGTGGCCCTGCTCGAATTCCACAGCAAGCAGAATTCGCTGGACAACGACGTGATCGAGATGGGCTGGAAAGCTGTTGAGATGCTGGAGCGCGGCGATTTCGCGGCGCTGGTAGTGGGTAACGACGGCGAGCGCTTCAGCATCGGTTTCAACGTGTTTATCGCAGTGATGGCGGTGCAGGGCGGCGAGCTGGCGCAGCTTGAGCGCGGCATCCAGCGTTTGCAGCATCTGGCGGAGGCGATGCGCTTTGCCTCGCGCCCGGTCGTGACCGCGCCGTTCCAGATGGCGCTGGGCGGGGGGCTGGAAATGGCGATGGCCGGAACGGCGCAGGTGGCGCACATTGAGTACTACGCCGGACTGGTTGAGTTCGGCGTGGGCCTCATCCCGGCAGGCGGCGGCTGTAAAGAGCTGCTGCGGCGCATTGTCAACCCAGTAATGCGCTCGCACCCCAACGCTGATCCTCTGCCGCACTTGCAGAAGGCTTTCCAGCAGATCGCCACCGCGCAGGTGAGCGAACAGGGCGCAAAGGCAGCCCGCGACATGGGCTTCTTAGGGCCGTGCGATCGCATCGTCATGAACCGCGCGCACCTGCTGGGCGAGGCCAAGCGCACCGCGCTCTATTTGGCGGAGAGCTACACCCCGCCGCAGCGCGAGCTGGTCTACGCCGCTGGGCGCGACGCTTACGCGGCGCTGCTGGTGGCGGTTGAAGGCTTCCGCGAGCAGGGCATCGCTACCGACTACGACGCGCACATCGCGCGCAAGCTGGCGTACGTGCTCACCGGCGGCGCGATCAGCGAGCCGGCCTGGGTGCAGCCGGAGCTTATCTTCGACCTGGAGCGCGAGGCGTTCATGAGCTTGGTTACCGAACCCAAGACGATGGAGCGCATCACGCACATGCTGCAGACGAATAAGCCGCTGCGGAATTAGCTTACAGTCGTCACTCATCAGTCAACAGCAGCATATGCTCTGGCTGATGACTGACAGCTGACGACTTCAACATGAACAACAGATATTTTGTGAGAGGATTCTGGTATGCGTGAAGCAGTGATTGTGGCCGGAGCGCGGACGGCGGTGGGCAAGAGCAAACGCGGGACGACGCGCAGCGCGCGATCCGACGATATGGCGGCGGCGGTGATTCAGCGCTTGCTGGACGAGACGGCGGGCAAGCTCGATCCGCTGGAGATTGACGACGTGATTATCGGCTGCGCTATGCCAGAGGGCGGTCAGGGTCTCAACTTCGCCCGCGCCATCAGCCTGCGCGCCGGCCTGCCGGTGGAGGTTCCGGCGCAGACGGTCAACCGCTTCTGCTCCAGCGGCCTGCAAACGATCGCCATGGCCGCCGAGCGCATCATCGCCAACGGCGCGGACGTGATCATCGCCGGCGGCGCGGAGTCGATGTCGCAGGTGCCGATGACCGGTTTTCGCATCAGCCCGAACCCGACAATGGCCGCCAGCGACTGGCAGGTGTACATGAGCATGGGCCACACCGCCGAGCGCGTGGCCGACGAGTGGGGTATCAGCCGCGAGGACATGGATCAGTTCGCCTACGAGAGCCACATGAAGGCCGCGCGGGCGACCGACGCTGGGCTGTTCAAGCAGGAGATTGTGCCGTTCACGTTCGAGGAGAAGTACGTTGGGCCGGACGGCAAACTGGTGACGGAAACAGTTGTCTTTGACGCCGACGAACACCTGCGCCGCGACACCACGCTGGAAGGGCTGGCGAAGCTCAAGCCAGTGTTTCGCGAGGGCGGGCGTGTGACGGCGGGCAACTCCAGCCCGCTGAGCGACGGCGCGGCAGCGGTGATTGTGATGGAGGCGGGCAAAGCGGCGCAGCTGGGCTTAAAGCCGCTGGCGCGCTTTGTCGGCTTCAACGTGGCTGGCGTGCGCCCAGAGGTGATGGGCGTGGGGCCGATTGCGGCCATCCCGCGCCTGTTGAAGCGCACCGGCGTCAAACAGGACGACATAGACCTGATCGAGCTGAACGAGGCGTTTGCCGCCCAGTCGCTGGCTGTCATCCGCGAGCTGGAGCTGGACCCGGCCAAGGTCAACGTGAACGGCGGCGCGATCGCGCTGGGGCATCCGCTGGGCTGCACGGGGGCCAAGCTGACGGTACAGCTCATCAACGAGATGCAGCGGCGTGGCAGCAGATACGGCATGGTGACGATGTGCATCGGCGGCGGCATGGGCGCAGCGGGCCTGTTCGAAAGCGCCAATTAAGCGCGCCTGCAAGCAGAAATCAGCGGGCGGCCTGCGGGCCGTCCGTTTGATTCAAGCGGCGGCGCGCACCGCTTTGTTCTTCGCCTGATTCTTAACATAAATGCGCATAAGGACGCGATTCGCTTAACAGAGTCTTTAGCTGCCGGTGCTATAACGGCTTTTGTCGAAACCTTTGCACCTGAGTCATCGCTGTGTGTGCTCTATTGGAGGAGTAGGGAGATGCGTGCAAAACTGCTTCTGTTAGTCTTGCTGTTGGCGCTGGGCGCGCTGAGCATTGGCGCGATCCAGGCCCAGGAACCGGTCACGATTGAGTATTGGAACATCAACAATCAGGGTTTTGGCGGTCCGACCGTTGACCTGCTGGCGCAGCGCTTCCGTGAAGCGACCGGCGTTACGGTGGAGCCGCGCGTGCAGGAGAGCTACCCGTCGCTGGTGCAGAACCTGGAGACGCAGCTCGCGGCTGGCAACCCGCCGGATGTGGTGCAGATCGGCTGGCCGTACTTCGACTATGTGGCCAACAACCTGCCTTTCATCCCGGTGGCTGAGCTGGTGGAACGCTGGGGCGACGAGGCCTACCTGGCCCAGTTCCCGCAGTCGGTTCTTGACCTGACGCGGTTCGGCGACCAGCTCGTGGGCATGGCCTACTCGCTGTCCAATCCGGTGATGTACTACAACGCCGACATGTTCGTGAAGGCGGGCCTGGACCCCGACAACCCGCCCACTACCTGGGAGGGCTGGCTGGAGATCGCGCCAAAACTGAGCGAGGCCAACGGCGGCATCCCGGTGTTCAACTTCGGCTACGGCGCAGACAACTGGATCCTGCAGGCGTTCATCGAGAGCAACGGCGGGCGCATGCTGGTGTGCGAGAACGGCGAGTGGCGCACCGGCGTCGACACGCCGGAGGCGGCAGCTGGCCTGCAGGCCTGGGCCGACGTGGTGCTGGCCAAGCAGTCGCTCAACGCCGGCTACAATGACGCCACACCGGCCTTCATCGCTGGCGAGACAGTGACCTACGTTTACACAATTGCTGGGCGCGGCAACCTCCAGCGCCAAGCGACTTTCGACCTGCGCGCCACCACCTTCCCGCAGTTCGGCGACAACCCGGTGCGCATCCCCGGCGGCGGCAACCTGCTGGTTGTGTTCGCCACCGATCCAGCGCGCCAGCAGGCAGCCTGGGAGTGGGTGAAGTACCTGACGTCAGTTGAGGGTTTGTCCGAGTGGACGCGCGGCCTGGGCTACGTGCCGCTGTACGAGGCGGTGCTGGAGGAGCCGGCTTACGCCGCCTTCATCGCCGAGAACCCGATCCAGCAGGTGGGCAACAGCCAGCTTGAGCGCATGGTGCGCTGGACGTCGTTCCCCGGCCCCAACGGCCTGGCGGCGGGCGAGGCGCTGTTCCGCGCGACGCAGGCGGCGCTGGGCGGCGAGCTGACGGCCGCTGAGGCGCTGGCGCAGGCCGCTGAGGAAATCAACACGCTGCTGGCCGGCCAGACCTGCGAGCAGTAGAGCGCCCGGGTCACGATAGTTCGGATGAGCAGTCTGCTTCCCCCGCTTCGGCCTGAGGCGGGGGAAGCAGAACACGTTGAGCAGGCCGTACCGCGTATGATACGATAGAACGGCGTGGTCGCCGCCGAGGAACACGCTCTGCTTGTTGAGTTGATGCGAGGCCGCAGCCGGATGGAAGCACAGCACGAGATTCAGATTGCAGCCGCGCCGGTTTCTCTTCGGGCGGAGACGCACGCTGCCGGACGCGGCAGACTGCGCCGCCTGACGCCGTACCTGTACCTGGCCCCGGCGCTGATCGCCATCGGTGTGTTTGTCTATTTGCCGCTGGTGCGCACGGTGCAGCTCAGCTTCTACCAGGGCAATCTGCTTAACCCGATGCGCCTGTACGTTGGGCTGGGCAACTATCAGGAAGTGCTGGCCAGCCCTATCTTCCACAACACGCTGCTCAACAGCGTGATTTACCTTGCCTTCTCGCTGGTTGGCTCGGTGTTGGTGCCGGTGTCGCTGGCCTTCCTCACACTGCAGCTCACCGACCGTGAGGTGGATTTCTACCAGTCGGTGCTGTTTGTGCCGACGGTGGTAGCCTTCAACGTTGTCGTGCTCATCTGGGCCTTCTTCTTCCTGCCCACCGGTGGGGGCTTGTTCAACAGCCTGCTGGGGCTGTTCGGCCAGCCGCCCAACGCTTGGTTGAAAGACCCGCTGTGGGCGCTGCCCTCGATCGCCCTGATCGCCAACTGGAAGCTGATGGGCTTTCACTTTCTGTTAGCGGTAGCTGGCCTGAAAGCGATCCCGAAAGAGTATCTGGAAGCGGCTTATGTGGACGGCGCACACGGCTGGTCGCTGCTGCGCCACATTGTGCTGCCGCTGTTCGCGCCCACCGGCCTGTTCCTGGTTATCATCACGCTGATCACGTCGCTCGATGCGGTGTTCACGCCCATTCGCGTGCTCACCGAGGGCGGCCCTAACAACGCCACCAACAACATCATGTACGCTGTGTACTCCGAGGGATTCCGCTTCTTCCGCGTTGGCCACGCCGCAGCCATTTCTATGATCTTGATCGGCCTGTTTGGCGGGCTGATTTACTGGCAGTACCGTCTGCTTGACCGCCGGGTGAACTATGACCGTTAGAGACGCGCGCGCTGCCTGGACCTCGCGCTTGGTTCTACTGTTCGCCACGCTGCTGGTGGCTGTTCCGCTGATTTATCAGCTTGGCATGAGCTTCAAGCAGCCGGGCGAAATCTTCGTCAACGTGCTGTCGCCCGTGACGCTCAACCCCACACTGAACAACTACGCGGTCGTGATCCAGACTGTGCCGATCTTGACGTACCTGCGCAACAGCGCGGCCTTCTCGCTGGGGGTAACAGTGGGCCAGCTGCTGCTGGCTGTGCCGGCGGCCTACGCCTTCAGCTTCTTCGATTTTCGCTTCAAGAACCTGCTGCTGGCGCTGGTGCTCATCAGCCTGATGGTGCCGTTTGTGGTGACATACGTCCCCAACTACCTGCTGCTGGCCCAGTTCAGGCTTATCAACACGCTGCCGGGGCTGATCCTGCCCATGCTGGGCGTGTCGTTGGGCTTTGGCGTGTTCCTGCTGCGGCAGCACTTCATGAGCTTCCAGCGCGAGGTGATGGAGGCGGCCATGATTGACGGCGCGTCGTCGTGGCAGATTCTGACGCGGGTGGTGGCCCCGGCCAACGTCTCGGCTATCTCAGCGCTGGCGGTGTACATCCTCATCAACACCTGGAACCAGTTCATCTGGCCGCTGTTGATCGGCGGCGGGCGCCCCGAAGCCTACACGCTGACGGTGGGCGTGCAGATGTACTTCACCAACCCCGAGGGCGGCAACCGCTGGGGGTCGCTGATGGCTGCCTCGGTGCTGACCAGCCTGCCTACCATCGTCATCTACTTGTTCATGCGCAAAGGCATCCTGCGCACGTTCACCGAGGGCGCAGTCAAGGGCTGAGGCGCTGCGCTGCCTGGCGTGCGCGCTTGTCCGCAAAAGCGGACAATTTTTGTCCAACGCGGCTTTAAACTCTATAATCAAACCCGCCCGCGCCCCCCTGCGCGGATGCAATAGTTTATGTTTTCAAGGAGAGCTGCGGAAATGCAAAAGAAAGTTCTAAGTCTCGTATTGGCGCTGCTGTTGGTTGCGCTGCTGGCCCCAGCGGCGGCTGGGGCGCAGGATAAGGTGTTCCTGCGCTATCCCATCACCGTTGAGCCAGAACACCTGAATCCCTTCACCGCTAACACAATCGCGATTGGCACCGTGCTGCGCAACATTCACGAAGGGCTGACCTGGTACAACCCGGAAACCGGCGACCTGGAGCCGGCGCTGGCCGAGAGCTGGACGATCTCTGACGACAAGCTGACGTACACGTTTAACCTGCGCCGGGGCGTGCTGTTTCACCAGATTGCGGGCGTGGAGTACGGCGAAGGTGAGCGCGAAGTGACCGCCGACGTCGTTCTGTGGAACTACAAGACCGCGCTCAACGCCGACACGAACATCTCTGGCCAAGCGGAAACTCTCAAAGCGATTGTAGGCGCGGAGGCTTTTACCAAGGGCGAAGCTGATGAGGTCGAGGGCATCAAAGTTATTGACCCTTACACGCTGCAAATCACGCTGAGCGTGCCTGACCGCTTGTTCCTTTACGGCTGGGGCAACATCAGCATCACGTCGCCAGTCGCTTACGAGCAGCTTGGCGAGGCGTTCAACAACACGCCTGTCGGCACCGGGCCGTTCCAGTTTGTCGAGTGGCGGCGCAATGACCGCATTGTGCTGGAAGCCAACCCCGACTACTGGCGCGAAGGCTACCCGAAAGTGGACGGCGTTCGTTTCATTAACTACGGCGACGCCAACACCGCGCTGCTGGACTACCGCGCCGGCGAGCTGGACTTCCTGTTCGCCTTCCCCACCGGCCAGCGCGCCGCCATCCGCGAGGAGTTCGCCGCCGAATACAACGAGAAGCCTGGCCTCCACCTGCGCTACTTCGGTTTTGACATGAGCCAGGGCTTCTTCTTTGAGAACCCGCTGGTGCGCCAGGCGTTCAACCATGCCCTCAACCGCGACCTGATCTGGAACGAGCTGGAGGAGGGCGCGCGCTTCCCGGCAAATCTGGGCGTGCTGCCGCCGGCCATGCCCGCTTCGACGCCTTCGATCACCTACCCCTACGATCTGGAGCGGGCCAACGAGCTGCTGACCGAGGCCGGTTTCCCGCCAGTGGACGAGAACGACTGGACCAAGGGCCGTGTCGGCTTCCCGGAGATCAAGATGCAGGTGCTGGCTGCGCTGCAGAGCGAGCTGTCCATCCCGGTGCTGCAGGAGGACCTGCGCAAGCTGGGCATCACGCTCACGATTGAGGTGGAGGAGGGCGCGACCTACTGGAGTCACCTGGAAGAGGACGATGTGATCTTCTTCATCAGCGGCTGGGCCGCTGGCCTGGTTGACCCGTCCGACACGCTCGACTACCTGTTCTACGAGGGGCGCGATTCGACCGAGTACAGCAACCCTGAAGTGAACGCACTGCTGGACGCGGCCCGCGTCGAGTACGACGAAGAGGCGCGCACCGCCCTGTACCAGCAGGCGCACGACCTGATCATGGCCGACGCGCCGGTGATACCTTCAGCCTACAGCAAGGTAATCTGGCTGCAGAAGCCGTGGATCAGAGACTTCAACCCCGGCGGCGGCGGCACATACACCGCGCCGCTGTGGCTGGTGTCCGTCGTGCGCTGAGGCCCAGCGCGCAGCGCCGCAGCGCGCGTCATGTCCTGTGGGGGCGGTCCGTCCGGCCGTCCCCCAGGCCGCCTTTCCCGGCTGAGCCGGCGGCGCCGCCCGGCGCGCAGACAGCCCTGTAGGGAGACCTCATGACCAAGTACATTGCCCGCCGCCTGGCGCAGGTGATCCCCACGCTGCTGGCCATCTTCACCATCCTGTTTGTGCTGTCGTACCTCATGCCCGGCGACCCGCTGCGCACGGTGCTGGGCGAGGAATACAACCGGGTGGACGAAGAGACGCTGGCGCGCATGAAAGAGGAGCTGGGCCTCAACCGCACGTTCATCGAGCAGTACCTCGACTTTCTGGGGCGGATGCTGCGGCTGGACCTGGGCAAGTCATACGTGCAGAAGGAGCGCGTGGTGGACATCATCGGCTACCGGCTGCCGCACACGCTCCAGTTGATGGCAGGCGGCATGTTCGTGGCGCTGCTGATCGGCGTTCCGGCGGGGATTATCTCGGCGCTGAAACAGTACACCTGGATTGACCACACCCTGATGCTGGTCGCGCTCATCGGCCTGTCTATGCCGGTGTTTTGGCAGGGGCTGCTGTTCCAGTTGTTCCTTACGCAGGATAAATACGGCATTGCGCTGTTCCCAGTGGCCGGCTACGGCGACGGCAACCCGATATACATGGTGCTGCCGTCGCTGGTGCTGGGCACGAACTTGTCGGCGGTGCTGGCGCGCGTCACGCGGTCGTCTATGCTGGAGGTGCGCGGCCAGGATTACCTCAAGACGGCCCGCGCCAAGGGCCTGCGCGAGCGCCGTGTGCTGCTCACACACCACCTGCGCAACGCGCTCATCCCGGTGATCACCGTCGTCGGCTTGCAGGTAGCCGCGCTGCTGACCGGTTCGCTGGTGACCGAGACGATCTTCAACTGGCCAGGGATGGGCCGGGCGATCGTGCCCGCCATTCAGAGCCGCGACACGCCGGTCATCATGGGCATCCTGACGTTTGGCGCGCTGATGTTCATCCTCATCAACCTGATTACCGACCTGATCTACGCGCTGGTGAACCCGCGCATCCGCTACGGCACGAACTAGGGGAGGGCTGTCGTGACCGCTTCTTCCGCGCAGCACACCCCGCCCGGCGTCGCCCGGCTGTCTGAGGACGTTAAGTCGCTGTCGAACCGCAGCCGCTTCTGGCGCGCCTTCCGCCGCAACCGCATTGCCCTGCTGGGGCTGGTGATTGTCAGCCTAATGATCGGGCTGGCGCTGTTTGCCGACGTGGTAGCGCCGCACAACCCGATCGAGCCGCACTACACCGAGCGCCTGCAGCCGCCCAGCGCGCGCTTCCCGCTGGGCACCGACGAGCTGGGGCGCTGTATCTTCAGCCGGCTGGTCTACGGCGCGCGCATCTCGCTGGTGATCGCGTTCATCGCGCAGTCAGTCGCTATCACGATTGGCGTCACCTTGGGGCTGGTGTCCGGCTGGTTTGGCGGCTGGGTGGATGACGCGATTATGCGCTTCACCGACGCCTTCTTCGCCATCCCCGGCCTGATGTTCCTGATCGTGTGGGTAGCTATCCTCAACCCCAGCCCAGTGACGATTTTCGTCGGCCTAGGCCTGATCGGCTGGCCCAGCGACGCGCGCATGATGCGCAGCCAGGTGCTGGCGGTCAAGGAGCTGGAGTACGTGGTGGCAGCGCAGGCGCTGGGGGCGGGCACGGCGCGCATCATGCTGCGGCACCTGCTGCCCAACGCCGTTGCGCCCTCGATTGTGCTGGCGTCGCTCGGCATTGCCGGCGCCATTCTGGTTGAGTCTACGCTGAGCTTCCTGGGGCTGGGCGTTCAGATACCCAACCCCAGCTGGGGCACAATGATTGACATCGGCCGCAACTACTTCACGTCGGCCTGGTGGTATGCTATTTTCCCCGGCCTGGCGATCATGCTGACGGTGTTGGGCTTCAACTTCATTGGCGACGGCCTGCGCGACGCGCTTGACCCACAGCAGTATCAGTAAGCCCAGCCGCCGAACACGACGAGCAGATGTGAAATGAAAACCCCCACGCGAACGCCGCGTGGGGGTTGACTTTTGTTTCAGAGCGGGCCGCTGCTGCTACTCGGTGACGAGCGGCAGGCCGGCGGCTGTCCAGGCGTTCGAGCCGCCCTTCAGGCTGCGGACGTTCTCGTAGCCCAGCATCTGCAGCGCCGTCATGGCGAACGCGCCGCGGTGGCCGATGTGGTCGTAGACGACGATGGCCGCGTCGCGCGCCGGAAGCTGATCCAAGCTGGCGCCCAGTGCGCGCAGCGGGATGTTGACCGCGCCCTCAATGCGGCCCTGCGCGAATTCGCCTGCCTCGCGCACGTCCAGGATGAACGGCGGGGTGTCCTCGGCCAGCGCTAAGTTGAGGTCCTCGGCGCTGATGAGGCCGAAGCCCTGGGGCAGGTTAGACAGGTAAGCGTCAACAGTGGCCCACAGATCAGCGTCTACGTCAGGGAACGGCCCGGCAGCGACGGCCGGCGTGGACTCCAGCACGACCGGGCCATCAGCCGCCTTCCAAGCGTTGATGCCGCCGCGCAGGCTGACAGCGTTCTCGTAACCCAGCAGGTTAAGCGCCAGCGTGGCGACGCCGCCGCGGTGACCAATGGCGCAGTAGACGACCATGGGCGTGTCCTGTGGGGGCAGCAGGTGCAGGTTCTGCGCCAGCGTGCGCAGCGGGATGTTGACTGCGCCCGCGATGTGGCCGGCTTCGTACTCATCCAGTTCGCGCACGTCGAGCACGAAGACGCTGCCGAGCTGCTGCTTGAGCGTGTCCACTGGGATGCTGGAGAAGCCCTGTGGGATGGCAGCCAGCGCTTCGGCCACAATCGGCTCCAGCGCCGCCGGCGGGAGCGCAGTGCCGGTGGGGAGCGCCACCTCAGGCGGAGCGGCTTCCTCAACCGCCGCCGCGCCGACCACCGGGAAGCCCGCGTTGATCCAGCTCATGATGCCGCCGGCGAGGTTGCGCACGTTGGTGTAGCCCAGCATTTGCACGACTGCCATGCCGATGCTGCCGCGCGCGCCCGCCTTGCAGTAGATGACGATCGGCGTGGCCTTGTCGGCAGGCAGCTTGTCGAGGCTGACGGCCAGGGTGCGCAGCGGCACGAGCACCGCACCCTCAATGTAACCCACTTCGTCCCACTCAGCCTGTTCGCGCACATCCACCAGGAAGGGCGGGTTCTCCAGCAGCTCGGTTGAGAGGTCAGCCGGCTGCACCAGGCCCCAGCCCTGGGGCAGGACGTTGCGCAGGTAGTTGTCAACGGTCTCGACCAGCACGGGGTCAATGGCGGGCGCTGCGCCGCGGGCTGGCTCTGCCAGCGGATCGGTTACAACCTCAAACTGCGCGCCCTTCCAAGCGTTGATGCCGCCGGCCAGGTTGCGCACGTTGGTGTAGCCCAGCACCTGCAGCGCCACCATGCCAACTGTGCCGCGGTGGCCGCTTTTGCAGTAGATGACGATGGGCGCGTCCAAGCCGGGTAGCAGGTCAAGGTTGGCGGCCAGCTCGCGCATGGGGATGTGTACCGCTCCGGCGATGTAGCCGTCTGTCTCCAACTCAGCCGGTTCGCGCACGTCGAGCAGGAAGGGCGGGTTCTCCAGCAGTTCAGTGGAGAGGTCCTCAGGTTTGACCTGGCCGTAGTTGGCCGGCAGCACGTTTTTTAAATAGTCGTCCAGGTGGGCGACCAGGTCGAACTCGGCCGGCGCAGCGGCTTCGGCCGCCTCACCGCCGACAACTTCAAAGCCAGCGCCGATCCAGCCGGTGATGCCGCCGGCCAGGTTGCGCACGTTCTGGTAACCCAGCATTTGCAGCGCAGTCATGGCAATGCCGCCGCGCGCGCCTACCTTGCAGTAGACGACAATCGGCGCGCTCTTATCGGCGGGGAGCTTGCTCAGGCTGGCTGGCACTTCACGCAGCGGGACGTGCACAGCGCCCTCGATGTAGCCCAGTTCGTCCCACTCGGCCTGCTCGCGCACGTCCAGCAGGAAAGGCGGCGACTCGATCAACTCGGCTGCCAGGTCTGCTGCCTGCACCAGTCCCCAGCCCTGCGGCAGGGCGCTGGTCAGGTAGTCGTTTACCTGGGCGACCAGCTCGGCGTCAACAGCGGGGCCGGGGCCGGCTTCCACTGCTGCCGGCTCGGTGACCACCGGATTGCCAGCGTCCACCCAGCCGACGATGCCGCCGATCATGTTGCGCACGTTGGTGTAGCCCAGCACCTTGAGCGTGGTCATGGCGATTGAGCCGCGATGGCCGCTCTTGCAGTACACGATAATCGGCGCGTCGAGGTCGGCGGGCAGCAGGTCAAGATTCTGCGCCAGCGCCCGCAGCGGGATGTGGACAGCGCCCTCGATGATGCCGGTTTCAGCTACTTCAGCCGGCTCGCGCACGTCAAGCAGGAAAGGCGGGTCCTCCAGCAGCGCAACGGCGGCGTCGCCCACGCTGATGAACCCCCAGCCCTGCGGCAGGTTGGCTACCACGTCGCTGACGCGCGCAGAGTCGACCTGGGCCAGCGCTGGCAGCATCACACCGCCCAGCAGAAGGCTGAGAACGCCCAGCAGAATCACTAATTTTCTCAGGTTCACGGTTGTGCTCTCCTCAGAATACAAACAAAAGGCATTAGCGCTTCGGCGGGCAGCAGCGCCCGTTGTATCCCGCCACAGACGGCATTGCTCACTTATACATTAACATATGCGGCTGCACGAATATTGTGATGGGCGTCACAATCTCTCCTGGAAACATGTCACCAAATAACGCTGGCAGTGAGCAGGAGGCCAGGGATGCGCAGTCAGGCATCCCTGGCCCGAAACATCTCTGTTTAGCCCGGCGGCGCGTCCATTGGGTCAACAGTGGGCGGTGGCGGCGGGGGCGCGTCCATCGGGTCAGCGGTTGGCAGCGGCGGGGGCGCGTCCATCGGGTCAGCAGTGGGCGGTGGCGGCGGCGCGTCCATCGGGTCAACAACGGCAGGGGGCGGCGCGACCTCCTGCCCCGGCACGTATGGGCGGTACAGCTCCGGTATGGGCGGCGCGAACGGCACGATCACAGGGGCGTTGGCCAGCCGCAGTTCCTCCGGAACCTTGTCCGGCGTGAGGAACACGGCGTCGTTCTCGTGGCAGCTCTCGCAGCTTTCGGTCTGCGGCGTGCGCAGCTGAATGTTGTGCGGTGTGGCGTAGCCCCACGTGGGGAGCGCGTCGAAATTGGGCAGCACATCCTCGCCGTAAAAGACGAGCAAATCGCGGAAAGTAGGCGAGTGGCGCACTGGGACGTAACGGTAGGGCCGATAGTTGTCGCGGCGCGGGTTGCGCCCGATCAGCAGACGGATGTCCTCGTGGGCCAGCCGATAGTAGGGCTTGCCCTCATCAGTCTGCTGCAGGTGGCAGTCGTAGCAGTTGATGTAGGCAATCGAGTGGCACACCTGGCACGACAGCACTTCTGTGCCGTGCGCCTCGTGATACTCGTTGCCGCTGCCGATCCCAGTGACCTCAGCGTGGCAGTCCAGGCAGGCGGGCGTCTGCGGGCCGTCGTAGCGGTGGGCGCGCGTCGGGCCATCGGCGGTGACGTAGTCAGTGCCGTGCATTTCGCTGCCGGTGTGGCAGTCCGTGCAGACCATGCGCGCCTTGCGCAGGTGGACATCGGCGGCCAGCCCTTCGTGCGCGCCGGTGTACTCGTCCTTGACGCGGCTGCCGTGGCAGGCCGTGCACTGCCGGCTCATCGAGGGCGTCCGGTTGAATGTGTGGCCGCTGATCAGGCCGCCGCCAACGCTGGTTGGCTGGCTGACGTGGCACTGGCCGCAGGTGGCGTGGCAGCTGTTGCAGTGATACTGCTGGCCTTCTTCGATGATGGGGTGGTTCTCTGGCACGCTGCGCGCCTGCAGCACAGTGTCATAGCCGGCCAGCGTAAAGTGCAGGCTGTACTGTTGGTAGGGCGCGATGTTCGGGTGGCAGTCCGCGCAAACGGAAGCCGCTGGGTCCGTGGTCGGATCCGCAACCATACCCTCGTGCGCGGCGTATTTGGCCTCCATAGTGTCGCCGCTGATGTTCTGCCCACCGTGGCAGGTCGTGCACGGGATATAGCTGTGCACGTCGCCGGCGTATTTGGCTGCGTCAATTAGAACTTTTTCCCATACCTCCAACGGAGGCACAGAACCCCCTCAACCAGTGCCTTCAGAGATCTTCTCGACTACCTCCTCTTCTCCCAGCTTCTGGAGCAGAGCGGCGTTGGTGTGGCACTCCAGGCAGCCGGTGTCCGGCTCGAAAAACGGCGTGGGCAGCAGGGCCACCAGCTGCAGCGTGTCGTCGGCTGGGGCCTGCGTGGGCGTGGGGCTGGGGGTAGGCTGAGCGAAAACAACGGCGGCGGTCGGCGCGATTTGCTGCGCCGCGCAGCCCACCAGCAGCAGACCGGCCGCTGCCCACAGGCTGGAAAAGAGACGGGATGGGTATTTCATGAACGTCATTTCCTTTGGCTCAGGGCCGCCAGGGCGTGGTTGTGCGATGCTTCACAAATTATAGCATTTTATTCTTATACAACCAAGCAGCCGCATTAGTTTTACTTATATAACATGCTTATATAACTGCATAAACAAACCGAATAGACAGCGACGGTCACCCTGTTGATTCGCTGATCTAAAGCTTGTTAGAATGTTCACAAGTAGACAGGGTGCTGTGGCTATGCTGGACATCCACGAGATGCAGATATTCCTAGCGGCAGCCGAAACCGGCAGCTTCTCCGAGGCGGGCCGCCGCCTGCAGCTTTCTCAACCGGCCGTCAGCATGCAGATTCGCTCGCTGGAGAAGCGGCTGGATGTAGCGCTGTTCCACCGCGCGGGGCGGCACATCAGGCTGACCGAGGCCGGGCAGACGCTGGTGCCAATGGCCCGCCAGCTCGTCAACCAGGCCATTCAGGTTCAGGAAACAATTGCAGCGCTGCAGGGCATGGTGACCGGCACGCTGCGCATCGCCTGCAGCACCACTGCCGGGCGCTACGTGCTGCCGCGCCTGATCGCCGGCTTTGTGGATCGCTACCCGCTGGTGCAGGTCGTGTGCACCGTGAGCGGGCGCAGCGAGGCCATTGATGTGCTGCTGGGAGGCGAGGCGCAGATCGCCATCACCAGCTTGCGCGAGATCTCGCGCGAGCTGGAATACCGCCATTTCCTGTTCGACCCGATCGCGCTGATCGTCCACCCCAGCCATCCGTGGGCGCGGCGGAGCGCCATCCACGTAAGCGATCTGCCGGGTGGGCGCTTCGTCCTGCGCGAGCCGACGGCGGGCACGTATCAAACGGTGGCCGATGCGCTGGCCGAGCACGGCATGAACATACGCGACCTAGCGCCGATGATGACGCTGGGCAACTCCGAGGCGATTCTGGTGGCGGTCATGGAGGGAATCGGCGTGGCGTTTCTGTCGCGGCGGGCAGCGGCGCGGGCTATCGCCGACGGCCATGTGGTCGAGGTGCCGGTCGAAGGGCTGCAGATGGCCCAGCAGCTTCACATGGTGCGGCGCGCCGAACACACCATGTCAGCGGTGGCAACGGCCTTCTGGGATTTTGTGTACGCGCCGGATAACCGCCACCTGCTGAACGGCATGGCCGGCGACAACCAAAGCGAGTAAGCCGTGTTTGGCCGCAGCGGCGCGCCTGTTGACAACAGGGCTTGCGGCCTGCGCGGGTTTTGTGCGCATTGTCACGCGACAAACATACGTTATCACCGGCAGTTTTGCATAATATCAGCTAATAATATAAACACACAGCTGAAGGGGCGTTTTTTCATGCAACAGACACGGTTCAGAGTTCCAGCCAATTTGCTCGTCGCTGCTGCGCTGCTGCTGTGCGCTGCCGCGTTTGTGGTCAGCGTCGAACCGCTGGCGGCACAGGAAGGCGCTGAGATACCTGCGCCTCAAGCAACTGAGGAAGCGGGCATTGTGCCGCCAGACGCTGGCGCTGCCACCGGCGGGCATTTCGGCCGGAACTGCGGCGAATGCCACCTCGACTTTCGGGCGGCCTGGGCCACTGGCGCGCACGCAATTGCGTTCGACCGCCCGTCGTTTCAGGAATACTGGGCCGCTGCGCGCAACGACCCGGACTGCCTAGAGTGCCACGTGACGCTGTTCGAGCCGGCCACCGGCCGCTTCCTGCGTGAGAACGTGCACTGCGAGGCGTGCCACGGCCTGAACCCGGACAACCACCCGCCGGCGCGGATTCAGGTGCGCACCGAGGCCAGCATGTGCGGCAGCTGCCACGAGAGCACGTTCGCAGAGTGGCGGCGCAGTCTGCACGCCTTCAACGACGACTTGGGCGCGATCGGCTGTGCGGTGTGCCATAACCCGCACGGCCAGCAGATCCGCTTCGAAACCACCAACGATCTGTGCCTCAATTGTCACAAGAACAACCCAGATGTCACGCACGAGTACGCCTATTCCTACGTCCATCTGACGCACAACGAAGTGGATTTCGAGGGCGTTGAGGTCACCTGTGCGAGCTGCCACATGCACAAAAGCCCCAGCGACGAGATTCACAACCTGTCCGATCACACGATGAATGTGACGACCGTCCCGTGCACCGAGTGTCACGACGCGATCTCGGTAATGGGCACGTCGCCGCTTATCGTGCCAATTGACGCGGCGCTGGCACAGGAGCGCGACGCCCTGGAGCGCCAAGTGCGCGAGCTGGAGGCAGAGCTGGAGGCTGCACGCGCTGTGCAGACGCCCCCGGGGACGAATTTCATCCAGCTTACGCAGGGCTTGATCATCGGCCTGGGCATCGGCGCGACGCTGTTCCTGGTGCTGCGCCAGCGCAACAACGGGCGCAGCCGCGACGCTGACGCCAACGCCAGCAGCAAGAGCAGCGAGGATTAGATTAAACGGTATGGACACAGGAGAGCGTAAACAGATACAGCCCGAACAACCCCCGCCGCCAGCAGCCAGCGCGGAAGAATCCACCACGCTGCTGACCCGCCGCGAGATGGTGCAGATACTGGTGGGCGCGGGCATCTCGATTGGTGTGGCGGCTGTGCTGGCCGGGCCGCTGGCCCCGGCTGTGGAGCAGATTGCATCGCGGCTGCAGGGCGGGGCGGCGCACGGCGCGGCCGACCGACACAAGCCGCGCTGGGGCATGGTCATTGACCTTAACAAATGCATCGGCTGCGATTACTGCGTCTACGCCTGCCAGGCCACTAACGACGTCACCGACGCTATGCGCTGGAATATCCACGTGGTAGATCGCACGCCCACCGGCAAGACGTTCCACGTCACGCGGCCCTGCCTGCACTGCCAGAACGCGCCGTGTGTCAACGTGTGCCCGGTCACCGCAACGTACATCCGCGATGACGGCCTTGTGGTGATGGACTACGATATCTGCATCGGCTGCCGCTACTGTCAGGCGGCCTGCCCTTACGGCGCGCGCAGCTTCAACTGGTTTGCGCGCGACGACAGCCCGAACCCCTACGCGCCAGAGTGGGGCACGCCCGAAGTGCCCCGGCGTCCGCGCGGCGTGATCGAGAAGTGCACCTTCTGCATCCAACGCATTGACCTGGCCAAACAAACTGGTCAGACGCCCGGCGTGGACGCGGCCGTCACGCCCGCCTGCGTCAACGCCTGCCCGGTGACGGCGCGCTATTTTGGCGACCTCAACGACCCTAACAGCCCGGTGTCGCGCGTGATTGCCACCACGCCGACGTTTCGCCTGCGCGAGGACCTGGGCACTGAACCGAACGTATATTACATTCCGCCGGAGGGGCTTGCGCTATGATCGCCTCAATCCGAGATTTCGCCCGCCAATCGCCGGCTTACGTCGTCTGGATCGCCTTTCTGTCGGTGTTGGTGCTCATTGGCATGGTGTCGATTGCCTATGTGCTGATACACGGCCTGGGCGTTACCAACCTGTCAGACCAGCTTCCCTGGGGCTTGTGGATCACCGTAGACCTGTCGGCCATCGCGCTGGGCGCGGGCGCGTTCACGCTGTCGGCGGCGGTGTACGTGTTCGGCTGGAAGCGCTACGAAGCGATCGCGCGGGCAGCGGTAGTGGTGGGCCTGCTGGGCTACACCTCGGCCATGATCGCGCTGTTTGTGGACATCGGCCGGCCAGACCGCTTCTATCACCCGCTGCTGTACTGGAACTTGCACTCGGTGCTGTGGGAAGTCACCATGTGCATCATGCTGTATTCGCTGGTGCTGGTGATGGAAGTGTCAGCGATTGTCATCGAGAGCACGCGCCTGCGCCAGAACCGCTTCCTGCACCTCACCGCCCGCGTGCTGCACCGCACGATGCCGCTGTTCGCGCTGCTGGGCATGGGGCTGTCGCTGCTGCACCAGTCGTCGCTGGGGGCCACCTACGGCGTGTTGATGGCGCGGCCGGTGTGGTACTCGCCCAGCGCGCCGGTGCTGTTCATCCTGTCGGCTGTCGCCAGCGGGCTGGCCGCCACCATCGCGCTGACGGCCATCACCGGCAGCTTCATGAATAAATTTCTGCTGCCCAGCGATGTGCTGCGCGGCCTCACCCGTTTCGCCGGCATTATGGCGCTGGCGTATCTGTACCTCAAGGTGTGGAGCTGGGCGGCCACCCAGTACTACAGCCACTCGCCGGCCATCGCCCGCGATATCGAGCTGCTAGCGGAGAACACGCCCTACGGCTTCACCTTCTGGTGGTTTGAAATCCTGTTGGGCACGCTGATACCGGCCATCATCTTCTTGTGGCCGCGCACGCGCGGCAACCGGCTGGCGCTGATCACCGCCGGCGCGCTCTCGGTGCTGGGCCTGATTACGTACCGCTGGAACACCACGCTCTCCGGTTTGGTCGTCCCGCTGGACTGGTCGCCCGGCGTGATGCAAGTGATGCCGGTGGTGGAGTACACCCCGGCGCTGGTGGAGTGGGGCGTGACCGTGGGTATCATCGGTTACTGGTGGCTGGCCTGGAGCCTGGCCGCGCGCTTCCTTAAACTGTATCCCTACGCGCGCAACCCCGGCGAGCCGGAAGTGGAGCTAGAACACGAACCGCGCCGGGCCACTGTCCAACGGGCGCCGACGCCAGCAGCCGGTGACTGAGGCCTGCGCTTTTTAGTGGCACAATTCCCCTGGCTGTTCAAGATCAGGGGGCTTTTTGCAAAAGGGGCGCCTGTACAGCGCGATAGGCGCGGCGCATTAAGCCGGCACGCGGTACAATAGCCCTTTGTAATGCCGCGCCCGGCGCGGCCTTTTTGTCCTGGTGGCTGACAACGAGATACGGAAAACACGCACGTGAAACAGCAGATACAACACCTTCCTGCGCGCATCTTCCTGCTGCTGGCGCTGGCGCTGCCGGCGGCTTCGTGCAGCGGCCTGGGCGGCGAGCCAGCCATCGTCGCCACGCTGCCCCCACCGCCGCCCGTCATCCCCACCGAAGCCGCCGCCTTTCCTCAACAGCCGCCCAACCTGGCTGTCGGCGCGGAAATCTACGCGGCGCGCTGCAGCCGCTGCCACGGCTACGACGGCGGCGGCCTGGGCGAGCTGGTGCTGACCGGCCAGCTTCCCGGCCCGGTGATGAGTTTCAACGACCTGGAGGCCACCCGCGGCAAGACGCCGCAGGACTGGTTCTGGGCCGTCACCAACGGCAACCTCGAAAAGCTCATGCCCCCCTGGCGTGACACGCTGACCGAGCAGCAGCGCTGGGACGTGGCGTTGTACGCTTACACGCTGGCCTATCAACCGGGCCAGGCGGCGCGCGGGCAGGCGGTCTATGAACAGGCGTGCGCTTCGTGCCACGGCCCGGCCGGGCGCGGCGACGGCCCGCAGGCCGAAGGCCCAGTTCCTGATCTGACAGACCTGAGCCGCATGGCTGTCCTGAGCGACCGCGCCATCTACACCGCCATCACCCAAGGAGTGGGCCAGGCCATGCCCGCCTTCGCCGACGAGCTGAGCGAAGCCCAGCGCCAGGACGCTGTTGTCTACGTGCGCGCGCTGGCGCTGGCCAGCCGCGACGTGATTGACCAGGAGCCGCGGCCGGCTGAGGTGGCGCAGGTCCCGCCGCCGGCTGCTACTGAGGAGCCAGCGGCTGCCGCTGCGCCAACGCAGGTGGCAGCCGCCGCCGAGGCGCGCGGCGTCGTGAGCGGGGCGATCACCAGCGGGACGGCCGGGGCAGAGCTGCCCGAAGGGCTGAGCGTAACGCTGCACATTGTAGACGCCGCCTTTAACGAAGAGACGCGCGAAGCAGAGCTTGACGCCAACGGTCGGTTCGTCTTTGACGACGTGCCGATCCGCGCCGACCGCCGCTACTTCACGACGGTGCGGTTCGCCGAGGGCTTCTTCGTCAGCGACCTGCTGCCCGGCAACCCGGCGGAGCCGTCCCTCGACCTGCCGATCACCGTGTACAGCGTGACGGCTGACCCTTCGGTGATTCGCATCGCTTCGATGCTGGCGCAGGTCGTGCCGTCTGCCGAGGGCCTGCAGGTGATCCAGATCGTGACCTATCGCAACGACTCGGATCGCATCTTCCTCTCAGACGACACGATGGGCGAGTTCCGGCAGGCGTCGGTTCGGCTGTCGCTGCCGCCCGGCGCGGTGGTGCGCGAGTTCGCCGGTGACAGCGAGCGCTACGCCGTGGCCGCCGATGGCACGGCGGTGATTGACACGCGCCCTGTTTTCCCCGGTGAGGATCACATCGTGCATGTGATGTACACCGTGCCGTACAGCGGCCGCGCCGAGATCGCTCAGCCGCTTGATTACCCGCTGGCGGGCCGTGTGCAGCTGCTGCTCGATAACGCTCTGACGCTCACCAGCAGCCAGCTCCCGCCGCGCGGCGCGCAGGCGATGGGCGGCGCTACCTACCTGACTTACGGCGGAGACCTGGCGCTGGCTGCTGGGGATGCGCTGCGTTACACCGTCAGCGGCGCGGCTGCCGCCCCCGGCGCAGCCACCGCTGCAGCCGGCGGCAGCAACATTGTGCTGGCAGCAGCGCTGTTCGCGGCTGGGGCGGGCGCGCTGCTGGCCGCCGCGCTGCTGTACTGGCGCGGGCGCACGGCGAACGCGCCAGCAGCTCAGGCCGCCGCGCCTACCAGCGACCGACAGGGACAGATTGACGCGCTGGTGCAGCAGATTGCTGAGCTGGACGACGCGCACGAAGCTGGCGAGATCACCCGCAGCGCCTACCGCAAGCAGCGGGCAGCTCTCAAAGAACGCTTGGCCGCTTTGCTTCAGGAAGACGACAGCCCGTAGGCCCGGCGCAAGCTGGAGACCACGGAAAACAGGCCAGCGATTATGGAAAAAAGGAGGCTTTATGAACATTGGGATAATCGGTGCGGGCAGCGTGGGCGGTGGATTGGGCAAGGCCTGGGCCGCTCGCGGCCACCGCGTGCTGTTCGGCGTGCGCGACCCGCACAAGGACAGCGTACTTGCGCTGTTGGCGGAGGCTGGCCCGAACGCCGCCGCCGGCAGCGTAGCGGATGCGGTTGCGTTTGGCGAGGTTATCGTCCTGGCGGTAGGTTGGGGGGTGGTTGAGGATGTGCTGATGTCCGTCAGCAGCTGGGATGGCAAAGTGCTGATTGACGCGACCAACCGCTTTGAGCAGGCGCAGCGCAGCGCAGCGGAGGACGTGGCGGTGCTGGCCGCTGGCGCGCGCGTTGTTAAAGCGTTCAACACGATCGGCGCAGAGCACTTCGCCGCGCCGCAGTTCGGCCCGGTGGCCGCCAGCATGTTCATCTGCGGCGACGACCCGGCTGCGCTCAGCGCGGTGGCCGAGCTGGCCGCCGAACTGGGTTTCGACCCCGTTGACTGCGGCCCGCTGTCAAACGCGATGATGCTGGAGGCGATGGCGTGGCTGTGGGTTTACCTGGCGCGCGCCAAGACCGGGCGCGACATCGCCTTTGCCCTGCTGCGGCGCCAAAGCGCTCGCTAGCGCTTGGGTGGGCCGGGGGGCAGCAGCACGCGCAGAAAGCCGGGGCGGACGTTGAAAACCAGGTGGCTGCCCACGGCGTGCTCGCCGTCCAGGTCTAGATCAAGCGGCGGGCCAGCGCTGACGATCTCGACTGTGGCGGCCCGCCGGTGGCGCACCCCGCTGACGCTCAGGTGGCTGCCGTCGTACACCTTGCGCAAGGCGGCCAGCGCCTTGACCCGCGGCATCGCCTCTACCAGCACCAGGTCGAACAGGCCGTCGGCCATGTCGGCGTTCGGCGCGATCGCCATGCCATGGCCGAAAGTCGTGCCGTTGGCGACCACGGCCGTGTAAGCGCTGCCGTCGTGCCACAGCTCGCCGTCGGCCAGCACGCGCATGTGCACCGGCTGGTAGGCGATGATGGTGGCGACGGTGGCCACCAGAAATGTCCACGGACGGCGCGAGCGCACCAGGTTCACCCGCCGGTCCACCTCGCCGCTGAGACCGGCGCTGGCGATGTTGAGAAAGTGACGCGGCTGGCCGTCGCACAGCAGCAGGCCAACGTCAGTGGGGCGCGGCTGGGCAGTGGCCAACCAGCGGGCCGCTGTCTGCAGGTCGAACGGGATGCCGGCGCTGCGCGCCCAATCGCGGCCAGTGCCCACCGGCAGCGTGCCAAAGACCGGCAGCGCAGTGCCCGGATTGCGATCATAGTAAGCGGCCAGAGCGTTCACGAGCGAGTTGTTGGTGCCATCGCCGCCAATCGAGATGACACGCTCTAGGCCGCCGGCCAGGGCGCGCTCCACGGCGCTGTCAACATCCTGCTGGCCCTGCGTGACAACCAACTCCAGGTCTCCCAGGCCGGCGCGCAGGGACGGCTCCACGGCCGCCCACAAGCGGCTGGCGCGCCCGCTGCCGGCGTGCGGGTTGAGGATCACCAGCGTAGGGGACATGGTCAGCGCTGCCAGCGGTTGAGAACAGCCTGGAAATCTTCGAGGTTGAACGGCTTGACCAGGAAGTCGTTGGCGCCGTGCTGGATAGCGTTCTGGCGTTCGGCGCTGGACGAGTAGGCGCTCATCATCACAAAGGGGATGTCGGCCCAGTCTGGGTTCTCCCGCACCTGGCGCAGAAAGGCGATGCCGTCCATCCCCGGCATCAGCAGATCGCTGATGATGATATCGGGAAGGCGGTGGGCTTCTGTCAGCCGCGCGATGCCTTCGTGGCCGCTGCGGCCGCCGATCACCGAGTAGCCGCCCCACTCGAGCACCTGAGACAGCATCGCCAGCATATCGGCGTTGTCTTCCAGCAAAAGAATCGTTGTCATAATCGAGTCTGCCTGCGCGCCGGCCGTTGCGGCCGCACAACTTGCGGTATGATGCTCAATTGTATGTGCCAATTGTAACAGGCGCAAACGGTCCGCTGCTTGTATCAGGGCCGGACGTGCCCCTCGCCAATGACCACCCACTTGTAGGTCGTCAGCTCTTCCAGCGCCATCGGGCCGCGCGCGTGCAGCTTCTGCGTGCTCACGGCGATCTCCGCCCCCAAGCCGAGCGCGCTGCCGTCGGTAAAGCGCGTGCTGGCGTTGACGTAAACCACGGCTGAGTCCACTTCGGCCACGAAGCGGTCGGCGTGGGCTGGCGTCTGCGTGAGAATGCCATCGGAGTGGCGGGTGCTGTGCTGGCGAATGTGTTCGATGGCTTCGTCCAAGCTGTCCACCACCTTGAGGCCCAGGATGAGCGCGTACCATTCGGTGTCGAAGTCGTCTGGGCCGGCTGCCTGCACGCCCGCACCGCTGACCAGCGCCAGGGCGCGCGGCTCCGCCCGGAACGTGACGCCGTCCTTGCCGAGGTGCGCGACAACGCGCGGCAGGAAGTCGGCTGCCACCTGCTGGTTGACCAGCAGCGTGTCGAGCGCGTTGCACACCGCCGGCCGCTGTGTTTTGGCGTTGTGGATGACGGCCAGGGCGCTCTCTAGGTCGGCGCTGGCGTCTACGTAGAGGTGGCAGATGCCGATGCCGCCGGTGATAACTGGAATGGTGCTGTTCTCGCGGCAGAAGGTGTGCAGGTCGCTGCCGCCGCGCGGGATGATCAGATCAACGTGCTGGTGCAGCCGAAGCAGCTCGCCCACGTAGCGCCGGTCTGCGCTGTCAATCACTTGAACGGCGTCGCCAGGGATGCCGGCGGCGGCCAGCGCGCTGCGCAGCGTGTTAACCAGCGCCAGGTTGCTGCGCAGCACTTCTTTGCCGCCGCGCAGGATCACGGCGTTGCCGGATTTCAGCGCCAGCGTGGTCACGTCCACAGTGACCTGGGGCCGCGCTTCATAGATCACCCCCAGCACGCCCAGCGGCACGCGCCGCTTACTGACGCGCAGACCGTTGTCGAGCGTGCGCGCGTCGTAGACCTTGCCCACTGGGTCAGGCAGAGCGGCGACCGTGCGCACGTCGGCCAGGATGCCGGGCATGCGTTTTTCTAGGTCCATGCGGTCTTTGATCCACAGCTCGTCCGTGCCGGCGGCGCGGGCGTCGGCGATGTCCTGGCGGTTTGCTTCGAGGATGGCGGGGGTCTGCGCCGCCAGCGCATCGGCGATAGCCAGCAGGGCGGCGTTCTTCTGCTCTGTGCTGAGGCGGGCCAGGGCGACAGCAGCGGCCTGCGCACGCCGGCCCATGTCATGCAGATCAATCATGTGTATCGTCCTTGTATGCCTGCGGAAACAGCTCGCGCACGGGAACGGCGAAGCCAGGCAGCACGTCGCCGCCACCGCTGTCGAGCGTGTCGTCTGGACCAAGCCGTCGTACCGCTGCGCCTGGCAGCTCACTCAGGCCAGCAGCACCAAGTTGTTCCGGTGGATGACGGCGTCACCATAACTATATCCTAGAATCTCGATGATCTGGTGCGATTTAACCCCGCGCACGCGGCGCAGGTCGTCACTGCTGTAGTTGGTCAGCCCGTGCGCCAGCGGCGCACCGTCGGGGCCGCGCACCGCCAGCGGCTCGCCCCGCTCGAACTCGCCCTCGACTGCAGTCACGCCCACGGGCAGCAGGCTGGCGCCGCGCGTGCGCAGCCGTTCAGCCGCGCCGGCGTCCACCACCACCGCGCCGCGCGGCTGTTCGGCCAGCAGCCAGCGCTTGCGGCTCTCCAAGTGCGAAACTACTGGCGCGAAGCGCGTGCCCAACGGCTCGCCTGCCACCAGCCGCAGCAGCACGTCCGGCTCGCTGCCGGCGGCGATGACGGTCGTCACGCCGCTGCGGCTGGCGAGCTGCGCCGCCTGGATTTTAGTGCGCATCCCGCCCGTGCCCACGCCTGAGCCAGCGCCGCCGGCCAGCGCCAAGGTGTCTTGGTCCACGCGGTTCACCTGGGCGATCAGGCTGGCGTCGGGGCTGCGGCGCGGGTCAGCCGTGAACAGGCCTGGCTGGTCGGTCAGCAGCGCCAGCAGATCGGCCTCCAGCAGGTTAGCCACCAGCGCCGACAGGTTGTCGTTGTCGCCCACGCGGATTTCGTCGGTGGCGGTGGTGTCGTTCTCGTTCACGACCGGCACGATGCGCCGCTCGATGAGCGCCAGCAGCGTGTCGCGCGCGTTGAGATAGCGCGTGCGATGGTCGAGGTCGCTGCGCGTGAGCAGCACCTGGCCGATCACGATGCCGAAGATGTCGAACAGATCGTTGTAGTGCTGGATCAGGCGGCCCTGGCCGACAGCGCACAGCATCTGCTTGGCCGGCACGGAGCGATCCAAGTTAGGGAAGCCGAGGCGTTCGCGCCCGGCGGCCTGCGCTCCGGACGACACCAGCACCAGCTCGTGGCCCTGCTGGTGCAGGCGCGCCATTTGGCGCACCAGCTCCAGCATGCGCTGGCGGTTGAGTGCAGCTGTGCCGCCGGTGAGCGTGCTGGTCCCGACTTTGACGACGATGCGGAGCGTGTTCATAGGGCAGCGGTCAGCCTCGCAGCAGCTAATTGTCGGATATGATGAGCAGCACAGCAGGCTTTACACCATCAGACTGCCGGGCACGCCGCGGGCGGCGTCCACGACGCGGCGCAGGCGGCGGGCGCGGTCGCGCACCCACTCCAGCGGACTGGAGCCGTCGCCCACTGGCCAGCCTGTGCCGCAGGCCAGCGCGCCCGCCCGGATAAACTCGCCGGCGTTGGCGTCGTCAATGCCGCCGTTGCACATGAACGCCATTTGATCCAGCGGGCCGCGCAGCGTTCTGAAGTAATCCAGCCCCAGCGGGCCGATCGGGAACAGCTTGAGCAGGCGCACGCCCAGCGCCCAGGCGTCCACGCACTCCGTCGGCGTGATGACGCCGGGGGCGATCAGCCGGTCGGCCGCCTGCGCCGCCGCCACCACCGCCGGGCTGAACGACGGCGCAACGAGAAAATCCGCCCCCGCGTTGAGCGCGCGCTGAGCTGCGTCAGCCTCCAGCACTGTGCCCATGCCGGCGCACACATCCGCGCCGAAGGCGGCGCGCGCGGCTTGGAGCGCCTCCAGGGCC
>Ga0308414_1000175_pt1 | contig 39979 bp, 27 predicted proteins | sample HotsprSampleOS50_FD_205667 | JGI IMG/M metagenome (GOLD analysis project Ga0308414, IMG submission 205667) | Hot spring phototrophic mat microbial communities from Octopus Spring, Yellowstone National Park, Wyoming, United States - 20090730_OS50 ... | reverse complement strand
GTAATAATATTACATTGAATTAATAAAAAATATGCAAAAAGTTTTAATTACTGGAGCCGCAGGTTTTATTGGTTTTTTTTTGGCGAAAAAATTTTTAGACTATGGATGGGCGGTATTGGGTTTAGACAGCTTAAATAATTATTACGACGTAAATTTGAAGTTAAATAGATTAAAGGAATTAGGAATTGAAGGAGAAATAGAGAATAACGCTTTTATAAGCTCTAAAAGCTATCAAAATTTTAAATTTATAAAATTCGATATTTCAGGAAGCGTCGATGATTTGGCGAAAATATTTTCATCGTCTTCGTTTGATATTGTAATTCATCTTGCCGCTCAAGCTGGCGTGCGTTATTCAATAGAAAATCCTAAAGCTTATATTGATTCAAACGTAGTTGGTTTTTTTAATATTTTGGAGTGTTTGAAAAATAAGGGCATAAAAAATTTTATTTTTGCATCTTCAAGCTCCGTATATGGCAATTCAAAAAAGACCCCTTTTTCTGTAAAAGATAAAGTAGATTATCCAGCGTCGTTTTACGCCGCTACAAAAAAATCAAACGAACTAATGGCTCACGTTTATTCTTATTTATATGATATTAAAACTATCGGCTTAAGATTTTTTACTGTTTACGGTCCTATGGGAAGGCCTGATATGGCATATTTTAAATTTGCTCAAAAAATTCTAAAAGGAGAGGAAATTGAAGTTTATAATTATGGCAAGTTGAAAAGGGATTTCACCTATATTGACGATATAATTGAAAGCATCTGGAGGCTTGTAAATAATTTAGAGAAAATATCTTTTAACGACGACGAAACTTCCGCAAAATATAAAATATATAACATAGGAGCCAACTCTCCAATTAATGTAATGGAATTTATTTTTGAGTTAGAAAAAAACTTAAAAGCAAAAGCAAAAATAAAATTTTTGCCTATGCAACCTGGAGACGTTGAGCAAACTTATGCGGATTGCGAAGAATTAGAAAAGGATATAAATTACAAACCAATTATACCTTTGCATATCGGCTTAAAAAAATTTGTCGATTGGTTTTTAAATTCAGATTATGCGACGAATGAATTTTGAACATCTCAGTAAAAATTTAAAAGCTATAAAAGGAAAAAAAATATGATAAAATTTTGGAAGTTTTTTTTAATTATATGGCTTTGTTTCTTTAACATAGCGATGTTTTCTCAGATGGACAAAAAAGTAGCGGAAGAATTAGGAGGGAAAAATATTAGAACTAAGGAACAATTGCAAGAGATATTAAAGAAAAACAATCTTACCGAAGAGCAAGCCAGAGCTTTGGCGAAACAATACGGAATGGATTTTGAAAATTTTATAAATACTTTTCTTGCTAATGACGAAACGAAGCTTAAACGAAGCTATAGCTTTTTTGCAGCTTTTAAAGATACGCTAAAAGAAACTTCGCAAGATACTTTGCTTTCGTTGAAGCAGATTAAAGAATTAAGCTCGAAAGAGCTAAAAGATTCGCTTGATATTTTTAAGATTGATACAATTCGACAAATTGAAATATCTAAAAGAATTAAAGAATATTTTGAAAATATGGAAAAAGAAAAATTAAGTAAAAAATATTTTGGTTATGAAATTTTTAAGGATAAATCTTCAGATTTCAATCCTAAAGAGACGGGACCAATCGATCCTGGATATGTTATCGCTCCTGGAGACGTTTTAAGAATTTATATATGGGGGGATGTTGAATTTCAATACGAATTGCAGGTCGATCAACAAGGCAATATTTTTATTCCAACCGCTGGATTAATATTTGTAGCTGGAACTAAATATGAAGATTTGCTGAACAAGTTGAAAAACTTTTTGTCAAAATTTCACGCAGGCTTAGTTTCTAATCCTCCTACTGTGTTTCTTGATGTTTCTATAGCTCGAGTTAGGCCTATCAAAATCTTTATTTTAGGCGAAGTAGAAAAACCCGGAGGATATTCGATATCAAGTTATGCGACAGTCTTTAACGCCTTATATGCCGTAGAAGGACCAAAGATTACCGGATCGCTAAGAAATATAAGAGTAATTCGCAACAATAAAGTTATAGCGGAAGTAGATCTTTATGATTATCTTCTAAAAGGTCAGTTAATAGGCGACGTGAGGCTTCAGAATAACGATGTAGTTTTTGTTCCTCCAAGAGTAAAATCTGTAGAAGTTGTAGGCGAAGTATTAAGACCTATGATATATGAATTAAAAGAGAATGAAAACTTTCAAAGCTTGCTTGCATATTGCGGAGGGTTAAAAGCGACCGCGTCAATTTCAAGAGCTCATATCGAAAGAATTAAGCCTTTTTCTCAAAGAAATAATGAAATAGAAGATAAAATTGTAGTAGATGTCGACCTATCAAAAGTATTAATCGATAAGAAAGATATAGAATTATTTGATCAAGATAAAATTATTTTTTATCCAATTTTTTATGATTTAAAAAATTATATTGTAATTACAGGGAGCGTGAAAAATCCAGGAAGATACGAACTTAAAAGCGGATGGACAATAAGCGAAGCTGTAGAAGCTGCTGGAGGATTATTGCCAGAGGCATATCTTGAGAAGGCTGATGTATTAAGAACTCGGGACGATATGACTCGATCTTTTGCGACGATCGATTTAGGAAAGGCTATTAAAAATATTTATCCGCATAATTTGCGTTTGCAAAATAGAGATACGGTTATTATTTATTCTAAGTATGATTTTACCGATAAAAAATATATTTCTATTGTCGGTTATGTAAAAGAGCCATTAATTATTGAATATGCCGATAGTTTAACAGTGTATGATTTGGTATTCACAACTGGAAAATATCTCGACTCCGATTATGTATCAAAAGCGTTTCTGGATAGATTTGACATAATTCGTTATGATGAGGATAGAACAAAGACTTATATATATTCGTTTTCTCTCAAAGATATAATAGAAAGAAAAAACAATGAAATATTAAAAGCTGGCGATAAAATTATTCTGTATAAAAGGGATGTAATAGAAAATTTAGAAGAATATGTTTTTATCTTTGGCGAAGTAAAAAAACCAGGCAAGTATTCGCTTAGCAAGAATATGACCCCCGAGGACTTAATCTTGCAAGCCGAGGGATTTACTGAATTGGCTCAGCGTTCTTTTGCATATGTAAGCAGAGTAGATAAATATGGTTATCCTGGAAACGTTATATCAGAAAGATATGAAGTTCCTTTAGCTTCTAATTTAAATTCCAAAGAAAAATCAAATTTTCTTTTAAAGGATAAAGATATAGTTGTAATAAGAAAAAATCCAAAATATGAGCCGCAAAGATTGGTTAGATTAGAAGGCGAAGTTAAGTATCCTGGAATATATGTATTGGAAAAGAAAAATGAGACTATTCTAGAGTTGCTTGAAAGAGCTGGGGGGCCTAAAGAAGAGAGTTATTTATTTGGCGCCGTTTTTGAAAGACAAGGGGTAAGAGTATCGGCTAATTTAGAAGAAGCTTATTTTAAGAAAAAAGATAAATTTAACATTCAACTGCAAAATGGCGATTATATTTATATCCCTAAAAAACCCAATTCTGTTGTTGTTTTAGGAGAAGTAAATACAAAAGGCTTATTTAAGTTCATCCCAGGTTGGACGGTTATGGATTATATTAATAATGCGGGAGGTTTAACAAACGAAGCTGATTATGCAATTTTAACGCAAGCAAACGGCGAGTCAAGAAGAATAAATTTTGGATGGTTTAGTTCTGATCCAGAAGTTTTTGACGGGGCTAAAATTGAAGTTATTAAAAAGCCGCCAAAAACTGAAGAAACTACGGCTGATTATTTTAATTTAATAAAAGATATTTTTGCCATCGTATCAAGCGCTATTACTATTATTGTTTTGTCAAAACAAATTAAATAGGATTTGAAAATGAGCGATCTAAAAGAATCGACTAAAGACCGACAAGATATTGTTGCTGTCGAAGATGAAATTGATTTAAGGGAAATCGTTAAAAAATTAATTGTTTTTATTAGAAAATCATATGACAATAAAATAAAAATTATTATCGGCGTAAGCATAATATCTCTGTTGGCGGCGGGCTATTTATTTTTTTTAGCTGAAGAAAAATATGAAGCATCAATAAGCGTGCTGCCGGAAACTCAAAAAACAGCCTTGTCAAATTTAGGAACTCTTGCGGCTATTTCCGGTTTGCAGAGCGAAGGGGGATCGACTGAAATATATGAAAGGATGTTGAAGTCTGATTATGTATTGCAAAAGGTTGTTTATGCTAAATTTTATTCTCAAAAATATCAAGATTCATTAAACTTGCTTGATTATTTTAAAATAGATAAGCCAAAAAATTTTCCCGAAGAACTTAGCGAAAGAGCAAGATACGTTATATTCAAAAGCTCATTTTTGCAAAATATTTTATTGACAGAAGTTGAGAAGTCTACAAAAATTTTAAAGATTGTCGTTACTATGCCTGAAGCAAAGTTAGCTGCCGATGTGGCTAATAAATTCGGGGAAGCTTTAGACGAATTTGTTAGGTTGCGCAGGAAATCTCAAGCAAGCGAACAAAGATATTATATCGAGAAAAGATTAAGCGAGGTTAAAGATTCGTTGACTGTCGCCGAAGAAGAATACAAGCAATTTAGAGAAAGAAATAGAAATATCGTTAATTCTCCTCAATTGCTGCTTGAAGAAGGAAGATATAGAAGAAGAATTGAAATAATGCAAGCGGTATTTATCGAGCTTAACAAACAAAGAGAAATAGCAAAGATTGACGAAATTAAAGATGCCCCAATTGTGAGAATTATGGAAAAAGCAAATAATCCTGTTTTTAGATCCGCTCCTAAAAGAATTAAAAGTTTGTTTGTAGTATTTATTTTATCTTCGGTTTTAATAAGCCTATTTTTTGGCTTAAAAGACAACATTTATAACGCGCTTTTATATATTAAAAATAATTTTAAAGAAAGCAAGGCGCATATATGAAAGGAATAATATTAGCCGGCGGTTCCGGAACAAGATTGTATCCAATAACTCGAACAATATGCAAACAACTTTTGCCTATATACGACAAACCTATGATTTTTTATCCATTGTCGACTTTAATGCTTGCTGGAATTAAAGATATTTTAATAATATCGACGCCAGTTGATTTGCCAAAATTTGAAGAATTATTTGAAGATGGCTCAAAGCTTGGAATTAAGTTAAGTTATAAAGTTCAGCCTAAACCCGAAGGTTTAGCTCAAGCTTTTATTATCGGAGAAGAATTTATTGGAAACGACGACGTTTGTTTAATTTTAGGCGATAATATTTTTTATGGACAAGGCTTGACTGAAATGCTATTAAGAGCAGTCGATTATGTCAAAAAAAATAATAAAGCTGTCGTTTTTGGCTATTGGGTTAAGGATCCCGAACGATATGGAGTTGTCGAATTCGACGAAAACTTAAACGCAAAATCTATCGAAGAAAAACCTAAAGTTCCTAAAAGCAATTATGCCGTAGTTGGTCTTTACTTTTATCCCAACGATGTCGTAATAAAAGCGAAGAACGTGAAGCCATCCTGGAGAAACGAGCTTGAAATAACAAGCGTAAATCAAAAATATTTAGAAGAAGGAAGACTTAAAGTAGAGTTAATGGGCAGAGGTTTTGCATGGTTAGATACTGGCACGCCTGAAAGTTTATTAGAAGCCGCTATGTTTATAGAAACTATAGAAAAAAGACAGGGATTGAAAATTGGCTGTTTAGAAGAAATCGCTTTAAGAAAAGGTTTTATAGACAAAGAGCAATATAAATTACTATCTGAAGGCTATAAAAATTCATACGGCGATTACTTGAAAAATTTATTGACTTCGATTGATTTTAAGTAGAATGAATATATCGAAATATTTAGCGATTTATTTGGCATTGTGTTCATCAATTCAATTAGCTCAAGTTGATACTTTAAAAAGCGCCGTTGTAAAGGATAAAAGAATTAAAATCTCAAATTTTCCTTTAGCTTTTTATAATTTTTCTTATACAATTGTAAATAATTTTTTTTTGGTAAAACAAGCAAACGAAGGAATTCCCGCCGCTCAACTTGAATTGGGATTAAGATATCTGGAAGGCAAAGGATTTCCTAATGACAGTATAGCTGCAATTTACTGGATAACAAAATCGGCTGAATCAGGTTTCCCATATGGCAAATATAATCTTGCTGTTTTACAATATTATGGAATAGCAAATCTTTGGTCTCCATTCGAAGCGTATGAAAATTTTTTATATGCCGCTAAAAGAGACTTGCCCGACGCTTGTTTTGCCTTAGGAACAATTTTTTTAGAAGGTTTATTGGTAAATCAAAATTTAGAATTCGCTCATTATTGGCTTAAAAAATCTTCAGACTTAAATTTTGATTTGGCTTCCAAATTATTAAAAAAAATTTCCGAATCTGGATTTAAACTGCCTAAACTTGATTTAAAAAAAAATTACGAAGAATTGTCTTCGTTAAATAATTTCACAAAATATAATTCGGATCAATATGAAAAAGAGTTTAAACCGCTTATTATTGATTTTGAAAATATAGATATAAATTTTGAAGATAAAAAAGAAGAAATGTTTTTAAAAGAAGCCGCTATAACTTTAAATGTCGTTAAAAACATTGAAGAGTTAGATAAAAAGATAAAAAGCGACAATATCGTTAACGATAATGATATTCTTTTAAGCTTATTTTCGGCTGCTCGCAATAGTATTGAGTATTATGTTCCGGAAGCTTTTCTTTCTCTTGGAATTTTTTATCAAAAGGGATTATACGTAAAAAAAGACTTAAAAAAAGCATTTGAAAATTTTTTGTTGGCTTATAGATGCGGCTATAATAAAGCATTGATAGCAATTTCAAATCTTGTTTCAAGCGATGAATTTAAAAAGTTATTCGACAGAGAGCTAAAGCAACAATCATCGTTTTCAAAGTTGGCATATTCATCCTTAATGAATTTAAATTTTTATCAGGGTAATTTATTGAAAAATAATTCCAACGAACTTTTATTAAGCATTATTGACGAGTTTCAAGCTTTGCCTGCTTTTGAACTTGGCTCGCATTTAATAACGAAAAACTCAACCGAAGCTGAAAAGTATTTGTATTACGCCTCCCAAAAAGGCAATTTAGAAGCTTTATTAAAATTGTATTTAATTGATTTATTAAACAAAAAAAATGCAGATTTATTTTTGCCCTTTGAAAAAATTGAGGAATATTATAGGAAGGGGAATGCCACGGCGGGTTTAATTTTAGCTTATTGTTATGAAAACGGAATATTTGTAGAAAATAATTTTGGACAAGCGATAAAAATATATCGTTCTCTTTCGTCTCGAGGTATAATGGCGGCTGTAAATTCTCTGGAACGTTTGTATTCTAATGAAAGAAAAAAATATTATAATTAAATTTGTATTCATATATATTTTGCTTATCTTCAAGCGAATAAATTAAAAAGAGCCGGCAAATTTGATGTTAAATTCTTTAAACAGACGTTTTAGACTTTTGGATTAAATAAATTAGTTTATGCAAAAAAACTCAAGAATAAAATATAATTAACGGTATAAAAGCCTGAACAAACATCGCATTTTGTAATCAATTTTTATTGAAAATTAATTTTAAGTAAAGTAATTTATATTTTCTATAAATAAATTTTTGCGAGGATCATTGATGAGTCTTATCAAGAGATTATATTACGGAATTGGGGCGGCGGTTTTTATTTTTTCATTATATCAATTTTTAACGACTGTACAACCTTCGGTATCTTTCTGGGATTGCGGCGAATTTATTGCCGCTTCATATTATTTGCAAGTGCCGCATCCGCCGGGTGCTCCATTCTTTTTAATTTTAGGGCGACTTTTTTCGATGTTGCCTTTTGACGCGAATATAGGCTTTAAGGTAAATTTAGTCTCGGTTTTTTCGAGCTCTTTTTCTGTTTTGTTTCTTTATTTAATCGCCGTAAAGCTAATTGAAAATTTTAGAGGCAAAGAATATAAATCAATATTCGAAGCTTTAATTGTTTATTTAAGCGCGGCAATTGGAGCCTTGTCATTTTCTTTAAGCGACACATTTTGGTTTAATGGAGTAGAAGCAGAAGTCTACGCCGCATCTACGTTGTTATTCTCCATCGTAGTATATTTATTGTTAAGATGGAACGAGCGATATCAAAATCAAGACGCAGAAAAATATATCATATTAATGTTTTATTTAATCGGTCTTTCGATTGGAGTTCATTTAATGGCTGTTTTAGCTATAGTCCCAATGATGATGTTGATTGTGTCAAAACGATATGCGTTAGACGAAGAGTTCTATAAAAAATCCGCTTATATATTTTTAATAAATTCAATTCTGATATTGTTATTGGCAGTAATTTTATGGGGAGCTGAGACAAATCCGCAACCTCCGATGCCAGAAGAATATAAAGCTTTTGATCAAAAAGCGGTTATTATTTTTGCTGGCGCTACTTTAATATTTGCATTTATTAATAGAAAATATATTTTTTCATACAATTCGTTTTATTTTCCAATTTTAGTTGGAGGAATAGCTTTAGCGATAGTTTATCCTGGGGTAGTTAAAAGATTGCCTTGGTTAGTGGCGTCCTTGGGCGGAAATAATATATATCTCGACATAATTATTATCGCAGCTATTTTAAGCATATTAGCTTACTTAATTTATTGGAGCTCTAAAAATCAAAAAGAAATTTTAAGATTATTTTCTATTTCATTGCTTTTTGTGGTTTTGGGATTTACAACTTATGCGATGACTATAATTCGATCAAATCAGAATCCGCCTATGAATGAAAACGAGCCTAATGATTTCACAGAATTGGTTTCATATTTAAATCGCGAGCAATATGGAGATTTCCCTACATTTAAGCGAAGATTTAGTCAAGAGCCGCATCAACAGGAGATTTATACAAATTACGCTTCGGATCTTGAATTTTGGTGGCGATATCAAATGCATCATATGTTTAATCGATATCTTTTCTGGAATTATATTGGGAGAAAATCGTGGGAGCAAGACGCTCCGGAAGATTGGAGCAAATTGTTTGGAATTCCTTTTATCTTAGGCTTAATAGGAGTATTTTATCATTTCCGTAAAGATTGGAAAATGGCGAGCGTCTTTTTGGTAATGTTTATATTTATGGGATATTTAACGGCGTTTTATCAGAATCAACAAGAGCCGCAACCGCGCGAAAGAGACTATTTTTATGTCGGAGCTTTTTTTGTTTTTTCAATATGGATTGCTTTAGGCGTCAAAGGTTTGATTTATATGATTATTGAAGATTTCAACCTACAAAAATATTTTAAGCCTATTTCGATTGCAGTATTAACTTTTGCCGCTTTGTTTGTTCCGATTAGAATGGCTCAAGTTAATTGGTTTGAGCATGATAGATCTAAAAACTGGTTCCCTTGGGATTATGCTTATAATATTTTGCAAAGTTGCCAACCTGACGCAATATTATTTACATATGGGGATAATGATACGTTCCCGCTATGGTATTTGCAAGACGTAGAAGGAGTTCGACGCGACGTGCGAGTAGTTAATCTAAGTTTGCTGAACACGTCGTGGTATATAAAGCAAATGAAAAATTTTAATCATTACGGCTCTAAGCCGATAAAAATGACATTGTCAGATTTGCAAATTGATAGAATAAGCGTTTCTCGTTATCCGAAAAAAAGCGAGCAATGGCCTGTCCCAAAAGAAATTTTCGAAAAATTTGGAGTCAAGGATGAATCGATAATAAATCGCGGATTTATTGAAATTAATTTGCAAGGTCAAATCGATCGAAAAAATGAATATATTTTTATGCCTAACGATATTGCCGCGCGCGATATTATTTTGTCAAATTTATGGGAGCGACCGATTTATTATTCGATAACAGTCGGACCGCGAAACAGATTAGGACTTGATCCTTATTTAAGGCAAGAAGGTTTTGCTTTGCTGCTAACGCCTATTAAATGGGATAAGAATACTCCATTTATCGACGCTAATTTGATGAGAGAGTATTTATTTGGAGACTTAAAAGGCGGATATTCGAAAGATTACAAACCAATATTTAGATTTACAGGATTACAAGATACTACAATATTTTTTGACGATACTCATGTTAATTACGCTCAAAATTATAGAGGAGCTTTTTTACAATTAGCTTTACATTATCAATACAACGAAAACGATCCGAAGAAAGCCGCCGAAGTTATTGACAGAATGTTTGAGCTTATTCCTTTGTATAATTTCCCAATGGATTACGGATTATTAAGCAATGTGGCGGAGTTTTATATTTCCGCTGGCAGGAGCGAAGATTATGTCAAATATGCAAAAATTATTGAAAAACAAGCTTGGGATGAAATTAATACGAGCAAATCAAAAGCTTCTTTAGCTCGAAGAAATCAATATCGCAATCCGTATATGGTTCTTTTGCAAGTCTATCAAAATTTAAATGATATGAATAATTACTATAGAGTCTTATTAGATTTAAGCTCTATTTATCCAAACGATGAAAGTTTAAGGCAAGAAATTAACAGAGTTAAAGGGTTGTTAGATAAAAAATAAATGTTTAAAATTAATTTTTATTTAATTACTCAGGCCGACTTAAATAAGTCGGCTTTTTTTTTGAAAAGATTGGATTTGTGTAATTAGAAGAATTAAATATCTATCGTATAAAATATTTATAATTGCAAATTTTATATAAAGAAATTTCAATGAATTATTAGATTTGAGTTTTTCATCGAAATGAATAATTGTATAAGTCCTCTAAGCTTTATAAAAGTTTTTTAAACTTTAACTAAAATCATTTATAAAACGATTGCCTAATAATTAAAAAAAATTATTATTTAAAACATTAAACCAGTTTTAAAGCAAGAATTGATATTTAATTCTAATATTTAATTTTGATAAATTTATTTCTTTCTAAAAATTTGTCAAATCCTGTTAATCGATAAATATCAGTTTGCGATAATTCATTTACTTCTCCCGCTTGAAGTCCGTTGAGTTTTAAATTTGCTATTCTGACGCGAATTAATCTTAAAGTAGGATAGCCTATTGCAGCCGTCATTTTTCTAACTTGTCGATTTTTGCCTTCGTATATTGTTATAGTAATCCATTGAGTCGGAATGTTTTTTCTAAAACGTATAGGGGGAATTCTTTCTGGATAATCAATATCACTAAGCAATTTAGCTTCTTTAGCGACAAAGAAATTATCGCCGCATATTACTCCGTTCAAAAGTTTTTGCAAATCATCTTTCTTTGGAATTCTTTCTACTTGAACGTGATATTCTTTTTCTATTTTTGATTTAGGGTTTATTATATAACTTTTAAGTTTAGAGTCGTTTGTTAGAATAAGCAACCCTTCGCTGTCGTAATCTAATCTTCCTACGGAATAAACGTCTTTTGGAAATTGAAAATTTAAATCTTTTAAAGTTTTTCTTCCTTCAGAATCAGTAAACTGAGACAACATTTCAAAAGGTTTGTTAACGACGTAATACTTGAAATTTGTTTTCATTAAAAGATATTCGACAAATTGAGTCTTCGCTAAATCGATTGTAAATATAAGTCTTAAAGTCGACTTTTTCAATATTAAGATTTGCGCGAATAGCTCTTTCCATTAAATCGGAATCTTCTCCATATGGCAAATCGTTAAAGCCTTTTAGCTTTAGAAAAGCTTCTTTTTTTCCGAAAAAAGTTCCGCCTATATAACACTCGGATAAATGAATTAATTTATTTGGATTGTATTTATCGGGTACAAATGGATCGCCTATTATTATGGCTTCGCCATAAATAATATCAAAAAAAGCATATTTTTGAAAGTATTCTATTCTTTTTGCGATATGATTTGGCAAATATTCGTCGTCGCTGTCTAAAAAAGCTATGTAATCGCCTTTTGATAAAAAAAGGCCCAAATTTTTAGCCGACGCTTGTTTTTTATTCGCTTGTTTATAATAAATGATTTTTGGATTGTCAAGATATTTTGAAATTATATCGTATGTATTATCAACGCTGCCGTCGTCAATTATAATTAATTCCCAATTTTTATATGTCTGATTTAATACCGATTGAATCGCATTTTCAATAATGTAGCCTCTATTGTATGTAGGAAGAATAATCGATACGGAGGGATTTAAATTTTTGCCTTTCATAAAATTCTTTTTTTTTAAATTAACAATTTTTATGTTTATAAAGTTGAAAAAAAAAAGAGCCGCTTATGTCGACATTTAGAGAACAAAAAAAATATCTCGAATTTTTAAAGAAATTTGAGAATAAAATGGAAGAAAAAGAAAAACAATTTTATAAAATGTGCTTATCAAGAGACAAAGAGGAAGAAGAATTCGAAAAGGAAACGATGGAAAAACTAAAAGCTATATATGATAAATATAAAGCTACAAATAAGCCAAAAATTGATCCCGAATCTTTATTTAAAAAGAACGTTTAATAAAACAACTGCCGCTTGTTGTTTTCAAAAAAGACAGCTCATTGAAAGCTTTTTAATTGATTGTTTCTGCCGAAATATGAATAAAATGAGATAAAAATTATCGAATTTAATTAAAAGATTTAGTTTAACTCATTTAAAGACTATTAAATTATTTACGACGAAAAGCATTTTAAAATTTGCAAATAATAAATTCGACGATAAAAATTATTTATTCGCGATGTTGTGATCTAGAAGAATTTTGAATTTATTAAAAACAAAATTTGGAGTAAGTTCTTTAACGCACTTGTATTTTATGTCGTTTCTTTTGCAGTTTAAAGGTTTGGGGGAGTAAAAAAAACACGGAGAGCATTCTAAATTTAATGTTGCGGCCTCAAATGTTGTTCTCCAAGGTTTGATGAAATGTAAATTAGTCGGACCGATTATTGGCAAAACTTTAGCTTTAACAGCCGCAGCGGCATGCATAAGGCCGGAATCGTTTGTGATAAAAACGTCGCATTTTTTAATAAGAGCGGCAGTTTCAAGAAAAGAGTTAGCGTTAATAATGTAGACTCGATTTGAATTCGATTTCTTTTTTATATAACTTCTTAATTCGATTTCATCTGGTCCGCCAAAAAGAAAAAAAATTGCGTCGTAATTCTTGTCTATTAAGTTTATTAATTCGGCAAAATAATCTGGAGACCATCTTCTATTGATATGATTTTTTAACGTGGAACAACCTGGATGAAATCCAAAAATAAAAGTTGAATTAGGGACTTTGAGACTCGAAAAATATTCTTCGGCTTTTTTTTCTATATCCTCTGATATGAACAAATCGAGCGGCGGCAACTGTTCTGAGGCAAGATTTAATAATTTAGAAATCATTAATACGTTAGTTTCTACATTGTGATTCAAAATCGATTCTTCAATTCTGAGGTTATTTAAGAAACCAAGATTAGAAAAGTCCAAAAATTTATATTTAACGGCTAATCTAATTTTTGCTCCGACTAAAAACGAAATTATATTATATTCTTTTCTATTGGAAGGATAAACATTAATTGAAACGTCGTATTTTTTGCGAAGGCTTAATAAAAATTTAAGCGATTTAATGTAACCTTCTTTTAAAAAATCAAAATAAATAACCTTATTTACAAAAGGATTAGTTTCGTAGATCTCTTTTACGCCTTTATACATTGCTAAAATATCTATTTCGCAATTTGGCTTATATTGTTTAAGCAATCTTATTGCGGGCGAAAACATAAGAGCATCGCCTATGCCTGAAAGAGCAAAAGCTAAAATTTTCATATTTATTATTTTTTTTTGGCGATAATTAGCATGCTTGGCGAATAGAATTTATTAAATAATCTAAAAGCAAAAAAAATCGGCGTTAAAAATAATATTAAAATTTTTCCAAAAAAGCTGTGAAGAATTGCGTCGTTTTTTTTTCTTTGAAAAATTTTAAGAAAACTGCTGGCTTCGACTGTTAAGCTGTCCCAGATCGGCATTTCGATCGTTGTTTCTTCAAAGCCTGCTTTGCTTAATGCGATGCGAATAGAATCAAAACTAAAAAATCTTAGATGAGTCGGATCTTCCAAATTCCACCAGTTTTTTCCAAAAATTTTAAAACTTCTCGAATTTGCGCAAGGGGTTATAAAAACAGCTATGCCATTTGGCTTTAAAGATTTATAAGCTTTTTTGAATGCGAGGCTAGAGTCAATCAAATGTTCGATTAAATGAATTCCGTAAATTATATCGTATTTTTCGTCTGGCAAAATTGCTTCTTCGAAAGAAGAGCGTAAAATGCTTTTATCATTCTTTAATTTGTTTACTATTCTTACGTTTAGTTGATTTACATCGGCTCCTGCAATTTCAAAACCTTTATCTTTCAACTTTGACAAAGTCCAACCCTCTCCAAATCCAATTTCAAAAATAGAATTTGCATTGTTTTCTTTTGCAATTTTATATATCATTTTAAACACAAAATAATTTCTAAATTTGTCAAATATTGGAGAGCCTCCGTAAGCTTGTGTTCGAGCAATTGTTTTTGCTTTTTCAAAAATGTGAACATGGGAGCAATTTTTGCATTGAAGAATCCCTTCCAATTCGACAAAAGGCGGAGAAAACAATGGTCCGCCGCAAACTTCGCAAAATTTAATATCGCTCATAATCGTTCTTTATAAAAATTGTAAATTATTTTTATAGCCTCTTCGGGCTTTTCAAAGAGAAAAACAAAATCGGAATTTCTATTTTCTTTATTTAAAATTTCTTTAATTATAACGACGATTCTTTCCCAGCCTGATTTGTAACAAATCAAAGGTTTTTTAAAGCATATGTTTTTATTTATACATTCCCAAGCTAACGATAGTTCTACAAGCGTTCCAGTTCCGCCAGGCAAAATAATGTACGCGTCTGCCAATGTAATTAATTTTTCGAGACGATGAAAAATATTTTCAGTTTTAATTTCTTTCGTTAGCCATCTAGATGGAATCGATGAAAAAGTTTTTACCGTAACGCCAAGAGCTTCGGATTTTGCTTCTGCGCAACCGTAAGAGACGGCATCCATTATTCCTTGATAACCTCCCGTAATAACTTTCCATCCTTTTTCGCCGATTAAATATCCTAAACGTTTTGCGTATTCATATTCGTATTCTCCTTCTTTAGGAATTGAACTTCCAAAAACAGCAATCGAGAGATTCATATTGTTTTAGCTAAAAATTTTCTTAATAAATTTTATATTGGAAAAAATTAATTTAAAAATTTCCATTCGACTCCAAGCTTCAAAGTCCTTTCTGGCATAGGGAAGATTGGAACAACATAATAATTTTTGTCAAATAAATTTTCTATTGAAAAAAACAAAATTGCAGAATTTTGAATTTCGCCAAAAAATACAAAATTAAAAATAAAATCTTCTGAAATACTTTTTAAATTATAAATTTTTGATATATCAAGTTGACGATTTAGATCGTTTTTGAAATTTTTTAAGGTTTCATTTCTATAAAAACCATTTGAAATTGTAGCAGACAATATATTGGGATATACGAAAAATCTTTTTCCGTAAAATAGAAGTTCTATGCCAGCTTTTAAATAAAAGTTATCGTTAAAAAAATAATTTGAATAATAAAGACCAGAAAAAGAAAATATCTTCGCAGCGGCAGAACTTGAATTTATCGGGCTAAAATAATTAAAATTCATATCGTAAATAAATTTTGAAAAAAAATATTTAAATTGCGCGTTGAATCCATAGAACTTAGCATTCAATAAAGTATCGGCGACTAAAGAAAGATATTGATTCGATACGTAAGAAAAATATTTGTCATATAAGTGATAATATCCCGAAAGGCTAAAATTAAACAAGTTATAATTGGCTCTAAAGCTAAGCTCCCAAATTTTTTGAGTAATTTTAGGACTAAATTTGCTAATATTGTATTTGTCGTAAAAATTATTCAAGTAAAAATTAGCGGATGAAAAACCTGAATAAAACTTGAAAATTTGATTAAGCGAATAATCCAGATCAAACCCGGCGCTAAAGAAGAAATCGTTTTTTAAATAGTTAATTTTGCCGAAAGCGGAAGCTGTCAATTTGTTCTTAAAAAAAGATTTTGATAAATTTGCGCAAGAGATAATATGCTGCAAATTTTTATTGAATAATCCGTAAGAATATTTGTCGAATACTAAAGAATTTTTCATTAGATAGCATAAATTATCAAGCTTTAGGAATAAATCGCTTTTAAATCCGTATGAGAAAGCCGCAAAAGTATTTTTATTTGGCAATAAAAAAATGTCGTATGATTTAAATCCCGAGAAAGTATTTTTTTCATTTCTTGCGAAAAGCGACGAAGTTAATAGAAAATTTTTATCTATAAATTTCCAATCGATTCTATAATAATTATCCAAATAAACGGAAGCTAAATCAGGCGTTAGTATAGGAGCGAAAACTTTGTCGTAAATTAATGACGCATTTGAATTTAGTTTCTTTATGCTGTCGATATCAACGCCGCCGTAATAAAATGATTTTGATCTCAAATGCGAATATGAAAAAATAAGATTGTTATTGTTGTCAATTTTGCGGTTAATTTCAAATCCAGCTTTCCATATTTCGTGTTGGGAATTTTGATAATAACTTTCATTTGAGCGCGTTTCAACATAAAAAGCGAAGTTTGTGTTTTTAGAAATCATTCTGCTGAAATCTACGGCTAACGAATTTTCTTCGAAAGCTGTTTGATAAAAAATAAATTTCGATCGAGGAATCGTGTCGAACGAACGTATATTTAGAACTAAAATAGAAGCCGCGGAATGATCTTCAGAGTATAGAAAGCTTTTGACTGAGTTTATGAAAATAATCGAGTCGACTCGAACAAGGGGCAAGTAAAAAGCGTTAAATGAATTATTAATTTTTGAATTATAAGAATAATCGTCTATGAGAATTTGAGAATTAAAAAAATTTGCTCCATAGAAACTAAACATTGAAAATTGTCCGCTATGACCTAAATTAAAATAATAAGCGTAAGGGAATCGATATAAAAAATCGCTAAAATCTTTAAAGTTCCAAAAATTAAAATCCTTTCGACTTGCGACAAATATATTGTTTGAATGAATGCGGAGATTATAATTTCTTAAAGTATCTTTTTCTAATTTTACATTTGCATAAAAATTGGAGAGATTATATATAAAAACGAAAAATAAAGCAAAATAATAATTATTAAACTTCAATTTAAATTTTCCGCTTTGAAATCTTTTGAAGATTGAAAAATAATGCCGCGTTTAGACAGATTATCCAGAACTTTTTTATAGAGTTCTTTGTCGACGTTTTTCAATATCATATTTATAAGTTTATCGGAATTTTTTAAGCGATTATAAAAAGTAAATTCAATATTTTTAGAAGAAGAATAAACTCTCATAGGTTTTAAAAATCTGCCGTCGAAAATTCCTCCGTCAAGTTTGTCAATATCTTTATATTCAATTTCGACTTTTTTCTTTAAGCGAAAGAAATAATTTTCGCAAACAATTTTTTTATTGTCGACGGATATTTTGAATGGAAGATTTTTTAATATTTCGTAATATCTTTTAATGAACAAAAAGGAGACGGCTAAAACGAATAAAACAAAAAATATATGATTGATGTTATAAAGCGCGGCAATTATGCCGCTTATTAAGTAAAACAACATTAAAAAACCAACGATTAAACCGCCGTATTTGTATATAATTTGAGAGCCGAAAGAATAATATAAAACGTAAGATTCGTTTTCTTGATTAGTTTTTTTTCCGTTGTTCATTTTTTGATTTAAAAATATATTTTTATATTGCAATATAATAAAATAACCTTTACTTTTAATGAAAAGCGAGGATAAAGAAAAAATTAAAGCGGCTGTCGGTATAATTATAGCGATTATAGCTTTAATCGCTACTATTTTAATAATAATACATTATATGTAAATGAAAATTTTTCAAACTATTGTTTATAGCATTATATTTTACGTCGTATCTTTGCAAGCTCAAAACGAGCCAAAAAAACTTAATTCTTTTGCGGATATATTTGAAGCTTTAAAAAGCGGTTATGAAGTTATTTGCGTTATAGATTATTTCAAAACCAAATTATTAATTGATTCTGCGGAAGCGACTCCTCCAAAAGCTATTGGCGGAATGAAAATTAACGCATGGGAATATTTTGAAAAAAACGTTATAGGTAACGAAAAAGCGGTTATTATCACTTCAGAAATAGTTTTGATATCTCATTGGAAAAGAGGATACGTATATAATTACGCTAAGCTTAGAATTTTTGAAGATGGGACTCTTGAGCTAAACGCTCGTTATATTAATCCATTGACATTTAAGACAGAAATGGACGAAACCTTTTACGGTTATTATTACGGAGAAAAGGAAAAAATATCGGCAAATTTTTTTGCTCGTTGATTTATTAGCATAGTTAATTATCTTTAATAATAATACTTTACGTCGCTTTTAGGGGAAATTTTATTTCGATTAAATTTTTAAACTTATTTTTAACTTTAGAAATCTAATAAAAGAATTAAGATGAAAAAGTATTTTTTTTGCCTTATAGCAATAATATTCGCAAACTTATATTCTCAACAGCCATGCAAAATATTTGGAAAAGTTGTTGACGATGCGGAAAATTCCCCCTTAGAAAGCGCTAATATTATTTTAAAAAAATTAGATGATAATTTAAGTTATGGAACGGCGACAAATGAAAAAGGAGAATTTATTTTTGAAAATATCCGACGCGGACGATATGAATTGATCGCAAACTATATCGGCTATCTCGAAAAAAAAATAACAATCAATCTTTTTAGCTCTTCAATAGATGTCGGATTAATAAAACTTCGCAAATTCCCTGTTGAATTAAAAGAGGCTCAAGTTGTCGACAAAGCAATGACAGCGACTCAAGAAGGAGACACTTTATCTTTTGCGGCAAGCTCATATAAAACAGGTCCAGACGCCACAGCCGAAGACCTTGTTTCAAAAATGCCGGGCATAGAAGTAAGAGAAGGGAGAATAAAAGCTCAAGGAGAAGACGTCAAAAGAGTTTTAGTGGATGGCAGAGTTTTTTTTGGCGAAGATCCTATCGCCGCTTTAAGGGCTTTGCCAGCAGAAATTGTGGAGCGAGTTCAAGTATTTGACGAGCAATCAGAGCAAACAAGATTTTCTGGTTTTGACGACGGAGCTGCGCAAAAAGCTCTGAACATAATTACAAGAGGCAGAATTCAAAGAGGAATTTTTGGCGGAGTTTTTGCCGGCATTGGAGACAAGGAAAGGTATTCTTCAAAAATAACATATAATGATTTTAATAAAGAACAAAGATTTACAATAATGGGAAATTTCAATAACATAAACGAAAGTAATTTTTTAACTTCGGGAGCTATACAGCAAGGACAGATATCTCAATCTCAATTTATGAGCGGCTTTAACAGAAGGCAAATGGAATTATTTCAAAATATAACATCAAGCGCTGGAATATTTTCTACTAACGCATTTGGAATAGTCTATTCTTACGAAAAAGATAAAGCATTAAATTTTAACGCGAATGCTTCGATCAATTCTTCTAATACGGAAGGTTCTTCAATATTAAATAGATATTATTTCGGATTTAATCGTAGCGACGAAGTTTATAATCAAAACGCAGAAAAAAAAGATTATAATTTATCTACGAAATTAAACTTAAGATTTGAGTATAAATTCGACGATGAAAACGAAATAAGAATTTATCCAAATTTACTCTGGGAAAAAACAAGACCAAAAAATTTTTCAAAAGCTTTATGCGTAAGAGAAATAGATACGTTATTTGATAATCGAGGGACTGAATCGTCGCAATCTTATACGCTAAACTCTTCTGTGTTAGGAATGTATAAAAGAAATTTAAACACCGATGGCAGAGCGATGATTTTATCGTACAACTATCAGCCTTATTCAACCGATTATGAACAGAAGACAAATTATGAGCTTTTATATTTTGATCCGTTTAACCTTGATCTTTATAAATATGATACAGAGTACAATAATACAAAGGTCGGACATACTTCGTATTTAGAGTATATAGAGCCGATAACAAAAAAAATTACGATAAGACTAAAAGCAGATTATTACATTTACTACGAAAACTTAGTTAAAAACTCGACAGATGAAATTAAATTTATTTTTGATACGTTGTTAAGCGCGAAACAATCTAAGGATTATAAAACTTACACGACTTTATTTGGATTTGTATTCCAAGATTCCACTTTAAGAATAAATATTGACAATAGCCTATTATTATCCAAGATGCAATCCAAAAAAATATTGCCTTATTTCGATAAAATCAAATATCACAGTTTTGCATATTTGCCAGGCATAAGAATAAGATACGATCTATCGAAAGACGAAAGGATTAGGTTCAATTATTACGCTTCGTTTATCGAGCCTTCCGTTGAACGATTGACAAAAATTCCAGATTTTTCTAATCCGACTCAAATCAAAATTGGAAATCCAAATTTAAAAAGCGAATATAGACATAATTTGAATATCCGATATGTAAAAACCAATCTCGTCGAGGGAGATTCTTACTTTTTTGGGGTATCGGGCTCGTATGTTTTGTCTCGCATATCTAATTCGAATTATTTTATAGAAAAAGATACGATAATAACTGGAAAATATTTAAGGAAAGGATCTAAAATAAGCTCTTATGAAAATTTAGACGGCTTTTATTCGACAAGAATATTTTCATTTTATACGTTTCCTTTTTATTTACTAAAATCTAACGTCTCAGTCAATTTAATAACAAGTTATCAATCATCGCCGTCAAAGATAAACGGCTCTAAAATCATAACTTATAATTTAAATTCTACATTAGGAATTAATGTTACAAGCAATATTGGTCCCGATTTAGATTATAATTTTGGATCTTTTATAAGCTACAATAAAATAACAGACAATGCAAACAACGGACTTAAAACTAAATACTATAACGGTTATGGCAACGCTCGCTTGGCGTATAGCCCAGGGTTGCATATATATATTAGAGCCGACGCTCGTTTTAAATATGACGACGCTTTCAAAAAAATTGCCAATCCATTTAACGTAATCGCTAACGCAAATATAGGGATAAAATTTTTGCAGAAAAAAAATTTGGAGCTGAGATTTTCTATTTTTGATATTTTTAATCGCAACAACAAAATTGATAAAAATTCCTACGATTATTATTACGACGAAATCTACTCAAACAGCTTGGGCAGATATTTTATGGTTTCATTACAATACGATATAAGAATAATCGATAGATAATTTAATACTAAAAGCTTTTATACGAAATTAATAAGCATAAGTTTCATATAATTCAATTTATTTTTAAGGGGTAGGCGACAATTCCAATTATTTAAATTGTGAATGAAAGATAAAATTCAACTATATTAAAAAAAGTTAAAGTGAAAAATTATAGTTTTAGAATTTATCATTAAAAATTTGCCATTCTTTTTTTTGCTATAACATTATATAACCTATATGTAGAAATATTGATAAATGCAATATTATTCGAAAATATAAATAAAATTTTTTTGAGTTTTTTAATCGAAAAAAAAATGCTTTTGTTTAATTTTTTTTTATTTAAAATAACAAAAAAATTAAAAAAAATAATATATTTAAAACGTTTACATAGCAATAAATTAAAAAATACGAAAAAACAACTTGAAAATATATTGCTCAAAAATCGCTAAATGTATAATTTCAATTAGAAAAAATTTAATACAAAAAAAATTAAATGGAGGCAAAGAAAGCTATGCGAACCTCGTTATATCTATTAGTTTCCTTGTTGGTTGCAACAAGCGTATTATTTTCGCAAACAGTAAAATTCGAGAAAAAATTAATTAAGCCTTCCTTAAACGACGTTTACATATCCACACAAAAAACATTTTTCAGCGAGGAGAAGGGCATAGCTATCGAAAAGGAAAATAAACAAGTCTCCTTAATATCCGACGCAGTAGAAGTTCCTATAGAGAATGCGGAACCATTTTTGGCTATAAGCGCAAAAATATTTTATGAAGGCTCTCTAAATTTTATAAAAAGCTTGAAGATTAAATGTTATGACGCCAATAATCAAGTTATCGAGGATTGGAAAAAGATAGAAGAGTTTGATTTAGAGAAAAGGGAAGAAAATTTATATATTGCCGATATCGAGATTTTTCCAAAAGAGACAAAATATTTTCAATATAAATTGATTTTAAACGCAGATAATGATATACAATATATAAAGTATTTAGAATTTCATTTTATATCTCCAGGAGCTACTCCAGAAGAAGAAAAAGAAAGATATTTATTAGAATCGGAAAATTCATTCCTTGAAGAAGGAAGCGGCCAAGGAGAAAATAGAATATTGGCGTATCCAAGACCGGCTTATGTGGCTCGCTCAAGCTGGGGAGCGTCGTTAGGATTGACAAATACAAATTCAAGCAGAACTACAACGACCGTTACGCATTTAGTTTTACATAACAGCGCGGGCGATACTTATGCAAGCGATTATGCGGCGGTAGTGAGAAGTTATTATATTTACCATACTCAAAGTAATGGATGGGCAGATATAGGTTATAACTGGCTTGTCGATCCAAATGGCGTTGTTTATCAGGGAAGAGCTTGGAAAAGTTCTACTGAAGAGAATGTAATTGGAGCGCATAATTCTGGCTATAACTCAAATTGTTTAGGTTTAAGTATTATAGGAAATTATCAAGTATATCAGCCTACTCAAAAATCACTTGACAAAATGGCTCAATTAATGGCGTTTTTATGCGATAAATTTGGTTTAAATCCGACAGCTACAACTTATTTTGCCGCAATGGGAGTATCAAAACCGGTAATAACGGGACATAAACATAGCGGCGGAGGCACCGAATGCCCTGGACAGTATTTGATTGCAAAATATGATTGGTTTAGAACGACAGTTAAAAATTTATTAAGTGAAGGCTCAAATTCAACTCCTGTTACTTTAACTTCACCAGCAAATAATTCGACTAACGTATCATTAACTCCTACTTTAAGCTGGCAAGCATTGGCTGGAGCTACCTCTTATAATGTTCAAGTTTCTAAAGCATCTGATTTTAGTTCAAATGTATTAATTAACACAAACGTTTCTTCAACTACTTACGCTATTTCGTCAGGCGTATTGTCTTATTCAACAAAATATTATTGGAGAGTCAAAGCTAATAATTCTACAGTATATTCCTCGACGTGGAATTTTACGACAGTTGCCGATCCTCAAACAACGACTCCATTTGAAGTTATATGGGAGCGAAGCGCTGCCAAAGGGACATTGCCAAACTGGTTTGGAACAGATACAGAAAGAGGGCTTGCGTTTCATTCCTCGTCAAATTCCTTATTAGTAGTATCAAGAAGCGGCGGAACGCTTAAAGTTAGAATGGTAAACGGAACTACCGGAGCCGACGCTGGAGAATTAAGCGTAAGCGGAATAAGCGGCGGAACATTTGCGTTAAATGATATAGAAACAACTTGGGATGGAAAAATATTAGCCTGCAATTTAACGACAAGCGCATCTTCAAGTCCATTTAAGATATATTTATGGAATTCTACAACATCAACTCCATCGGTTTATATAACATACAATGCGCAAAGCTATAGATTAGGCGATAATTTCACAGTTTACGGAAATTTATCCTCAAATGCGGCGATTTATGTTCCAGTTGCAAATTCTAATAAAGTGTTGAGATGGCTGGTAGTAAACGGAACTTTACAATCGCAAACGCCGACAGAAATTACTTTAAGCAATTTGACTTTGCAAAGTTCTCCTTCAGTAGCTCCTTATAGTACGGGATCCACTTCAGAATTTTACGTTAATTCACAAGGCATAAATCCTACATTATTTTCATCTTCAGGCGGCAATTTGGGAACAATAAATGGAGGAGTTGTTCCAACTACATCTACGTCAATAAAAAGTTTTATGGCAAGCAATCAAAGGTTTTTATTGGTATTTCAGACAAACAATACCGCGAACGATCCTAACGGTCAAAATTTAAGAGTTGTAAATATAACTAATTCGCCTTCGAACATAGGGACAGCTCAAGTTTATGGAGTAACTCCAAGATTAGGAAATAACAATAATTCAAATGCCGCTGGCGACGTAGCTTATACGTTTGCAAATAATAGTTATATTATATATGTATTAGCGACGAATAATGGGATAGCAGCATACAGGTGCAAGCAAGCTCCATTGTTTACAGGAGAGACATTTGTATCAATGGAAGAGCAACATAATGAAATTATAGCCGATAAATACGAATTGCTGCAAAATTATCCAAATCCGTTTAATCCAACAACTACGATAGGATTTGTGTTGCCAAAAGAAGACAATGTAAAAATATGCGTTTATAACATAATGGGCGAACTTATTGCAACAGTAGCTGATGCGAGATATGGGAAAGGATATCATAAAGTCGAATTCAACGCTAAGGATTTATCAAGCGGAACATATATTTATACGATACAAACAAGCGAATATTTTGCTTCAAAGAAAATGCTATTGGTTAAGTAAGAATCAGATTTAGATAATAGAATGAAATAAACAAGCCGCTCGAAAGAGCGGTTTGTTTTTTTAAAGATTCAATAAAAATTTTGCCGTATTAAAATAAAGTATTAGTCCAGTAATATCTACTATAGTAGTTAAAGCGGGACTTGCTACAACGGCGGGATCAAGTTTAAATTTTGAGGCAATTAAAGGCAGAATGGCGCCAATTAAATTCGCGGTAATAACTTGCAAACTTAAAGCAACGGCAATTACATAAGCAATATTTAGAAGAGAATAACCGGCTGGAATTTCAGAATCTCCCGACAGCCATAACACTTTAACAAAAGACAAAATGCCTAATGCGATAGACAACAAAATGGAAACTTTGAATTCTTTGAATAAAACTTTAAAGAAATCTTTGAAAGAAATTTCTTTCAAAGCAAGAGCTCTAACAACGACAGTGGCCGATTGACTGCCAACGTTTCCCCCTGTATCTGCGACCATTGGCATATATAAAGCAAGGATAAGCAATTTTGTCAACTTATCTTCATAAGAATGAATAATCACTCCAGAAACTAAACCCAAAGCCGCTAATGAAATTATCCAAACTGCTCTATTTTTAAAATGTACATATGATGGAGTTCTTAAATAAACTCCGCTTTCGTGTGAGCCTGCTATAGCCATAAGTTTTTCCATATCCTCGGTATGCTCTTGAGTGATGATATCTAAAGCGTCGTCGTGGGTTATAATTCCAGCTAAAGTATTGTTTCCATTTACGACTGGAATAGCAATTAAATCGTATTTTTGAATTTTTCTTGCGACGGATTCTTGATCTTCGTCTACTCTAGCGTAAATGACTTCTTCTTCCATTATATCTACAATTAAAGCCTCAGGATCGGCAAGTATTAGATCGGCAAGCTCAACAAAACCTTTCAATTGTCTTTTTTCATTAATTACATAAGCGTAATATATTGTTTCTTTTTTGGGAGCTTCAAGACGAAGTTTATTTAAGGCTTCTTTAACTTTTATATATGCCGGGAAAGCTACATACTCAGAAGTCATTACAGAACCGGCGCTTCGTTCCGGATACGAAGCAAGTCGTCTTATATCTTCTCTTTCAGCTTGAGCCAATGCTGGTAGAATCAATTCTTGCTTGTCTTCAGGAAATTGTTTAAAAAGGTCTACCCTATCGTCTGATGGCATTTCGGTCAAAAGTTCGACTAATTCCGTCCTTGACAATTTTTCAGCAATCGATGTTTGAATTTCTAAATCTAAGTGACTGAAAATTTCAGTTCGTTTTGTCGGGTCGATATTTGATAGAATTTCCCAGACTTCCTCAGGGGAAAATTCGGAAATTATATCGGCGATTTCAGCTGGATGAATATCTTCTAGCAAATCGTTGATAATATCCCACTTTTTTTGTTCGACGAGCTCTTTAATTTCAGGGAAGAGAAAACTTTTCATTGGCTAACCTCCCGCCTCATAGATTGAGATTAGCCAATGAAAGGCAGAGACTCAATCTATGAGGTCTGATTTTAGAATTTGTTGATTAGCGCCAGGTTCCTCAGAATCTGACATTTTAATTTTTTTCCTTTTTTTATAATTTAGTAATATAATAAAATAAATCATTAATTTCAATAAGTTTTCAAATTAATTCGCATAATTTTTCATACGCAAATTTGAAAAAAATTCTAATTTTCATACTTAATAAAATACTTATGCTCTTATAAAAATTTTTGATATTTTAAAATTTTCTTTAAACATATAAAATCTCTTTTTTTTAAGTATGAAAATTCTTAACTTAATTTTTATTTAACAAATTACGATGTTTTATGAAATACAATTCAAAAAATTTAGAAACACAATGCGTAAGAGCCGGGGTTGACAAATATGAATTTGGTCCGGTAGTTCCGCCTATTTTTCAAACGTCAACATTTAAATTTAACGACGCTAAACATGGAGCGAGTCTTTTTGCTGGCGAAGAAAAAGGTTATATTTACTCTCGAATGGGCAATCCGACAATCGAAGCGTTAGAGAATGCCCTTGCGGAACTTGAAGGAGGAACAAATGCGCTATGTTGCTCAAGCGGTATGGCGGCTATTAATACAGTTTTATCCGCTTTCTTAAGTTCGGGCGATCATATCGTTTGTTCAAAAGCAGTTTATGGCCTTACTTCGACGTTATTGTCCACAGTTTATTCTAAATTCGGAATCAAAACAACTTTCGTGGATTCTTCAAGTCTAAATGAAGTAAAGAATGCCGCAAAAGGCGACGTTAAAATGATATATGTAGAAAGTCCCGGAAATCCAACTTTAGCTATTAGCGATCTAAAGGCTATTTCGGAAATCGCAAAAGATAAAAATGCTTTATTTGTTGTTGATAATACTTTTATGGGGCCTGTTTTGCAAAGACCTTTTGAGTTTGGAGCTGATATAATAGTTCATTCAATGACAAAATCTCTTAATGGACATGCCGATGTTGTGGCTGGAGCCATTATAGTCAAAAATGAATATCTTTATTCGGAGCTTCGGAAAATTCTAAATCAAACGGGCGGAGTTATAGATCCTTTTAACGCTTTTTTAACTCATCGCGGAATAAAAACTTTGCAATTAAGAGTAGAACGAGCAAGCCAAAACGCTTTAAAAATTGCAGAAGCTCTTGAGACTCATCCAAAAGTTGAATGGGTTAGATATCCTTTTTTAAAAAGTCATCCTCAATATGAATTGGCAAAAAAGCAATGCAAACTTGGCGGGCAGATGATTTCTTTTGAACTTAAAGGAGGTTATGAAGCCGGTGAAAAATTAATGAATAACGTAAAACTGTGTATTTTAGCCGTTAGTTTAGGCGGAGTAGAAACTTTAATACAACATCCAGCAAGCATGACTCATTTTAGCATGGGCAAAGAAGCTCGTAAAGCGGCTGGGATTACTGAAGGGCTGATTAGATTGTCGGTAGGAATTGAACATTATGAGGATATTTTAAACGATATTTTACAGGCTCTTGAAAAAGTGTGATTTAATAAATGAAAGGCTTAAAATGAAAACTAAATTTTATTTGTTCCTTTTTTTAACTGCAATTTCGGCTTTTGCTCAAAATTATAAGTCAGATCTTTACATCCCAAGCGAAATTCTTAAGGCTTATGAAAAAAAAACTCGCAGCTATGACGGAAAACCTGGTCAAAATTATTGGATCAATAAAACTAAATATTACATTAAAGCCGCATTTAACGTAGATAATTTGGTTTTAACAGGAGAAGCGAAAATAATTTATTTTAACAATTCTCCCGATACGTTGGATAAAATTGTTTTCAGATGCTATCCCGATTTTTATAAATTTGGAAATATGAGAGATTGGCAACTGCCTAAATCGGCTTTAAATGATGGAATGATATTAAAAAAAATAAAATTATACGATCAAGAGTTGAATATATCTGATACAAAAGTTATATTACGAAGCGGCACAAATGCAGTTCTATCGTTTTCAAATAAATTAAATCCTAAAGATTCGATTGAAATATATTTACAATGGGAATACCAATTCCCTAAAGAACGAGGCGTTAGAATGGGCGTTTATAAAGACAGTTCTTACTTTGTAGCTTATTGGTATCCGCAAGTTGCCGTTTACGACGATATATATGGATGGGACGAATTGCATTATACTGGAACTACGGAATTTTATAATGATTTTAACGATTATGAAGTGGATATATCCGTCAAGAACAAATTTATCGTATGGGCAACTGGAGAATGTTTAAATTATAACGAAACATTGAATCAAGAATTTGTTCAAAGATTGGAAGAAGCAAAAAAATCGGATAAAATAATCAATATAGTTTCATTTGAAGATGTTATTGAAGGCAAAGCAACAAAAAAAAATAATGAATATAATGTTTGGAAATTTCAGGCCTTTAATGTTCCAGATTTTGCCTTCGCTATAAGTTCGAGTTATTTATGGGATGCGACAAGCGCCGTTGTCGATTCTTTCTCTAATAGTAGAGCGCTCGTTTTTGCGGTTTATGATAAAGATTCGGAGGATTTTAAAGAAGTTGCTTTTATTTCAAAGGCAAGTTTAGAATATTTTTCTCATTGCTTGCCAGGAGTTCCATATCCATATCCAGCTTTAACTGTTTTTAACGGTTCTGGCGGAATGGAATATCCAATGATGGCAAACAATGGATCTTTTAAAGAAAAAGCTGCGACAGTTCACGTTACAACTCACGAAATATTTCATAATTATTTCCCATTTATGATGGGAACAAACGAAAGACGCTTTGCCTTTATGGACGAAGGTTGGGCCGTGTCTATTCCATTTGATTTGCAATCTTCGTTGGCGGAGAATTATGATCCAAGAGCTCTTAATGTTGAAAACTATAATTTAATATCTGGAACAAGCGACGATTATCCGCCAATTGTACAATCTCATCATTTAAGATGGAGAGCTTATAGACAAGCCGCGTATAATAGGCCGTCAATTGCTTATGATTTGTTAAGGAGTTATTTAGGAGAGAAAAAATTTAAAGAAGCTTTGCAAGAATATATTAAAAGATGGCAAGGGAAACATCCATCTCCATACGATTTCTTTTTTACATTTAACGATGTATTACAAGAGAATTTGAATTGGTACTGGAAGAAATGGTTTTTTGAATTTTGTTATCCTGATTTAGGAATAGAAAAAGTTGAGTTAAAAAAAGACAAATTGAAAATTGAAATTAAAAATATTGGCAAAGCGCCAGTTCCAATTGTTTTAAGAGTTTATTATACAGACTATGATTTTGAAGAAAAAATTTTCCCTTTGAATATTTGGGAAGAATATGCTAATTTCAATGTCGAAATTAAACTAAAAAATAAACCAAAAAAAATTAAGTTGGGTAGCAATTATATACCAGATAATAATCAAAAAAATAATACTTATCAATTTAAAAATTAAATTAAAAGAGGGCAAAATGAGAAAAAAAATTTTTTTATTTTTGTTTTTCGGAATGGCCAATTTTTTATTTGGAAGCGGCGTTATTGAAAAAAATGGCAAATATTATGCGGCTGGAACAGTAATAGCGAAATTAAAAAAAGGCTATGAATTTGACGAGGCTAAAATAAATAACGCTCTTTCTGCTAAAAATGTTTACTTTAAGCTTAATGCCGCAGACGTAAAAAGGTTGTTCCCTAATAAAATTGCCAAGGATAATAATTCCTTATATCAAATTATTGAAATCAATTATTCGAGTCCTCAAGATCCCGAATTTGTAAGCGATGCTTTGCAAAAATCGGGACAATTCGAGTGGGTTGAGCCGCGTTATGTTTATAAGACAAGTTTAATTCCTAATGATCCTTTTTACGCAAGTAAACAATGGTATTTGACAAAAATTCAGGCAGAGCAAGCCTGGGATATAACAACGGGATCTTCAAATGTCGTAATTGCAATTGTCGATACTGGGGTTGATTGGACGCATCCAGATTTGTCGGCTAATATATGGACAAATCCTAACGAAATTCCAAATAATGGAATAGACGACGATAATAACGGTTATATAGACGACGTAAGAGGCTGGGATTTTGGCGGACTAAATGGAACTCCCGATAACGATCCAAAAGAAGATAGACCAGATCATGGAACTCATGTGGCTGGAATTGCCTCGGCTGTAACCAACAATGGAGTCGGCGTTGCGTCAATTGGTTATAGTTGTAAAATTATGCCCGTTAAAAGCTCAAGAGACGATTGGAGAGACAGCTATGGGAATGTTTACGTTGCTTATGGATTTGAGGGTATAGTTTATGCGGCAAATAATGGAGCTAAAATTATAAATTGTTCGTGGGGAGGCGGCGGTTATACTCAATATGGCAGAGAGATAATAGATTATGCTTTATCAAAGGGATCTCTCGTTGTGGCCGCCGCTGGAAATGAATCGCAATCCGATATAATTTATCCGTCAAAATATGACGGAGTTTTGTCTGTAGTTGCTACTGATAATCAGGATAAGAAAGCCTCATTTTCAAACTATGGTTACGATGCGACAGTATCGGCTCCAGGAGCCAGTATTTATAATACATGGCAGCCTAATACATATACGACATTAAGTGGAACCTCAATGGCTTCTCCTTTAGTTGCTGGTTTAGCAGGTTTGGTAGCCGCTAAATTTCCAAATTATGGTCCGTTGCAAATTTTAGAACAAATTAGAGTTAACGCTGATAATATTGACGCTCTAAATCCATCTTATGCCGGAAGATTGGGAAGCGGTAGAATAAATGCTTATAAAGCGGTGAATAATTCAAATTCAGTGTCAATAAGACCGTCATTAATTTTAGCTAAGGATTTGCCTCCAGATGGCAATAATAATGGTATATTAGAGCCTAATGAGAAAATTAGCATTCTCGTAGAATTTACAAACTATCTTGCTTCGATTACTTCGTTTAGCGCCGTATTGTCTTCCAGTTCGACTTATTTGACCGTAATTAACGGTTCTTTTAATGGCGGAGCTTTGGCGACAAATCAAAAGGTTAATAATTACTCATCTCCTTTTGTAGTACGATTATCTTCAAATGTGCCAGTAAATTCTTCTATAGTTTGCACGCTTACGGTTTCTTCAGGTTCTTTTAGCTCAAAAAAGATATTTACAATTGAAGCAAATTTGACATATGCAACTGTCGCGGTTAATAATATTGAAATGACATTCACAAGCAAAGGAGCCTTAGGATTCAACGATTATCCAAATAATACAAAAGGCAAGGGTTTTGTTTATAATGGAGTTTCAAATCTTTTGTTTGAAGGAGCGTTGATGTATGGAATCAACGATACAAAATTATGCGATGCGGCAAGAGAAAGCGACAATCAATTAAATAACTTTAAATCACTGCAAAATTATTATATATCTATTCCCGGCAATAAATCTGCCGCCGATGGCTATGCAAAATTTAACGACGATAATGCTGGAACAATGAAAATTGGAATCGAAACTACTATGAGAACATATGCATGGGATCAAGATCCTTATAAAGATTTTATTATTATTCATTACAATTTCAAAAATACGACTACGAGCGATGTTTCTAATTTCTACGCCGGATTATTTTTCGATTGGGATATGATAGACGGAAATGGCGGAGGAGATAAAGTTTTCTTTAATTCCCAAAATTCTTTTGGGTATGTGGCGAATGTAGATCAACAAAATTATCCAGAAAAAGTAGCAATGGCAACTCCAGGATACCAAAATTTAAATTTTTTTGCTATTAAAAATGGAGGAGGAGACGCGGGCGGATTTTCGATTTACGACGGTTTTACAAAAGCTGAAAAATGGCAAGCTCTAACAGGCGGATTGACTAAAACTTCAACGCCTGATTCTGGAGATATAAGCTGCGTTATTTCTCAAGGTCCGTTTACGATCTCAACTGGTCAAAGTATTGATGTTTATTTTATAGTCGCTTGTTCTTATAATATGCAAAATTTAATATCCGCCGTTTCCAACGCAAGAGCTAAAATTGCTGGCTTGACTAAATTAGACGACGATAATCTAACGGCAAACTCGTTTGAATTATATCAAAATTATCCTAATCCATTCAATCCAATTACGACTATTAAGTATAACTTGCAATCTGAATCAAATGTTTCTCTAAAAGTTTACGATATAATGGGAAGATTGATTAAGGAATTAATTAATGAAAAACAATCAGCTGGGGTTAAAGAAGTTGTTTTTGACGCAAGCGGTCTTGCAAGCGGTATATACTTGTATGAGTTAAAGGCTGGCTCTTATTCGTCGATAAGAAAAATGACGCTGATTAAATAAAATTATAAACTTATCAATGAAGCCGCGTAAAATCTAAGCGCGGCTTTTTTGTTTTAAATATTTGATAAAAAATATTTAATATATTTATTTCTTTTTTCAAGAAAGATGAGTTATAGAACGAACATCCATTTTTTAATTATTTTTTTTTCTAATTGTTTAAGAGTATAAGCAATATTAATGTTAAATTTTTTTATAAATATCAAGCAAAATATATGATAAAAAATTGCGTAAAATTTATGCAAAAATTATTATAAAATAGTCGGCTTATTTTCTCTTGGAATTATATTCTCTTGAATCTAGTATAATTTGATATAGGCATTTTATTTATGATTATCAGTTTTTTTAACATAGAAAAAATAATTTTAATTAAAAAGATTGCGCTGTTGAGTAAAAGGCAAAGTTTAATATTTAAACGGGATTAAATTCATTTTCGCTTTTTGCTATAATTGCGCAACCGCATGCGTCGCTGTAAACGTTGACTGTTGTGCGAGCCATATCTAAAAATCTATCGACAGTCAAGATTATTGCTATTCCTTCTAATGGAAGTCCTAAAGCGCTTAATATTATATTCAACATCACAAGACCAGCCATTGGTATTCCAGCGGCTCCTATGGAAACCAACAATGATAATAATACCAAAAATATTTGTTGAGATAATGCAAGCTCAAAACCGTAAACTTCAGCTATAAATAAAACGGCAACGCACTCGTAAAGCGCCGTCCCATCCATATTAATTGTAGCTCCTAATGGCAAAACAAAACCGGATATTTTTTTTGATATGCCTGCGGCTTCAGTTTGTTTTATTGTTATAGGAAGAGTCGCGTTTGAAGAGGAAGTCGCAAAAGCCGAAGCCAAAGCTGGAGATAATTTTTTTATATAAAAAAAAGGATTTGTTTTGCCTATAATGAATAATAATAAATTTAATGTTATAAAAAAATGAAAAGCTAAGCTTAATATTACCGTTGTAAAATATAACCCCACGCTTTTAAATAAATTTATAAATTTTACCGTATCGCCCTGAAATTCGGCAAAAGTTTTGAATAACAAGCAAAATATTCCTATCGGCGCAGTTTTCAAGATTAATTCGGTCATTTTCATTAATACTTCGAATAACGAATCGAAGAAGTTTTGTAGAAAAAATTTTTTTTCATTATTTATTGCCAAACAAGAATAACCGAAGATAATCGAGATAATTATAGCTCCCAGAACATCGCCTTTTGACAGCGATTCGAAAATATTTGTGGGTATGATGTTTAGCAATATATCGCCGAGATTTTGATTTGCAATAGATTTGGATTGATTCGATCTGTCGAAAAAATCTAAAACAAAATTTTTGCCCGGCAATATAATTATCGAAAAAATTAATCCCGTTGTTATTGCAATTAGACTTGTAGCAATATAGTATATAAATGTTTTAGTTGTTAATCGAAAAAAATCTTTTCCCCCGCCAATTTTTATCATTCCTGAAATTACAGATACAATAACAAGCGGCAAAGCTAAAACTTTTAATAATTTTATAAAAATCGTTCCTATCCATGAAATATAAGGAGATAAATTATGTAAAAAAAATCCAGCCGGAAGAGAAACCAATATTGCTATAAATATTTGATTATGAAGAGAGATTTTTTTCATAAGCTTCTTTTTTTATTTGAATTTCGTTAAAAATATTTTTCACGAAAGCTTCTTTAAAGACGTTTCCTTTTTAAAAATATAATTTTTATTTGTTTTAACAAAAAATAAAATTTTATTTTGAGGAAATTTATTTACGGATAATTCTTTTCATAATCATGTTTAAATTTTGTTTCAATCTGATTGTAATATAAGATATTGATATGAGGAATATACTATCAGTAGCGACTATAAATAATTAAAATATGAATTTAAAGAAAATAAATAATATCAATAATAAACTTAATTTCTATGGTTGCTAAATTTATACACTCTTAAAAATAGAGAACTATTTGCCGCATTTTTTTTTATAAATATTTTGTAAATTGTTTGTAATATTTTAAGTAAAATTTTTTAGGCTGAAAAAAATTAAAGTAAAATAAGCAAATAAGCTCCGAAAATTAAATTTAATAGTCTAAATAAATGTCAAAATTAATGAGGAAAAAATGAAAATAAGTCGAAGAGAGTTTTTAGAAAAAACCGGAAAGGGAATAGTTGCGGCAACTTTATTGCCAGCATTTCTGAAATTTGAGCCTTTAAAAAATTTGGATATTGGCAAACAAAGTTTTTTATCGCTTAAAGATTATTGCGACCTTTTTAATGTTGACGAAAAAATTATTTCAAAAGCTATCTCAGTAGCTATAGATAAAGGAGGGGATTATTGCGATATTTATTTCCAGTTTCAAACATCTAGTTTTATCGCAATGGAAGATAATCGCGTTAATAGAGCGTTTGGAGATGTTATTTTGGGAGCTGGAATAAGAGTAGTAATAGGCGACCAAACAGGTTATTGTTATACCGAAGAAATCACAAAAGAGACTTTAATTAAAGCCGCTCAAACTGCTTCCGAAATAGCAAAAGGAACAAAAAAAAGCAAGCCCGTTAAATTAAAAACTTCGGAAAAACCATCGTATTATAAAGCTGAAATTAAATTGGAAGATTTGTCAGTCGATAAAAGAATGAATTATTTAATAAACCTTAATGAAAAAATTTTATCCTTAGACAAAAGAATTGTCAAAACTAATATTGGCTTGTCGGCTGAATCTAATTACATAATGGTCGCGACAAGCGAAGGCAAAATTTTAAGCGACTATCAGCCGATGATTTATATAAATGCAAGAATAACGGCAGAGCAAAATGGTAAAAAAGAATATAACGGAGCCGCTTTAGCTAAAAGAGCGGGCTTTGAAGCTTTGAATGAAGATAATTTAAATTTCATCGCAAAAGAAGCTGTCGATAGAACGATGATTTTATTCGATGCTATAAAACCAAAAGCTGGCGAAATGGAAGTTGTTCTTGCCGCTGGAGGCTCTGGAATTTTGCTTCATGAGGCGATTGGGCACGGAATGGAAGCTGATTTTAATAGAAAAGGAACTTCTATTTTTAGCGATAAAATTGGAAAAAAAGTGGCTGAAAATTTTGTGTCAATTGTCGACGATGGAACTGTCGAAGGTTCCCGAGGCGCGATAAATTTTGACGACGAAGGCAATGAATCTCAAAAAACTTTTCTTGTTGAAAATGGCATTCTAAAAAGCTATATGCATGATTATATTAGCGCTAAATACTATAAAGTAAAACCAACAGGCAACGGAAGAAGAGAATCGTTCAAGTATTATCCTCTGCCGCGAATGAGAAATACTTATATGTTGCCGGGTCCGCATAAAAAAGAAGAAATAATTGAAAGCGTAAAATATGGAATTTTATGCGAAACGTTTACTAATGGTCAAGTTCTTATTGGTCCTGGAGATTTTACATTCTACGTTAAAAACGGATATTTAATTGAAAATGGCAAAATTACGGCGCCAATTAAAGACGTAAATATTATAGGGAATGGTCCTAAAGTATTAGCCGATATTTCTATGGTTGCAGATGATTTTAAATTTGACGATGGAACTTGGACTTGCGGCAAAGACGGTCAAAGCGTTCCTGTTTCTCTTGGCATGCCGACAGTGAAAGTAAATTCCATTACCGTTGGCGGCGTAAATTAAATTTACAAATGAAAGCCGAGAAGAAAATGAAATTAGAGGATAAAATAAAATTAGCTGAATTTATTTTAGAAAATTGCAAAAAAAATGGAGCAACAGAGGCTTCTGCCACCATTTATAATGGAGTTGAATCAGAATACGAACAAAGAGAATACAAGCTTGATAAATTATCCCAAGCTAAAACAAAAGGAGCTAAAATAGAAATTTACTGTGGAAAAAAATATGCTGCCGCTTCTACAAATGATTTAAGAGAAAAAACTTTATTAAGCTTCGTCAAAGATACAATTAATGTAGCCAAATATCTTGAAGAAGACGAATTTAGAGGTTTGCCTGATCCAAAGTATTACCCTAAGGATACAAACGTAGATTTGCTCATTTATGACGATAACTTTTCCAAAATCCCTTCCGAGAAAAAAATCAAGCTTGTCGAGGAGCTTGAAAATCTAGCCAATAAGAACGATGAGAGAATTATTTCAGTAAATTCAACTTATTCGGATAACGAATATGAAGAATATCGCGCGACAACTAATGGATTTTCAGCTTCAAGAAAAAGTTCATTTTATTCAATATCGGTCGAAGTAGCTTGTAAAGATTTTAAAGGAGGAAAACCTTCCGGTTATTCTTACGCATCGAGTCGAAAGTTTAACGAACTGCCAGATTTGAGAATATTAGCGGAACAAGCCTACAAGAAAGCTGTCGGAAAAATTGGTCAAGAGAAAATTAATTCTGGAAAATATCTAACTGTTGTTGAAAATAGAGTCGGAGCTCGTCTATTAAATATGATTATATCGCCGCTTTTTGCTTCAAACGTTCAACAAAAAAGATCCATTTTTGCTGATAAACTGAATCAAAAAATTTTGAGCGATAAATTAACGATTTATGATGATCCTCATATTCCTGCCGGTATAGGTTCAAGGTTATACGATTCTTATGGAATTGAATCCAAAAAAATGGTTTTATTTGAGAAAGGGGTATTAAAAAATTTTTACGTTGACGTCTATTACGGAAGAAAGTTAGGAATGGAACCAAATTCCGCTTCCCCTTCGAATATAGTTTTAGAATACGGAGAGAAAAATTTAAATGAAATTATAAAAAGCATAGATCGTGGAATTTTTGTTGATAATTTTATTGGCGGCAATTTTAATACTTTAACTGGCGACTTTTCATTTGGCATATCGGGATATTTAATTGAAAACGGTGAATTGACAAAACCTATAAACGAAATGAATATAACTGGAAATGTAATCGAATTGTTCAAAAATATTGTTGAAGTTGGAGCGGATCCTTATTTATATTCTTCTTATAGAATTCCAACGATTGTGTATAATGACGTTGATTTTAGCGGTTTATAAATTTTGATTAAAGTGACGCCGATGGCGTCTCTGTATTAATTTTTTTCAACATAATGTTTGCTATATTGCAATATTTTCAATTTTTATTTGTTCCTGTTTTCTTTTATCGATCTGATAAAAGATATTATTAGGCAAACAATAAAAAAGCTCTTTTTCTTGATTCGAAATATTAACAAAACTATATCTAATGTATTTTATTTTTATATAATTTAATAATCAGCGAAACGATTGAAAATTTGAAAGTTATAGAGTTCGAGCTATTTTATCATTATATTATTTAATAAGGCTTATTCTATCGAAAAAAATCAAATATTTCAAATATTGCAAATCTTAGCTGATAGCAATTGAAATTACATCAGCTGAAATTTTATAGAAATTAATTTATTATTAAGATAAATTGTTAAAAAATATAATAATTAAGGAGGAAGAGAATGAAAGCAAAAATAATAAGCAAACTTTTAAAAATTATATTTATTCTTTTTTGGGGGACTTTTCAAAATTATTTTGCTCAAGAAGATTTTAGCATTTCGGATAAATGGGATTCAAAATATGGAGCTGGAGGAGGATTAATTTTTCATTTTGGCATGCCAAATTTGAAATCATTAAATAAGTCGTTTGAAAGTTTCAAAGTTGGAAAATTTGATCGCAATTTTGGGTTTATGTTTGGCGGATTAGGATATGCATATATTCCATTTTTGAAAAATGTAAGAATTGGCGGCTTAGGAGCTGGCATGGTTGCTTCAAAAAGAGGTTTGTCTGACGGCTATGAGAAAGAAGTTGAAATAAACTTAAACATCGCAGGTTTTACGATTGAATATTCTTTGCCGTTTACAAAAAATTGGGCTATATCCCCCGGAGTAATTATCGGAGCAAGCGGTTATGAAATTATTGCCCATAAAAATAAAAGCTCTTTAAATTGGGACGATATTTGGAAATATGGCTTCGATAGTTTATCGGCGTCAAAATCTTTATTATATAAAATTACAAATGATAACTTTTCAATAACTCCTATGCTTAATATAGATATTCCTTTTGAAAAATTTTTTTCCTTTAGATTCGGCTTTGGCTATGTGTTTTCTTTTGATAGCGACTGGAAAGCTAATCAAAAACAATTATACTTGGTTCCTTCTAATTTAAAGTGCGATCATTTTTTTGCAAGCGTTGGAATATTGGCCGGCTTTTTTGTTTTTTGATTTGAAATAACTAAATTAAACTTTAAAAATTAAAAAAAATTATGAAGAAAATTCTCGTAACTGGGGGAGCCGGATTTATCGGTTCAAATTTTATTAGAATAGCTTTAAAAACAAGAAACGATTTTTTTATAGTTAATTACGACAAACTTACTTATGCTGGGAATCTTGAAAATTTAATCGACATAGAAAAAAACGAAAGATATGTATTTGAAAAAGGAGATATTTGCAATGCCGAATTTGTTGATTATGTAATTGAAAAATATGAAATAGAATATATAATAAACTTTGCAGCCGAATCTCACGTCGATCGAAGCATTTTAGGAAGCGAGCCGTTTGTTAGAACTAACGTTCTTGGAACAGCCGTCCTTTTGAATTCGGCTAAAAAGTTTGGCATAAAAAGATTTCTTCAAGTCTCGACCGACGAAGTCTATGGCAGTTTAGGACAAACCGGTTATTTTACGGAACAAACGCCATTATCGCCAAATTCGCCTTATTCTGCGAGCAAAGCTTCAGCTGATTTAATGGTAAAAGCTTATAATCATACTTTTGGGCTTGACGCCGTAATTACTCGTTGTTCAAATAACTATGGACCTTATCAATTTCCAGAAAAACTTATTCCGTTAATGATAATAAACGCTTTGAACAATAAACAATTGCCTGTTTATGGAGATGGGAAAAATGTTAGGGATTGGATATATGTTGATGATCATTGCGAAGCAATTTTAACTGTTTTTGAAAAAGGAAAAAGCGGGGAAATATATAACATTGGCGCCGAAAATGAAAAAACTAATATTGAGATTGTAAAGCTGATAGTTAAAGAATTGAACAAAGACGAATCTCTAATAACTTTTGTTAAAGATAGACCAGGACATGATCGAAGATACGCTATAGATGCGACAAAAATTAAAACTGAATTAGGATGGCAACCTAAACATTCTTTTGAAACCGCGATTAAAGATACAATTCTTTGGTATGTCAAAAATAAATCGTGGTGGGAAAGAATCATAAACGGAGAATATAAAAATTATTATAAAACGCAATATGAAGCCAATTAATTTTTTTATTTTGATTTTATTTTTATTTTATTCAAGCTCATTTTGTCAAAACGAAAAAATTAATCTTTCTTCAACGGTTAGCACAATCCCAAGTATAAATGTTACTCTTGGCGGAGCTTTTCCTTTAATTGGAACTTATCAAGCTAATATTAACGAAAGAGCCGATCAGGTTATTTCGAGGATTTATTATCTTTTATTAAAAGATAAAATTATAGAGAGCCCTGCAACTTCAAAATATTACAATGAAAATAGAATGCTTTCTGTCGAGTTAAGCGGCGGAATTTTATCGTATATGAGAGAGGAATACTTAGGTTTTTCATTAAGAAGAGTTAAACTAGTAAGAGAAAAAGAACCTTCTGTTTTATTAAATATTAAAAAGTTTTGGTTGGAAGGAGATTATAAAAATAATCCTTATTTGCAGAACAATGACGTTTTAATTTTTGAAAAAGTGGATTTGTCGAAGAGTTACATTCAAATAGAAGGGGCGGTAAAATATCCTGGCAGATATGAATATGTAAGAGGGGATAAGTTGTCGGATGCGATATATTATGCGGGCGGAATAGACGAAACATACGAAGGTATAGACAGCGT
>Ga0308414_1000172_pt1 | contig 40239 bp, 33 predicted proteins | sample HotsprSampleOS50_FD_205667 | JGI IMG/M metagenome (GOLD analysis project Ga0308414, IMG submission 205667) | Hot spring phototrophic mat microbial communities from Octopus Spring, Yellowstone National Park, Wyoming, United States - 20090730_OS50 ... | reverse complement strand
GAAGTAACCGGCTACCAGCGCCAGCAGCATCAGGCTGTAGGTGATTCCCTGGCTGATGACGCGGTCGGCGTCGAACAGGCGGTACTGCAGCACGGCGTAAGCCAGGCTGAGCGGAGCTAGTATAGCGAAGGGTGTGCCGGCGGAGACGTTGAAGGGCACCAGTGCTGTGCCGTCTACCACCTGCGACACGACGTTGGCGGCCCAGATTGTAACAGGCAGGGCTGAGAGCGCCAGGCCGATGAGCACGGTGCTGCTCTGGTCGCGCACGGCCAGGCTGGCAGCGCGGCGGCGGTGGTAGAGCAGGCTGAGGGCGAACACGATGATAGCGCCAAAAACCAGGACGAAAGCCGGCGTTCCCACCTGAAAGGCCGCTTCAGGTGGGGCAAAAACCAGCCCCACCAGGGCAGCAGCGGCCAACAGCCCCACGCCCAGCGGCGCGTAGGCCAGCCAGGTGCGCCGGTAGAGCAGGGCCGCGCGCACGGGGAACACCAGCGCCAGCGTGATCAGGACGGCGCTGAGCAGGGCGGCGGCCGCCACCCACAGCGGCACCAGCGCGTGCGACGTGTTGAGATCGAACAAGCCGACCAGCACCAGCGCGAGCAGCATGCAGCTGGCCCCGACCAAAACGGCCGTGGGCTGGTTCGGGCGCAGCCACAGCACGACCCCGCCGATGGCGAAGCACACCAGCCCCGTAAGAAACGGGGCCAGGAAGAAGCCGATGAAATCAACTACGGGGAACGGCTCAAGTGTGTAGGTCACGCTGCACAGGCCGTCCGGGCCGGGGGGAGTGGGGCAGGGGCCAGCCCCGGGCTGGCGGATGAACCCAACTGTCACTTGATCGGTGTGGCCCAGGCCCCGCAGCAGTTGGCTGAAGGTTTGGCGCGCCTCGTCGAAAGCGTCCGGGCTGGCGGCCAGCATCTGCCCGTTGAGGCTCACGATGTGGTCGCGGCGCTGCAGGCCGGCGCTTAAGCCGGGCCAGGGGGTATCGCCCAGCGAGTACGAGCCGTCCACTGCCAGATTGCGCGAGACCAACACGCCCAAAAACGGCTGCTCGCGCCAGCCCAGCGCCAAGGCCAGATAGACCACGGCAGCGGCAGCGGTGATCACAGCCAGGGCTGTTGTGACAGCCAACAGCGCCCGGTTGGCGGCAGGGGCCGCCGCCGGGGCCGTCCCACGCTGATCCGTCCTGGCGGATGATACTGCTGCGTTCATGGCGTGCTGTTTCGCTTAGAACTTCCCCGGCTGCATAAGCGTATTGTATCACAGGCTCTAGTTTGCAAACCAACGCGCTCGATTGAGTTTCGGTTTGATTTGGGTTTCGGCGTTCACGCGCCGATGTGCAGGCCTTTGCCTTTTGTTATAATTATTGTCTCACACAGGGCGGCTGCGCCGACTGACTGCCAGCTAAAAAGAGGGCGAAAACACATGAGCAACCGCGCGATCCGAGTGTTAATTGCCAAGCCCGGCCTGGACGGCCACGACCGCGGGGCAAAGGTGATTGCGCGCGCGCTGCGCGACGCCGGCATGGAGGTTATCTACACTGGTCTGCGCCAGACGCCAGAGATGATCGCCGAAGCTGCGCTGCAGGAAGATGTTGACGTGGTGGGCCTCAGCATCCTCAGCGGGGCGCATATGGCGCTGGTGCCTCGCGTGCGCCAGATGCTGAACCAGAACGGGTTGGAGGATGTGCCGCTGGTGGTGGGCGGCATTATCCCAGACGACGACCACGCGCCGCTGATGGCGCTGGGCGTGAGCGCGATCTTCGGGCCGGGGGCCAGCACCGAGGACATCGCCGCGCATATCCGCAGCCTGGTTGAAGCGCGCGCCGGCGGTGAGATGGCATGATCGAACTGGCGCAGCGGCTGATCGCAGGCGACCGCCGCGCGCTGGCGCGGCTCCTCAGCCATGTGGAAAACGAGCGCGAGGGTGTGGAGCAGGCCCTCGCGGTTTTGTTTGCTCACACGGGCCGCGCCTATGTCGTGGGCGTAACCGGCGCGCCGGGCACAGGCAAAAGCTCGCTGGTGAACGCGCTGGCCAAGGCCTGCCGGGCGCGCGGGCAGACGGTGGGCATCCTAGCAGTTGACCCGACCAGCCCATTCACCGGCGGGGCGATCTTGGGCGACCGCATTCGCATGCGCGATCTGGCGGGCGACGGCGGCGTGTTCATCCGCAGCATGGCCACGCGCGGCAGCCTGGGCGGGCTGGCGCGGGCTGCCCGCGACGCCGTGCGTCTGCTGGACGCCGCTGGGTTCGACTTGGTGCTGGTGGAAACGGTGGGCGCGGGGCAGAGCGAGGTGGAGATTGCCCGCGCGGCCCACACAACGCTGGTGGTGGAAGCTCCCGGCCTGGGGGACGACGTTCAGGCGATCAAGGCCGGCATGCTGGAAATCGCCGACGTGCTGGTGGTCAACAAGGCCGACCGGCCTGGCGCAGTTAACACTGTGCGCGCCCTCAAGGCGATGCTTGAGCTGGGCCACCCGGCCGCGCGCAGCCAGATGATCTCGCATCACGGGCGGTTAATGCCGGCCGCTGCGCCGGTTAACGGTGAGGAGAACGCGGCCCTGTGGATTCCGCCCGTAGTGCAAACGGTGGCCACTGAAGACCAGGGGATCGGCGAGCTGCTCGCGGCGCTGGACGCCCACCGCGCGTACCTGGCTGGCGGTGAAGCGCTGGCCCGCCGCGAGCGCGAACAGATCGCCATCGAGCTGACCGACCGCCTGCGTGATACGCTGCTGGCAGAGGCGCTGGCGGCCCTGCCGCCGGCGGCCCTGGCCGCGCTGGCTGAACAGGTGCAGGCCCGTGAGCTGGACCCGCAGGGCGCGGTTCAGCGCCTGCTGGCGGCCCTGCCGGGCCGCTGATCGTTGGCTGAGGGGAGTGGAGTGCACGCGCGCCTGGGGTGGGGGCGCTAAGGGAAGCGGCGATGAATCGAAGCAACCAACAGGCAGACGAAAAAATACCGGGGACGAAATACGTTCGTAAGGCTGGGTCGCACATCCTGCTGGCTTCCAGCCCTGGGCAGTTCGGCCACATTGTGCTGTTTGCCGGGTCGGCGTCGCAAGAGCTGGGCAAAGAGATTGCCGACTACCTGGGCATCAAGCTGGGCGACTACACGCTGAAGGTGTTCTCCAACGAAAACATTTTTATCCGCCTGAATGAGAGCGTGCGCGGCCAAGACGTGTATCTGGTGCAGACCATGGGGTCGCCGGTGCACGACAACTTCATGGAAATGCTCATCATGATAGACACGCTCAAACGCGACTCGGCGGCGCGTATCAACGTCATTATCCCGTATTACACCTACAGCCGGTCCGATAAGAAGGACCAGCCGCGCGTGGGCATTGCGGCGCGGCTGGTCGCCAATCTGATCGAGGCTGCCGGGGCCGACCGCTACATCACGATTGACCTGCATGCCGGGCAGATTCAGGGGTTCTTCAACATTCCTGGCGACGCGCTGTCGGCCTTCTACCTGTTGAGCGATTACATCCTGGAGAAGAACATCCCGGACCTGGTGGTGGTCTCTGCCGATTTAGGTTTTGCCAAGAAGGGCCGCAACTGGGCCGAGCGGTTGGGCGCGCCGCACGCCATCATCGAGAAGCGGCGGGTGGACAACGCCGAACGGCCGGAGGCGCTCTCGATCATCGGGACAGTGCACGACAGGAACGTGCTGATTGTGGACGATGAGGTGCTCACGGCTGGCAGCGTGGCGCAGTCGGTGGAGGCGCTGCGCGCGGCGGGCGCGCGCGATATTTACTTCGCCTTCACACACCCGCTGATGACGCCAGAGGCCTTCGAGCGCCTGGAGAAGCTCAACTTCAAAGAGATCATCATGACCAACACGCTGCCGGTGAAAAAGGAGCGGCTGCTGCCCAACATGACGGTGCTCTCGGTCGCGCCGCTGCTGGCCGAGGTGATCCTGCGGGCGCACGCCGGGCGCAGCGTGGGCGAGCTGTTCGATGAGTAGCGCCGCGACTTAACCATGCAGGCAGACAGCGAACGCTTTTCGCTGCGGGCGGCGCTGCTGGGCATCGCGGCGTTTGTCGCCGCTACCCTGTTGATCTTGTTGGCTGTGGAAGCGGTCGGCGTCGAGCGCATTCAGGACGCTGTGATGCAGACCGGGCCGCTGGCGCCGCTGGCCTACATTGCGCTCAAAGCGGCCACGTATATTTTCGCGCCGCTCAGCGCGGGGCCGATTCAACTGTCGTCGGGCGTGCTGTTTGGCCTGTGGGCGGGCACGTTCTACTCGCTGCTGGGCGAAGTGATCGGCGGGACGGTCAGCTTCACCATCGCGCGGCGGCTGGGCCGGCCGGCCGTGCAGCGGTTCGTTGGCGCGGAAGGCATGGCGCGCGTAGACCGCTTCTACGCCCAGCTTGGCGGCTGGCCGGCGCTGCTCTACGCCCGCCTGTTTCTTTTCTCGGTGTACGATTTCATCAGCTACGCCGCCGGTTTTGGCAAGACAATCACGACTCGGCAGTACGTGCTGATCTCGGCCACGGCGGGATTCGTGCCCACGTTTCTGTTCGTGGCGGTAGGGGCTGGCTTGGCTGAGGATCGCAGCCTGCTTATCCCGATCTACCTGGTGATCGGCGCGCTGTCGTTCGTGCCGCTGGCTGTCGCCTGGTATCGGCGGCGCAGGCCTTACTCCCCGGCTCTATCTTCGCGCGGCGATGAAGAGTCCCGCGTCAGCGGGGCGGGGGTGAGACCAGGCGATGACGAGGCGCAGTGAGGTGTTTTTAGTATCCCTCGCTGACCCGGTTCAGCGCCGCGATTTCCTCAGCGGACAGCTTTAGATCAACAGCGCCTACCAGCTCCTGCAGTTGGCTCACCGTTCGCGCGCCGATGATGGGCGACGTGATGACATCCTGGGCGAGCTGCCAGGCCAGCGCTACATGCGCCATCGGGACGCCGTGAGCGTCAGCGATACGCCGCGCCTCGTCTAATACGACAAAGGCTTTGTCGTCGCTGACGAGGCGCTGAATTAGGCCGCCGTCGGTTCGCGTCGAGTCCGGCTGGCGGTTCTCGCGGGTGTATTTGCCAGTGAGGAAACCCGCCGCCAGCGGGCTGTAGGGGATCACGCCGATGCCCTGGTCGCGGCACAGCGCTGCCAGCTCGCGCTCAAACTCGGCGCGGTTGAACATGCTGTAATGCGGCTGCAGGCAGTCATAGCGCGCTAGCCGGTGCACATCGCTGACCCACAGCGCCTTGGTCAGCAGCCAGGCTGGGTAGTTGCTGGCCCCGATGTAGCGCACTTTGCCAGCGCGCACCAGCGTGTCCAGCGCTGACAGCGTCTCTTCAAGCGGCGTGTCGTCGTCCGGCCAGTGGGTCTGGTACAGATCAATATAATCGGTCTGCAGGCGGCGCAGGCTGTCCTCCACTGCCTGCATGATGTGGTGGCGGCTGAGGCCCTCGCCGGTGGGGCCGTCCCACATGCGCCCACGCACTTTGGTGGCAATGATCACCTGGTGGCGCGGCTTGGTCTTTAGCCAGCGGCCAATTATCTCCTCAGAGACGCCGCCGGGGTTGCCAGGGACCCAGCGCGAGTAGATGTCGGCAGTGTCGAGAAAGTTGATGCCGGCGGCAAAGGCGGCGTCCATAATGGCGTGCGAGACAGCTTCATCCGCCGACCAGCCGAACGTCATCGTGCCCAGGCACAGCCGGCTGACTTTGAGACCGGTGCGCCCCAGTGTTTTGTACTCCATGTTTGGAGAGCCTCCCCAAAAGTGACCCTAACCCGATTTGACAGACAGAAAAAATGTCAGAGGTGGGCAGGCTGCTCGTACTGGGCGGGGCTGAGACAGCCCAGCGCCGAATGCCGCCCTGACGGCTGTACCAGATTTCAATATGCCCGAACAGCGCCCTGCGCGCCGCCCGGCGCAGTGGCAGGTAAGCAGGTTTCATTTGCCGAACTGAAGACAGAAAGAGCCGTGTTCAGGCCATCTGCGCGCCTGAGCACGCTTACAAAATCAGCCCTGGCTGCGCTGGTCGGCACAGGGCTGGCTTGCTGGCTTGGCGTGAGGTTTTCATTCAGCCGATAGGCTCTTTGTAGATGACATAGCGGCCCATGTCGTCGTTGCGGGCAATACATGTCACCATGTCCACCTTGAACTCGTGCCCGCCGGACACCCAGCGCAGCCCTTCCTGAAGCAGGCCCTGGCCCACGAAACACACCGGCCGGTCGGCCTTGCGGTTCCAGCACATCGGGCAGCGCTCCAGCGTGTAGACGATGCGGTCGGTTCCCTCTTCGTAGACGTTCGAAATCTGATCGGAAAACTGGGAAAAGATGTTGGCCATAGCTGGCACGCCGACCTTGAGCTTGGCGCTCAGCGGCAGCACCTTGAATGCCAGATCGCCTACGCCGGCCAGCGCGCCGAAGGTTTTCAGGCCCTGGGCGAAGGTGGCGCGCCCGGCGCGCAGCGCCAGCCCGCGGCCGCCGCGCGGCCCGTACATTTCTTCCAGGGCGACATTCAACGCCGTAAAATCGGCGAAATCGAAGCCTTTTTCGAGGTTGTCGGGCGGATAATTGTCAATGAGGTGATCCAACCCGGCCAGGTGCAGAATCGCGCTCAGCCCATTTTTGCCCATGATCTCTTCCATGGCTTCAATGGTAATCAGGGCAAATTTGTTGGGATAGTAATATCCGCTCTTCTCAGGTGGCATCGTACCTGGTCCTCCAATTGGTAGAGTAAAGCCAACCGTGTTTTCGACGTGTTAGCACCGCACACTGCACGGGAGGTTTCCCCCTCCAGGCGCTTTTATAAGTATACGCCAAAACCCCTTGTTCTCCCAGTTGACAAGACAATTGTGGGGCAAGGTTCGCGGCCCGTTGGCTGCCGCATCAGGAGGTCGGCAGGATCACCAGCGGCGCGGCGCGTTCAACCACTGGCAGGCGTCCCTGCATACTCCAGGGGCCGGTCCAGGTGATTTCAACCTCGACTATCTGGCCGCGCCAGTCGGCGCTGTCGTCGAAAAAGACCAGCTTGTTTTGCGGCGTGCGCCCGCGCCAGCGGCCCTTGTGGCGGTCCTCAACCAGCACAGGGACGGACGCACCCAGGTAGCGCTGGTTGATCTGCGCCACGATCTCGGCCTGCAGGTCTTCCAGCGCTTGGTGGCGGCGTCGTTTCTCGTCGTCTGGCACGTCGTCGGGCATGGTGCGCGCGCTAAGCGTGTGGGGGCGCGGGCTGTAGCGCGCCAGATGTGCTTTATCGAGTCGGAGTTCAGCCAGCAGGTCGTATGTGCGCTGGAACTGCTGGTCGGTCTCGCCGGGGAAGCCGACGATAATGTCGGTGTTGATGGCGACATCCGGAATGCGTGCCCGGATGTTGGCGATCAGCCGCCGGTACTGATCCACCGTGTAGCCGCGCTTCATGCGCGCCAGCACCTCGTCGTCGCCGGCCTGCACCGGCACTTCGATGTGCGGCATCACGCGCGGCAGCTCGGCCACTGTGTCCAGCAGCTTATCGGTCATCCAGTTGGGGTGACTGGTAAGAAAGCGGATGCGCTGCAGGCCAGTTTCCTCGGCCACATCGTGCACAATGCGCAGCAGGTCGGCCAGATCGGGGCCGTCGGGAATGTCCTTGCCGTAGCGATCCACGATCTGGCCCAGCAGCGTGATCTCTTTGACCCCCTGCAGCGCCAGGCTGCGCACGTGGGCCACAATCTCGCCCACGCTGCGGCTGCGCTCGACGCCGCGCCGGAACGGGATGATGCAGAAGCTGCAGGCGTGCGAGCAGCCGTAGACTACCGGCACGTGGGCGCTGACCAGGCTGCCTTGCTCGTGCGCCGGCAGGACGAGATCGCCGTCCTGGATAGCGTCGCGCCTTTGGCGGGCCTGGGCTTCTTCAGACACAGCCTCGGCTTCGGCTGCGCGATCGCGCAGGAAGGCGACCATCGGCTCTGGCTCGGACGGCGGCATGAACACGTCCACGAACGGTAGCTTCTGGCGCAGGCGCAGCGGGTCGCGCACGCCCACCATACAGCCCATCACGCCCACAATCTTGTGCGGGTGCTGCCGCTTGACCCGTTCCAGCGCGTATAGGCGGCCCAGGCCCTTTTCTTCAGCGCTCTGGCGCACCACGCAGGTGTTCACCACCAGAATATCGGCGCTGTCGGGGTCGAGGGCAGCCCGGTGTCCCAGGCGCTCCAGCTCTGAGGCCAGCCGCTGCGAGTCCGCCGTGTTCATCTGGCAGCCCAGTGTCCAGATATGGTACTTCATCGTGTCCTGTTCGGGTCAATTTTGCGGACGTTCATGAGCGATATTGTAGCGGAGCGCTGCAGGCGCGTCAATGCGCCCTAAGGGCACCCCGGCGTTCTACGCTGGCAAGGGCTGGCAAGGCACGCTATTCTAGTGCGCGTTGTGCGAGCGAAGCCCGCGCAGAAGAGAGCGCGTCAGGAGAGCAATCGTCCATGATTAGACCCGTTGCCACTGTCAACGTCGTCCCAAACCTGCCACCAAAACTGGAGCGCCTGAAAGAGCTGGCGTTTAACCTGCGCTGGGCCTGGGATCAGGAGAGCATCGCTCTGTTCCGCCGGCTGGACAACGACTTGTGGAAAGCCACCGGGCGCAATCCGGTGTGGATGCTGGGCCTGGTGAGCCAGGATCGCCTGCAGGCGGCTTGTGACGACGCCGCCTTCATGGCGCATTACAACCGGGTGTGCGAGGCTTTTGACGCCTACATGGCCGCTAAATCGAGCTGGTACAGCGATGTCTACGGCGAGAGCGACCGGCCGCGCATCGCCTATTTCTCGATGGAGTTTGGCCTCACAGAGTGCCTGCAGAACTACTCCGGAGGCTTGGGGGTGCTCAGCGGCGACCACCTCAAAAGCGCCAGCGATCTGGGCGTGCCGCTGGTAGGGGTGGGGCTGCTCTACCAAGAAGGGTACTTCCACCAGTACCTGAACGCTGACGGCTACCAGCAGGAGTCCTACCCGATTAACGACTACGCCAACCTGCCCGTCACGCTCCAGCGCGACGCCAGCGGCGCGCCCATCAAGATCAGCGTGCCGCTGCCCGGCCGCGACCTGTACGCGGTTATCTGGCGGGTGCAGGTGGGGCGCGTGCCGCTGTTCCTGCTGGACACCAACATCACCGACAACGCGCGCAGCGACGACCGCAACCTGACCGATCGCTTGTACGGCGGCGACCGCCGCACGCGCATCCGCCAGGAGCTGCTGTTGGGCGTGGGCGGCATTCGCGCCTTGGATGCGCTGGGCCTGCGGCCCGATGTCGTGCACATCAACGAAGGGCACTCGGCCTTTCTAGCGCTGGAGCGCATCCGCCAGCTGATGGTCGAAAAAAACCTGACGTTCGCCGAGGCGCGCGAGATCGCTCGGGCTGGCATCCTGTTCACCACGCACACGCCTGTCCCCGCAGGGCTGGAGCGCTTTGGTTTCGACCTGATAGACGAACACTTCACCGAGTACTATCAGAGCATGGGCCTGACGCGCAACGAGTTTCTGGACCTAGGGCGCGAGAACATGGGCGATTACGAGCTGTTCTCGATGGCCGTGCTGGCGCTCAACCTGTCGGCGGCTGCCAACGGCGTCGCGCAGCTGCACGGCGTTGTGTCGCGCAGGATGTGGCAGTGGGTGTACCCGCGCGTTCCTGAACACGAAATTCCGATTGGCTCGGTGACGAACGGCATCCACATCGAGAGCTGGATCAGCCAGGAGATGGGATCGCTGCTGGACCGCTACCTGGGGCCGCAGTGGCGCCTGCACGAGGCTGACGCCGAGGTGTGGCGCGGCGTCGCCGAGATTCCCGACGCTGAGCTGTGGCGCACACACGAGCGCCGGCGCGAGCGCCTGGTGGCGTTTGCGCGCGCGCGGCTGCGTATGCAGCTGGAGAACCGAGGCGCGCCGCGCAGCGACATTGAAGCGGCGGCCGAGTGCCTCAACCCGGACGCGCTCACTATCGGCTTTGCCCGGCGGTTTGCCACCTACAAACGCGCCACGCTCATTTTCCGCAACCTGGAGCGCCTCAAGCGCATCATCACCAACCCAGCTGCGCCGGTGCAGTTCATCTTCGCCGGCAAAGCCCATCCCCACGACACAGCTGGCAAGGAGTTCATCCGCCAGATCATCAACTACGCCCGCGACCCCGACCTGCGCCACAGCATCGTGTTCCTGGAGAACTACGACATGAACATGGCGCGCTATCTGGTGCAGGGCGTGGACGTGTGGCTGAACACGCCGCGCCGCCCGAAAGAGGCCAGCGGCACCAGCGGCATGAAGGTGATCTACAACGCTGGCCTGAACTGCAGCATCCTCGACGGCTGGTGGGCTGAGGGGTATGACCCATCAGTGGGCTGGGCCATTGGCAGCGGCGAAGAATACCCCGAATCGGAGGCGGAGCATCAGGACTATGTTGAGAGCGAAGCGCTTTACAACATCCTGGAGCAGGATATCGTGCCGCTGTTCTACACGCGCGGGCGCGACGGCCTGCCGCGCGGCTGGATTGACAAAGTGAAGAACTCCATGCAGACGCTGGCGCCATACTTTAACACACACCGCATGGTGCAGCAGTACACCGAACGATATTACATGCCGCTGTTCAGCCGCGTGCAGGAGATGATCGCCGACGATCTGCAGGAAGGGCGGGCCTATGCCCGCTGGCACAGCAACCTGCGTCGCGCCTGGAAAGACGTGCAGGTGCGGGCCGTGAAGGTAGGCGCGGAACAGGTGAAAGTGGGCGACACGCTGGAAGTTGAGGCAAAAGTGGCGCTGGGGCAGCTCAAGCCGGAGGACGTGCGCGTGCAGCTCTACTATGGCCAGCTCAACACCCAGCGCGAGATGGGCCTGAGCAGCGAGGCCGGTGCGGTGGACATGCACCCAGTAGGCGAGGATGACGGCGTCTACCGCTTCGTCGCGCGCCTGGTGTACCATACCAGCGGCGAACGCGGCATCTCTGTGCGTGTCGTGCCGCACCATGACCTGCTGCCGTCGTCGTTCCAGCCAGGCCTGATCACTTGGGCGTAATGTGTGGCGCGGAGAGCCATGCGCGGCGGACACCAGGGACGGTTGGCGCGCCAGCTGTCCCTGTTTTTTCCAGAGCGCTCAGACTGCCTTTGCGCGCCGACTGAGACAAATGTACCTTACAAGCTTTGTTTTCGCGCATCCCGCGCCTGTGCTATACTGGCGGTTGTGACGACTCTCCCCACTAAAGCGGGGAGCTTCTCAGGCTACGCACGCCGCAACCGGCCACGTTAACGCCTGACAGCCCCGTCCGGGCTGACTTGAACGCCAATGCTAACGCAAGGATGTTCCGGGCGGCGTTCTCGTCCCGGTCTATCCGTAAGTGACAGTGAGGACAATCGTGTATCCGTTCCGCCAAAGACTTCGCCACAACCGCGCCACAATCCGAGCAGGCCTGCGACGTGTGCTGCGGGTTCACAGCGACCACTTCCGTACCGGCGCTTTCAGCCTTGTACATCAGCAACTCGCGGAACAGTCCCAGCCCGGCGTCGTGGGCGCTCAGGGACAGGCGCGGATTGTGCGTCATGAAGTCCAGCGTCAGGTTTTCGATTGCCACCAGACTGTAGGTGTCCACCAGCCAGCGGGTGAGCTTGTGCCAGAAGTCGCAGCGCTGGTTGGCGATGTGCTCGTGCAGGCGGGCCACCTGCTGCGCGGCCTTGCGGCGACGGTTGCTGCCCTTCGTTCGGCGGCTCAGGCGGCGCTGCGCCACACGCAGGGCGGCCAGCGACCCGCGCAGCCAGCGCGGGTTGTCAATCAGTGTGCCGTCGGAGAGCGTCAGCAGGCGCAGCAAGCCCACGTCAACCCCAACAGGCCGAGGGCCTCTATGAGGCGCGCCGGTGTGCGGTTCGGGCCAAAGGCCTCTATGAGGCGGCGGCGCTTCACACTCAACTTGCAGGCAGACATACCACTTGCGGCCGCTGCGCTTGAGGATGACGTGCTTGACTGCTGCGTTTGGGGGCAGCGGGCGGTGGTACTTGACCTTAATCTCGCCCACATTTTGGACGTAGAACAGCGCCCGGCCTGCCTTCGCAGACAGGCCTGTTTCATCGAAGCGCAGCTTGCAGCCGTCACCGTAGCGGTACTCCAGGCTGTTGAAGCGGTGACGGCCTTTGAAGCGCGGAAAGCCTGGCTTTTCGCCCTGCTTCAAGCGGCGAAAGAAGGCGGTGAACGCTTTGTCCAAACGGCGCAGCATCTGCTGCACGCTGGTGGCGTTCAGTTGGCCCAGTGTATCGGGGTTGGCGTTCCGCAAGTCGCGGAAGTGCGGCCACTGGTCAACGTACTTGAGGCTCTTGCCGGTTTCCTGATACGTCGTGATCCGCTGCTCCAGCGCGGCGTTGTAGAGCGTGCGCCCCTGCCACAGCAGGCAGTCAAGCTGGCGCGCCTGGGCGTTGGTGGGGTACAGTCGGTACTTGTACGTGCGGATCACGGGCTGTCGTCTCCTAAACAGTTCAAATCATACCACAGATACGAAAGGAGGCAGAGCGCATTCCCCACCCCCCAATAGGCCCCCACTGGGCCGATAGGCCCCTATCGGGGGGCTGAAGCGGGGTGTCCCCTGCGCTAATTTCTATGGACGAGAACAGCCGCTGGATCGAACAGGCGCGGGCGCGCGGGCTGGACGGCCCGCTGCGGGTAGCGCTGGATGTGCTAGAGCCGCTGGGGCCGTTGGGCGCTCAGGTGCTGTGGGCGGCGCAGCCAGCCCTGGAAGCGTTTGGGCTGGGCGGGGCCGCTGCGCATCTGGCGAGCGCGCTGGAAGAGCCGCACGGCGTCGAACAGCTGCGCCGCCGGCTGGACGGCGAAGGCGAGGCTTAGGACCGCGCGCGCGGCACGGGGGGCGCTGTGGACACCACAACCCAATTCGTCGGCATTGTTCTGATACTGGTGGCGCTGGTGGCGCTGGTCGTGGCTGCTCAGGTGCAGCGGCGGCGGCAGCAGGCCTTTGCCCTGCGGCCGATTCCGGCTTACGAAGCGCTGCCGGACCTGGTCGGCGCTGCCATCGAAGCCAACCGTCCGCTGCACCTGTCGCTGGGGAGCGCTGGCCTGGGCGGGAACAGCACACTGCTGGCGCTTGCTGGAACAGAACTGCTGTACCAGGTGGCGCAGCGCAGCGCGATAAGCGCCGTGCCGCCGCTCTTTACCGTCAGCGACACAACAGCCATTCCCCTGGGGCACGATACGCTGCGCCGGGCGTATCAGGCGCGCGGCCTGCTGGAGCGCTACCGGCCGGGCGCTGTGCGCTGGTATCCTGCCGGGCCGCGTTCGCTGGCTTTCGCCGCCGGCCTGACAGCGGCCATGGGCGACGACAACGTGAGCGCAAACCTGCTGGTGGGCAGTTTCGGGCCAGAGCTGGCGCTGATCGGGGAAGCGGCGCACCGCCGCGACCAGCCGCTGATCGCCGCCAGCGACCAGCCAGAGGGCCAGGCCGTCGCCTATGCGTTTTCCGACCAGCCGCTGATCGCCGAAGAGCTGTTCGCCGGCGGCGCTTACCTGAGCACGGACGCGGCTCAAGTTGGCGCGCTGGTGGCGCAGGACGTTCTGCGCTGGCTGCTGATCGCGGCGCTGGTGGTGTCGGCCGTGCTGGCGGCGGCAGGAGGGGGGTAAGCTGTGGCGCGCATCACCCGTGTCTTGGCGGCGGTCATTGCCATCGGCTTCGGCCTGATTACCCTGGCCGGCCTGCTGGTGGGGGAGGGACTCGGTTTCCTCAGCGCATTTGTGGACGGGCTGCGCGTGCGCGACCTGGCTGGCCTGTTTCTGCAGCTTGTCGTTATCACCGCGGCGGTGACCGTGCTGATCGGGGTTGTGAACCTGCTGCTGGTGCACCTGCGCCGCGTGCGCCAGCGCGCCTGCGGCTGGGTGTACAGCACAGTGCTGTTGGCTGCCGCCGTGGCCGTGCTCGCCGCGACGGTGTTGGAGCGCGCTGGCGTTCTGACTGGCGATCCGCCGCTCACCCGCCTGCTGCTCGAGGATGTGCAGGTGTCTGTTGAATCGGCGCTGGCCGGTTTGCTGCTGTTTGCGCTGGTGTACGGCGCCGTGCGCGCCACCCGCAGTCAGCGCTTTTCTGGCTGGGCGCTGCTTTTCACGCTCGCGCTGCTGATCGCGCTGGCGGGGGCGCTGCCCCTGCCTGAGCTGGCCCCGCTGGCCGAGGCGCGAAGCTGGCTGCTCGCTGTGCCGGTGAGCGCCGGGGCGCGCGGCATCCTGTTGGGCATTGCCCTGGCCACGCTGGTTGCCGGCGTGCGCGTGCTGATCGGGCAGGATCGTTCCTATCGGGAATGAGGCCTTATGAGCGACGACAAGAACACCGACGATTTCTCCTGGCTGCGCGGCAGCGGCGACGACTCGCAGGACGACTGGCCTGAACAAGACGACACGCCGCCTGGCTGGGATCAGCCCGACGACAATCAACCAGACCTGCTGGGCGACCGCCTGGGGTTCACTGGCGATTTGGCCTGGCGCGGCGGCGAGGCCGACGCCGAGCCGCCCGCTGGCCTCGCGTCTGGCTCTGGCCTCACCGGCCAGCTTCCCTGGATGCGCCGCTATACGCCCGAAGATGACCCTAATGAAGAGAAACCAGGGGATGACGACCTCGCCTGGCTGCGCGGCACCGAGGACGATCTGCTCGCAGGGCGCGTCGAGCCGCCCGCGCCGTCTGAGTCTGAGCCGGAAGCTGGGACGCAGGTTTCGCCCCGGCCGCACGTCAGCCTGCCGAGCTGGCTGGAGGACGATGAGGACGTCGGCGCGGCTGAGGCTTTCCCGGCTGGCGCCGTGCCCGATGAACCGGAAGTGGTGTGGGAACCATCGGTGGCAGCGGAACCGCCGGACGCCGGCCTGCCGGACTGGCTGCTCGATGAGGAAGAGCCGGCTCAGGCAGTGCCCCCAACCGAGGTCCCGCTGCTGGACGACACCGGCGCGCTCTCACAGGAATGGCTCAAGACTGGGGAGCTGCTGCGTGACACTGTTGAGTCCGATATAACGTTTGACCAATGGCTGGCCCAGCAAGCTGAAGCCGAGCGCGTGCCGGATATTGAGGAGCACCTGCCAGAGTTCGGCTTAGGCGAGGCTGAACCGCTCGCTCTCGACCCGGCAGTCGTCGAAAGCGGCGACCTGCCAGACTGGTTTCTTGGTCTGGACGAACTGGACACTAGCGCTGCGCCCGACTGGTTCACCGGCGAGGCCCGCCTGCCAGCCGAGCCAGCGCCGCTCCAGCCGCCGGCTGAGTTGGAGAGCGCCGGTCTTGACGAGGGGTTCTTCGACACTGGCGATCTGCCCGAATGGTTCGCCCAGGACGCCCCAGCCGCCGCACCGGGCTGGCTGGAGGACCTGGAAGGCGCGTCCGGCGCAGACCTGCCAGAGCCTGACTTGGCTGATCTGGGTTTCATAGACGAGGCGGGAACCGCCGCGCCGGCCGCCAGCGACGATATAGACAGCCTGCTGGCCGGACTTGGCGCGGGCGAGGTGATTCTGCCGGCCGGGGCCAGCGCGGACGACGATCTTGATTTCGACGCCCTGCTGGACGAACCCGACCTGGAAGACTTTCCTGACCTGCCGCCGCCGGACGAGCCGCGGCTGCCGTCTGAAGCGCCCGACTGGCTGACTGAGATGGGCGCGACCGTGGGCGGCGTGTCCGCCGCCGCGCTGGTGCGCCAGCGCGAGGACCGGCCGCTGGCCGAGCTTCCGGATCGCCTGCGCAAGCTGCGGGCGCGCGGCGAGGCGGTGCTGGCGCAGCAGCCCGCCGCAGACCCCGGCCCGCTGGCCGAACTGCTGCCCGGCGTGGAAGAAGTGCTGCCAGCGGCCCCAACTGCCCCGGCTGCTCCCAGCCTGGCCGCTGGGCTGCTGCTCACGCCGGACCAGCGCCGCCGGGCCGATCTGCTGCGCGCGCTGGCTGGCGCTGAAGCGGCCGAACCTGAGGAAGCCCTCGCGCCTGTCGAGACCGGTTTTCTAGAGGACGAGGACGATTTGTTCGAGGCGGTGTACGAGGGCGCGCCGGCAGAGCAGGCGGTTGAAGCGCCAGCCCCTGCGGCTGCAGGCCGCCGCGCGCGCCTGAAGCCAGCCCGTCTGCTGATCGCGCTGTTGGTGGCGGCAGCGGTGATTCTGCCGTTCTTTGTGCCGCCGCTGCGCATTGGCGAGCTGCCGCCGGCCGAGTTCGCGGCGGGCAGCGGCGCGCGCGTTGTGTTCGACACGCTGAACAGCCTGCGCCCAGGCGACCTGGTGCTGGTAGGTGTCGAGTATGGGCCGACCGCCGCTGGCGAGCTGGACAGCCTGACGGGCGTGCTGCTGCGCCATATCCTGCTGCGGCGGGCGCGCCCAGTGGTGGTGGGCACCAATCCGGTTGGTGTGCTGCGCACCGACGGCATCCTGCGCGACTTGGGCTGCGCGGACTCGCCGTTTCTGGTGGAGCTGGGGCGCAGCACGCCGCTGCGGCCCAATGACGATTACTACGTTGTCCGCTACCTGCCTGCTGCGGTGGTGGGCCTGCGCGCCCTGGCGCAGAACGCAGCCGCGCTGGTGGCCACCGATCTGCGCGGTCAGCTGACTGGCCTGGCCGATGTCACACTGGCCGATTTTGCAGCGGTGGCGCTGGTGGGCGAGCGCGCCGAGGACGTGCGCGGTTGGGCGGAGCAGGTTGCGCCTCTGACTGCTGCCCCCCTGCTGGTGGCAACGGGTTTCAGCGCCGCGCCGCTGCTCGAGCCGTATGTCGGCCCGGCGTTCGCTGGCCTGCTGGTGGGTTTTCCTGACGCCGTCACGTATGCGTCGCTGCTGGCCTCGCCTGACGTGCGCCTGCCCGCACCGGAACTGGAACTAACCGAAGAGCCGGAGGTCAGCGCGCCGGAGGCCACCGAAGAACCGACTCCAGAGCCAATCTTTACTCCGACAGCCGCCCCAACCTTCACGCCAACCCCCGCGCTGCCCTCTGCGGTCATTTTCTCGACGCAGTCGGTCAACGTGCGCCAGGGGCCAGGGACAGAGTTTGCCGTGATCACCACCGCTGAGCCAGGTGCGGAGGTGCTGGTGCTGGCGCAGAGCGGCGACGGCCTGTGGTCGCAGATTCGCCTGGCGAGCGGCGTCGAAGGCTGGGTGTCATCCAGCCTGCTGCGCCTGCGGCCGGGCGAGGGCGTCCCCGCCACGCCGACGCCCGCCCCTACCGATACGCCTGCCGCCACCGCCACACCGCCGCCAGCGACTAACACGCCGCCGCCGACGGCCACTGCGCCGCCCACCGACACACCAGCGCCCACCAGCACCGTCACGCCTACAGCAACCGCGCCGGCAGTGGTCACGACACCGCCTGCTGCGGCGACCCCGCAGCCGCCTCAGGTGACGGCGGTGGTGGTGGCCAGCCAGGGCGTGAACGTGCGCTCCGGGCCGGGAACCGGCTTCCAGCCAATCGGGTCGCTGCCGCCGGGCGCGCAGGTTGAGGTGATCGGCCGCAGCGGAGACGCCGGCTGGATTCAGGTGCGCTTGGCCGACGGGCGCGAGGGTTGGATTTCAGCCCCGCTGCTCCAGATCAACGCCCCACAAGGCAGCTCGCGCGCGCCCGATGAGATCGTGGTGGTGATGGCCGACGCCGATATCGGCAGTTTGCTGCGCCAGGATGCGCCGCCGCCCGCGCCGGCTGTCCCTTATGCTGAGGAGCGCTGGTATGGCATGAACCTGGGCCTGCTGGTCATCGTGCTGGTCATTCTGCTGGGCGCTGTTCTCAACACAGCGCGCGGCATCTTACGAAGGAGACGCTGAGGTGGAGCAGATTGGCCTGTGGGTGGGGTTCGTCCTCACGTTGATGGTCTTCAGCTACATCCTGGGCGATAACGTCCTGTACCGGCTGGCGGTGTACCTGTTCGTCGGGCTGGCAGCCGGTTTTGTCACGGTGATTACGTGGGAGAGCGTAATCTGGCCCTGGCTGAACGGCACTGCGCTGGCCGAGGGCGCTGGTCTGCCTGGACTGGTCGTCGGGGCGCTGCCGCTGGCGCTGGGCGCGCTGCTGCTGCTCAAGGGCAGCGTGCGCCTGGGGCGCGTCGGCAATCTGGCGCTGGCTTTCGTGGTGGGCGTTGGCACGGCGGTGGCGCTGGTCGGCGCGGTCACGGGCACGCTGATTCCGCTGGCGGCCGCTACCGGCAGCGGCGTGAGCGCCAATCTGGTCAACGGCGGGCTGGTCGTGCTTGGCGTGGTTTGCACGCTGGTCTACTTTCAGTACTTAGCCCGGCGGCGGCCGGGCGGGATTGTGACGCGCGGCCCGTTCAGCCGCACGCTGGGGTTTCTGGGCCAGGGCGTGATCGTAGTGACGCTGGGCGCGCTCTACGCGGCGGCTATCCTCACCAGCTTGACGATCTTCGGCGAGCGCGTGAGCTTCATCCTAGGGCGGATCAGCGGGGGATAGCGGCATGGCAGCACAGCACTACGGCGCGATCCTGGCGGCGGATTTTGGCAACACTCACACGCGGCTGGTGCTGCTCGACCTGGTGGACGGCGCGTATCGCCTGGTGGCCCGCGCCGACGCGCGCACCACGGATAACTTCCCGTTCAACGACGTGCGGGTGGGCCTGGCCCGCGCCGCTGCCGACATCAGCCGCGCCACCGGCCGCCGCTTGACAACCGACGAGGGCGATGTGATCACGCCGGAGCAGCCCGATTACGCCGGCGTGGCCTATTTTGTCGCAACGGCCAGCACCGGCCGCCCGCTGCGCGCGCTGATCGTCGGGCTGGTGCCGGATATCAGCGTGAGCAGCGCCCTGCGCGCCACGGCCGGCGCGTATATTGAGGTGGTGGAAACGCTCAGCCTAGATGACCGGCGCAGCGAGGAAGACATGCTCAACGCGGTGATCCTCAGCCGGCCCGACCTGGTGCTGATCGCTGGCGGCACAGAGGGCGGCGCGCGCGAGCCGCTGCTGGCGCTGGTGCACGTGATCGAGCAGGCGGTGGCCCTCACTGAACGCCCACGCCGCCCGGTGGTGCTGTATGCCGGCAACAGCGCCCTCGTGCCGCAGGTGCGCGCCGCGTTCGACGGCCAGACGACGCTGTTTATCGCGTCCAATGTGCGCCCTGCGCTGGAGCAGGAAGACCTGGACAGCGTGCGGCAGCGGCTGGGCCAGGCCTTCGACCGCTACGTGGGCAACCGCGGCAGCGGCTTTGACAGCGTGGGCCGCGCCAGCGCCAGCGGCGTGCTGCCGACGGCACTGGGATATGAGACACTCGTCGAGTATTTGGGCCAGACGTCGGGCGATTCGGTTCTGCTGGTGGACGTAGGCAGCGCCGTGAGCACGCTGGCGGCCTACCGGCGCGGCGCGGCGTCCACTGTCATCCGCACCGATCTCGGCCTGGGCCACAGCGCGTACAGCCTGCTGGAGACGCTGGGGAGCGCTAGCGTGGCGCGCTGGCTGCCGTTTTCGGTTCAGCCAGGCGAGCTGGAGAACTACACGCGCAACAAGACGATTCGGCCGGCCACCGTGCCTGAAACCCTGCGCGATTTGTATCTGGAACACGCGCTGCTGCGGGCGGCACTGGCTGCCCTGCTGGAGACATCCCGGCCAGTGGCGCGGAACGGCGGCGCGCCGCCAGATTACCGCACTGTGATCGGCAGCGGCGCGGCGCTCACCCGCACCGGCAGCCCCGGCCTGAGCGCTCTGCTGCTGCTGGACGCGCTCCAGCCAGCGGGAGTAACGGCGCTGTTCGCCGATCCGCATGGGCTGGCGCCAGCGCTAGGGGCGCTGGCCCGCGTGCAGCCGGAGGCGGTGGTGCAGACGCTCGACAGCGGCGGCCTAGAGCGCCTAGGGACCTGTGTCAGCCTGACCGGCCAGCCGCGCGCTGGCCGGCCCGCCCTGCGCGTGAAGGTCACTTACGAGAACGGCAGTGTGGTTGAGGAACAAGTGGCCGGCGGTCACCTGTGGCTCTGCCCGCTGGCGGAGGGGGAAAGCGCCCAGGTTGACATCCGTGTTCTGGCGCGCGGCGCAGCGGTGAACGGGCGCGGGCGGCTGCGACTGCAGCTAATAGGGGGCAGGGCAGGCCTGGTGTTCGATGCGCGCGGCCGGCCGCTGCCGCTGGCCAACACGCCGGCGGGCCGCGCCGCGCAGATGCCGCAGTGGATCGCCCAGGCAGCCGGCGCGCCGCTTCAAGAAATAGACCCGCGCTGGCTGAAACCAGAGCGCGCCGAGCGCGAAAAACCTGCCGCCGACAAGCCGCGCCCGCCGAAGAATCCGCCTTCCAACGCCCGCCGCAGGAAAGCAGCGGCGGCCAAAGCCGAAAACGACAGCAGCGACAGCGAAATGGAAGACCTGCGCAATGTACTATCCTGACCAGCGGCACATGATGGCGTGGACGACTGTTCGCCGTGAGCGCCTGCTGCCCGAAGACGCGGTCGGAACAGTGGAGGTGCGCCGGGGGCAGACCGTCAATCTGACCGACGTAATCGCGCGCGGCAGCCTGCCCGCCCGTTATGTGTATGTAGAGGCCGCCGCAGCTCTGGGCCTGCGGCGTGAAAGCGACCTAATTGACCGCATGCTGGTTGAGCTGGGCGAGACAGTAGACCCGGGCCAGCCGCTGGCCGGCCAAGCGGACGGACGCGGGCGGCGTGTGCTGGCTCCTGTTGGAGGCGTGATCGCCTACATTGGGCGCGGGCGCATTATCATCCAGACTCGACCAGAAACGGTAGAACTGCAGTCTGGCCTGGTGGGTACAGTGACCGCCGTCACACCCAACCGCGGCGCGACGATCGAGGCGTTTGGCGCGCTGGTTCAGGGCGTGTGGGGCAATGGCCGCCGCGCCATTGGCGCGCTGCGCGCAGAACCACCCGGCGGCTTGGAGGCGATCTACGACGACTCGATCCAGCGCGAGTACAGCCGGGCAGTGGTTGTCACCCGACATCCGCTGACCGCGGCTTCGCTGAACGTGGTAGCCGTGCAGCAGGTAGGCGGCGTGATTGCCCCCAGCCTGGACGCGGCGCTGCTGCCGCAGGCGCTTGCCATGAGCGCTGCCGTCATGCTGACTGAAGGGTTCGGTAATATGCGCATGGGGCCGCAGGCTGCCAGCCTGCTGGAGGGTTTCGCGGGACGACCGGCCGTGCTAGACGCTCACCAGCCCGGCCGCTGGGACACGGTGCGCGCGCCTGAGGTGATCATTAACCTTCCGCCTAAGAGCGGCGGCCGCCCGCCTGCGCCCGATGTTGACCGCGCCCTCAGCCCTGGCATGACAGTGCGCCTGACGCGCGAACCGCACGCCGGCTGGCACGGCGAAATCGTGGAGCTGCCGCCCGCGCCGCAGCCCCTGGCCAACGGTCTGCGCGTGCCCTGCGCGCGCGTCTCGCTCGCTTCCGGCGAAACAGTGGTTGTGCCCCTGGCGAACCTGGAGTTCATGGGCCGCTAGACCGCCTGCTGTTCCTGTGTCACAGGCCCTGGGCGCTGGCAGCGCGCCGTTTTCTGGCAGTTCCGTTCATTTACACCTCATGCCGGTCTGGTATAATCTGCGCTCGGTTGACGTTAGCCCGTTCCCGCGGGCAGGATTTCGAGGCTGTATGTTTAAGAACATCGTCAAGGCTGTGGTTGGTGACCCGGTAGAGCGCGCGCTCAACCAGTATCGGGCCACTGTTGAACAGATCAACGCCCTCGAACCCGCAATGAAGGCCCTCACCAACGCGCAGATGCGCGCCAAGACCGATGAATTCAAGCAGCGCATCGCCGATGGGGCGAAACTCGACGACCTGCTGCCGGAGGCGTTCGCGCTGGTGCGCGAGGCAGCGGTGCGCACTATCGGCCTGCGCCATTACGACGTGCAGTTGATAGGCGGCATGGTACTGCACCAGGGCCGCATCGCGGAGATGAAAACGGGCGAGGGCAAGACGCTGGTCGCCACGCTGCCGCTGTACCTTAACGGCCTGCTGGGGCGCGGCGCGCACCTGGTCACCCCCAACGACTACCTGAGCAAGGTCGGCTTGCAGACGATGGGGCCGATCTACCACCTGTTGGGGCTGACCAGCGCGGTCATTCAGAATAACGCCGGCAACCCGGACACCGGTTCATACATCTTCGACCCCAATTACAACAGCGACGACGACCGCTACCAGCACCTGCGGCCCATCACGCGGCGCGAGGCGTACCAGGCCGACATCCTCTACGGCACGAACAACGAGTTCGGCTTCGATTACCTGCGCGACAACATGGTGCTGGACATCAGCGAGGTGGTGCAGCGCGAGCTGTTTTACGCCATCGTGGACGAGGTGGACAACATCCTCATTGACGAGGCGCGCACGCCGCTGATCATCTCTGGCCCGTCCGACCCGCCCGCCGAGCACTACCGCACCTTCGCGCAGATCGTCCGCCGCCTGAAGCCGAGCAGCCCGGAAAGCGTGGAAAACGACGAGCCGGACGGCGACTACGTCGTAGATATCAAAGATCGCGTGGCCTATCTCACTGAGGCTGGCGTGGAGAAAGTCGAGCGGATACTGGGCGTCGAGACGCTGTACGACCCCGCCCGCCCCGAAGTGGCCGAGATGATCCCGTATCTCGACAACTGCCTGCGGGCGCACGCACTGTATCAGATTGACAAGGACTACGTCGTTCAGGACGGCCAGGTGATCATCGTGGACGAGTTCACTGGCCGCCTGATGTACGGGCGGCGCTTCTCCGAAGGCCTGCACCAGGCGATCGAGGCCAAGGAAGGCGTCGAAATCCGCCGCGAAAACCTGACGATGGCCACGATTACCTTCCAGAATTTCTTCCGCATGTACAAGAAGCTGGCTGGCATGACCGGCACGGCCATGACCGAGGCGGAGGAATTTGAGAAAATCTACGGCCTGGAGGTGGTGGCCATCCCCACCAACCTGCCGGTGATACGCGTGGACCACGACGACCTGATCTACGCCACTGAAGAGGCCAAATTCAACGCGGTGGTGCAGGAGATCAAGGCGCGGCAGGAGCGCGGCCAGCCAGTGCTGGTAGGCACGGTTGCCATCGAGACTTCGGAGCGCCTGAGCAAGCTGCTCAAGCGCGCCGGTGTGGAGCATCAGGTGCTAAACGCCAAGCAGCACGAACGCGAGGCGATGATCATCGCGCAGGCGGGCCGCCCTGGCGCGGTGACGATTGCTACCAATATGGCTGGCCGCGGCGTGGACATTCTGCTGGGCGGCAATCCGGAGGGCCTGGCACGCGAACGCCTGCGCCGCCAGGGGGTCGAGATCACGCAGGTGACGCCGGAGCAGTGGGCCGAGACGCTGGCCGAGGTGCAGCGTGAGGTTGCCCAGGATCGCCAGCGCGTGATCGAGGCGGGCGGGCTGTTCGTGCTGGGCACAGAGCGCCACGAGGCGCGGCGCATTGACAACCAGCTGCGCGGGCGTTCCGGCCGCCAGGGCGACCCAGGCGAATCGCGCTTTTACCTGAGCCTAGAGGACGACCTGATGCGGCGCTTCGGCGGCGACCGCGTCAAGGGCTTCATGAACTGGGCCAACATCCCGCCGGACGAGCCAATCCAGCACGGCATCATCAGCCGCTCAATTGCGCAGGCGCAGGTGCGCGTGGAAGGCCACAACTTCGACATCCGCAAGCGCGTGCTCGAATACGACGACGTGGTGAACAAGCAGCGCGAAGTGGTCTACAAGCAGCGCCGCGAGGTGCTGACCAGCGACAGCCTGCGCGAACAGTACCTGAAGATCATCGAAGAAGCGGTGGTAGACAAGCTCGACGAACTGATCCCGGATGAAGACCCCGACACCTGGGATCTGGACACGGTTTACCGCCAGTTGTTCACCGTGTTCCCGGTTCCGCCCAGCATCACGCCGGAGACGATGGCGGGCAAGACGTTTGAGCAGCTCGAGGAGATGCTGATCGCTGCCGTGCGCGAGGCCTACGAGCGCAAAACGGCCGAACTGGGGCCGGAAATCATGCCGCGCGCCGAGCGGCTTGTCATGCTCAACGCAATTGACCAGTACTGGCGGCGGCACCTGACTGACCTCGATGTGCTGCGCGAAGGCATCGGCCTGATGGCGATTGCCCAGCGCGATCCGCTGGTGGAGTACAAGCGCACCGCCTTCGAGATGTGGCAGGGCCTGCAGGAAGAGATCCGGCGGCAGGCGGCGCGCGACATTTTTCGCGTACAGGTGAACGTCGCCCCAGCGCAGCCTCGGCGTATGCAGGCCTATCGCCCACAGATGACGGCCAGCGCCGGCAGCGCGGCGGTCTCCTCCAAACCTGAACCGGTCCGCAAGACGGCCAAAGAGCGGCTAGGGCGCAACGACCCGTGCTGGTGTGGCAGCGGCAAGAAGTACAAGCACTGCCACATGCGCCAGGATCGCCAGCAGGTCAGTTAGCCGGTGTTACGCCGTGCGGGGCGCGGCCCACGCGCGCTTTGAAGCAGGAACGACACACGCATGACGCACATGGACACAGCCTCAAAGATCATGGACGACATGGACCCGGCGCTGCTGGAGTTTATCCAGTCGCGGGTGAACTCGTTTATTAAATGGGACCTGGTGCGTTTCTTTCACGACAACCCGCACGCCACCGACACCGCCGAGAACATCGCGCGCTATATCGGCCGCGACGCGCGCACGATTGAGGCCGAACTGAAAGCGCTGGTGCGCGCCGGCGTGCTCCAGCAGAATCGGGTGTCGGGCGTGTACGTGTACGCGCTCACCAACGACCGCCAGGTGCGCGATCTGGTGGGTCGCTTTGTGACGGCTTGCAGCGACCGGCAGTTCCGCGTAAAAGCGATTTACCACGTGATCCGCGCCATGCGCTGAATGGACAGCCGGCTGTGAGCGCCGTCACGCCGAATCAGGTCCTTACGCTTTACGCGTGGTTTCCGCTGGCCGCGCTGCTGATGTTCATGCTGCTGATCGCGCGTTTTTACCAGCGGTTCTCTGGCGAGCGCACCTACTACCGTCTGTACACTGTGCCGCTGCTGCTCTACGGCCTGGCGGCGGTGCGCTATGCCAGCCTCAACCAGGTAACCGGCGATACTGCCGCTGACCTGCTGCTGGGCGCTGGCGGAGCTGTGCTGCTGGCGCTCAGCCTGCTGCTGGGCTGGACAATGCTGGCGCGGCGGGGCAGACTGCGTTGATCAGCCTGTTCGCGCTGTTGGGCCCGTTGGGCGTGCTAACTATGCTGGTTGTGCTGACGCTCATCAGCCGCCGCATGGGCCGCATGACGCGGGCAGCGCCGCACTATATCGGCTTCATGGTCGCGGCGGTGCTGGTGGCGGCTGGCCTGGCTGCCCGCGCGCTGGACGCAGTCCGCGGCGCTGACCCCGCCGCCGTTCACGGCGACTCCGGAGCGCTGCTGCTGTACACTGCCCTGCCGGCGTTGGGCCTTACGCTGGCGTTGGTGGCAGCCTGGCGTTACTGGAGCTGGCTGTTGGCGGAGCGCGGCTAGCGCGGGCGTGCGCGCCGCCCGCGTCTTGCGCCAGCGCCTCGATTGGTGTAGTCCGCTGGTAACTTGTGTTCTGCAACCTGACGAGTTTCTCATGATTGAAATTGGTGGCATCCGCCTGCATCTGATCTGCGAGAGCAGCTATCACATAGACCCCGGCGGCGTGTTTGGGTTAGTGCCGCGCGCGCTGTGGTCGCGCTACGCCACGCCCGACGCCGACCATCTGATCCCGATGGTCTCGACGGTGCTGCTGGTGCAGACTGGGGGCTTGAATGTGCTGGTGGACACCGGCCAGGGCGACAAGCTGCCGGAGAAGATGGTGTCGTATCTGAAGCTGGAACGGCCAGGCGGCGGCATCCGCGGGGCGCTGGCGCGCTTAGGCCTGACGCCCGCTGACATCCACCTGGTGATTGACACCCACCTGCACGGCGATCACTGCGGCGGCAACACGGCTTTCGACGGCGCGGGCGGCGTCGTGCCGGCGTATCCTAACGCCGAATACGTGACGCAGCGCCGCGAATACGAGGACGCGCTGCGCCCCAACGAGCGCACGCGCGCTACCTACATCGCCGCCAATTTTCAGCCGTTGGTCGAGAGCGGGCAGATGCGCCTGCTGGACGGCGACACCGACCTAGCGCCGGGGGTGCGCGGCGTGGTCACGCCGGGGCACACGCCCGGCCACATGAGCGTGGTGATCGAGAGCGAGGGGCAGTGCGCGCTGTTTGTGTGCGACATGGCGTCCTACGCCGTCCACTTCGAGCGCCTGGGCTGGATGACGGCCTACGACGTGGAGCCGCTGATCACGTTGGAGACCAAGCGCATCTGGCAGCGCTGGGCGCTGGCGCACGACGCGCTGCTGGTGTTCGTCCACGATCCGCACCGCCGCGCTGGGCGGCTGGCGCTGGACGAAAACGGCCAGCCGGCGCTGCGCCCATTGGACGAGCCTTACGTCTAAGCCGCCGCTGTTTTACTTCAGGCGGCTCTGCCACTCTGCAATCGCCAGCGTTAGAAACTGGCGCACCTCGTCGTCCTCAACAGCGTCCACAGCGTCGTAGAACACGCCGTCGGCTTCGATCACGACGCTGCCATCTGGCGACGGGTGGATGTGCACGCTGCGACCAGCCAGCTCTGGCGTCAACTGAAGGCGGTGCTGCACATAAGCTTCGATCGCGCCGGCAATGTCGAGTTCGGGCACAGGCGGCGGCGCTTCGCGCTTCTGGCGGCGGAACAGCCCGCCTTTGGGCGGCGGCGTGGGCGCATCATCTAGGCGAAAGCGCGGTAGATCGCCGGGCAGCTCGCCGTCGCTGATCGGTGGCGGCGTGAACGCGCGCTTGGGCGGGCGCGCAGCCAGCAGGTCGCTCAGCGAGGGCGTTTCGGTCTCGGCGGCTTCGTCGGGCGGTTGAGCGGCGTCCCGCGCGGCTGCGGAGGCCGCTTCGGGCGGGGGCGCGCTAGCAGTGGGCGGCGCTGCGCCGCGCACCAGCGGCGACAGCTCGCGCATGATCTTTAGGAAATCGGCGCGGAAAGCGTCGTCCTGGGCGAGCGTGCGGTACGCCCGGTCGCCCAGCTGCACCACCAGCCCCCCGCCGGTGATGTCGCGCAGCACGCGCAGCACCTCAACCGCCTGGACAACGCCCCCATCGCTCAGCGTCAGCGGCTGCACACCGGCCTGCGCCGGGCGCAGTGGCGCGGCTGCTGGGGCTGGCTCAGGCGGGAGCGGGCTGGCCAGCGTGGTGATGTCTGCCAGCATATCCAGGTCGGGCAGGTCGGAGTCCGTTCCTGGCGCTGCGCTGCGCTTGCGCTTGAGCAGCAGAGGGGAGGCCGCAGGCGCTGCGTTCCGGCTGCGCTGGCCGCGGGCGCGTACGATAAGCGTCAGCACGATCACCAGCAGCAGGGCTGAGGCGCAGAACGGCACGAAGATAACTGATGGTATCTGGCTCAGGAAATCGGAAAATGTGCTGCCCATGCGCCTTCTTCTCCTCGCTGCGCTCAGCCGGCTGTCGCGGGCTGGCAGGCCGGGCAAAAGTGCGTGCCGCGCTGCGCAACCCGTATCTTGTGGATGGGCTGGCCGCACCGGATGCACGGCTCACCCGCCCGCCCATAGACGAAAAAGTGATGGTGCGCCTCGCCCGGCGCGCCGTCGGGCTTGCGATACCAGTTGACGCTGGCGCCTTCGCTGTCAATGCCGGCGCGCAGCGCGCCCTGCAGGGCGCTGTGCAGCCGTTCGATTTCAGCCGCGGTCAGGCTGTCAGCCGCGCGCAGCGGATGAATCCCAGCCCGGAACAGCGCTTCATCAGCGTAGATGTTGCCCACCCCAGCGATGACCGACTGCTCCAGCAGCAGCGCCTTGATCGCCCGGCCCCGGCCGGCCAGCTGCGCCTGCAGGGCGGCGGCGGTAAAGTCGTCAGCCAGCGGTTCCGGCCCCAGCCTGGGTGCGATGCGCGCCAGCGAGTCGGTCAGGTAGACCTTGCCGAATTTGCGCGCATCGGAGAAGCGGAGCTGGCAGCCGTTGTCGAGATCGAGGCGGAAGTGCAGCCAGCGGTCAGCGTCGTGGACGGCGTCGCTGGGCGCGACGTACAGTCGGCCGGTCATCTTGAGGTGGATGACCAGCAGGTCGCAGTCGAGCGCGCAGACGATGTACTTGGCGCGGCGCTCAACCGCGCGGAACGTCTGGCCGGCGATGCGGGCGGCGAAGTGAGTCGGGTCTGGGCTGTGGATTGTCCCTGGCCAGTCGTGCCACATCGCGCGCACAGTGCGCCCCAGCAGCGGCGCGCGCAGGCCGCGCACAACGGTTTCGACTTCTGGCAGTTCAGGCATGGCTGTAGTCTACGGTTGTCGGTTGTCCGTCTACAGTCTAATGCCAAATGCGCCGCCGCGCACGTATAGGTTTAACAATCGCTGTAGAGAAACAGTACTGTTGGGCGGCGATTGCGGCGGCGGCGCGGTGGTATAATGCCCGGTGTTCAACCCGCCGACTGAACTGCGCCTGCCATGACATCGAACGATTTCGTGCACCTTCACGTTCACACCGAGTTCTCGCTGCTGGACGGCCTCAGCCGCATTGACAGCTTGGTGAAGCGCGCCCAGCAACTGGGCATGAATGCGCTGGCGATTAGCGATCACGGCACGATGTTCGGCGTGATGGATTTCTTCCGCGCCTGCCAGGACGCGGGCATTAAGCCGATTATCGGCGTCGAGGCCTATCTGGCGCGGCGCGGCATGACCGACCGCGACCCGCGCGAGGACCGCAAGCCGTATCACCTGCTGCTGCTGGCGCGCAACCAGACCGGCTACCAGAACCTGCTCAAGATCGCCTCGGCCGCGCAGCTTGAGGGCTATTACTACAACCCGCGCATTGACCGCGATTTTCTGGCGGCGCACGCCGACGGGCTGATCGCCACCAGCGGCTGCCTGGCGGCGCAGATCCCCAGCGCGGTGATGGCAGGGCGCGACGAGGAGGCGCGCGAGCTGATCGGCTGGTATCAGGAAGTCTTCGGCAAAGATCATTTCTTCCTAGAGCTGCAGCATCACAACATCGCCGACCTGCAGGCGGTTAACGCCTGGCTGATAGAGAACCGGGCCTATGCCAACGTGCCGCTGGTGGCGACCAACGATGTGCACTACGTGATGGCCGAGGACTACGACCCGCACGACACGCTGCTGTGCATCCAGACCGGCGCGCTCAAGAGCGACGCCAACCGCCTGCGCATGTCCGATGCCAGCTATCACCTTAAGTCGCAGGCGGAGATGTGGCGCGATTTCGGCAGCGTGCTGGACGGCGCACCCCTGAAGAACACGTGCCTGATTGCCGAGATGTGCGAGGTTGACCTGAGCACGAAGGGCTATCACCTGCCGGTTTTTCCCGTGCCGGCCGGCTTCACCGCCGCATCGTACCTGCGCTACTTGTGCGAGAAAGGCCTGGTGTGGCGCTTTGGCGCGGATGCGCCCCGCGATCCCGCGCTCACTGGCCGCCTCAACCGTGAGCTGGACATTATCCACAGCATGGGCTTCGATACGTACTTCCTGATCGTGTGGGACCTGTGCGAGTACGCTCGCCACGCCGATATCTGGTGGAACGTGCGCGGCTCTGGCGCGGGCAGCCTGGCTGCCTACTGCCTGGGCATCACCAACATTGACCCGATCCAGAACAACCTGCTGTTCGAGCGCTTCCTCAACCCTGGCCGTGTGAGCATGCCCGACATTGACCTGGATTACCCTGACGACCGGCGTGCCGAGATGATTGACTACACGGCGCGCAAATACGGCGAGGACAAGGTGGCGGCCATCATCACGTTTGGGACGCTGGGCGCGAAGGCCGCCGTGCGCGACGTGGGCCGCGTGCTCAACGTGCCGCTGGCCGATGTCAACCAGGCGGCGGCTCTTATTCCTACCGAGCCGAAGCCCAAGCCGCTGATGACCTACGTAGAAGAAAACCAGGACCTGAAACGCCTCTACCACGAAAAGCCCCAGATCAAGCAGGTCATTGACACCGCCAGAGCGCTGCAAGGCGTGAGCCGGCACGCTTCGACCCACGCCGCTGGCGTCATCGTTGCTGACCGCCCGCTGGTTGAGTACATCCCACTGCACCGCCCGACGCGCGGCGAGGACGAGACCGGCTCGATCAAAGCGGTGACGCAGTTCCCGATGGAGACCTGCGAGTCAATCGGCCTGCTCAAGATCGACTTCCTGGGCCTGTCCACGCTGACTATTCTGCGCAAGGCGTGCGATCTGATCGCCAAACACCGCGGCATCCGGTACACGATGGACAACATCCCCTACCGGCACGAACAGGTGGCGGATGACCCTGAAAAACGAGCCATGCTCGACGCGGCGTTTGCCATGTTGGGGCGCGGCGAGACGGTGGGCGTGTTCCAGATGGAAAGCGGCGGCATGCAGCAGATGCTGCGCGGCATGCGCCCGCAGCGCTTTGAGAACATCGTCGCGGGCATTTCGCTGTACCGGCCCGGCCCGATGGACTACATTCCGACCTACAACGCCCGCTTGCACGGCGACGAACCGCCGCACTATCACCACGAGAAACTGGAGCCGATTCTGGCCGAGACCTACGGCATCATCGTCTACCAGGAGCAGATCATGCAGATTGCCGGGCAGCTTTTCGGCTATGAGCTGGGCGAAGCCGATCTGATGCGCCGCGCGGTCTCTAAGAAAAAAGAGAAGGACCTGCTCACGCACAAGGCGATCTTCATGGAGCGCGGCCCGCAAAACGGCATTGACGCGGCAACAGCGGAGCGCATCTTCGACGACATAGCGCTGTTTGCCAACTACGGGTTTAACAAAAGCCATGCCGCGGACTACGCCGTCATCACGGTGCAGACGGCCTTCCTCAAGGCGCACTACCCTGAGGAGTACATGACCGCGCTGCTCACCGTGCAGCGCGACGACACGGCCAAAATCGCCGTGTTCCTGGAGGAATGCCGCCGCCTGGAGATTCCCATCCTGCCGCCAGACGTGAACCGCAGCCAGCTTGATTTCGACATCCAGCCGGTTAACGGCGGGCGGCGCGGCATCCGCTTTGGGCTGGCGGCGGTCAAGAACGCTGGCGTAGGGCCGCTGCAGGCCGTTTTGGCGGCCCGCGACGCCGGCGGGCCGTTCGCCAGCTTAGAGGACTTCTGCCGCCGGGTGGACTTGCGCCTGGTGGGCAAGCGCGCGCTGGAAAGCCTGGTGCGCGTAGGCGCGTTCGACAGCTTCGGCAAGCGGGCGGCGCTGCTGGCCGCGCTGGACCGGCTGCTCAACTACAGCGCCAGCTACCACAAGGACCGCGAGGTGGGCCAGATGAACATGTTCGGCGCGGGGACGGCGCTCGTTGAGGATGGGCTGCATATCCCTGACGCGCCGGACATCACGCGGCGCGAGCTGCTCAACTGGGAGAAGGAGCTGCTGGGCCTTTACGTGACCGGCCGCCCTGCCGACCGCTACCGCGACGCGCTGCGCGTCGCTAACACCGCCGACATCCGCCAGCTTAAAGAGTCTGAGTTGATGAATGACCGGCCTGTGGTGGTAGCTGGCGAGATCGTGAGTGTGCGCCGCCTTTACACGCGCAGCAACGAAGCGATGGGCGTGATCCACCTGGAGGACTGGCACGAGACGGCGGGCACGGTGGACGTCGTGCTGTTTCCGCGCACGTGGGCCAAGTGCCAGGACCTGGTGGTAGAGGGCGAGATCGTCAAAGTGACTGGCAAGTGGGATACCTCGCGCGGCGAGCCTCAGATCATTGCGGACAGCCTGACGCAGAAGTTCGACGCAGTTGCGCCGGTGGACTACAGCCCGCCGCCGTTCGACCCGTCGCCCTGGCTGGAGCCAGCGCAGGCGCTGTGGGCCGAGGACGACGAAACCCTGCCGCCCCTGCCTGACGATTACTTCGACGAGGAGACAGGCGAGGCCGCGCTGCCTCAGCCTGAGCCTGAACCGGCCCCGCAGGCGCACGTCGCGCCGGCCACTCAGGGCGCGGCGGCTGTGCCTGTTCCAGCAGTTGAGCCGCAGCTCGTGCCGCTGGCGGCAGACGCGCCGCCCACGGGCAACCCAGCCCGCGCGCGCCACTGGGTCTATGTCTACCTGCGCCGCAGCGGCGACGACGACATAGACCGGCGCCGGCTGCGCCGGCTGCACAACATTTTCACCAGCTTTGCCGGAGACGACCGCTTCAGCATTGTTGTCGAGGCGCAGGGGGGGTGGGCGAAGTTGGAATTCCCAAACCATACGACCGAGCACTGCGACGAGCTGTTCAAAGAGCTGCTCACTGTCGTGCGCGACCCGCAGGATATCTATGTGTTCGACCGGCCCGATTAACCGGAGCGCAGCAGGGCAGCGCTGGGTCAGCCGCTGGGCGGGTGGTGAACATGGCGGCGCCGCCGGTTGGCAACGCGCGGCGGGCCGTCGAAGGGGCGCACATAGAGATCACCCAGCGTTTGCTGCCACCACGTCTGGTATACGTCGTTGCTGATGTCGAAGATGAAGCTGTAAGCCCTGCCGGTTGCCTCGGAGACGGCGACCAGCTCGTTCAGCCCTTGATAGGCGCGGTTAATCTGCGCCACGACGCGCAGCGGCGCGCCGGTCTCTGGGCAGCGCTGTGCTGCCACGTATTCGTACTGACAGACAATGTCCTCGGCCATGATGTAACCGTCGGTTGTCAGCGCGAACAGGTCAGCGGTGCGGTTGGGGTTGCGGCCAGCTTCCACGGTGGGCCTCCCACAGCGTCGTCACTCATCCGGCGGGGCGCTGATCTCGGCGACGCGGGCGCGCAGCAGTGTCATAAGCGCGGCGGTGGGCACGCGCACCTGTGTGCCGCGCTGCCCGGCGCTGATGAGAATATGTTCTAGTTCGGTGGCCGGTTGATCAAGGTAAACAGCCCAGCCCTTGTGGGTGAGCGCCAGGGGGCTGATGCCGCCGGCTCTCAGCCCGGTCAGGCGTTCGGCGTCTTTGTGGGCGGCCATGCTCACCTTCTTGACGCCCATCGCTGCCGCCAGCTTTTTCAGGTCCAGGCTGCGATCTGAGGCGACAAGCGCCAGCGCCGGTTTGCCGCCAGCCGGCTCCACAACCAGCGTCTTGTAGACGATGTGCGGCGGCACGCCCAGCATCTCTGCCACTTCTTCGGCGCTGTGGAAGGTGTCCGCGTCGCCGTAGGTGATGGCCTCATATGGGATGTTGTGCTGTTCGAGCAGGCGCATCGTGTTCAGCTTGGCGGCCATTGTGCGCGTCCTCTGTCGTCAGCCAACCTCACCCCCATCGCGCTGGGCGCAGCTCCTCCTTTCCATGGTGGAGAAGGGTTTAGGGGGTGAGGTGTATTCTACAAACGGCGCTGGAAGTAATCGAGCACGGTGCGCGCCATGCGCGTTTTCTGCGCAATGTCGGTAGAGCCGTGTCCTTCCTCGTCCAGCTCGACATATTCGAAATCGCGGCCTTCCACCTTGCCCAGCTCCAGCAGGCGGTCGCGGAAGATGCGCGCCTGCTCAATCGGACAGCGCGGGTCGGTGACGCCGTGCACGATCAGCAGGTGGGCCGTCATCTGATGGGCGAAGTTGATGGCGCTGCGGTCAGCCCACAGGTCGGCGTTGGTCTCAGGATCGCCCATCTGCTGGCGGAGGTAGTACTTGAAGTGTTCCATGCTGGAGTCGTAAAGCTTTTTTAGGTCGGTGATGCCCACCCAGGCCATGGCCGCTTTCCACAGGTGCGGCTTCTTGGTGACGGCCATAAACGTCATGTAGCCGCCGTAGCTGCCGCCCCACACGCCGATGCGCTCCGGGTCCACTTCGGGCAGGCTCTTGAGATAGAGCGCCGCGCCCTCGATGTCGTCCAGGTCTTTGCCGCCCCAGTCCATCAGCGCCATGTCGCGGAACGCGACGCCGTAGCCTGTGCTGCCGCGCGGGTTGGGCTGGATGACGATGTAGCCGTTGTCGGCCAAGAACTGGGCGTAGGGGTCGAAGCCGCGGAAGAACTGCGCGGTGGGGCCGCCGTGAATCTCGACCATCGCCGGGTACTTGCGGCCCGGCTCCAGGTGGCGTGGGCGGTAGAGGTTGGCGTAGATCGTCAGGCCGTCGGCGGATTGGTACGACACGTACTCCAGCGGCGTGAACCAGGCCGGGTCAATGCTGCCGTAGACAGCCGGCAGCAGCGTGCCGCTGGCGCCGTCGCCCAGGCGGTACTCGCGCAGTTCGGGGCGGGAAACGTCGGTCACGATGTTGACCATCAAGCGGTCGTTGTCCAGCCAATCGGCGTTGTAGCTCATGCCGGGCGGCAGCTCGACCGGCTCCTGCTGGCCAGTCTCCACATTGTAGACCACTGTGTTGATGGCGGCGTGCTCGTTGTGCGCCGCCAGCAGGCGGGCGCTGTCCGGCGAGAACTTGCCGGGGTAAAAGGTTTTGTCTTCAGGCGACAGCCAGCGCAGCGCGCCGCTGGCCGTGTCGTAGACGCCGACGCGCTCGCCGCCGAAGAAATCTGTTGCCACGCTGATGTAGCGCCCGTCGCTGCTCCAGTCCTCGAAGTAGTCCTTTGAGCCGTCCTTCAGGCTGATGATACGGCGCTTGTCGCTGCCGTCGGCGTTCATTAGGTAGACATCTATGTTCTTGAGGTCGCTGCTCTCGCTGGTGGCGTAGACGATCTGCCGCCCGTCCGGACTCCATTTGGCGCCAACCACCGGGTTGGCGTAGTCGGTAAGGCGGGTGTATTGGCGCGTTTCGAGATCGAAGGCGTACAGGTTGAGCTGGCCGACGAGGTCGGTGAGGACCAGCAGCGTGCGGTTGTCCGGCCCCACTTCAAGCGGGTACTCCTGCGCGTCGGGGTTATCGGTGAGCTGCTCGGCCTGGCCGGTCTCGACGTCAATCAGCCACAGGTTATGCTGCTCGTCGCCGCCCTTGTCCTTGGCAAAGACGATCTTACGGTCGTCGCGGGTCCAGCAGAAACCAGTGCGCAGCGCGCGCGGCACTTCGCCGTGGCTGACCTGGCGCGGCTCAGCGCCGGACTGGGCGTCCATGACGTACAGTTCCATCGCGCCGGTCTTATCCCAGTAAAAGGCGATCTTCCGGCGGTCATATGAGACAGCGGGGAAGTAGAAGCTCGGCAGGCTGACCAGTTCTTCCAGCGGGATACGGCTGCCGGCGCTGGCGGCGTTAGACATGCGGTTTCTCCTTTGTGCGGTTGGCACCACTTGTTAATACTCGCATTTTACTCTGGCCGTTCAACGGTACTGGCGGCGGGCCAGCCGCCCCATGATGCCCGGCGCGATCACATTGGCCCACACCACCAGCCGGTCGAACGGCCGCACGACGACTGTCCCGCCGGGCCGCTCCACCGCGCGCACGATCGCCGCGGCCACGCGCTCGGCAGGCATGGTGGGGACGCCCTGGCCAGTGCGCCGTCCGTTGCCCAACCGCCGCTCGTTGAACTCGGTGGCGGTGCGCCCGGCCAAAATGTCGGTTACATGGATGCCGTCGGCGGCCAGCTCCAGCCGCAGCGAGCGCGCCAGACTGCTGACGAACGCCTTGCTGGCGGCGTAGGCGGCGGCGTAGGGCGACACCAGGTTAAACGCCACCGACGACACGATCACGATATGGCCGCCGCCGGTCTGCCGCATGGCCGGCACAGCGGCACGAACGCTGTGCAGCACGCCGTCAATGTTCGTGCGCAGCACGGTTTCCAGGTCGCGCCAGTCGGCATCAGCGACAGCGCCGCGCTGGCCGACGCCGGCGTTGGCGACGAGAATGTCCAGCCGACCGTAATGGGCCATGACCTGCGCCACAGCGTCGTACAGCGCGCTGGCGTCGGTCACGTCGCCAGCCACGGGCAGGAACGCGCCGCGCGGCGCGGGCAGGGCGGCGATCTCGCCCGCCAAGGCATCCAGCCGGTCGGCGCGGCGAGCCAGCCCGCACACATTCACGCCGCGCGCCGCGAAGGCCAGCGCTGCCGCCCGGCCAATGCCGCTCGATGCGCCTGTGACGAGCGCGGCGCGGGCCTCAGCGCTCATTCTTGAGGGCAGGCGGGGCCGGGGGCGCAGCGGCTGTCGGCTGGCGGGCATTCGTCTCGGGCGGGGCGGCGGGGCGCTGTTCGCGCTGCGGGCGCTTGAACACGCAGAAGTAGGCGCGGCTCCAGCGCGGCGCGCCGCTGGCGGGAAACAGGATATCGCCCTTGCTGCCCACGCGCGCCACTGGCTCCATGTGAACCAGCTCCCAGCCTTCCTGGCCGTACTTGTCGAGCGCCAGCATCAGGCTTTCGGGGGCGAAGCGGGGAATGCGGCGGCGGCCCGGGAAGCGCGCCTTGAGGAACGAGCGCGCCTCGCGCTTGGCGGCGTTCGCCTCGACAACGGTAGTGAGGTATTCCCAGCGGATAGACATGGTGTACGGGCCTTCATACATGTGAAGAAACTAGCGTGTAAACATGATCGGTGCGGTTTCCAGTTCTACTGGCAGTGATCCTGGGGCCAGGTTATAGAACATGCACTCGATGCCAATCACCTGTCCGGCCTCATTCTTGATGAGGTGAAAATCACCGGGGGTTTCGTCCTCTATTGGTGTCAGATAGGCCATTGTCTGCGGCTTATCGAACCAGATAATCAGCGAGTTATCGCTGGGGTCGAAGTGAATGCTTATCTTTTCCATACCGTTTGCCCTTTTTTCATCTTGTCGGCTGGATAAGCGGTAATCAGAAACCCATCCTCGCCAGATGAGCGGGTGACTGCACATACCAGTCGTTTATCGGCGGCTGCATAAAACAAATATACTTCGCTGTCGGTTTGGCTCAACCGCACCTCATCCGGGTCGGAAAGCGTGTGTTTTACATCTTCAACACGGCCAGCCATTATTGGATGGCTGTTTATGATCTTGCCATTCCAGTATGCCTCATGGCAGCGAACCCGAAACCCCAGTGGGGTTAGCACATCGAAGAGAACTGAAGGGTCGCTCATCTGGGATCATCGTTTCCTGATGAGACGCTACAGGGCCATCATACAAACGCCGGTTCCTCGTAAACGCCGAACACCTCGCGCATGACGTCAGTGATTTCGCCCAGCGTGGCATAGGCTTTAGCCGCGTTGATCAGGTAGGGCATGACGTTGTCGCGGCCCTGGCAGGCGCGGCGCAGCGCATCCAGCGCCTGGCTCACGCGCTCGGCATCGCGTTCAGCGCGCAGCCGTTCCAGGCGTGCCACCTGCCGGTCATAGCCGTGGGGGTCCATCTGCAAGATGGGTATGCGCACCGGCTCATCGCTGGTGTAGCCGTTGACGCCCACGATAATCCGCTGGTGGGTGTCCACCTCAAGCTGATAGCGGTAGCTGGCGTCGCTGATCTCCTGCTGGCAAAAGCCGGCCTCGACAGCCGGCAGCACGCCGCCCAGCTCGTCAATCTGGCGGAAGTAGTCGTAGACAGCGGCCTCGGTCTGGTTGGTCAGGGCCTCGACAAAGTAGCTGCCGCCCAGCGGGTCAACTGTGTTAGCGACGCCGCTCTCCTCGGCGATGATCTGCTGTGTGCGCAGGGCGATCGTCACGGCCTGCTCGCTGGGCAGCGCCAGCGCCTCGTCCAGGCTGTTAGTGTGGAGCGACTGCGTGCCGCCAATGACCGCCGCCAGCGCCTGGATTGCCACGCGCACGGCGTTGATCTCCGGCTGCTGGGCGGTAAGGCTGACGCCGGCCGTCTGCGTGTGGAAGCGCATCAGCCAGGAACGCGGGTTCTTCGCGCCGAATGTGTGGCGCATCTCGCGCGCCCAGATGCGGCGGGCGGCGCGCAGCTTGGCGATCTCCTCGAAGAAGTCGTTGTGGACGTTGAAGAAGAAACTCAGGCGCGGGGCGAAGTCGTCAATGTCAAGGCCGCGGCGCAGCGCCCAGCGCACGTACTCCAGGCCGTTCGCCAGCGTGAAGGCCAGCTCCTGCACAGCCGTGCTGCCCGCCTCGCGAATGTGATAGCCGCTGATGCTGATCGTGTTCCACTCCGGCATGTGCTGCGCGCCGAACTCGATGGTGTCTATCACCAAGCGCATGGACGGCGCGGGCGGGAAAATGTACTCCTTCTGCGCGATGTACTCCTTAAGGATGTCGTTCTGCAGCGTGCCGCGCAGCCGCGCCATCGGCACGCCCTGCTTCTCAGCGGCGGCGATGTAGAACGCCCAGATGGCCGCTGCCGGGCTGTTGATGGTCATGCTGGTGCTGACCTCGCCCAGCGGGATGCCGTCGAACAGAATTTCCATATCCTGCAGCGAGCTGACAGCGACGCCGCACTTGCCGAACTCGCCCAGCGCCTGGGGCGCATCGGTGTCGTAGCCCATCAGCGTAGGCAGGTCGAAGGCAACCGACAGGCCCATATTGCCCTGCTCCAGCAGGTACTTGTAGCGGGCGTTGGTCTCTTCTGCTGTGCCGAAACCGGCGAACATACGCATCGTCCACAGCTTGCCCCGATGGCCGGTGGCGTGCACGCTGCGCGTGAACGGGTACTCCCCGGGCAGACCCAGGTCGCGCTCGTAATCCATATCGGCGATGTCCAGCGGGGTGTAAACGCGCTGCACCGGCACGCCAGACGTTGTGACGAACACGTCGCGGTTTTCGCGGCGGCGGCGCAGCGTTGGCTCCAGCGTCTCGCGCGTCCAGCGGGCGACGGCGGCAGCCAGGTTATCTAACGCTTTACGATCAAACACAGGCGCTCTCCCGTAAGTCTGTTTAACCGCATTATAACCTGCATTCGGCGGCCCTGCGCCAAATGGTGGCCGACCAAACGCAGAAACACAAACCCCGGCGTTGGGCCGGGGCGGGGCGCTGTCAGACGGGCGCAGGCGCGCTACGCTTCAGGCGCGTACTCGATCTGGGTAAGGGCGCTGACGATCTGTTCCCAGGTGGCCGGGCTGTCCCACGTCACTGTGATCAGCTTGGTATCTGCACTGCCTTCCACCTGCTTTACGCCGGCTAGGGCGGTCAGCTCCGCTGCGATCGTGTTCACGCAACCGCTGCAGCCGATGTTCGGCACTTTAAATGTCTTACTTTCCACGAAACGGCCTCCCGCAGGTTTCTGCATCCTACACTGCGCTGCCATTATACCCCGTGGGGGTATTAAGAAGGCAGTCCGCATCAGCCGCAGCCGCCGCTTTTGGCGCCGCGCACCGCCACCGGCTGCACTTTCTTGTCGTACTCGCGGCCGGCGTAGAGATCGCGGTTCGGGTCGGCTGCGGGGTGGCGCGCCCCCAGCGCTGCGGCAAACGTGTAGCGCAGCGTGTCGTCCGCCGCGCCGGCCGAGAGGGCGCTCGCCGCGACATCCTCTCCGCCGAAGTACGCCAGCCAGCCGTTAACGCCGCCGCTGAGAATGTAGATGTTGGGCACACTCTCGGCGGCCAGCGTCTTCCAGGCGGCAGTGGCGGCGGTTTCATCGTTGCTCATCACCACGTAGACGGTGTTGGCCGGCTCGGCCAGCAGGGCGTCCACTGCCGACCCCACATCGGCCAGCGGCAGATGGCGCGCGTCCAGCAGATGAAAGCGGTTGTAATCGGCCTCGCTGCGCACATCGAGCAGCACCAGGTTGACGGCGTGGTCGTGCATCAGCTCCAGCAGCTCAAGCGGTTCGATTTGGTAAACGCGCGCGTCCAGTTTGGGCTGCAGCGCTGGCTCTAGCCAGCGCCAGCGCGTTTCGGTGGTTGGCTGGCCAACGACCGCCACTAGGGCAGCCAGCCCCAGCGCCCCGCCTGCCGCCGCGAAGCGCCAGCGCGGGAAGGCGCTGGCCGGCATCCGGCCGATAATGCGCTCGCCGAACTCAGCGAAGGCGAAGGCCGCCAGCGCCATCAGCGTGACGCCCAGCACGATAACGCCCGTGCTGGTGTTGAACAGCTCCATCAGCGTGAAGCGGCCCAGATATGACGAGTGGAAAAAGTCCTCGAACAGCGGCACTGTTTCGCCGAAGAGAAAGATGCCGAAAAACGTGCCCAGCGCGAAGAACAGGCCGTCAATCTTGCCGGTGGCCAGCGAAACCAACGACGTGCCAGGGCAGAAACCGCCGATGATGAACCCCACGCCCATAATCAAGCCGCCGACAATGCCCGGCCACAGGTACGTGGGGTTAACCCAGATCAGGTTGTAATCGAGCAGGCCCAGGCCTGCCGTCAGAAAGACAAAAAGCATGGCGACGACGATGCCGGTGAACATCACTTTGAGCACCGTCATCTCCTTGAAGTAGAACTGGGCCGCCAGCTTAGTGGAGATGCCGAAACCGGCCTGTTCGAGCACGTAGCCGAAGGCCAACCCGATGCCCAGATAGACCAGGTAGGCGGGCCACTGGCCGATGAGCGCCTCGAGATTGAGCGGGAAGGGCGTCATGACTGCTTCTCTCCTGAAAATAGATTAAGCAGCGACAGTGGGTTCAAGCGTGACTTTGTAACCAAGTTGTTCGAGACGCTTGACTAGCCGCTGTTGGGTCTGCTGTTGAGTACGTTTGTCAAAATAGTCACCGCC
>Ga0308414_1000171_pt1 | contig 40277 bp, 36 predicted proteins | sample HotsprSampleOS50_FD_205667 | JGI IMG/M metagenome (GOLD analysis project Ga0308414, IMG submission 205667) | Hot spring phototrophic mat microbial communities from Octopus Spring, Yellowstone National Park, Wyoming, United States - 20090730_OS50 ... | reverse complement strand
GTTGGTATTTACTCAGCTGGTACAACGGGCAAAGAAAATAATGATAATACTATATCTAATAATAGAATTAGAGATTTCTATATAAGTTCAACATCAACTACACCTACTTATGGAATTAGAATTCATACTGCTTCTACAAAATTTACAATTAGTGGAAACAGTTTATATCAAACCGCCCCAAGAGCTTACTCAACAACAGCCGTGACTCATTATGGTATTTCTTTAAACAATACATCGGGTAATGAATTTACAATTACGAATAATTTCATTGGCGGTAGTGATGTAAACTGTGGCGGTTCTCCTTACACTTTTTCAACTGGTTCCGCAAGGTTCTGGGCTATGGAAATAAATGTTGGGACTACAACCGCAACAAGTATTCAAGGCAATACTATTGCTAATTTTAATGTAAATTCTGGTTTTACAACAAGTGGTTCAACTTTATTTGGTGGAATGGTTATTTCTGCAGGTGCAACAAATGTAGGTACTACTTCAGGAAATACTATAGGTTCAACTTCAGGCACATCCATTACTGTAAATTTAACAGCAGCTGCCGCTGGTCCTATTATTGCTGGTATAGCTACAACTGGTGGTACGCCTCATAACATTAACAATAATACAATTGCTGGTATAACTGTAACCGCAACCTCAGCTACTGCGTATGGTAATTTATATGCTATTTCTCTCGGTTCTACAGGTGCCGTTACAACAGTTGATGGAAATACAATAGGCTCATCAAGTGGTTCGATAAATAATAATTCAGGTAGTGGTGTAGTCTCAGCTCAATATGTAACCGCAGGAATAAGAGTTACATTTGGTTCGGGTACAACTGGCATTACTATAAACAACAACACTATTCAGTATATGAATATGCCAGCTGGTGCAAGTAATACTGGAGCTACACTATATGGACTTCAATTAACATCAACGGGAACTGTATATACAGTTACTAATAATATAATTCGAAATCTTACCACAGGATCTGCTCGAATTTCTGCTACTACATCAGCTTCTTTAATCGGTATTAATCATCAAGGGACAACTTCACCAACGATAATTAGAGGAAATACTGTACATTCATTATCACAAACGGATGCATCAGCTGCAGTGGTTGTTTATGGTATCTTAGCTTCTGGAACGACATCTGGTAATTTTGAATTATCCGGTAATTTCGTCCATTCAATATCATTAGCAACATCATCAACTACTGCAATATTAGAAGGAATTTATTTTGCTTCTGGTGTTTATAGGGTATTTAATAATATGGTTCGTTTGGGAATTGATGCTGCAGGAAATAGTGTTAGCGGCAATTTTTCAATAAGCGGTATTAGAAAAGCAACATCATCTAACCAAACAATTGTATTCAATTCTATCTTTATTGGTGGTTCTGTTGCTTCAAGTAGTGTTAATACTTTTGGCTTAAGAAGGACATTAGTAGGAACATCAGATTCAATTTATAACAATATTTTTGTAAACTCCCGCTCAAATACTTCTGGAACTGCAAGGCATTATGCAATATCAACAAGCAGTGCATCTGGTTTAGAAGATTACAATCTTTTCTTTGCTAATGGTACGGGTGGCGCAGTTGGCTCTGTTAATGATGGAACTACTGCACAAACAACCTTAGCAAATTATCAATCGGCATTTTCAGGAAGAAACATAAATAGTGGTTATGGCGCACCTAATTATGTTGATGCAACCGGCGATGCAAGTGCGGTAGATTTACACGTTCAATCTCCAACTGCAGCAGAAGGTTGGGGTTCAACGGCATTTAATTATATATCTACTGATTTTGATGGTGAAACAAGGTCTTCACTAACACCAGTAGATATTGGTGCTGATGCGGGTAATTTTACATTTGATGATATTTTCCCGCCGGTTATTACCTATACTGTATTAGGAAACACTGCTTCAATAGCAAATCGTACATTAGCTTCTGTTACAATTACAGATTTAACTGGCGTACCGACTACCGGTTCTTTGCAGCCAAGAATTTGGTTCAGGAGAAGCGCACCAACACCTTCTTCTTGGGGTAGCACGCAAGGTAGTTTGCAATCTGGTTCAGGAACAAATGGTGTTTGGAGTTTTACTATAGATTATAGTGTTTTAAGCATTACACCAACTGTAGGTGAAACCTATGAGTATTATGTAGTTGCACAAGATGGGGCTACAACACCTAATATAAGCACAAACCCAGCAGGAGGAGTTCATACAGATGTAAACACACAAACCTCTGCACCGACTACACCAAATAGCTATGATATAGTTACTGGAATTAGTGGAACAGTAACGGTAGGAACAGGTGGAACCTACTCGACATTAACAGGAACAGGAGGTTTATTTGATGTTATTAATAATCAAGTCTTAACTGGAAACTTAACAGCAAACATTATATCTGATATTACTGAACTCGGAACCGTTGGATTAAATCAGATGGTAGTAGAAGGCGGAAACTGGACGCTGACCATTCAACCCGATTCAGCTACCGTGCGCAACATTACTGGTAACCTCGCTAATGGTCTTATCCGCTTAAACGGTGCTGATAGGGTAACCATTGACGGTCGTTTTAGTGGCAGTGGTAACTATCTTTCTTTCACAAATAATAATAATACAGCCAGTGCGGCTGTAATTTGGGTTAATTCTCAAAGTGCAACTAATCCTGCAACTGATGTAACAATTCGAAATTGTATTGTAACAGGTGGCGGAAGTTCTACTTTAGGTGGAATAATTGTTTCTGGAAGTACTATGGGTGGAGTTGCTGAAGCTGATAATACTAATACTAAAATTTTATTTAACCAAGTTAGAAAAGCACAATATGGTATCGCTTTAGTAGGAAATTCAACGGGTCAAACTAATTCCGAGGTACTAAACAACAATGTGGGTTCAACAACTCCTGCTGATAAAATATCTTTTGTTGGTATATTTATTTCAAACCAACAGGATTGTCAAGTTTCAAACAATACAGTTATAGGTTTATCTTCAAGTGTTAGTAACAATTCATCGGCTGGTATTAGCATAGTAGGTGTTTCTCTCAATAGTGTTGTTAATGCTAATGAGATTGCAGATATAAAGAATACAAATACAAATGGATGGGCTGCAACTGGAATTTTATTAGGTTCATCCTCTACCAATACAAATCTTAGAGTTAGTAATAATGTAATTTACGATATTGCTGGGTATGGCTATAATGCTAATATTACTGACAATGGTATTGGTATAAGGATTACTTCAGGTGGAGGATATAACATAGCTTATAATTCAGTTAACTTAGCTACTGATCAGACTGTAGCAGGCCAATCAACAGCTATCTTAATCAATGCTGGAACAGGACACTTAATAAGAAATAATGTTTTCGTAAATTCTCAAACAACAGGGACAAGATATAGTATCTATTCAGGTGTTGCAAATACTGCATTTACAACCATAAATAATAACAACTATTTTAGTAGCCAGCACGTTGGTTTCTTAACTTCTAATAGAACTACACTTTCAGCCTGGCAAACGGCAACTGGACAAGATGCAAATTCATATTCTGGAGACCCAGGTTTTACGGCAAACGATAATTTACTCCCTGACAATACTAATCCAAATTGCTGGAATTTAAATGGTAAGGGAGTCCCAATATCTGGAATAAGCACTGATTTTGCTGGTAATTCAAGAAGCACAAGCGTAGCAAATGGTTCAACAGATATAGGTGCATTTGAATTCAGTACAAGCACAACTCCACCAGCAGCTTCTCAAACAGGAACTATTGCAGTTGATAGCACAACTACTTATTCGGTTTCTGGCACTCAGGTTGGTTCAATACAGTGGGTTATTGGACCTGGACTGCCTTCATCAGTAACATTTAGATATTACTCAGGTACACAAGCTCCATTTACTGGAACCCAACCAAGAATAAATGCTTACTGGGATGTAACTCAATCTGGTGGAACTTCATTTACCTATAACATTACATTTACATACGACGAAGCACAACTTGGCAATATTAATGAAAATAATTTAATTCCTGCAAAGAGTGATGATGGTGGAACAACCTGGACACCTTATACAACAATTGGCACAAATCCAGGTGAATTCCAAAGAGATACAACATTAAATACTATTACATTATACGGAATGACATCATTCTCATTTTTCACGCTTGGAGATAACACTGACCCACTCCCAGTTCAACTTAGTTCATTTACAGCAAGTGTAAATAATCGAGATATTACTCTTAACTGGAGAACAGAGACGGAAGTAAATAGTGCTAAGTTCGAATTAGAGAGAAAGTATAAAGATAATGAATGGACATCAATAGCAGAGGTAAAAGCATCAGGTAACAGTAATTCACCGAAAGAATATAGCTATTTAGATAAGAAGTTGAATTCAGGTGTATATCAATACAGATTGAAGATGATAGATAATGACGGGACATATTCATATAGTGATGTAGTAGAAGGAAGTGTAGAATTACCGAAGGAATATGGAATAAGTCAGAACTATCCAAATCCATTCAATCCAACGACAAGGATAGATTATCAGTTGCCATTTGACAGTAAGGTGATGGTAGAGTTATATTCGATAACAGGAGAGAAGGTAGGAGAATTGTTCAATGGAATAAATGAAGCAGGTTATTATAATATAGAAGTTAATGGCAGTAGTTTAAGGTTATCGAGTGGAGTGTATATATACAGGATAATAGCAACGAACCTGACAAATGGGCAGGTGTATATGAATGTAAAGAAGATGATGATGATAAAATAAAGAGCCTCACCCCAACCCCTCTCCAAAGGAGAGGGGCTTTTTTTATTGAACATTGATAATTGAAAATTGAGCATTGAACATTGCCCAATGACCAATGAACATTTAAAATGTTGCTAAAGCCCCTAATATTATATTTCTCATAGCATCAGTTGGATAAATGCAAATGTAATAGATAAAAATACAAATCTAATCATCATCTATTGAGGGCTGTCCAAAAAGTTTTTTTGGCAAGACAATCAGGATTAATTATAACGGAACAATCGGGAGATTGTTCCCTACAATTTTGATTTTAATTCGGTTTAAAAATTATTGTTTTCGGTAGGTAACGAACTCCTGTTCGTTCCGTTTTTGGGGGTAAATTAATATGCTTACTTTTTAGACAGCCCCAAATAGATAAAAAAATATAACTTACACTTGAGCTATTTAATAATTTAAAAGTCCATTTTTTAATAAGAGAGTGATTTAGTGAGAGTTCTCTTCTAATCACTTATAACACTGAAGCCTAAACTCCCAAGTTGATCATTGAAAATTGAACATTGAGCATTGAACATTTAACATTGCCCATTGACCAATGACCATTGACCAATGTCCAATTCCCAATGACCATTGTCCAATGACCAATCACCAATGCCCATTGACCATTTTTATCAATTTTACATTTTCGTATCTAATTCGAACAAACCTGCTAAAAAAATAACCTCGAAGGGATTAAATATTAGAATTTCTTTGCTGTATAACATAATTTTTCTTGACTTTTCTCAAATAAAACTTTAGTTTTGAAACTCTTTAATAATGGTTTTTTGTATTTTGGAGGAAAATATTTGTGAAACAAGAGAAATTAACAAGGTTTATTAAATCTGAAGATGCTGACAAAAAATGGTTTTTGGTTGATGCTAAAGACAAAGTTTTAGGACGTTTGGCATCTGAAATTGCTAAAATAATTCGAGGTAAAAATAAACCAACTTTCACCCCCAATATGGATACGGGTGATTTTGTTGTTGTCATTAATGCTGATAAAGTGGTTTTAACAGGTAAAAGACCTGAATTAAAACAATATATTCGTCACTCTGGCTATCCTGGTGGACAAAAAATAACTTCAATAAAAACGGTGAGGACTTCCAAGCCCGAATTTATTGTTGAAAATGCTGTTAAAGGAATGCTTCCTAAAAACAGATTAGGAAAAAGATTAATTAAAAAACTAAAAGTTTATGTAGGTGATAATCATCCGCATCAAGCTCAGAAACCTGAACCAATTAGTTTTACGGAGTAATTGAATGGCAGATAAAATTTTCGTAGGAAGAAGAAAAACCTCTACTGCAAGAGTAATACTTAGAAGTGGTAGTGGAAATGTAACAATAAATGATAGAGAATTTGAGTCTTTTTTCCCTCAATTATTAAGTCGGGAAGATATTTTAGCGCCACTTAAACTTACTCAAACAATCGGGAATTATGATGTTTTTGTTAATGTAAAAGGTGGTGGAACCTCAGGTCAGGCAGAAGCAATCAGATTAGGTATTTCAAGAGCTTTGATAGATATAAATCCTGAATTTAGAACTGTATTAAAAGCACAAGGATTTTTAAGCCGTGACCCAAGAATGGTAGAAAGAAAGAAATACGGAAGACCAAAAGCAAGAAAGAGATTCCAGTTCTCGAAGAGATAGTTTTTTAAAAGTTAAAGTTAAAGTTAAAGTTTAAGTTAAAGAGATTTCTGAAAAATTAATTTTAAAGAATATCAAAGGTACACTGAGCGAAGTCGAAGTGCACTTTTGGTTAAATTTATTATCTTTTGCCGTTCTCAAGATGGTATTCGGTTAATTTTTCAGAAGTCTCTTAAAGTTAAAATTAAAATTAAAGTTAAAAAGTATTCCTTAATTAAAAACTTTAACTTAAACTTAAACTTAAACTTTAACTTTAACTTTAACCCAAACGCTAAATCAAAAAAAATCAATCAATCATACTTTCAGATTTACCCCCTGTGTCCCAATAATTAACGGGATGAAAGGTAAAAATGAAGAAAGTAGAAGAAAAACAGGAGAAAATATGCATAAAGTTGAACTAACTCAGCTTATAGAAGCTGGGGCACATTTCGGTCATTTAACCCGTCGTTGGAATCCCAAAATGAAACCATATATTTTTATGGAGAAAAATGGGATTCATATTATTGACTTAAAGAAAACTCAGGCTGCAATATCAGAGATATGCGAAGAAATATCCAAAATTGCTTCAGAAGGTAAAAAAATTCTTTTTGTAGGTACCAAAAAGCAAGCTAAAAACATAATTGAAACAGAAGCCAGAAGATGTAATCAAAATTGGGTTAGTGAAAGATGGCTTGGTGGTATGTTAACAAATTTTAGTACTATTAGAAAAAGCATTAAAAGGCTCAATACAATTGAAAAACAGGAAACTGATGGAACGTTTGATAAAATCACAAAAAAAGAAAGATTGTTTTTAAGCCGTGAAAAAGATAAACTTAAAAAAGTTTTAGGCGGTGTTGAATCTTTGTCAAAACTTCCCGGAGCCTTATTTGTTGTTGATATAAAAAAAGAAGATATAGCTGTCAAAGAAGCAAATAGATTGAACATTCCTGTCTTTGCAATCGTTGATACTAATTGTGACCCCGATCCAATTGATTACATTATTCCTGCAAACGACGATGCTGTTAAGACTATTGAAATTATTACAAAAGAAATAGCTGATGCAATTATCGAAGGTGAAGCTAAATTCAAAGAAAAGAAAGCTGAAGAAGTAGCTGAAAAAGAAAGAATCAAAAAAGAAAAAGAAGCTAAAAGAAAAGCTGAAACTAAAGATAAGAAAAAAGAAGTTGATAATAATTCTGAAATACAACAATCAGAATAAATTTTTAAGAAAGGAAGTTTTATGTCAATAAGTGCTGCTCAAGTAAATGAATTAAGAAAGAAAACTGGTGCCGGAATGATGGATTGCAAAAAGGCATTAGAAGAATCTAACGGTGATTTTGAAAAAGCTATAGAGTATCTTCGAAAGAAAGGTGCCGCAATTGCTGCTAAAAGAGCTGAAAAAACTGCTAACGAGGGAGTAATTGCCACTAAAGTTTCGGATGATAATAAATATGGTGTAATAGTTGAAGTAAACTGCGAAACTGATTTTGTCGCTAAAAGTGAGGATTTTAGTAATCTTGTTAATCAAGTTGTAAGTAAAGCATTTGATTCAAGGGTAATGAGCATTGATCAATTATTAGAAAAAAATCCAGAAGTTAATACTCTCGTTAATGAGGTAATGGGAAAAGTTGGAGAGAAAACAGAAATACGACGATTAGCTTCTTTCCAAGTAGATAACGGTTATGTAGTTGATTATATTCACATGGGTTCAAAACTTGGTGTGCTTTTGAAATTTGAAAATGTCAATTCATCTGATTCTGATTTAGCATCATTAGCAAAAGATATTTCAATGCAGATTGCTGCAATGAATCCGATTTGCGTTTACAGAGAACAAGTTCCAAGTGATTTGATTGAAAAAGAGATGGAGATTTACAAAGAATTAGCCCGTAAAGAAGGTAAACCAGAGAATATTTTAGAAAAAATTGCTCAAGGCAGATTAAATAAGTTTTATCAGGAAAATTGTTTAGTTGAACAGACTTTTGTTAAAGATAATTCAAAATCAATTAGCGATTTAATCTCTGAATATAATAAGAAGAATAACAAAGAAATTAAAATTTCTGAATTTAAGCGTTTCCATTTGGGTGATGAGAAAAAATAAGTATTCTAAAAGGTCTTAACTTAGTTAAGACCTTTTTTTATATTTGCTAACAAAAAAAAGAGTTTACGTGCATAATTTAAAATTTAAAAGAGTGCTGCTTAAATTAAGCGGCGAATCATTGATGGGAGAAAAAGGTTTTGGGATTTCTTCCGATGTGCTTGATTTTTTTGCAGAAGAAATAAAAAAGGTTCATTCCATTGGATTACAACTTGGAATTGTAATAGGCGGAGGGAATATTTATCGCGGATTAAGCGCTTCTTCACAAGGAATTGATAGAGCAACTGGAGATCAAATGGGTATGCTTGCTACAATGATTAATTCTTTGGCTTTACAAAATGCATTAGAGAAAAAAGGTATTTTTACACGTTTGATGAGCGCACTAAAAATGGAAGAAATAGCAGAGCCTTATATTCGAAGAAGAGCAATCCGACATTTAGAAAAAGGTAGAGTAGTAATTTTCGGAGCAGGAACTGGACATCCTTATTTTTCAACTGATACTGCTGCTTCTCTTCGTGCTGTTGAGATAAATGCTGATGTTATCTTAAAAGGGACTCGTGTAAATGGTGTTTATGATTCTGATCCTGAAAAAAATCCTAAAGCAATTATGTTTGAAAATATTTCTTATCTCGACATTCTGAAAAATAATTTAAAGGTTATGGATTTAACTGCTGTTAGTCTTTGTCAGGAAAATAATCTGCCTATGATGGTTTTTAATATGGACGTTCCCGATAATCTTTTGAAATTAGTCTCCGGTGAAAATATTGGGACTATCATAAATAACAAAGAAACTAGTTTATCTAAAAATTAAGATATTTAGTGGAGTTAATATGCACCCCTTAATTAAAGACGCAAAAAACAGAATGGATAAAACAATTGAAGCTTTGAGAAGTGAACTTGCAAAGGTCAGAACAGGAAAAGCAACAACCGCTCTTCTCGATGGTATCAGAGTAGATTATTATGGTTCAATTACTCCTTTAAACCAGGTTGGTAATGTAACAGTCTTAGATGTTCACACTTTATCAATCACCCCGTGGGACAAATCATTAGTTCCTATTATTGAAAAAGCAATATTGGAAGCTAATATAGGATTCAATCCTATTTCTGATGGAACAAACATCAAAATTCCAGTCCCCCCATTAACTGAAGAGAGAAGAAGAGATTTTGTAAAGTTAGTTAAGAAGTTTGGTGAAGATTCTAAAGTTGCTATTAGAAATATCAGGCGGGATGTTAATGAACATCTTAAAAGAGAAGAAAAAGATAAAAAGATGTCTGAAGATGAGCGCAAAATTGCAGAGAATGAGGTTCAAAAACTTACAGACCAACACATTAAGCTTATTGATGAGATATTGAAGCATAAAGAAACTGAAATAATGGAAGTTTAACTTTTTTCTATCAGTTAAACTTACCCAACTCATTAAAACGAGTTGGGTTTTTTGTTTATTTATTTGATAATTAGTGATTTTGAATGGAAAACAATATTGAAAAATATTCTGATAATAATATCTACCCTGAAAATTTTAATCTATTAAAGAACATAATATTTACTATTATAACAATTATTATATTTCTGATTGGTATTGTTCTTTACGGAATGATATTGAATCTTAGAGATGTTCCTCTGAACGAATCTATTATAAAATCGGGTGTAGATAAGTTTGAGAATGTAAATTTAGTTATTGACAGAAAATTATTCACTCTTTACCTCTATTCTGACACTACACTAATAAAAAAGTATAGAGTTAGCTTTGGAAAAAACCTCAGGGATAAAAAAAAAGTATTAAATGATGGAGCAACTCCTGTCGGAGTTTACTCTATTTGCGAAATAATAGAAAATCATAAATATCATAAATTTTTTAGACTGAATTATCCAAATGAATCAGATGCTATTGATGCTTTGAGAAATGGTCAAATATCTCAAAAGGAATTTGAATTGTTAATGTTTAAATTACAAAATGGTTCTTGCCCTACTGACAAAACTTCTTTAGGAGGTTATATTGGTATTCACGGAATTGGAAGATTTAATTTTTTCTTAAAAAATCTTCCATTTGTATTTAATTGGACAAATGGGTCTATTGCACTTAGTGATGAACACATAGATGAAATTTTCTCAGTAATATCTAAAGGGACTAAAGTTGTTATCAAATAAAATTTATAGTATCATTTTCACTGCAGCGTTAATACTTTTCTTTAATTGTTCAGAAAAAAAAGAAAAGCAAATTCCTAAATTCAATTTTGAAGATAAAAATCAAATACTTGAAATTGTTAAGAATCATTTTGATAAAGATATCAGTCTGGTTTTTATAGGAAATTTTAACTACGACAATTCCTTTAGTGTAGTTGCCTGTGCTGAAAAAATGGATAGTGTAAACTGGGGGATTAAATTTTATCATTTACTTCAAACAAACAATCAAATTGACTGTAAATATGAAACGGATATTTTAACAGGTTCATTAAAAGAAAGTATGATTGATAAAATTAAAGTCGCTGATAAACCTTATGAATTATTGTATTATAATTCAATGAATTTTTTTATGGGAACAGGTGGGGGTGAAATTTACTCCTACATTATTGACTTTGAAAATAAAGAATTATTCTATGCTCACTTTGTAAATGATGTTGACTATCCCGCTTCTTTATTTATTTCTGAAAATACAAAAGACTTAAAACTCAGGAATTTTATTATTTCAAACTTTAAAAGAGATTATCCGAATTTAAAAATTGTTGAAAAAGAAATTAAACTTGATTAAATATTTTACAGGAAAATACTCGATTTTTTGCATTATTATTTTGAGTTTCATTTCCTTAGCTTTTGAAATTAAAGCTCAAGATAATCTTAGATATGAACTTTTAGATATTAAATTTCAGGGGAATAATTCGTTTTCTGCTTCCGAATTGACCGCACAATTAGAGAGCAAAAAAACTCCCTGGTGGTTTTGGAAATTCCTTAAATCATTCACCCCTTTAGGAAGTGAAAAAAAATTCTTTGACTCACTCAACATTCCGGTTGATGAAAAAGCATTGACAGATTTTTACTTAACAAACGGATTTTTTTTAACCAAAGTAAATCATTTCGTTGAATTAGACTCATCAGCCAATTATGCCATAATAACCTATATTATAGAAGAAGGAAAACCTTCAACTTTCGGTAAGTTAAATGTTTATGGCGTTGAATCTTTACTGGATAACGAAAAACAGTCTGTCTTTAATAGATTTTCAAACCTTTCAGAAGGAAGACCTTTCAGACAAAACGAAATTGAAAAAAGTATTAATGATGTCCTAAGATTTCTTACCAATAATGGCTATCTGTTTGCTCAATATGATAGCGCTGTCGTTTACAAAGATACGGTTTACTTTAAAGCTGATGTTAGTATCTATTTTAATACTGGTGTTAAGCACTTTGTGAATGGTATTTCAATTGTTAAAACTGGTCCGGGTTCATCAGATATTAGTGAGGATTTAATAAAAGATATAGTTGCACTTAATTCAGGCATAAACTACGACCAATCAAGATTAGAAAGAAGTGAAATAAGATTATTGAGAACAGGACTTTTTAATTCAATTTCTGTTAATCCTGTAATTAAAGATATAGAAAATTATTTTGTACCTATTGAAATTGTTGCTCAGGTCGGTACATTGAATGAAATATCTCCTGAAATCAAGGTAGATAATGATTTTAATTCATTTAATACAGGTCTTGGTATTAATCTTATCAGGAAAAATTTTTTGGGAAATGCCAGAAAGTTAAGTTTATCCTCTTCTTTCAGGTTAGTTGACGTATTAAACTTCGATTTTAGAAACATATTTAAGTCCAATGCCAGCCGGGACTCAACATATCAAGGAGTTGTAGATTTAGAGATGGGCATTGAGCAACCATATTTATTTGGTAAACCAATACTCACTTCAACAAAAGCTTATTATCGCTCTTCGAAATTTAAGACTGATTCGGAAAAACTTATTGGAGTTAGTCAAAGTTTTGATTTTGAAATGCCTGAATACACTTTTATAACTTTATTAAAGCCGCAATTTTCACTTGAGCAAACACAATATGATCTCAATTTTTCATCATTTGAAATATCTATAAATGCAAGAAGTCTTACTCCAGCTTTGGGTGTAGAGTTGGGTTCATATAAAACTGATAATCTCTTTTTCCCGCTTACAGGATACAATTTATACTTTTTCCCGGAAATATTTCAAGCGAGAACAGATGTTAAGATTAGTCAAGCAGATACTTCTGCTGAAGTAAGTCAGACAGGTTGGTTTTGGAAAATTCAATCTTCTTTTTCGCAATTTTTCCCTGTTTCCAGAGATAATAATGGCGCTTTTGGATGGAAGTTTAAAATAGGTTACATCCAGTCAATTTACGGTATTTATGATTTAATACCTCCTAATCGTACTTTTTTTAGTGGAGGCAGTAATTCTGTAAGAGGATGGCGCTCAAGAGATTTGCTTCCGCAGGATGAAATTGAATATTTTGGAATTACAAGGGAAGGGGATAATTCGCCTCGTGGCGGTACATTTTTGGTCGAAGGCTCATTCGAGTTCAGAAGAAAATTTTTAGAAGATTTTGGTTTTGCTTTATTCTTTGATTACGGTAATGTTTGGAATGGATACAAAAAAATCGCTTTTAGTCAATTTGCTTTAGCCACAGGACTTGGTTTTAGATATTATTCACCAATTGCACCTTTTCGTATTGATTTTGGAGTCAGATTATATGACCCACAAAATAAATCATTTGTTTTCTCGAAGAAATTTTTTAACAATATAGAGTTTCATTTTGGCATCGGAGAGGCTTTCTAAATCTTGGCTTACAACTATCAGATAATTATTTTTGCACCCTCATTAAAGGAGTTTATATGTTAGTAAGTATGACAGGCTTCGGAAGAGCAGCTACTATTTGTAATAATTCTGTTTTTGAAATAGAAATTAAAAGCATAAATAGCAGGTATTTAGATATTTTAATAAAAGTTCCTCAATCAGTTTCAAATAAAGAATATGAATTGAGAGAAATTATCAAATCAAAATTCAATAGGGGCAAATTAAGTTTAATCGTTACAAAAAAAAATGGTAATGGAAGCAACGAAATATCTGGTTTTGATTCAAACAAACTGAAAAATTATTTATTGTTAATTAAAGAAATTAAAAGGCAAGTTAAATTAAAAGAAAAAATTAAACTTGAACATATACTTGCAAATAAAGATATTTTTTCATCTTCCGTTGAAGATTTGCCTGAAGAAGAATTTGAGAAACTTAAAGTTGCCATTGTAAAAGCTTCCGATGATCTTATTAAAATGAAAAAGAAAGAAGGAATAGAGCTCGAAAAAGATTTGATTCAACGCTTGAAAAATATTGAAAACAAAGTTCAGAAAATTGAGTCAATAATTTCGGTTAGTATAAATGATCATTTTGAAAATTATAAATTAAAAGTAATCCAGCTTTTAAATCAAAAATCAGCTGAATTATACGATGACAGATTAAAATTTGAACTTGCTTTATTAGCAGAGAAATCTGATATTTCTGAAGAATGTGTAAGACTAAAGAGTCATTTGAAATTCTTTTTAGAGGCAATGAAAAAAGAAAGTGAACCGGGAAGAAAATTAAATTTTCTTTGTCAGGAGATGAATAGGGAAGCAAACACAATATCTGCTAAGTCTTTATCATTAGAGATTACACACAAAACAATTGAAATTAAAGAGGAAATTGAAAGAATACGAGAGCAAATTCAGAATGTTGAATAATCAAGGGAAAAATGATTCAAAAATTATTGTAATTTCCTCCCCAAGTGGTGGTGGTAAAACATCTATTGTTAAGAGTATTCTGAAAGAATTTCCAGAAATTGTATTTTCAATTTCAGCAACTACGCGACCAAAAAGAAGTAATGAAACTGATGGTGTTGATTATTATTTTATCTCAGAGGAACAATTTTTAGAAAAAATAGAGAAAGATGAATTTATTGAATGGGAAAGATTTTATGACTATTATTATGGAACTCCAAAGGAACTCATTAACAATACACTTAAAAGCAAAAAATCTATTTTATTGGAATTAGATGTAAAAGGTGCATTGAGCGTTAAAAAACTCTATCCTGATTCGATCATTATTTTTATTGACGTTCCATCTTTTGAAGAGTTAGTTAAAAGACTTCAATCCAGAAATACAGAATCCGAGACTGATTTAAAGAAAAGGATAGAAAGAGCTAAAATGGAATTGAGTTATAAGGATAAATTTGATTATATTTTCATCAACAAAGATTTGAATGAAGTAACAAACAAGGTAATAAATCTATTAAAAAATATATTAAATAAGGAGAAGTGAAATGAATATTAATCCAGTGGATTTAAAAATAATTGAAAGCCGTGCTGCTAATGTTTATGAAGCCATTATTGTTGCTGCAAAACGAGCTCGTTCTATTAACGATGAAAACAAAATAGAATTTAAAGCTTTATTGGAAACTATCCCTCAATCTGGGATGGATGATGACTCAGAGGATATTACTAATCAGGATCAGTTAAAAATGGCTCTCGATTTTGAAAAACGTGAAAAACCTCATCTGCAGGCTTTACAAGAGTTATTAGAAAATAAAATTCAGTTCAGATATAAAAGTAAATAATATTAACTTAATACTTAAAATGCGGAGGGCTATTATCTCTCCGCATTTTTATTTTTATAAAAATCGTTTATGTCATCATTAAAAGAGAAACAGTATTTTATAAATGAACTTTTAGACCAGATGGAAATATTTGGGAATGACCTATTCATATCTAAAGAGGAATTATATAAAAATAAGTCAAACACAAATTACTTATCTGAAAGTCAGGTTCTCTTAATATCGGAGTCAAAAGAAAGCTCTATTTTCTTTTCTGAGAATAATGATTGGTTGGATTCAAAAGATTTGAATGAATTATTTTCAAAAATTAATGACTGTACGAAGTGTCTATTATATAAAAATCGCACTAATTTTGTTTTTGGTTCTGGTAATCCAAATGCAGATGTAATGGTAATTGGGGAAGGTCCCGGAGCAGAAGAAGATAAACAAGGTTTGCCTTTTGTTGGCAGAGCAGGTCAATTACTTACAGAAATATTAAAAGCTATTAAATTTTCAAGAGATGAGGTATATATTGCCAACATTGTAAAATGCAGACCTCCAGAAAATAGAACACCTTTTCAAGATGAAATGGAAACTTGTCTCCCTTATCTTGAAAAACAGATTGAACTAATTAAACCAAAACTTATACTTTGTTTGGGATTAACCGCTGCTAAAGGTTTACTTAAAAAGAAAGAATCTTTGACAGCACTAAGAGGTAAAGTTTTTAATTATCATAACTCAATAAAAGTAATGGTAACTTTTCATCCAGCTGCATTACTGAGAAACCCTAATTGGAAAAAAGACTGCTGGAAAGATGTACAGCAATTCAGAAAATTGTATGAAGAAATTATAAATAATTAAAATAAATAATAGATTTATAAAAAATGGCAAAAACAACACGAAAAACAAATAGTGATAAAGTAGTCCCGGCAACAAATGTCCCTCCATCAGCTCCAGAAGTTGAAGCAGCAATTTTAGGAGCAATGTTAATAGATAAAGAAGCAATTGCTAAAGTGCTGAGCATAATGAGCGTGGATAGTTTTTATTTGCCCGCCCATCAAATGATTTTTGAAGCAATGATCTCATTGTTTGAATCTAATGAACCTGTTGATACTGTTTCAGTATATGAAGAACTAAAAAAAAGAAATCAGATTGAAAATGTTGGTGGAGCTGCATATTTAAGTCAACTTGCTCAAAATGTTTCTTCTCCTGCTATGATAGAGTTTCACTCCAAAATTGTAGTTGAGAAACAAATTCTTAGGTCACTTATTACTAATGCTCATTTAATAGAAAAGGAGGCTTATGAAGGTACGAAAGATGCCTTTGATATACTTGACGATGCAGAAAGAAGAATTTTTGAAATTTCTGAAATGCAAATCAAGCGTAATTATCAAGGAATGAATATAGCAGTTCCAAATGCGATCGAATATATTGAGGCAATTCACTCTCAGAGTTATCACACCTTTGCAGTTCCTTCAGGATTTTATGAGCTTGATCAATTACTTGGAGGATTTCAAAAGTCTGATTTGATAATTGTTGCAGCAAGACCATCTATGGGTAAAACTGCATTTGCTTTATCAGTTGCAAGAAATGCAGCAATTGACCATAATATACCTGTTGGAATTTTTAGTCTGGAAATGTCAACTATGCAATTAACCATTCGCTTACTTTGTGCAGAGGGAAGATTAAATGCTCACCTTGTTCGAACCGGAAAACTTCCACACGAGGATGGTGCTAAACTTAGTAAAAACGTTCATAGATTAATTAAAGCGCCAATTTATGTTGATGATACACCTGCTCAAACTGTATTAGAAATCAGAGCAAAAGCAAGAAGATTGAAAGCAGAGAAGAAAATTGGAATGATAATGATAGATTATCTTCAACTAATGCAGGGACCTCCTAAAGCAGAAAACAGAGAGAAAGAAATATCTCACATTTCACGTTCATTAAAATCGCTTGCAAAAGAATTGAATATTCCTGTTATTGCTCTTGCTCAGTTGAACAGAGCTGTTGAGACAAGGTCTGATAAAAGACCAATGCTCTCTGATTTGAGAGAGTCCGGCTCTATTGAACAAGATGCTGATGTGGTTATTTTTCTTAATCGTCCTGAGGTTTATGGTTTGTTAAAAGATGAAGAAGACAATTCAACAGAAGGTATTGCGGAAGTGATTATTGGGAAGCAGAGAAACGGTCCAACAGGAAAGGTCAGATTAGCTTTTATAAAAGAGTATGCTCGTTTTGAAAATTTAGCTCACGCCCGTCAAATTGCTGAATATACTCAAATTTCTGAAGAGGATGTAATTTAAGAGATAATTATGAAATCATTATTTATATTATTTTTAATAATAACCGCAAATCTTTTCTCACAAGTTTTTTTAGAGAAAGATTTAGAAATATTCAATTCTAAAATTCAATTCGCTCAAGAAAGAAATCTAAAAGATCTCCCTTTTAATAAAATAATTTCAGAAATAGGTAAATCTTTTATTTCAACCCCTTATGAAGCTCATACTTTAGAAATTTCTGATGAAGAAGAGTTAATAGTAAATCTTCGCCAATTAGATTGCACTACTTTTTTAGAAACAACATTTGCCCTATCTCTTTGTGTTAAAAATGAAAAAACTACTTTTGAAGATTTTCAATTTTTTATAAAGCAGATTAGATATAGAGAAGGATTGATTAAAAGTTATCCTTCGCGTTTACATTATTTCTCAGATTGGATATATGACAATCAAAGAAAGAATTTAATAAAAGATGTTACAAAGGAACTTGGAGGCAAGCAAGTTAAGTTTAACGTTAACTTTATGAGTAAAAATCCACATCTTTATAAACATTTGAAAAATAATCCTGATTTTGTTCAACTTATTCGTCAGCAGGAAAAAGAAATTGCACAAAGAGAATATCACTTTATTCCAGAAAATAAAATTCTTTCAATTGACGATAAAATTAAAGAAGGCGATTTTATAGCTATAACAACAAATATTAGTGGCTTAGATATTGGTCACGTTGGAATTGCAGTTAAGGGTGAAAATGGAAAAACATTTTTCCTTCACGCTCCACAAGTTGGAAGTTTCGTTCAGATCACAAAAGAAACTCTTTCTGATTACATCAAAAAAAGTAAGAAGCACACCGGAATTTTAGTTTTACGACCAAATTAAAATTAGGGACTACCTTTAAATTTTCATCAAACTTGATTAGACTCTAAAGGTAGTCCTCTGTGTTTTATTGTTGCTGACTTTTAGCTATTAGATTCAAAGCGCTTCCTGCCTTAAACCATTCAATTTGTGAAGCATTCATTGTATGGTTGAGCCATATTTCATCCTGAGTACCATCAGAATGTTTTACAAGCATTTTAACTGGCTTTTCCGGTGCAAGCTGAGAAACGAATATTGTGACTCTGTCGTCTTCTTTAATCTTATCATAATCTTTTGGATCAGCAAAAGTAAGAGGAAGCATTCCCTGTTTCTTCAGATTTGTTTCGTGAATTCGCGCAAAGCTTTTTACAATAATTGCTTTACCACCAAGATATCTTGGTTCCATTGCAGCATGTTCACGGGAAGAACCTTCGCCATAATTTTCATCACCAATTACAACCCAGCCAATTCCTTTTGCTTTATACTCACGGGCAACCTCAGGAACAGATTTATATTCACTGGTAAAAATATTTTTTGTTTTACCGGCATCACCAGTGAATGCGTTAATAGCACCAAGGAACATGTTGTTTGAAATGTTATCGAGATGTCCGCGATATTTTAACCAAGGACCAGCCATCGAAATATGATCTGTTGTACATTTACCTGAAACTTTTAACAATACTGGTAAATCAACAAAGTCTTTTCCATCCCAGGGTTCAAATGGTTGAAGCAATTGTAAACGATCACTCTTTGGATCAACTTTTACTTCAATCGAGCTTCCATCCTCAGCAGGTGGAATAAATCCACTGCTTCCTTCATCAAATCCGTTTGGCGGAAGTTCTTCACCAACAGGAGGATCAAGTTTTACTTTTTCACCTTTCTCATTTACCAATTCATCTGTAAGTGGATTGAAAGACAACTTTCCGGCTATCGCAAGTGCAGTCGTGATTTCAGGTGATGCAACAAATGCGAGTGTTTCCGGATTACCATCGTTTCTTTTTGCAAAGTTTCTGTTGAATGATGTAACGATTGTATTTCGTTCACCGGTTTTTATATCCATTCTTTTCCACATTCCAATACAAGGACCACAGGCATTTGCGAGTATCAAACCGCCAATATCTGTTAATACTTTAAGCTGCCCATCTCTTTCAATTGTTGCTCTAACCTGTTCAGAGCCAGGAGTAATTGTAAACTGAGATTTTGCCTTAAGTTCTTTTGCCAAAGCTTGTTTTGCAATGCTTGCACTTCTATCAATATCTTCATAACTGGAGTTGGTGCAACTTCCAATAAGTGCAACTGAAATATTATCAGGATAATTTTCTTTCTTTACAGCCTCCTTCATTTTTGAAATTGGCCATGCCTTATCAGGTGTAAATGGTCCGTTTAGATGAGGTTCAAGTTCATCGAGATTAATTTCAACAATCTGGTCATAATATTTTTCAGGATGTTCGAATACTTCTTTATCAGCACATAATTCATCTGCAAGACCTTCTGCCAATGCTGCTACATCAGCCCGTTTTGTAATTCTTAAATAAGAAGACATTTTTTCATCAAAAGGAAATACAGAAGTTGTTGCTCCGATTTCTGCGCCCATATTACAGATTGTTGCTTTACCTGTACAGGAGATTGAATTTGTTCCTTCACCAAAATATTCTACAATGGCACCAGTGCCGCCTTTAACGGTTAGGATTCCTGCCAGTTTAAGAATTACATCTTTCGGTGATGTCCAACCATTTAGTTTACCTGTTAGTTTAACACCGATAAGTTTCGGCCATTTTAATTCCCACGGCATACCTGCCATAACATCAACTGCATCAGCACCGCCGACACCAATTGCAATCATTCCAAGCCCACCGGCATTAGGAGTGTGAGAATCGGTTCCAATCATCATTCCGCCAGGGAATGCATAATTCTCAAGGACAACCTGATGAATAATTCCAGCACCAGGTTTCCAGAAACCGATTCCATATTTTCTGGAAATGCTTTCAAGAAAATCATAAACCTCTTTATTCTCTTCCTGAGCTCTTAGTAAATCATCTTTAGCACCAACCTGAGCTTGAATAAGATGATCACAATGTACAGTTGATGGAACTGCAGTTTTCTTTCTTCCTGAAGACATAAACTGAAGCAAAGCCATCTGAGCAGTTGCATCCTGCATAGCAACACGATCCGGAGCTAATTCAACATAATCTTTTCCTCTTATAAATTCTTTGGTAGGTTTTTGCCAAAGGTGTGTGTACAAAACTTTTTCAGCATAAGTCATCGGTCTGTTCAGAACTTTTCGTGCATCTGATAATTTATTTCTGAAGCCGGAATAAAAATTTTTAATCATATCAAAATTTGCAGTCATAAAATTCCTTTCAAATGTTTAATTATTGCAAAAATATTAAATTTTATTAAAATACTTTATCGTATTTAAAAAATTAAATTAATACTACATTAAAATAACCAATGTTCATACTCTTTTCGCTGTTCTAATATGATACAAAATTCTCATAATGAAATATAATTGTATATTTTACTTGTAATTTTTACCTCTTTGTTTGAAAATCAGTTAATTTTAAAGGGTAAATAATTTAATCTCAGGTTCGTTATTTGATATGATAATTAAAAAAGCTAAAAAAATATGAATATAAATACAATGTTAGCATTGGGTGCATTAGTGATATTTTCAATGATATCATTAAATTTTAATGGAGTTGTAATGCAAAACCTAACTAATGAAATTGATAACAAGGTTTTTCTTACCGCTTTCTCACTTGCTGATGATTTAATTGAGGAGATAAAACAGCGTCCTTTTGATGAAAAAACTATAGTCTTCTCTGCCATAAACAAAGAACAATTAACTGAAAATAATTCTTTAGGCCCTGATTCAGGTGAAGTATCAGTAAATTTGTTTGATGACATTGATGATTATAAAGGCTATACAAAGAATATTTCACTCCCTCACGCTGAAAACTATACTGTATCTGCTACTATGTTCAGGAAAATAATCAGGAAAAGATTAGTACATCACAGACATTTTATAAACGGGTTGATATAAAAGTAGAAAGCCCTTTTATGAGTAGTGATGTAGTTTTATCATTTATATTTACATTACATTCAAAGTAGATATGCAAGCTATACTTGATTTACTTGGTTCATTTTTTATCGGTGGAATTCTGTTATTGATGATAATGAATTTCAACCTATATACTTTAAGCACTTCAATATCCTCAGATAAAGAATTAGTGCTTCAACAAAATGCTAAAACTATAGCCGAAATAATTAGTTACGATTTAAGAAAAATAGGTTATAACCACAGTGGAACAGCAATAATAATAGCCGATTCAAATAGAATTAAATATTATGCTGATATGCAAGCACCCGGAACAGCAGGTCATGGAGTTATTGATATTGTAGAGTATATAGTATCACCAACTGATAATAAATCAGGTGGAGATACTACAAACGTAAATCTGGTTAGAATCATTAATGAAATTGATACTTTACGTGGTCCATATTTAGGATTAACAAAATTCAAATTTTCTTATTTTGATAGGTATGGAACAACGACAACAATTACAGACAGCATAAAATACGTCAAAGCTGAATTCTGGATTCATCCTACAACAAAATTCAAGAATATTTTCATTACTCCGGTTGATTCTACATTTACATATTGGGAATTAACAATTATTCCAAGGAATATATAAAATGGGAAAAAGTTCATTAATACTCGTTTTGGGTACAAGTGCAATTGTTGCATTTATGATACTCAAATTAAATTCTAATACAAAAGAATCCCTCGGAGCTACAACAGAAATGTTTGGAAAGACTCAGGCAAGATTAATTGCTAACTCTGGTGTTGAAATATTTCTTGAAAAACTTAAAGCTGATAAGTCAATGCTTGGAAAAACCTTCTCCAATAATTCATTATTTAATGGCAAATATGACGTCCAGATAACAGGAGTTGATACAAGCATTACTGTAAGATCAACTGCAAATTTTATGGGATATACCCATACATCAATTGTTAAAGCAAGAGCAGATAAAATTGGAATCCTTCCGCTGCCATCTGGGTTCAGAGTTGCTACGAATATAGTTAGTGGAGTCAAAATTAATGGTAACATAACCATTAGTGGTCACAATCATCAGATTGGACAAACTACGCCAATACCTGGTAGTACATCAATTCCTGGTATTGGAGTTAACAGTACTTCTCATAGAACTACTATATTATCTAATATTAAAGGAAGTGCAAGTATTATTGGTGCAGGTAGTTCTCCAAGTGTTTCAGTTGTCTCCGACTCAACTAACTGGATTAGTTATGCACAGTCTTTAGTTAGTAATCCAGATATAATCATCAATTCTACTGGAGATTTAGGAAAATATTCTAATTTAGGTACACAAAGTTCTCCGAAGGTTACTTTCATTAATGGAACTGTTAAGTTAAACTCAATTGATGGTTGTGGAATTTTGGTTGTAAATGGAGATTTAGAGATAAATGGTAATTTTAATTATATTGGTTTAATAGTAGCATATCAAACCTCTAAGATAACCTCAAAGTTAAATGGAAATGGAAAAGTTTGGGGAGGTATTGTATTAGCAAGTAATGATATTGATTTAAATATTTCAAATGGAACTTTTGGATGTTATTACAGTTCAGAAGCTCTAAACTTAATCTCAGGTGGCTTACAAACAAACAGATTCCAAATTATTAGTTGGTGGGAATAATTAGCTAAATAAATCCTCTTCCCTAATCAATAGTAAAATAGCTGAATGAGGAACGATTAAATATTTTTCTTTATCAAACTCAATCTCATAAGCTTCTTTTCTAAGGAATATAGCAAGGTCTCCTTCTTTAGCCTGCAAAGGAATGTATTTAACTTTTTCTTCTGTTGATTTCCAAGGTTCATCTTCTGGTGGTGCTGCAGTTGCATAACCCGGACCAACTTTAATTACATAGCCGCTTTGTATTTTTTCTTTTTCAGTAACACCAGGTGGAAGATAAAGTCCGCTTGCAGTTCTGCTTTCTTCGCTTTCAGGTTTAATCAAAACCCTGTCACCAACTACTATAAATCTCTGAATATTTTTAATGTCTACATTCATTGCAAAATCTTAAATTTCTCCTGTACAAATATAAAAAATACTTCAAGGTCTTTTATTACTCCTTGTAAACTTTATGAGATATGGCAAAAGTGATGGAAATTTATCTGCAATTTTAAATGATATATTTCTTGTTGTTTGATTGAGAATAATGCCTTGAATAAGTTTAGCTGCTTTTACTCTTAATGAAAAAGCTTCATTAAAAGATCTGTTATATTCAGAGTATAATTTTTCAGTTTTTATCAGATCAAAATTCTTCATAACATTGAACAGAATTTTTGCGGATTCCATCGCCATTCCAATTCCATCTCCGGCCAAAGGAGCAATAACTTGTGCAGAATCACCAACCATTATAATTCCTTTTTCAACCACTTCTCTTTTTCCAAAGAATATGTTTCCCGTCCCATATATGTTTGCGGATTTTATATACTCAATTGCATCATCAGAAAAAATTACTCTAAAGTTTTTGTTGAATTTAATTGCTTCAATAAGTTTTTGACGAGAAGGAATCTTTGATTGACTTCTGTTTTCAAGAAAACAAACTGTTACTTCATCGGAATTAACTTTATTCATACCACAATAAAGTTCTTTATCAACATAAATTCTAATTTCATCATCAAATTTCTCATCAAGCAAATTAATTGGTATGTGGAATTTAACTCCATTTAAGTTAGATTTTTTATTAACGAAGTTTCTACCAAATTTTTTATCTAAAATATTTTGTTTACCGTAAGCAGCTATTACGAGCTTTGATTCGATTATAATTTTATTAACATTTTCTCTAATAACTTCTGATACAAATACTGAGTTTGATCTAAAGACTGAGATTACTTCTGCAGGTTGAATAATCTTAACATTTCTGGATTTCGCTTTCTCCAACAAAAATGAATCGAATATCGATCTTTTCAACGCATAGGCATTAAAATTAAGATTGGATTTTAATTCAATACCTGAGTCGTCAATTGCCCGGAATGAATTAAGTTTGTTTGGATTTAAAGAAAGGAAATCATTATAAATATTAAGTTCTTGCATTATATCGGTTACTTCTTTGGAAAGAAACTCACCACACAAAACTTCTCTCGGGAAAATTTTCTTTTCAATTATAGTTATATCGTAACCCAGTTGAGAAAGAAATAGCGCAGTTGTTGAACCTGCTGGTCCTCCACCAATAATTAATATATCTGTAAAAATCCGACTCATAGTTTAATTATCAGCATCCACCTGAATGCCCACTTTTTTCTGATAATAAAATTTTTTATTTCCATTTCAGAAAGAAGCTTTAATAAACCTAATTTATTAAATCCTCTTTTTACGGAAAGAGGAGCATCATTTTTAACCATCTCGCTTTTCGAAAAAAGTAAGGTTAAAATTTTTATTCCCATTAAAGCAAATAGTGATCTTCTTAAATCGTTGATTATAATTCCTCTTTTAGCAACTCTTAAAAATTCTTCTAAAAGAATTTTTATTTCCTCTTCTTTGAAGTGATGTAAAAAAAGTGCTGCATGAACAATATCGCAACTCTGATTTTTCAATGGAAGTCTGAAAGCATCTGAATTTATTTTTATAGTAAGATTATCTGAAGCTTTAAGTACACGAAGATTTCTATCAACAGAAAAGATTTGCAGATTCTGATATTTGTTTTTTATAGCTAAAAGATTATCTGACGAGCCCGATCCTATATCAAGAATAAATAATTTTTCATCCTTAGATGATACAAAGTGTTTAAGTGCAGTTTTAGTTGTTAAAATTCCGCCGAGATATTTATTGATTACTTTTAACTCATTTAATGCAATGTCAATTCTTTCATCCTGAATGGAAAAATTATCCATCAGCTCAGCTTGATAAGATCGTTTCATATCAAACAACTTTGAGAAGTACTAATTCTATTGTTAATCCCGGCCCAAATGCAATTGCACACAAATAATCATCTTTTTTAAGATTAAAGTTTTCCAAAAGATTTTTAAGGACAAATAAAATCGAAACAGAGGAAAGATTGCCATTATTTTTCAGAACCTCTCTTGAAGGTTTTAATTGGTCGTCGGAAAGAGAAAGACCGCTTTGCAATGAATCTAAGATTGCTCTTCCGCCGGGATGAAGCGCCCAATGTTTTATTGATGAGATGTCGATTCCTCTTCTTACCAGAATCTCTTTTGCTTTTGGAGCTGCAGAATTTAAAATGATTTTGGGCAATTCAGATGAAAGCATCATTTCAAATCCATTGTTACCAATCTTCCATCCCATAAACTTTGCTGAGTCCTCGAATAAAAATGATTCTGCAAATTGTATTTCAAGTTTTACTCGCTCGGAATTATATTTTTTAGAAAAGAAAGCCGCTGCAGCACCATCTGCAAAGATCATATTCGCTAAAATATTATCACGTGTTGGTTCGACTTGAAGATGAAGACTGCATAGTTCAACTGCTACCATTAAAACATTCTCGTTTTCATTTTGCTTCATTGCTTCCCAAACAGAATTCATCCCAACCAAAGCGGCTGCACATCCCATAAAACCAATGTTAGTTCTTTTAACATCCGGCGAAATTTTAAACTCTTTAATTAATTCATAGTCAAGACCAGGGGCAAAAAAACCAGTACACGAAATTGTAATTAATCTGTCAATCGAACTAAAATCTATTTTATTTTTTTCGCTTAATTCTCTGACTGCTTTTTTAGTCAAGTAAACAGACCACTTTTCATATTCAGTCATACGGGTTTTAGTATCAGGAGAGAAATGCACACCATCTTTAGTATAAAATTTATCAGAAGTATTTTCTTCCGCATCCTTAACTACAAAATAGCGATGATCAATTCCTGATTGATTAGCTGCCATATCAATCATTCTGCTTATAGCTGAAGTTCCACCCATACGCTTTTTTAATTCGCTGGCAGCTAAAGATTGATTAACTTTATATGGCGGTAAAGCTGTGGCGATGTCTATTAACATGTTTCCTCCTGTATAGTAATATAATAAACATACATAATGAAGGTTTCGTTTCAAATTCCATTTTACTTGCATAAATTTGATTGAATATTTAAATAAATATTAAATGGATAAATTTTTTTGGAATAGCAGATACTCAGAAGATAATTTTGTTTATGGCATTGAGCCAAATGAATTCTTCAAGCAACAAATTGATTTATTAGATGCAGGTAAACTTTTACTTCCCGGTGAAGGCGAAGGACGAAATGCAGTATATGCCGCATCAAAAGGTTGGATTGTTGATGCTGTTGATTTTAGTGAAGTAGCTAAAAACAAAGCGTTAAAACTTGCGGAAAGCAAATCATTGAAAATTAATTACTTTATTTCTGATTTGGCTGAGTACAATTATCCCATCAACGAATACGATTTAGTGGGCTTGTTTTTTGTTCATCTATCACCATCAATCAGAGATTTGGTGCACTCAAAAATTATTAAATCATTAAAGTCCGGTGGAAGGCTAATCCTTGAAGCATTTAATAAAAATCAGATTAATAATGATTCTGGCGGACCAAGAGACATTCAGTTACTTTATGATGAAAAAGATATTTTAAAATCTTTTAGTGAGTTATTCAGAAATTCAAATGGAGAAATTCTGCTTCTTAAAAATATGACCATTGAATTAAATGAAGGCGCGTATCATATAGGCAAAGCGGATGTAATCAGATTTATAGGTTTAAAAAAATAAGATATGAAAGTGCTTTTCATTACATACTATTGGCCGCCATCGGGAAAAGCCTCATTGCATTGGCCGCTTGATATAATGACTCATCTTCATAAATTAAATTGTGAACCAATAGTTCTCACAACCAAAGATGAAACTTTTACTGAGAAAGACGAAAGTCTTTTAAATAAAGTAAATCCAAATTGGAAGGTCATTAGAGCAAAAGCTGTTGAACCATTTAATCTTTACAGAAAATTCATCGGGAAAAAACCCGGAGAAAAACTTATTGCTTCTGAAACGATTTCGCTCGAAAATAAAAGTCTTGCTCATCGGATTTCAATCTGGATAAGAATGAATCTTTTCATTCCCGATGCACGAATAGGTTGGTATTTCCCTGCTGTTAAAGAAGCCAAAAAGTTTTTAAGCAAAGAAAATGTTGATGCAATTATTTCAATTGGACCGCCGCACACAACACATTTGATTGCAAAAAAATTATCAAAAAAATTTTCTATCCCCTTCTATCCTGTTTTCATTGATCCCTGGGTTGATATTGTTTACTACCAAAATCTTAAAAGAAGCTCTATCACAAAGAAGATCGATAATCAACTTGAAAAATCAGTTGCAGAAAGCGCAAGAAAAATTATTTTTGTTACAGAATCAATGAAAAAGGATTACGTTATAAAATATCCTTTCATAAAAGAAAAATCCTCTGTGCTTTATTGGGGATACAATGAAGATGATTTTAAAGGCCTGCCCCTAAATCCCCTTCCAAAGGAAGGGGACTTTGACAATCAAAAAGTCATTGTGCATGCTGGAAATATTTTTGATTATCAGAATCCGGAAATGCTTTGGAAAGAAATCAAAGAAAGATTTAGTAAAGGTGAGAAGTTTAAAATTAAATTTATTGGAACAGTAGCTCCATTAATTAAACAGTCAATAAATAATTATGGATTGGAATCAATCACAGAGTACATCGGATTTCTTCCTTATCATAAAATGCTTGAAGAACTTACTAATGCAGATTATCTGTTGGTTTGTGCAACAGAGAAAAGACATGTGCCGGGTAAACTATTCGAATACTTAAGAATTGGAAAACCAATAATAGCATTTGGTCATGACAATGAAGAAGTAAAACAAATTCTCGATGAAACTAAAAGCGGTTGGTTATTCAGATATGATGAAGAAATAAAAGGATTATTTGATAAATCTATTTATAATAAACCCTATATTGAGCTGATAAAAAAATTTGACAGAAAAAAAATAGCAGAAAAGTTAAGAGAGATTTTAGTTAATTAGTTCATCAAAATTTATTCATTACCTCAACAACTTTATAAATATCATCCTCAGAATGCCCATAAGAACAAGGCAAACTTATTATTGTATTATGGATCTCTTCTGAAATTGGATAATCTCCTTCGATGATTCCCTGCATTGCTTTCTGTTTATGTGGCGAAACCGGATAATGAATATCAGTCAGTATTTCATTCTTCAACAAATAGTCCTTAAGATTATCTCTCTTGGAATGCCTAACATTAAAAATATGATACACATCATAAAAATCATCATTAACCACTGGCTTGATAAAATCATCTTTAAGATTATCGAGATAAATTTTTGCTAATTTTCTTTTATGCAGATTTATCTCATCCAGATATTTTAGTTTCATAGAAAGGAAAGCTGCTTGCAATTCATCAAGCCGAGAATTAAAACCTATTACATCATTAAAATATTTTTTTGATGAACCATAGTTTCTTAATTTTTTCAAACGCTCAGCAAAAATTTCAGAATCAGTAATTACTGCTCCTGCATCACCTAATGCACCCAAATTCTTAGTTGGATAAAAACTAAAAGCCCCAAATTCGCCGAAGGTTCCGGTTAATTTATCCTTAAACTTTGCACCATGAGATTGTGCACAATCTTCTATCAGAATAAGATTATATTTTTTACAAAGTTGTAATATCAAATCCATCTGACAACTTTTCCCATACAGATGAACTACCATTATTGCCTTGGTTTTGGATGAGATCTTTTCTTCAATCTTCATCGGATCAATATTATATGTAGTAATATCAGGTTCAACCAAAACAGGCTTCATTTTAGCATGAAGAATAGAAAGAATAGTAGCGATATAAGTGTTTGAAGAAACAATAACTTCACTACCTTCAGGAATTTCTGAAGCAATAAGAGAAAGCGTTAATGCATCCAAACCACTTGCAACTCCAATACAATATTTAGAGTTATGATAATTGGCAAAGTCTTTCTGAAAAGTTTCAACATTACTTCCAAGAATAAACCAGCCAGATGAAAGTACTTGCTGAAATTTTTTGGTATACTCATCTAAAAATTTTTTATTTGATTCGAATAAATTTTCGTAAAATATCATTTGTACTCTTCAAAGATGTAATCGTTGGGATCGAATTTGGTGTTTGCAAAAACAAGCAATACTGCGTCGGGTGTGAAATGATGCATTGTATGCCAATCATAAGTTTCAAGTATTAAACATTTGCTTGGATGATCTAACACAAAGTCTTCTTTTTTTGTTCCATCGTTATTTGAGACGATACAACTTCCGTGAATACAAACAGCGGCTTGTCTGGTAGTTTTATGTCTGTGCCCGCCTCTTACTGAATCATCAACTCCGTAAATGTAAAATACTCTTTTAATTTCAAAAGGAATTTGATCTTCAATAACTGTAAGATTTCCTCGTTTGTCAGAAAAGGTTTTCAAATGAATAAGTTTTGCCATCAGTTTTCCAAAAATTTTTCTTTGTCAAAGATATTATAAACTCCTAAAAGTTTTCTGTAAAAATATAGTATCGGTGTTTTCCAGGTGAAATTATTTTTTGTAGAACCGTGTGGATCAAACGAGGAATCAATTTTTAGTAATTCGCCTTTAATATCCTCAATAAATTTTATATAATTTTTATAAAAAATATTAAGAACATCTTTTGATAAAATGCGTCTGCCAAGCTCTATTTTCCCGTCTTTTAAAAATTTCAGGTAATGAAAATGATAAAATATAACTTCAAATTCTTTGCCTGTTGATTTTTCAATCCCGAATATTTTATCATTTACAACTTTGAAATCATATTGTTGAACATTCCATGCAGCTAAACCACCACCAGGATTTTGCATAACATGAACTCCTTCAAATCTTTCAGTCCAGTCATCAAGATAAAGTTGGTCCCCGAATTTACTGTCTTCATATCTTGCATAGCACCATTCCAGACATCTATCACGCCACCATCTTATTGCTTTTAAGCCGTTCTCATCTTTCTTAGAAGTAACAAACTGCACACAATATTTTCCTGCTTTTAATTCTTTGTTGTATTGCGGAGAGTATCTGTGCTCTGTAATTAATATTGACTTATCACCAAGTTCATCAAAGATAGGTTTAGGTGAAGAATAAAAGAATACATCTGCATCAACATAAGTGCAATTATCAACATCAAAATTTTCTAAAACATAAAGAATTGTTGATGAAGTAGAAGTCCAGCAATACTCTGCGATTGATCTTGTTGGTTTCACTTCAAGAAGTTTTTCGTCTTCAAATTCATTTAGAGAAATAACTGTGACTTTAGAAAGATTTAGTTTTTTTAGTAAATGATAAGTCCTGTTATCAAAAGCAAAAATAAATAAGTGGAAGTTGTTACAATGTTTTTCAAGTGAACGATAGAGCGCAATTCCTCTTGATAGATAATTTGAATCGAATAGAGTGCAAAAATTATAAGTCATTTAGAATTTACTTTTCAAAAATTGTAAAATAAGATTTTTATTCAGCAGTTGATGATTGATTAGTGATTTTGTTTTTAGAAATAATTCATTGGATATTGGATCATCAAAATTTTTTCGAGCCTTGTCAACCAATTCAAGAGCAAAACCATATTGTTTTTGGCTTACAGAGAAGATCCAACCTAATAAATAACCTCTCAAAGAATTATTTTCCTTAAAGGAATTGAAAAACATTAGTTCAGCCCATCCCGGGCTCATCTTTAGTGAAAGACGAAAAAATTTTTTCACTATTTCATTTTTCGAGAGATAATTTAATAAATTGTGATTCATTCTTACATCTCCCTTAACAATAAATTCACTACACCAGAACTTCAATTCGTTAAACTTAATCAAGACATCAGTTATTTTATCTTCATTTATGTATGCATCAATTATTCCGGGTTCAAGTTCTGCTACGAGTACATTTTTATAAATATCTTCCCCCAAATCAAGAAATAATCTCAAATCGGTACCTTGACTATCTGCCTTAAACCAATCCACATAACTAATATTCAACTCTTTCAAGATATTTTTTATTCTAACCGCCGATAATTTTTTCTCAGAAACTATTTCAAACTTATCACAGAAGCAATAATTTGAAAGCGATAAAAAATCAGGTTTTAATGAACTTGAACAATAAGGTGATTTAGTCAGATAAAAATTCTGAACATTTGAATCATTTGCCGATACTATCCGGTTAATTTTATAAAGTTTTTTGAAGTGTGTATTTTCATTAGAAGTGATTGAGAAATCTCTTTCATCAGCATCAAATGCAATACAGATTGAAAATTTTGAAAATGATTTCCACTTTGGATTAAGGTTTTCAGACGCGCCGATATCAATTAAAACTGGAGGCTTATCAATAAGAAGAGGATGTTTTAGTACTTTTTCAAGAATTTTCATCAGTCTTTCTCAATGAAAAAATAGGGAATTGAATAAATAGATTTGGTAAAAGAAAAATAATTTTATCTTTAATCGTGTTACTTCTAATAAATGACATTTTAATGATCTTCAAGCCCCCAACATATTTAACTAATTCTTCAAAATCTTTTATTGATAATTGATGAATATGTCCAGTGTTAAACCAACTATATCCAAATAACATTTTTTTTGGCATTCTTCCTTTGAATAATAATTCAATTCTGTTTTTGTAAAAAGCAAAATTTGGGAATGAAATAATCTGATATCTGGAAATTCTTTTCATTTCTTTGAGTAATATTTCCGGATACATAACCATTTGAAGTGTTATGTGGCAAATTGAATAATCAAATTCATTGTCTTCAAATGGTAAAATATTATCAATACTCCCTTGAATTACATTCAATCCTTTTCTAAGACAAATATCAACACCGCTTTGAGAAATTTCTACACCTTTTACTTGACAATGTTTTTCGTTAATAAGTTTTAACATCAAATTTCCATTACCACAACCTAAATCTACTACTTTAGAATTATCTTTAACTAAGTCTAAAATGTATATATAATCCGGTCTTTCAAAATTCTCGAAGCCCGAATAGTTATAATTTCTATTATCGTTTATAGCTGGCTTATCAATAATTCTATTCATCTTAGGTTGTGAATTTACTATCTCAAAGATAAAAATAAATGAGGGTTGAACGAAGAGTAGAAAAATAAAAATGGGGCTGTCTAAATTTTGAATCCAAGATTAGAAATTTATATCTATTTTAATTTTTATACATCGTAGGGGCTGTCTAAAAAGTTAAAAAATGTCAGTCTGAGCCCGTCGAAGACTGACATTTTTTTGTAAAATCAAATGTTTTCATACTGATTTATATAAAAAAATTACTTTTTAGACAGCCCCTTATTATAAAGATTAGGATATTATGGGCTTAAGCCCCATTTAGTTAAAACCTGTTAATAATAAGAGAGTAATACATTTTTATAAGTGATTGAAGTAAAATGAATTTACTATCTTTTATTTTGAACTATAATCAGAGTTTATTGATCAGGTTTAAGTTTATTTTGGACAGCACTGTATTGATTTAATCTTTTTTTCAGTAAAAGTTTTAAGTAAAAATTTCTAATTGATTTTATAAGTTTTTTATTAAATAACTTTTTGTATTGCTTAAAAATGTCAGGGTTTATTGAGTAATTTGAAGAGAGATAGAAATCAATTCTATTACTTTCATCTAATTTAGTTTCTAAAAACTTGAGTTCTCTTTTAACGTGAGTAGCAAATCCTCCTTCACCTATGTGAACAATCTTTGATATAGTTGGATAAGAGCATAAAGCATTATTCTTGAAGTGAGTGTAACACCATCTTACAGCCCAGGAATCAACTTTACCTAATTGTTGTTTTAACAACATACCTAAAAGATCAAAACCAATTTTAGAAAAATCATTTATCTTATTTTTATCAGATAGAAACACCTTTAAGTCTGAGACATTCCAATCTGCTTTTTCCCAGCGATTTTTCCAAGTTCCCCATCCTAATGATTCGCATCTTGGTAAAAAGTAATTATCAAATTTGTAATTATCCTTAATATTAAATTGATAAGTATAACCAGTAACAGAGAAAATTTTATTTTCATTCTCATACTTCAAAAGAGAAGCATTTACAAAATTCAGAAAGTTTGGTGCGGAAATTAAATCTTCCTCCATTACAATTATTCTCTCATAATAATTAAACACTTCTGTAACACCAGAGATAATCGAATTAGCAAGACCAAAGTTTTTTTCTTTTTCAATTATCTCAACTTTCTTGAAAGGGAATGAATAATTTTTAATGATAGTTCTAACTTCTTTTACTTTTGGCAAGTCCTTTTCACCTTTTGCTCCGTCTGAAAAAATGAATAATTCAGATTGGCTTGCCAAAAAATTTTTCCCAAGTGAATCCAAAGTTTTAATGGTTTCAATTGGGCGTGCATATACAAATAAAGCTATCGGGGCAGGATTCATCAAATTCCTAAACAATTATCAGATTTATAAAAAATTGTAGTGCAGGTTTTATTAAAATATCCAGCTTGAATCCCCCAAAAATCAAGTCTATTAAAACCTTTAGATATTAAATAATTTATTCCATTTGAGTAATCTTCGACATCTGAATTATCTAAAATAATTACTCCAGCAGGATTTAAATAATCAGGAGAAATTTTCATAGCCTCATTTCGATTTATTGCATCGATAATGATTAAATCAAACTTTTTATCTAATTGTTTAATGATTTCGTGATATTGAAATTTAGCTGAATTATTATCATAAAAGATTAAATTGGAATTTGATTTCAGCTTAGCTTTAATTTTATTAAACCAATGAAAATCTGTTTCAACAGAGATTATCTCTTTAATACGATCAGCAAAAAAAAGAGTTGAATTCCCACAACCAAATTCAAAAGCAGACATATTTCTATTAAGTCTTTCTTTCAGGAAATCAATTGCCGGATAAGTGAACCACGGAATTGGATTACCAATTTTATCAACTGGCTTCTTCAGTTGGAAAGATTTGAACCAACCCTCATCATTTAAATAACCTGATTCTCTAAAAGATAAAATCATTTTAAGAGATGAAGGATGAGAGAGAAAATAAAAAATTGAACTAACTTTTTCTTTAAGGCTTAATGACATATTTATATAATTCTTTCAAAATATTTATTAATAATACTGCTTTGATCATCATTATCATTTGCTTGTAAGTTGATCTGGAAATTCCAATTGAAAATGTAGCTAAGGTATAAGAAACTAATGTTGCAAATGCCGCTCCATTTATCCCATATATAGGAATTAAAAAAATATTTAATAAAACGTTAATTATCATTCCAATCAGAGTTCTATAAAATGATAACTTTGTCAAATTTTCACTTATTAAATACTGACTGCTTGCCACACCAAGGAAAGTACCAATGCCTGCCCAAATATAGATTGTTAAAACAGAGGATGCTGGCATAAATGAAGGACCAAAAACTATCTTTATTATTAAATCAGAAAAAATTGTAAATGGAATTGCTATTCCAATTGCTATTATTGCTAATAAATCATAAAGTTTTTGAAGTCTATTTAAATAAAAATCCTCTCCTACTGACTTTGCATTAATTATTGCGGGAAACAGAGAAGCACTTATTGTCATTGGAATAAAATACCATGCCTCACTTAGCTTTACTGCTGCTGCATAATAACCAACATCAGTAGAGGTCATCATATTTTTAATCATTACTTGATCAATTTTCATATAAACTGAAATTACCACTCCTGACAACATTAAAGGCCAGGAATCCTTAATTATTTTTTTTGCAGAATAAAAACTAAAAGACCATTCCTTAAACTTATTCCCAGTTCTGCAATAAATGATAAAATATCCAATTGATAAGAAAATAAATTCGCTGACGTGAGCAAATACAATCATCACTAATGGCTGTTCAAGTAAAATTAATATAATTTTAAGTACTGATGTAATAAAAAAAGATGATGATTGAGCAGCAACATTTTTTTTTGCTTCAACTTTGGATTGAAAATATTGTTCAACAACCGTTATAGATTGAAAAAATGTTCCAGTTGATATTATAATGATTAGAAATAATGTAGAAAGCGGTTCTTCAATTAAAATTGCTGCTGAGACTGTTAAAACTACTGATAAAAAAGAACCAATTAACCTTAACCAGAAACAAGTTCCTAAAAGTTCATCTGCTTTATCAGGGCTTTTTACTAATTCCCTTGTTAATATACCCTCAATTCCAAAAGATGACAAGATTGTAAACAAGCCAGTGAAACTAAGTACGTAGTTAAAAAGTCCATAGTCTGATGGTCCTAAATATCTTGCTAAAAAAATAGAGACAACAAAAGCAAGAAGAATTCTCAAGACTTTTTCAAAAAACATCCAACCAGTATTAGCAAGATATTTCTTAAAACCGGTTGAGCTGAAATTAATTTTAGTACTTGAACTATTGTCCAATTGTTTTAATTTTTTTACGTTTTAAAAAACTTACAATTATAGTCAATAATAATCCCAAAACAACAAAAGAGCTAAGAATAAAAGAGATATTTCTTGCAATGAAGAAACTATCTGGTGCAAATTCGATTTTGATTTTATTATTACCTTTGGGAACAATCAAACCTAAAAATCCGTGGTTAGTTTTATAAATTTTTGTTTCTTTTCCATTTATAAATGCTTTCCAGCCAGGATGATAAGTATTTCCTATAAATACAAAATTATTACCACTTGCCTGAATATTTGCTTCTATTAAAGCCTCATCATATTTGGTAATATTTATTTTTGCTGTTGAATCTGGAGGCTCTAACACTGGTATTTCACCATCTATTATACCAGTTTTTTGAGGATTTATTTTTCCATCTTTAAACTGATTTAAAAAATCAAGTGGCGATAAATTTTCAATTTTTTCTACAAAAAACATTCTTGGAAGATAATACTCATTATAATAAACAGTAGTTCCCTCTGAATTATATAATTGCCTCATTCCGGGGATTGAGTAGGGTTGAGCAGTGATTAGATATTTTACATTAAGCATATTCCACAAATCACGATTAATTGGATTAACAATATCCATATAATCCTGATAAGCACGAGGCTTGATTCCAGAGTAACCATAAAAATCTTCAATCAAAAAATATACGTGGAAGTTTGTGTTGTTATTTAATGAGCCAGGCGAACCATCTTGTTTAACATTAAAAATTCTGAATGGCTCTTTATCATTTTGTTTTTTTATAAAAGAGATGTAATCAGGTTCAGCAAAAATTCTTTTGATATCAGGATTATCTATATACTTCGCTCCTCTTGAATCAATCCTCCATAAATCAACTATAGTAACTATTATAAATATCCCAATTAAAATATCTGCAGAAAACTTTCGATGGAAATACAGATAAATACTCCAAATACAAATTGTTAAAAATAAAAGACCGAGTAATAAATCATTAACAAACATTAGTGAGGTATAATCAGCAAGAACCCGATATTGTTGAGCTAATTGTGAGTTTTGTAATGTATCTGCGTATGAATTAACTCTTTCAATGAACCAATTAGAAATAAGAGTATTAAGTAAAAGAGTTAAAACTAAAGTAGATGATATCCCTAATGCAATATTTCTTAATATCAATTTAATATTTAAATCTTTTCCATCCTTAAATGATAAAATTTTCATCAATCCAAGACCTGCAAGAATAGGCAAATTAATCTGAATCAAAACCAGAATCATTGACGGTACTCTGAACTTATTGAAGTAAGGGAAGTAATAAAACATTAGATCAAATAGAATAGGGAAGTTTTTACCAAATGAAATTAAAAGGGAAATAATAATTAAAATAGTTAAATATTGAACAAGAGGATTTTTACGTAGGGCTATCATAGCATAAATGCCAAGGAAAAAGATAATTATTCCCATATACATAGCAACATCAACAAAACGCATTTGTCCGAAGTAGGTATTAACTTCAACTTCCTGATTATTTGTTAACGGTCCTTTGTATGTTGAATTACCAAATCCATAGTAAGAAGGAACAATGAAAGTTAAAACCTCTCCCAATGAAAAAGACCATTCAGTATGATAATCATAATAATCAGATTCAGATTTTGTTGTTCTGGGAGCTGATTTTTCAATTAAACTCTCTGTCCCTCGGGTTGAATAAGGAGTGTATTCGTATATTTGGGTAAAATTATCTGATTGAATTAAAAGAGCAATTATAATGGCAAAGATAACTGAAAATCCGGCTTTAATAAGTCCTCTAAGTTGTTCTTTTTCTTTTTTAATTAAATGTCTGATTATGAAATAAATAAAATAAATAGCAATTGCAAAGAAAATGTAGAATATTATCTGTACGTGAAATCCCTGTATTAATATCTGAAGGGTTACTATAAGTAAAAGAAAATCTAAAAGAGTAAATTTTTCTTTTATACGAAGAATAAGCAAAAATAACAGAGGATACATACAAAGTGAAGTAAGCTTTGTTACATGACCAATAAAAAGAAAAACAATAATCCCTGTAGAGAAAGAGGTTGCTAATGCAGAGAAAAGACTAACCAAAGTATTTTGAGTCAAATAATGCATCAAAAAGAATGAAGTTATAGTTAGTATAATTAAATAGAAGCTCCACATTGCATATTGTACTGAGAACAATGAAGCAAACGCAGTACGAATGGATGTATAAACAGTATAAATAATATTAAACCAGGTTGGTTCAGTACTTAAAGCATAAGCAGGCATCCCGGCAAAAATATATGGATTCCATAATGAAAAACCCTCTCGATCTTTTTCAAGATAGTTTTTCATACTTTCCATTGTTATTATATCACCGGACTGAAATGTTTTATTTCCAAAGTAAAGTGGATTTAAGAAGATTAGAAATAAAATAAAGATAATGAGAATAACTATCCAAGGATGATGTTTCTGAGGAAGTATTTTGTTTAATTCAAATTTTGAGAAAAATCCTTCATCTGTTTGTTTTGTTATTTTAGATACAACTTTTTGTTTAGCCATAATATCTCCGTTATTACATTTTTTGAGCTATGAAATTTATTCCAGAGCCGACTTTGTTTTCAGTCAAAAAATCGAGATACATCATTAAATAAGTTAAAGGAAAAGTCAAGACAAAATAAATTGGAAGAATAATAAAAAACACTTTGCTGATATTAAGTAAAAGCATCGGATATTTAATTCCAAGTCTCCAAGCTTTATCGCCCCAAAATCCATAAGTGTATTTCGATTGAAAGGTCTTAAATCCAATCGGGTGAAGTTTTTCCTCAAACTCTTCTTTTGAATAGCCAACTCTGGCGTGTTCACCAATAAAGCTCTCTTCATTTTCATCGTGAACATCACTGCCGCCAAATATAGAAGGGGTGTTAATTATAAGATAACCATCTGATTTTAATGCGTTATAAAAATTTTTGAAAACAGTAATATCATCAGGAATGTGTTCCATTACATCAACGCATAAAATCAAATCAAATTCTTCTTTATAATTCAGTTCAGTTAAATCTTCAACATAAAATTCTACGTCATTTATTTTTTGTTGCTTGAAAAAACTTTTGCAATCTTCAATCCAATCATCTTTTATATCAATAGCTTTGATTTTACAAGGCAACATATTGTTAGTCATAAAATAAGTGTATTGACCATATCCTGTTCCTGCATCCAAAATAGAAATCTCTTTATTTCCAAACAATGAACGCAGTTTTTTTAACTCTTTTCGAACATACCAAGACCTTAGAAAAAATAAATCGAGTAATTTGTAAAATAAAATCCTCAGTAATGGTAACTTTTTGATAATTGAGGCAAAAACATTTTTAACTGGATCATATTTCATTTCAGGTAGGACGTCTTTGGATTATTAAACATTTCGATCTTTGATTGCATATTCGCGGTCATTCATAGAATTATGAACAATCATCTCTCCCAAAAGTCCAACTGAAAAGAATTGAACTCCAACTATAATAAGCAAAATACCAAGGAAAAGCATAGGTCTATTACTTAGTGGAACTCCAATAATCCACAAATAAGAAAGGTAAGCATTTACAATAATACCAACAAAGAATGATAAAGCTCCGAAAAATCCAAAAAAGTGCATAGGTCTTTTTATGTATCTTGTTGCAAATACAACTGTTATTAAATCAATGAAGCCTTTGAAGAATCTGGAAATACCAAATTTTGTTTTTCCATATCTTCGTGGGTGATGTTTAACGACTAATTCAGTAACAGAGAAACCTTGCCATTTGGCCAAAACAGGAATGTATCTGTGAAGTTCTCCATAGACTTTGATATTTTTTACAACCTCTGCACGATAAGCCTTTAATCCACAGTTGAAGTCATGAATTTTTATTCCGCTAATTAAACGAGTTACATAATTAAAAAATCTTGAGGAGTACTTTTTAATAAATGGATCAAATCTTTGCTTTTTCCAACCTGAACAAAGATCATATCCTTCTTCTAATTTTTTTAACAAATTAGATATTTCATTTGGATCATCTTGAAGGTCTGCATCCATAGTAATAATTACATCGCCAGAAGCATTGTTAAACCCGACCTGAAGGGCAGCAGATTTACCATAATTTTTCCTAAAACTAATGTATTTAAATCTATTGTCAGTTCTGGCAATTTCTTTAATTATACTTAAGGATTTATCATTACTTCCATCATCAATAAGCAAGACTTCATAAGAAGTATTTAAAGGCTTAAGAGCTTTCCTGATTTCATTTACTAAAGGGTTTAAAGATTCTTCTTCATTATAAAGAGGGACAATAATAGAAATTTTTTTAAATGACGTTTTGAAAGTTGTTTCAGAACGATTTTTATCAAAATTTGAGATAAATTTTTTCTTTGGATAAAATCTTTTCCTTCCTTTTCTCCAATTAGGTGAGTTAGATTTAGCCCCCTCATTAGTTGAAGGAATATTCTTATTTTCGTTCTGTTCGCTCAATGGTATTTCTCTATTTTTCTATTCAAAATTAACCGATTATTGACCAAAAAACAATCATTTTAGATTATTTTACTCTTAAATGTAATAACTCTTAAGAAATGTCAGTAATATAACTCAATAGAAATGTCAGTAAAAAAACACTGAAATTAGGATTCTCAAAAAAAAGGAGAATCTTAATATGGAAGGAATACTGACAATGAGTAA
>Ga0308414_1000170_pt1 | contig 40382 bp, 35 predicted proteins | sample HotsprSampleOS50_FD_205667 | JGI IMG/M metagenome (GOLD analysis project Ga0308414, IMG submission 205667) | Hot spring phototrophic mat microbial communities from Octopus Spring, Yellowstone National Park, Wyoming, United States - 20090730_OS50 ... | reverse complement strand
TTTTAATAAATAAATTTTTTCATAGTTTTTAACTCTATTCATATTCGCTTCTATATCCAATAACGATATTGCAACCCATCTTGCTACCATTTTTGTATCTCGCCACCTTTTAACATTTCTAAGATTTCTACTCAATTGTGAGTTTATATTCTCTATAATATTCGTAGTAGAAAAACTTTGTCCTAATTGTTCTCTTAATCCTAAACGATGTATTGTTAATCTCTCTTCCATTCCCTCTAATAATGAGTTTGCTGCCGAGCGGTTAATTTTGTTTAATTCTTCATAAATTTCCATTAACCTTGTTTTAGCTGTCTGATATATAGGCTCTTGATATGCCCGCTGTAATTTCCCTTTATATATCTGTTTGTCTTTCTCTGATAAATAACTTATCACATTCTCCCGCTTGTGCCATTGGCATCTTTGATAGGCTGCTTTTTCTCCAAATACTTCATCTACTGCTTTCCGTATCCCTTTTGAACCATCACTTATCACTAATATCCCTTCCTGATATGAAAAATTCCTATCTATTAAATTCTTCAGCAATCCCTTAACTGCCTCGCTGTTCTCTGTTGTCGTATGTACAAATCCTAACATTATTTTATCTCCTCCACTGGTTATCCCTACTGCGTGGACTATCTGTTGTTTTGAAAAATATTTACCATCTATTATCAATCCTACAAAATCATATTTCCCTAAATCCCTACTCTCAAATTCCTTTAACGCTTTCTCGGCTTCTTCACTAAATATCCGACTTAGCCTGCTTTGGCTTAATCCAAAACTTTCTGTTATTAACTGTGCTGCTTTTTTATATTTCCTTTGGCTTAATCCATTTACTAATAATCTGACAAATCTTCCATCGGTCTCTACTTCTTTTTTCGCCTCTTTGTATATCTCCGGCTCTTCGGTTTTTAGGGTATCTTTATTTCGCATCCTCGGAACCTCTATCCTCACTTTTTCATTATTTATTGTTATACTACCCGGATTTTTACCCCACCGCTGATATTTTGATTCCCTGTTATAGACTTCCCCCGTCTTTCCTTCGTATTCTCTGTTGATACTCTTTAATATGATATCTTTTATTGTCTCCCCTATAAATAGTTCCGGTTGATTTCTTATCATCTCGATTAGTTTTTCCGCCTCTATTTCTATGATAATTTTATTATCTTGCATTGGGACCTCCTTTGTTTTTTAGTATTTGTTTTTTTTTACTTAAATAATTTACTAAATCTGGAGGTCTCTTTTTTTATTTTCTAACTAAATTTCAACTAAGATTTAATATACACCAAATTTGAAAGTTGGAGCGAAATCATCACTAAAAGTTTTCTATCAACAGATATGAAAGAAAAATATATTAACTTGATTAAAGAAAGAAAGATGATTTTATGGTAATGTTCGAGAGTTTAAGTTAAGGTTAAAGTTAAAGTTTATGTGATGAATGATTAATCTGTTCAAATCTGCTTAATCAGTGTTACAAGTGAGTTATTAATTTTTATTTAAAAGTTCCTTAAAATATTATAAATATTAACGTAATTATTAAAGTAAATCATTTAGATTGGAAATAACCATCGAATATTTAGATAAATTTTAGAAAACTACTCTTTATTTTAATTACCAAAAATCGTAGAAAACTTCGTCAAAGTAATGTGTAAATTTGTCCATTGTAAAAGATATAGATAAAATCATATCATTTTTAGATTCTCAACCTTAAAAAATGTTTAAAGATTAACTCAAAATTTTTATTCAAAATTGATTAACTTTGATTTGTCAAAAAAAACAGGAGTAGAAATGAAACAACTTCAAAAATTTATTTTGCCATTATTAATTGGACTTTTTGTAGTTATAATTTATCTGTTTTATTTTGAACGTTCAGAACAATTAGGGAAATTTTCATCATTTGACCCGAATAACTCCGCAAGCAAAGAAATCAGAGTAAAATTACTTAAAGAAAGAGGGATAGATAAAGCAGGAGCAGAAGCTATTTATTGGGTCGTGGATGGAAAAAACAAAGAAATGATGATTGTTGGACCCAGTTCAGAGAAGCTTCCTGCCGGATTTGAAAATTCTGAATTCATTATCTTATTAGGACATTTATCTCAAAATGGTTTTCATGCACATAATGTAAGAATAGATTAATGAAACGTTTTGAACTCGTTTCAAATTATAATCCTGCTGGTGATCAACCTGAAGCAATAAAACAATTAGTAGAAGGAATAAATAAGGGAGATAAATACCAAACTCTTTTAGGAGTTACTGGCAGTGGAAAAACTTTTACCATTTCAAATGTGATTCAGCAAGTAAATAAGCCCACACTCGTTATTTCTCATAATAAAACTTTAGCAGCTCAACTTTATTCAGAATTTAAAGCGTTCTTTCCAAATAATGCTGTTGAATTCTTTATAAGTTATTACGACTATTATCAACCTGAGGCTTATGTAGTATCTAAAGATTTATACATCGAAAAAGATATTTCAATTAACGAAGAAATTGATAGACTAAGATTGAAAGCCACCACTGCTTTAATCGAAGGAAGAAGAGACGTTATAGTCGTTGCAAGTGTTAGTTGTATTTATGGAATAGGCGCTCCTGAAGAATATGCAAAGCAAATAATATTTATCAGACAAGGCGATAAAATTGATAAGAAAAAATTCCTTCGTCAACTAATTGATATTTACTATACTCGTAACGATACTGAATTTCAAAGAGGAGCTTTCAAAGCAAGGGGTGATATAATTGAAATAATTCCTGCCTATCAAAATGAAGAAGCAATAAGAATTTCTCTGTGGGATAATGAAGTAGAAAAAATTTCTTACATTGATATCAACACAGGGAAAACAACTCAGGAAGTTGATTCGGCTGCAATTTATCCTGCCAAATATTTTGTTACTGATCGAGATAAAATGCAAAAAGCAATTTATAACATTGAGCAGGAATTAAAAGAAAGATTGAAAGAATTAAACAAATTAGAAAAATACCTTGAAGCAGCGCGCCTTGAACAAAGAACAAAATTTGATATTGAAATGATGAAAGAGATCGGTTATTGTTCAGGCATTGAAAATTATAGCCGACATCTTGATGGAAGAGCTCCGGGTTCTCGTCCATTCAATTTACTGGATTATTTCCCTTCAGATTTTCTAACAGTTATTGATGAATCACACGTTACTATTCCGCAAATCAGAGGAATGTATAATGGAGATAGAAGCCGAAAGATGACTTTAGTTGAATATGGTTTTAGGCTGCCATCAGCACTTGATAATAGACCAATGACTTTCGACGAATTTGAATCAATGCTTAATCAGGTGATTTATGTAAGTGCCACACCAGGTGATTATGAACTTGAAAAATCAGGCGGGGTAGTTGTTGAGCAAATTATTCGTCCTACAGGATTACTTGATCCAGAAATAGAAGTTAGACCAATTAAAGGACAGATAGATGATTTAATTGCAGAAATCAGAATCAGAGCTGAAAAAAAGGAAAGATGTCTTGTTACTACATTAACAAAAAAAATGGCAGAAGATTTAGCAGATTATTTTGACAAGATAGGCATACGTGTTCGTTACATTCATAGTGATATTGATTCGATTGAGAGGGTTGAAATTCTCAGAGATTTAAGATTAGGTGGATTTGATGTTTTAGTTGGAGTAAATCTTCTTCGTGAAGGATTGGACTTACCAGAGGTATCTCTTGTGGCTATTATTGATGCAGATAAAGAAGGATTCCTCCGAAGTGAAAGATCTCTTATGCAGACTGCAGGACGAACTGCACGTAACGTCAATGGTAAAGTTATTATGTATGCAGATAAAATTACTGACTCGATGAAAAAAATGATTGATGAAACTAACCGCAGAAGAAAAATTCAGAATGAATATAATCTTTCAAACAATATAACGCCAATAACAATTTATAAGTCAGTTGAAGAAATATTATCCTCTACATCTCTTGCAGAGATTAAAAAGAAAGACGAAAAACCGGATTACTCTTTTTCAAAAGTGGCAGAACCAATTTTGAAATATATGTCCAAAGAACAAAAAGAAGACTTGATAGAACAACTGACAAAAGAAATGTATCAGGCAGCAAAGGATTTAGATTTTGAGCGAGCAGCTTTTTTACGTGATGAAATAAACCGATTAAAAAATTAATCAAGAGCCTTTTATTTTTTTTCTTTCTTTCTACAATGTTTACTTATCATTTCATAAGCTTCAAAATATCCGAGACTACCTGCTTTTTGAAAATCAACACAGGCAGAAAAATTTTTTGACATCTCCAATAAAGATTTTCCTCTTAAGTAATATGCTTCAGCATAAGTAGAATCTAATCGTATAGCTTTTGTTAATTCATTTATTGCCGAGAAATATTTTTTCTCTCTGATTCTCACTTTTGCTAAATCAATTATTACATTAATATCATTCGGATAATATTGATTAAGCAATTCTAAATCTTCGGCTGCAAGATTATATTTGTTATTAATCTGATATTCAACGGAGCGATTGTATAAAGCATTATAATTTGTTGAATCAATCAATAATACTTTATTATAATATATTAAAGAAGAGTCTGATTTTCCGAGATAGCCATATAAATTAGCAATGTTTAAATAAACTTCTTTATTAGTTATATCGAACGATGAATATTTTAAGTAGTTTTCTAAAGCTTTTTCATAGTTACCTAATTGATAATAACAATAAGCAACATTGAAATAAGCAAGATGACTTTTTTCTAATTTATTTTGGTATAAATATTTTTCCAGATAAATTAAAGCTGTTTGATAATCTTGAAAACCTATATAAACACTACTTTTTAAGTAAAATATCTCCGGGTTATCAGATATTAGAGAAAGTCTATCGAGATAATTGTCTGCATTTTCATATTCTTCAAGTTTCAGGTGAGCCTTTGCTGCAATTAATAATGCATCCTTATCCTCTGGATTTTCTAAAAGTGCTTGTTCGGAAAAAAACAATGTAGTTAAGTATTTCCCTTCATTGTAAGAATCAATTGCATTTTTAACAAGCACAGAAATTTCGGATGAGCAGGAAAAACTCTTAACTGCAATTAAAAAGAGAACAAACTTTTTAACTACATTTCTTTTCATATTTAATTTCAATCGAAAAAAGTTTTTCTGTTTTCAGATTTAAGATGCAGAATAATTTCATCAATATGTTTCTGATTTGTTCTGTTTAATGAAAGTGGAGGTAAATTATCAAAAGGGAAAAAGCCTACATCTAAAGTTTCATCGCTTATTTTTGCTTCCCCGCCAATTAGATCACAAAGAAAAATAATTTTAAATGCGTGAAATAATTCTAAATGACCGCCTAATCTGTTAGCATCATAAACACCAATTACTTTAACTGGTTCTACTTTATATCCGCTTTCTTCATAAGTTTCTCTGATTGCAACTTCAGAAGGTATATCGCCAACATCAGCCCATCCGCCAGGCATAGCCCATTTTTTGTCGGATGATTCCTGAACAAGTAAAATTTTATTATCCTTAATAACAGCAGCTCTAACATCAATCTTTGGTGTAGCATAACCGGGGTGATTCATTAAAGATTTTAAAGTTGATTCATAATCCAGGTCAGTATAAGTTTCAATTATCTCTGAGACGAGTTCTAATAACCGGGTATATCTTTTCTTTTCATATTCATTTGTTGCAAATGCAAGTCCGGTTTGAGAAAGTTGTTGAATTTCCCTTGCCCACTCTAACCACTTTGGCATTTTGTTTTTGCTGTCAATCATAATCAAAAAGGATTTGTTGCCCAGACAGTTAATTCAGGTATAAAGCCTCTGTCATCCATCTCTAAAGCAGAAACAATTGAATGAGCAATTTCGATTGATCTTAATTTTTTCGGTTCTTCTGCTCTTTCAATTCCTTCCGGATTATTGAAAGCAGTAGTTACTTCGCTTGGATTTATTAACATCACTCTAACGTTATATTTACGCAACTCTGCCTGCCAGCATTGAGTCATTCCTTTTAATGCAAATTTTGATGATGAGTAAACTGTTCCGTAAGCAAATCCTTTTGTACCGGCTGTTGATGATATATTTACAATGTTTCCATAATTCTGTTTTATAAAAATTTTAGAAGCCTCACGCGCCATTAACGCAGCTCCAAAAACATTAACCGAATAAACTTTCTGAAAATCATCTAAATCAACATTTGTAATATCTGACCATTTACTTCCAATCCCGGCATTATTAATAAGACAATGCAGAGTTCCGAATTTTTCAAGAATAATTTGGTAAGTTTTTAATACATCTGATTCAACAGAAACATCAGCCTGAATGGGAAATGCTCCGATTGATTCAGCGGCATCTTCAAGTCGTTTTTTGTTCCTGCCTGTAATTATAACTTTTCCACCTTTATCAACTAATAATTTGGCAGTTGCTTTGCCAATCCCGAGACTGCCTCCCGTTACTAAAAATATTGAATCTTTGATTGTCATATTTTTAAATTATGTTTAATTGAGATATTTCTGTTTAAGAATATTAATATGATGTCTCTGATGACCAGCAACCATAAACATTATCCCGAGAACAGTTACTTCATTTCCTGCTGCTATTCCCCGATTTTGATAAATTGATTTATCAAAACTTCTGAAAAGTAACAAGTTAGATTCTCTTGTTAATCTGTATTCATAAGAAATTTCAGAAAGTGTTTTGGAATTGAAATTCCCTTTTTCAACATATAAATCCTGATCAAAAGAGGGAAGTGCCTGAGTTTCTCCTCTTGCAATTGCTAATGCTCTATATGCAAAAATTCTATCTGTATCAGATAGATGACCAATTATTTGTTTTACAGTCCACTTGTTTTCAGCATAGGAATAATCTCCTTTACTTGATGGAAAACTGTTAATCACATCAGACATCTCTTTGTTTGTTTGATGTAAAATCGAAATAATATCATCACCTTCAACAAGGTCAATATATTTTTGTGAATATTCAGGATAATCATTTTTATTTGGTCTCATAAATACTCCTAACTATTTCAAAATACCTACTTCAAAGACGCCTGAAGAATTTACTACCCCACGGAACATAGCATTAGTTGTAAAAATCATTTCATAATTGCCATCTTTATCTACAGCTATAATTCCCCCTGCACCGGTGGGGAGCACTTTATACATCATTTCTTCACACGCTTGTTTTAATGTGTAACACTTATACTTCATTAAAGCGGATATGTTAAATGCAACACTATTTTTGATGAACAATTCTCCGATACCTGTTGCTGAGATTCCACAAGTATTATTGTCGGCATAATTTCCTGCAGCAATTATTGGTGAATCACCTACTCTTCCCGGTAACTTATAATTTCTTCCACCTGTTGAAGTACCAGCAACAATATTACCGTAATTATCAATTGCAACACAGCCAACTGTTTCGCCGCCGTATTTCTTTACTTTGCCCATTAAAAATTCTTTATATTGTTCTTCAGTGTGGAAATATGAATTATGAACTATTGGAAGTCCTAATTTTATTCCTAATTCATCAGCTCCTTTACCTGCAAATAAAACATTATCTGTTTTTTCCATAACTAATCTTGCTAACGAAATGGGATTTTTAATTATTGTTACTCCAGCAACAGCCCCGCTTGATAAATCCTTTCCGTTCATAATTGATGCATCGAGTTCGTGTCTTCCTTCTGTTGTGAAAACAGCTCCACGACCTGCATTAAATAAGTGATTATCTTCAAGATAGTTAATAACTTTCTCTACTGCGTCGAGTGAAGTACCTCCATTTTTTAATATTTCTTGCCCAATCTTCAAAGCTTCTTTTAAGGAACTGATATATAAATTTTTAATTGAGTCAGGGGTATTCGATGCAAATCCTCCAGCCCCTCCGTGAAGAACTAAAGTGTATTTGTTAGTGTTGGTTTGAGCATCAAGTTGTATAGTGAAAATTAGAATAATTAGGATTATTATTGAATGGAAAATGTTTTTTTTCATAGTTTTACCTAAAGTTAAACATTGATATGTATAACATAATAATTTTTCCAATAATTTTTCTTTTCTTTAATACTTCTACATTAACTCAAAACAATTTCTCTGGTTTTGTTGAAAGAGAATTTGAAGTCTATTTAATAAAACAATACTGGCATACTGCAATTGTAATTCATTCGGAAGATATTGATGGTGAGAAGTATAAATTCAAAAAATATTTTGATGGAAGAGCTCTGATTGATTTTGGATGGGGAGATGAATTGTTCTATCAAACTCCTGATTTTGATTTGATGCTTGGAGCAAGAGCAATTTTGAAGCCTACATCAAGCACTTTAAGAATTGAAGGGATAAGTTTACCTAAAGAACAATTTTTTGAATATTCTGAAATTGTAGTTCGTTTGCCTGTCTCTAAAGAGCAGCTTGATAAAATTCTTAATTTTATCGAAGAAACTTTTAATAAAGAAAATAACGAATATGTTGTTTTGAATTCGATAGCTGACAAAATATTTTTCTTTAAGTCAAAGGGAAATTATCATCTTTTTAATACTTGTAATACCTGGTTAGCCAAATGTTTATCTCAAGCAGGCTTTGATATAAATACAAGTATTATCCTGACAGAACAACTGTTTAGAGAAGTTTTAAAATTTGGAGAACTGATAACTCTTGAAAGAAAAGATATCCCGAGCAATTCAGGCAAGTAAATTTCTCTGTTAATTAATTCTCTTTAATGTATATTTCAAATCATTTTTAAAGATATCGAGAATGAGAATTATAACCATAATTTTTTTTATAATTTCGTCTATCACTTATTCACAAGTAAGTGATGGATTAGTAATAGCCAGATTGAAATATCAAGGTGGGGGCGATTGGTATAACGATCCCTCAGCAGAAGTAAATTTATTAAAATTTATATCTGCGAACATTCCTAATTTAAAGACAAATCCAAGTTATAAATTTGTTGATATTGCCTCAGATGAAATTTTCTCATATCCAATTCTGTTTTTAACAGGTCACGGAAATGTTTCTTTCTCTTCAGATGAAGTTAGGAGATTAAGAACATATCTTGAAAATGGCGGCTTCCTTTTTATTGATGATGATTATGGAATGGATAAAGCAATCAGAAGAGAAATGAAAAAAGTATTTCCGGATGAAGAATTTGTTGAACTACCGTTTAATCATAAAATTTTTAATATCTTTTACAAGTTTGAAAACGGCGCACCCAAAATACACGAGCACGATAAAAAGCCAACTCAAACTTTTGCAATTTTTATTAATAACAGAATTGCAGTACTTTATACTTATGAATCAAACCCAAGCGATGGTTGGGCAGATAGAGAAGTTCACAACAACCCCGAAGAGAAAAGACAGGAAGCTCTAAAATTCGGAGCCAATATTATCATTTTTGCACTAAGCCAGTAGTTTATGAAAAGCGAATTCTATCAGAAAATAATTGACAAATTAGAATCTTATCTTAGAAAAGATTTTATCTATAAAACCTTAAATGGATTTATTGATTCATTCACTTTGGCTTTGATTTTACTGTTTGCTTTTGTCTCGCTGGAATTTCTTTTCAATTTCTCTTCATTAGTGCGATCAATTCTTTTCTTTGTCTGGATAATTCCAACGGCATCACTGTTTGTTTTTAATACAATAATTCCATTGGCTAAAACTTTTAATATTATTCCGTCGAGAGATTATTTTGAAACTGCTAAGTTAACAGGAAATTTTTTTCCCGAATTGAAAGATGACTTAATAAATTCTCTTCAATTAGCATCCGACAATTCTTTGAAGCAATTATATTCTTTGAGTTTAATTGATGAAGCATTTAAGAGAGTATATCATAAAGTAGAAAATTATGATTTTGAATCTTTAATAGATTTCAAACCACTAAAAAAGAAAATCATAAATTTAGCACTGACCATCATACCTTTTACATTAATTATTATTTTTAACAGTGGATTTTTATCAGCAACAAGTCGTTTCTTTAATTTTAATACTGAGTTTATTCCTCCGCAAGCATTTTACTTTGAAGTTCATCCGGGTAATATTCAAATACCTAAAGGAAGCGAAACAGAAATAAAAGTTCGAATAATTGGGCAGCAGCCCGCAGAAGTTTTTTTAATGTTAAAGGAAGATGATGAAGCCGAATACAGGAAAATTCTTCTGTCTAAAGATTCTATAGGCAATTACAACTATAAGATTCAAACTGTGGCAAAATCATTTAACTATTTTGCTTTTGCTGATGAAGTTAAAAGTAGTTTCTTTAGAATTGAAGTAACTGATTTCCCTTTAATTAAAACATTAACTCTGAAAATCTCACCGCCATCTTATTCGAAAATTCCTGCAACAGAACAGTTTGATAATGGCAACATTTCTGCTCTTAAAGGCACTCAGGTAGAATTGAAAATTACATCGAGCAAAGAACTTAAAGAATCATTTATTGAATTCAGCGATTCTTTAAAAACTCCCCTCAAAGTAAACAAGAACTCAGCTTCAGGAAAATTTCAAATTAAAAAAGATGTCAATTATGTCGTCAGAATTCAGGACGTTTTATCAAATTGGAATCAGCAGCCAATCAATTATACTGTTAAAATGTTAATTGATGAATTCCCAACAATAGAATTAAATACTCCAAGCACTGATTTTGACCTTGGAGAAGATAATCGTGTTCCGATCAATCTAAAAATTCAGGATGATTTTGGCTTCTCAAAATTAGTTTTGAATTTCAGGCGTTATTCTTTAGTTGATAAAGTTGCTCAGGAAAATTTTAATTCTATCGAAATAGTAATTGATAAAAATCTTAAAGAACAGTTTGTAAATTATATCTGGAATCTTACTGCACTCTCTCCATCTGTAAATGAAATCTTCTCTTTTTATCTTGAAATATTTGATAATGATATTATTAGCGGTCCGAAGTCATCTAAAACAAAAATTATTAGTTTCAGAATTCCTACACTTGAAGAACTTCTTGCAAAGGTAAATAATAAACAAGATGATGTTCAAAAAGAGTTGGAAGAGACTTTTAAAGAAGCACAAGAATTGAAAAAAGAATTGGAACAGATTAATAGAGAATTAAAGCAAGATAAAAAAGAACTAAAATGGGAAGAGAAACAGAAAATTGAGAAAGCCTTAGACAAGTTTGAAAATCTTCAGGAAAAAATGCAAAGTATTGCAGAGAGAATGAAAGACGTTCAAAATGAACTTCAGCAGAACAAATTGCTTTCAAAGGAAACTCTTGAAAAATATATGCAGCTTCAGGAACTGATGTCTGAAATGACAAATGATGAGATGAAAAAAGCACTTGAAAAACTCAGACAAAATCTTGAACAAATGAACAGAAATCTTACTCAACAGCAAATGCAGGAATTTCAGTTTGATGAAGAACGGCTAAGAAAAAGCATCGAACGAACGATGAATTTATTAAAGCGAATTCAGGTTGAGCAAAAAATTGATGAACTTATGAAAAGAACGGAAAATCTAAATCAGGCAATTGAAGACATTAAAAATCAGCTTGAAAAAAATTCATCTGATCAAAAAAGCCGAAATGAATTAAGTCAAAAACAAGACAAGATAACTGAAGACTTAAAAAATATGGAAGAAGCTATCGAAGAACTTGAAGAGAAAATAGAATCAATGGAAGATGTGCCAAAAGAAGAATTACAGAAGCTAAAAGAAGAATTTGAAAAACAAAGAAACGAAGAATTATCAAAAGATGCTTCATCTAAAATGAAACAAAATCAGATGCAAAGTGCTAAACAGAATCAACAGAAACTATCTCAAAATATGAGTCAACTTCAACAGATGATACAGCAAATGAAAGACGCCATGATGCAGGAAAATCAGATTCAGACTTTTACTGATATGATGAGAATTACAGAAAACCTCATTACACTTTCAAAGAAGCAAGAAGACTTAAAAAACAGAACTCAGAAAATGGATTTGAATTCATCACAATTTAATTCAAATGCAAAACAGCAAAATGAAATCAGAGATAATCTGAATAAAATTTTAGAACAAATGTCAGAACTTTCGCAAAAGACCTTTGCAATCACTCCTGAAATGGGAAAAGCATTGGGTAATGCACAACGCAATATGGAACAATCCACATCATCCCTTCAGAACAGAAATCCTGCTGCGTCATCAATTCAACAGCAGGAAGCGATGGGAAATCTCAATCAAGCAATTATGTCTCTAAAAAATCAAATGGAATCAATGATGCAAAGCGGTGGAAGTGGTCAAGGCGGAATGATGTCATTAATGCAGCAGCTTCAGCAATTATCAGGTCAGCAAATGAGCTTGAATAATTTAACTCAGATGTTGCAACAAATGCAGCAAGGTCAGTTAAGTCCTCAGCAGCAAGCTGAATTACAAAGACTTGCTCAACAGCAGGAACTTATTAAAAAATCTCTCGAACAATTAAATAAAGAAGCACAAGAGTCAGGAGTTTCTAAAAGATTACCAGTTAATCTTGATAATCTTTCCAAACAAATGCAGGAAGTAATTACTCAAATGCAGAGTCAAAAACTTGACGATGATTTAATACAAAAGCAAGAACGTATTCTTTCCCGATTATTAGATGCTCAAAAATCAATTAACGAAAGAGATTTTGAACAGCAAAGACAATCCGAAACAGGAAAAGATATAGTAAGAAAAAGTCCTGAAAAATTGAATTTGAGAAACGACCCCAAATCTGAGCAAATCAAGCAAGAACTAAATAAGTATATCAAAGAAGGTTTTCGCAAAGATTATGAAGAGTTAATCAAAAAATATTTTGAGTTGCTACAATCTGAAGGTAAACTGAATTAGATTCCGTTTGAATTATCCTTCGTTTCTACTATTTTAATATTGAAAAGTTACTTTTTATCTATGGATGAAGCCAATAGCATTATAACAAAAAATAAAATCAAAAATTCTAAACAGAAAGACAATGATGCAAAAGATAGATTGCTCTTGTCAAATTTCTTTGACATTGCTCAGGAATTAATGATAATTTTAGATGAAAAAGGATATATTAAAACAGTTAATAGTTTGGGGGCAAAACAACTTGAATACTCAACCTCGGAATTAATCGGTTTACATTTTACGGAATTGGTTAGTCTGAATCACTTTAAAGACTTTTCTTCTCAGTTTGATGAAATAATTATTAAAGGAGAAGGAAACATAAAAGTTAATCTACAATCAAAGCTTGGTTTCTCACAACTTTTTAATCTTAACATACAAGCAATATATGATGATAATTCAAAAATTGAATCACTTCTTATCACCGGAATTAATATTGAAGAAATCAAGCGTTACGAAAAAGAAATTCTTGAAATTTATCCCAAGTTACATGAATTGCAAAGAATTCTCCAGATTGAAAATCAGAGAGCTTACTTACCGAAGTTTTTGCTGAAAGAATTAGATAAAATTCGTTCTGCCTTCATTTCGAACATTTCCCACGAACTTCGTACTCCTTTAGCATCTATAATAGGATTTGCGGAAAATATATATTCAGACCCCAACTTGCCGGTTGAAACGGTAAAAGAATTTACCGGAATAATACTTAATGAAGGGAAAAGACTTGCAAGATTGGTTAACAATATCCTTGACCTTTCAATTATGCAGCAAGGCAAATTTATTCTCAACAAGACAAAATTTAATTTGAGTAAAGAGATGAGCAAGCTTGTTGACGAGTTTTCAAATTTTGCTGCTGAAAAGAATATTACTGTCACTTTTGAAACCAACAAAGCAGATATAGAAATTGAAGCTGATGAATCAAGAATTATGAGAACATTTGCTTCAATAATTCATAATGCTATAAAATACACTGAGAACTCTGGACGTGTTTATATTCAGATTAAAGAGCTTTACAAAGAAATTGATGTTATTGTTGTAGATACTGGAATAGGAATTAACCCTGATGAAATTCCAAATATTTTTAAGAAATTAACCGATGAAAAAATAATTTTTTCCGAAAACAATATTTCTGGTTTCAGTTTGGTTCATGCTAAGCAAATAGTCGAATTACACAGAGGAATAATTGATATACAAAGCGAACTTAATAAAGGAACAACAGTTCTAATAAGATTACCAAAACAAAGTCTTTAAAGGTGATTTGTGCAAAAAAGTATTTTTATTGTTGATGATGAGCCCAGCATTCTTAAGCTTCTAAACTATTGGGTTAAAGACAAATGGCGTTATATGACCGAACAGTTTACAAACGCCGAAGATTTGCTGAAGAATTTGCATAAACAACCCGATTTAATTCTTTTAGACATAATGCTTCCGGGTATTGATGGAGTGGAAACATTAAAAAAAATAAAGTCCTTCGATTCTGAATTGCCTGTAATTATGCTATCTGCGCAAAATAGTATTGATACAGCAGTTAATTCTATAAAATTGGGAGCTTACGATTACTTCTCTAAACCAATAGACCAATCCAAATTAGAAGTATCTATTAAAAATGCAATTAAAAGCTATGATTTAGCAAGGGAACTAAGAAATCTTAAAGACAGTGCTGAAAAAGAATTCAAGTTCGAAAATATTATCTCTGTAGATAAAAAAATGCAATCAGTTTTTAAGTTAGTTTCTAAAGTTTTAGATAATGATATTACGGTATTGATTCACGGAGAAAGCGGTACAGGTAAAGAGCTTATCGCTAAAGCAATTCATTTTAATGGAATTAGAAAGGATAAACCATTTATTGCTGTAAACTGCGCTTCAATTCCTCGAGAACTTTTAGAAAGCGAATTATTCGGTCACGAAAAAGGTGCTTTTACTGGAGCTCATCAAAGAAAACTTGGTAAGTTTGAAATTGCTAATGGCGGCACTATCTTTCTTGACGAAGTCGGAGAACTTGAGATGGTGCTTCAGGCGAAGTTATTAAGAGTCATTCAGCAAAAAGAATTTGAGCGTGTTGGAGGAACTGATTTAATTAAAACCGATGTAAGAATAATTTCTGCAACAAATAAGGATTTGAAAACAGCAGTAGATGAAAAGCTATTTAGAGAAGATTTGTTTTACCGACTGAACTCTTTCCCCATTCATATTCCCCCCTTGAGGGAAAGAAGAAGCGATATTATTGTTTTAGCAGAACATTTTCTTAATAAGTTTAATGAGAAACTTAATAAAAAATATAAAGGCTTTACAAAAAAAGCATTAAAAGCAATTTACGATTACAATTGGCCAGGAAACATCAGAGAAATGGAAAATACAATTGAAAGATGTATGATTATAGCCGAGGGGGATTACATTGATATTGAAGACTTGCCTCAAAACATAAAAAGTGATGATAGTTATTCAAGCTTTGATTCGACAGTTCCCATTTTCCCAAGTGACAATATCATCCCATTCGAAAAAGTCAAAGAAGAAGCAATAAGACATGCATTAAAGGTTACCAATGGAAATATTGTGGAGGCAGCCAAAAAATTAAAAGTGGGTAGAGCCACCATCTATCGTCTTTTAGAAAAATATCGAATATCAAATTGAAAGGGGTAAAATATGTTTTATGATAGAGTTATAATAGAAGGTAAAGTAGTTATAACTGTTGAGTTAGTTAGAGCTACTATTAAAGAAGCAGAAGAATTTAAAGAATTATTATCTCAAGAAATTGAGAGCGGTACAAAAGACATAATAATTGATTTATGTTATTGTGAATTTATTGACTCTACCTTCTTAGGTGCTCTTGTCGTATCTTTAAAAAGACTTTTAACCATAAAAGGAACTTTAAAGTTGTGTAATCTAAAACCATCAGTTTCTTCTATGTTTGAATTAACCAGAATGTATAAGGTCTTTGAAATTTATGATTCTTTGGATAAAGCTCTAAGTAGTTATAACGAATAAATGAAAGAAAATTTATCAAAAACAATACTGATTTTTAATGAAGATAAGAATCTGGTTCTGAGTTTACTATTCCAGCTTCGACAGGAAAATTATTCCGTAAATTCCGCTTCAAAAACTTCAGATGCAGCTGAAATTATAAAAAAAAACAAAATTGATTTAATCATATTAGACCTGGACTCATCGAATAATTCTGTCTATGATTTCTATAAAAAATTAAAAGACGACGAAAGTACAAAATTGCTCCCAGTAATTCTGGCTTCAGAATCTAATCCATCATCAGAAATTAGTAAATTCATTGAATCCAATGGTGATGACTTTGTAAATAAACCTTTCGACTTTGAAGAATTAAAAATGAGAATCAGTACCTTACTTAAAAGGTCAGAAATATTTGAAATGTTCTCAAAGCCGAAATACGATAAATATCCCTCTGAAGAAAAAACCAAAATTTTGCTTCTTGATGATGATCCTCAAATGATAAAGCTTTTCAAATTCAGTCTTGAAAGAGCAGGCTATGAATGTAAATCCTTTAATAAAGCAAAAGAAGCTTTGGAAGCTATTAAATCATTCACACCAGATTTAATTATTTCTGATATAATGATGCCTGAAATTGATGGATTTCAATTCAGAGAAAAGATTTTGAAAGAAAGTAACGTTAAAAACATTCCTTTTTTGTTTCTGACTGCAAAAGGAGGAGAAGACGATATTTTACGAGGATACGACTTAGAAATCACTGATTATGTTATTAAAACCTCAGGTCCAAAAGTAGTTCTGGCTAAGGTTAACGCAATAGTTAATAGTCTAAAAAAACAAAAGTCCAAAGCCATTTCTGAACTTCATTCTGCGGCTTCTTCAGTTGTTATGAAAGTTATTCCCGATTCCGCTCCAAGTTTCGATGGATTTGAAATTAAACATTGGCATCAAACCTATCAAGGTATTCCCGGTGGAGATTTGATTGATTACTTTCTGGTTGATGAAAACAATCTTCTGATAGTTTTAGGTGATGTTATGGGAAAAAAATGGGGAGCCTGGCATTTTGCACTTGCTTATGCCGGATATATCAGAAGCACTGTAAGAGCAGTTATAGAATCATCCAAAGATTTCTCTCCTTCACAGATTATTTCTGCAGTCAATAAAATGATATATAAAGATGTTAAAGTTTCAGAAGTCTTTATATCTCTTTCAGTAGTTCATCTTAACAATAAAAATAAATTCATAAAATATTGCGGAGCTGGAGATAATCCTCTCATCCTAATTGATTCTGATAATCAAAATTTCTCAAAAAAGAAATCCGAAGGAATGTTATTAGGTTTTAGTGATATGAGCGATTATGAGGATATTACAATTGATATGAAAAAGAATGATATTATTATAATGTTTACAGATGGATTAACTGAATCAAGAAATATGAATGGGGTTCAGTTTGGCTCCGAAGCATTTTATGAGACAATTAATCAAAATTATAAAGAAGAGAATTTTTTGGATAAACTTAAATCTGAGTTTATATCTTTTACCTCAAATAATTTTGAAGATGATGTTACTTTAATTACAGTTAAAGAAATATAATTTAGTTGTAATCCGCAGATTGAAGTTTTTCAGCTTTATCAGCCAATTTTATCTGTTCAATAAGGTCATCAAGTTTTCCCTCAATAATTTCAGAAAGATTATACAAGGTCAATCCAATCCTGTGATCTGTAATTCTGTTTTGAGGGAAATTGTAAGTTCTTATTTTATCACTTCTATCACCACTTCTAACCATTGATTTTCTTTGAGCTGAAATCTCACTGATTTTTTTACTCATTTCTAAATCATATAGACGGGCTTTTAGTACTTTCATTGCTTTTTGGCGGTTCTTTAATTGTGAACGTTCATCCTGACATTGGACAACAATTCCTGTTGGAACGTGAGTGATTCTTACCGCAGTTTCAACTTTGTTCACGTTCTGTCCGCCAGCTCCTCCGGAACGATAAATATCAATCTTTAAATCATTAGGGTTTATTTCAACTTCAACATCTTCTACTTCAGGCAATACAGCAACCGATGCAGCAGAAGTGTGAACCCTTCCACTTGCTTCAGTCTCAGGAACTCTTTGAACACGATGCACGCCGGATTCAAATTTCAAATCACCATAGACATTATCTCCACTTACAGAAAAAATTACTTCTTTCAAACCACCGATACCGGTTTCATTTATATCAATTATTTCGTACTTCCATCCTCTGATTTCAGCATATCGTGTGTACATCCTGAATAAATCATTTGCAAACAGACCAGCTTCTTCACCGCCTGTGCCTGCACGTATTTCAACAATTACGTTTTTGTCGTCATTTGGATCTTTAGGCAATAAAAGAGTCTTTAATTCCTCTTCAGCTCTTATTAGAGATTCTTTTAACTCTTCAAGTTCAGATTCAGCCATTTCAATGATTTCTTTATCAGTCGAATTTTCAATAAGCTCTTTATTACCCTCAATATCTTTCGAAATTTTCAAATATTTCTGATAGACTAAAACAATCTCTTCGATTTCGCTCTTTTCTTTGTTAAGAGTCTTAATTTTCTCGTGATCGTTTATGTATTCAGGCTGTGTAAAGAGTTGATTTATTTGTTCGTATCGTTGTTTTATTTTTTCTAATTTGTCAATGAAACTCATAAAAGACTTTTATTTTTTGCAAGTGCAAATATAATTATAAGAATTGTTTGTATATCATTTTGATTTTTGAGAACCTGTTCATTAATTAGTCTCTCATAAATGTATAATGGCTAATTCTATTCAAAAATTTATCTCATTAATTATCTTTGTATATGAAAAACAAGAAAAACTTAGATATTACAAACTCCTTTAAAGTTAAAGATATATTCTACAAATATGCTGTTGGTGCAAAACCATTTTTGAAATGGGCTGGTGGAAAAAATCAACTTTTATCTGTATTTAGGAAATTTTATCCGAAAGAACTCCTTAAAGGAGAAATAAAAAATTATTATGAACCTTTTGTTGGTGGAGGGGCAGTATTTTTTGACATTGCTCAAAACTACGGAATTGATTCAGCTTTCCTTTATGATATAAACGAAGAATTAGTTTTGACTTACAAAGTTGTTCAAAAAGACGTAAACAGTCTTATTGAATTTTTACATAGATATAGTAACCAATATTTAAGTCTAAAAAGAGAGAAAAGAGAACAGTATTACTATGAATTAAGACATAATTTTAATTTACAACGATTTAATATTGATTATGATAAATATTCAGAAAACTGGGTTTCTAGAGCAGCACAAATTATATTTTTGAATAAAACGTGCTATAATGGTTTATTCAGGTTCAATTCAAAGGGCGAGTTTAATTCACCATTTGGATTATATGATAATCCAAAAATACTTGATGAAAATAATCTGTTAAATGTCTCAAAACTTTTAGAGATAGCCGAAATAAAAAAAGCTGATTTCAAAGAAGTAAGACAAGATATAAAAAAATCTTCATTTATTTACTTTGATCCTCCCTATAGACCACTAAGCAAAACATCTAATTTTACTTCCTACAGTAAATACCAATTCAAAGATGATGACCAAATTCAACTTGCATCTTTATTCAACGAATTAAATGAAATGGATTGTCTTTTAATGCTTAGTAATTCTGACCCGAAAAATACTGACCCAACAGATAATTTCTTTGACATTATTTATAAAGGATATAACATTAGACGTGTATCGGCTAAAAGAATCATAAACTCTAATGTTAAGAAAAGAAATTCAATAAATGAAATTATAGTTACAAATTACAGTACAGATGAAAATAAATAAAAGAAAGAAAAGTAATATAACTGGGAATCAATTAGAGGTTGCTGTTCAAACAGTATTATCGGGTAAAGGCTTTTCTATATTATACTATCGTGAATGGATTAAAAAGCCAAATCAATTTGGTGATGAGCTTCTGCTTAAAAATGTTCCTTTTAATACTATTTATAAACACAAAGGTAACACCGAATTTTTATTGCTATCACGAAAATACAATCTGAAAATAAGAATAGAATGTAAATGGCAACAAGTGGCTGGTTCTGTTGATGAGAAACTTCCTTATTTGTATCTTAATTCTATCGAAGCAATGCCGGAGAACGAAATAATGATTTTAATTGATGGTAAGGGCTGGAAAGATGGTGCAATTGAATGGCTTAAATCAGCTGTTGAAGAGAAAAAATACACTACAAAAGTGAATAATAAAGTTATAAAAGTATTTTCATTAACGGAATTTTTTACTTGGGCAAACAATACTTTTGTTTAATAACTAAAATTGCCAACACTACAAAGAAGCAAATCAATCCGAAAGCTTTATTTAGTTTTTACTTTGTTAGTTCAAGTTTGTTTTATCCCTTAAAAATTTTTTTAAATAACATCTGCAGTTAATCAAATCATTAATGTTGTACTACTTTCATCGTCGGCTAATTTGCAGTTTCGCTCGACTGTTGCCTGATAATTTCATATAAGAAAATGCCAGTAGCAACAGAAACATTTAATGATTGAACCTTGCCATACATTGGCAGGTGAACTAAAAAATCACATTTATCAGCAGTTAATTTCCTGATGCCTTTTTCTTCATTACCAACAATAAAAGCCAAAGGTATTTTATAATCAATCTCAAGATAATTTTTTGAATTTCCCAAATGTGAACCAATAATCCAAAAGCCCTCTTTCTTTAACTCATCAATAGCATTTGCAAGATTATGGACTTGACATATTTTTAGATGTTCAATTGCTCCTGCTGAGGTTTTGACAACAGTTTCGTTTATTGGAGCTGAATTATGTAACGTTATTAGTATTGATTTAATTCCACAGCATTCTGCAGTTCTTAATATTGCTCCAACATTGTGAGGGTCTTGAATAGAATCCAATATCAATATAAACGGATATTTTCTGTTTTTTGCTTCAGAAATAATTTCATTAAGATTATAAAATTTTTGTTCTGATCTAATTGCAATAACACCCTGAGTATTTTTATCAGAAGTTATTTGTTTGAATTTTTCTAAAGGGAGTTGACTTATTTTTATTCCACGTTTTTTAGCAGCAACAATTATTGCATCAATAATATTTCCTTTTTGTCCATAAAGAACATAAACACGAGAAAGGTTGCTGTCACTATTCAGTGCTTCAAGTACAGGCTTTCGCCCAATTATCATTTTCATTGCTTATTCTGGAAGAAATGAGAATAGAGATTCATCAACTTTGAATGAACAAAATTTCCCGTTATTCTTTTTGGGAGGAATAAATTCATCAATCAAGTTGATTTGTTTTTTATAAAGATTAAACTCAATTTTTGCGCTATTGATTGAACCATCCTGTTTAATAATGTTTACAGTATGCTCACCATACAAGTCTTCAAAATCAATTGCTTCATAAGCAGGCTTGACCTCTGTGAGATAGTCGTTTCTGGCAGATAATCCGAAGATACTTATATCAATTTCATTTTTGACTTTTCTGGATTTGACTGAGATTCTGTAGTTAAGAGATGTAAAAAGTTTAACAGTTTCTAAAAGAATTCTGCATTTTTGTTTTTTTTCGTGTTTATCATAATAAAAAAGGAATTTGCAATTAAACTCTATTTCTTCTTTCTTTTTTTTCGGGATTGCTTTCTTGAGCTTATCAATATTTTTTTCGCGTGCTTTAGAAATTTTAGGAACTTCTTTTGGTTTTCTTAATGACATTTATTTAACTCTTGATATTATTTCACTTAATTTATTCAATTCTAAATTAGCCTGAGTTCCATCGGCTAAGTTTTTTAGAACAACTTCACCACGTTTGAATTCATTGCCTCCTAAAAACAAAACGAATTTTGAATTCAATCTGTTAGCTTCTCTCATTTGAGCTTTTACGCTTCTATCCAAATAATCATAATCAACCACCAAATCATTATTCCTTAAAAAGGATGCTACTTCTGCCACTTTATAGTTCAATTCTTTATCTAATCTTACGATAAAAATATCAACTTGTCTTTCTTGTAAATTAAGAACATTTTCATTTTCACAAGCAAGTAAAATTCTTTCCATACCTGCAGCAAAACCAACTCCGGGTGTTGGTTTTCCACCTAATTCTTCAACTAATAAATCATATCTACCTCCACCGCACAAAGAACTCTGCGCTCCCACTTTTTGACTTATTATTTCAAATGTAGTTTTGGTATAATAATCTAACCCACGAACAAGTTTTGGTTCAACTTGATAAGGAATATTTAATGAGGTTAAACAATTTTTTACTGCTTCGAAATCATCTAAACTGGATTGATCAAGATAATCAAAAAGCGAAGGAGCATTCAGCAGAATTTCCTGATCCTGTTCAGCTTTACTATCCAGAATTCTTAAAATATTTTTTTCGAGTCTGACTCTACTTTCATCAGTAAGTCTATTTTTTTTATCCAAGAGAAATTTTCTTAATTCATTTTTATATACTTCTCGGGATTCAGGAGTTCCGAGAGAGTTTATTTTAACAATAAGATCTTTTAATCCTAATTGTTTAAAGATTAGGAAAGCCATTTCAATCATTTCTACATCAAGAAAAGGGGATGTGCTTCCAAGAGCTTCTGCACCAAATTGATGAAACTGTCTTAATCTACCCGCTTGGGGACGCTCTTGACGAAACATAGGGGAGATATAGTATAACTTGTTTAGAGAGTTTTTCTCTCCCAAAGAATGTTCAATGAAAGCCCTGACTACTCCTGCTGTCATTTCAGGTTTAAGAGTTATTGAAGTACCGCCACGATCAATCATAGAATACATTTCTTTACTTACAATATCTGTTTCCTCACCAATTCCTCTGGCAAAGAGGGCTGTTTGTTCGAAGATTGGAGTTCTTATTTCAAGATAGTTATATCTGTTAAAAAATTTTTTTACTAAATCTTCGAGAAAATGCCATTTTGAAATCTCTGATGGAAGAATGTCTTTCGTTCCGGTAATTGCTTTTATCATTATGAAAAATTTTTATTAGAATTGTTATAAATCGAAATAGTTTGATTCTTCTTCAGTAAAGACTTTATAAAGCTCTTCTGCATTTGCAGCATTAAGAAGTCTGTTTCTGAAATCATCTTTATTCATCATTCTGGAAATTCTGCTTAATAATTTTATATGAGTACTTATTGAATCATTTCTGCCGACAATTAAAAAAATTAAATTAACGGGTTGCCCGTCAATAGCATCAAAATCAATACCTTTGATGCTTCTTCCGAAAGCAGCGATAATTTCTTTTATAGAATCTGATTTTCCGTGAGGAACTGCAAAACCCTTTCCGATCCCAGTGGACATTATTTTTTCTCTCTCAAAAACGTTCTTTCTTACATCTTCAATATCTTCCACTCGTGGATCTGAAGAAAATAAATCAATCAGTTCATTAATTGCTTCATTCTTGTCAGAACTTTTTAGTTCCGCAATGAACAAATCCTTAGATAGAAAATCAGAAATTTTCATAATTAGAAACTGTAATTTTTAACTAAAAATTATTTGTAGAGTTAAATTAAGAAAAAATAACTAAACTTGAATAGTTCTAATTCAATTGAGCAAGTAATTTGTAATAGGCTACTTTTGCAGGTTGGTAATCAGGATTTTCTTGCATTGAATCATTATAGTATTTAACTGCAGTAAACCACATTCCTTTTTTTTCAAATACACGTCCAAGGTTATACATTGGAATATGCTTGGAATCATAATCATTTGCTTTTAAAGCTTTTTGAAACCAGTAAATTGAATCATCATATTTATTAAGGTTAATCAGATAAGTCCCAATATCGTTGTAAGGATTGCCATATTCAGGGTCAAGTTCAATTGCTATTTTACATTCTTCAATTGCTTCCTCATATTTTCCTAAAAGACTTAGAGCCCATCCGAGGAAATTATGAGCTTTTGGAGTTGGATAATAGTCAATAGATTTCCTATAAGCTTTAATAGCCTGATTAACATCTCCGCTTAAATGCAAGCGATAGGCTTTTTCAAAGTATTCTACTGCAAGTAATATTTTATCTTTATCTACCATAAATACCGTTCAATTACAATCCATATATAAAAATTTATTTCCTTAAAAACAAAATCTTCTGTTTTCCTAATTATTAAACAATTGTAATTTTTTTACAGTTCATCAATAAAATCATAATTGAACTATTTGATTTTATTATCGGTTAAATCAATAAAATATTAAGGGAATTATATGAAAGATAATTTTTATAGAACAAATATATTTGGTGAAGATTCTCCCAATGATGAACATATTTTAACCTCTATTGAAACTCCGATTCGAAATGATGCTTTTGAGATTGATGACAACTTAAAAATCGAGTTAATTCAAAAGAAATTTGCTGAAATTATGGAAATTTTAGGACTTGATTTATCAGATGATAGTTTAAAGGATACTCCAAAGCGTGTTGCTAAAATGTATGTAAAAGAAATTTTTTCAGGACTTAACCCAAAAAACAAACCATCAGTAACTCTTTTTGAAAATAAATTTAAATTCGATCAAATGTTGGTGGAAAAAAATATTGCAGTTTATTCTTATTGCGAGCATCATTTTGTTCCGATTATTGGCAAAGCTCACGTGGCTTATTTTTCATCTGGTAAAGTAGTAGGATTATCAAAAATAAATCGTACTGTGCAATATTTTTCAAAAAGACCTCAAGTTCAGGAAAGACTAACTGTGCAGATTGCAAATGAATTAAAAGAAATGCTCGGTACTGAACACGTAGCGGTTATTATTGATGCAGATCATTTGTGTGTTGCCTCTCGTGGTGTTCAGGATGTTTCAAGTTCAACAGTTACTTCAAGCTATCACGGTAAATTCTTAGACCCAAATGTTCGTGATGAATTTTTAAGATATGTTTTTGACTCTAAAAAATAACTTCAATGATTGATGGTCATTGGTCAATTGTCATTAGTCAATGGTCATTGGTCAATTGTCATTAGTCATTGGTTATTGAACATTGAACATTGAGAATTGAGCATTTAGCATTTAGCATTTTTATTCAACATTTTATTCTAATATCAACAGCGTAAAGTTCATTTTCTTCGGTAATTATTAGTGGATTAAAATCAACTTCTGTAATCTTTTCGTAATCTATCATCATTTGAGCTAAATTTTTTATTATCATCTTTAACTTTTCAATATTGATAGATTTTTCGCCTCTCACTCCACGAATTATTTTACCAATTTTTGTTGTGTTAATAAGATTTTCTATATCCTCGTCATTTAAATAAGCTGAGCACATAGTAGTGTCTTGTAAATATTCAACATATTTTCCACCGCTACCGAACATAATCATTGGTCCGAAACTTTTATCACGAAAAGCACCTATAAGCAATTCAAACTTTGTCTTTAAAAAACTTTGCAATAAAACTTTATTTAGTTCAAGTCCCTTCTTTGCGAGATTTGATTTTAACTCTGCAATAGAATCTTTTAATTGTTGGATATTTTTGACATTAAGAATAACTGCATTGAAATCTGATTTATGAACAATGTCCTCACTAAAAGCTTTAACTACAAGAGGATAATTTAATTTGAGTTTTTCTATTTCATCTATTTGAGCTATTTGTTCTTCAACAATAGGAATAGAATATTCCTTTATCAAAGAATTGACTAAATCATTTGGTAGAAATTTTCCAGTATATCCATCTAAGCTGATTGAATTATTTACAGATTTTTTTTCTAATCTTTTTGAGGAAAAATTTTTTGAGTTCAACAGCAACATATTTTTAATTACAACAGATACATCCTCTGCAAATCGGAAAAGAGGTTTTCGGCTTTTTGATTTTTGACGATACTCTTCCCAAAATTCTGGCAGAGGCATTACAATTTGAAATACAGGTTTTTCGCTTTCAATTTCATTTATACTCTCAATTACTGGAAGTGCTTTAACCATAATTGGTTCAACAAAAATTGAAATAACAGAATCCACATTTTCATCAGTTAAGAGAATTTCAACTACTGATTTGAATTGTTCGGCGGTTCCGCCAGGTAGTAAATCCACAGGATTATTCACACTTCCTTCCGGATGAACAATTTTTCTGAGTTCTGTTTTTGTTGATTGGGAAAGTTCTGCTAAAACCAGATTATTGCTTTCAAGGGAATCCACAGTCAGAATTGCAGGACCTCCGGCATTTGTAACAACGGCAACTTTATTGCCTTTAGGCATTGGAAATTCTTCAAATCCTTTTGCAGTGTTGAACATATCATTTAAATCATCAACTCGTATAATTCGAAATTGTCTGAGTACCGAATCAATAACTTTATCTGAGCTGGCAATTGCTCCGGTGTGAGATGATGCGGCTCGTATTCCACTTTCAGTTTTCCCGCTTTTTAGGATAATTACAGGTTTGGTTACTTTATTTTCAATAGAATAATTAATTAGTTTTTCTCCATTTACAAAACTTTCAAGGTAGAAGCATAATATTTTTATATCATCATTAGAATTCCAATAATCAAGTAAATCTAATTCGTTTACATCTGCTTTGTTTCCAACGCTAATAAAATGACCAAATCTTATATCGGTTTCACTTAACGAATTAAGAACAGCTGCTCCAATTGCTCCACTCTGTGAACAAAAAGCAATATTTCCTTCGCGTGGCTGTTCAGCAACAAAAGTTGCATTCATTTTAATTTGTGGATGAGTGTTGATAATACCCATACAATTAGGTCCGACTAATCTTGCGTTCGAGTTCTTTATTAAATCAACTATTCTTTTTTCTGATTTTGCACCTTCATCTCCGGTTTCTTTAAAACCGGCAGTAATCAAAATAATAGCTTTTACTTGTTTTGATAAAATCTCGCTCAGACTTGATTCAACGAATTGTTTAGGTACCATTAAAATTGCAAGGTCAATTTCTTCAGTAATTTCGGAAATAGTATGAAAACATTTAATCCCCAAAATTTCTTCACCTTTTGGATTAACAAGGAGAAGTTTACCCGTGTAATCATATTCAATTACAGAGCGAGTGAGTTCATAACCAAGACTCTTTGGTTTGGACGATGCTCCAATTATACAAATTGAGCGAGGATAGAAAAATTTATCAAATACTGGCAGCATAAAAACTCCAAAACATTTAATTATTACGTTACAAAGTTATGGTTTTATTTATTTGATTTTTATAAGAATAGTTTAGTTTATAAAAGGAATATATTAACTCAATAGAAATGTCAGTAACTAATTTATTAAATAGTCATTAAAGTATTGCATTAGGGTACCAAAAGCAGGCCGCAGTCCGACAGCAGTTAATTTAATGCTGAACGCAAAAAACTCATCCTCTTATCTTCTTTGAGCCTTTGATTCATCTTCCTGAATGGATAATCTTTTGAAGGCTTAACTATTTTGTAACCCTTCTTCTGAGGCTTTCCTTTTAGTTCTGTAAAATTCAATTCTTGACCGCTGAAATAAATATGCAATTGTCAGCTTCTTTGCATCAACTTGTTTTAGTATCGTTAATCTATCAACTTTTTTACTGACATTTCTATTGAGTTACTACACATAAAATTAACTTTTCTATTGACTATCTAATTACTTAAATTTGTATCAAAATTTTTACAGCATAAAACTACAATGATTAAATACATATCTTTAATTGTCTTACTTCCGACAATGATTTGTTTATCACAAATTAAAAATGATTATAGTCTTGCTATAATACCATTTTATTCTAAAGGTGTTGACGAACTATCAATTCAAACTGCAGAATCTATCTTAAAACTTGAAATTGAAAAACAAAGCTCAATTAAAATAGTGCGAGAAAGAGAAATAATCTCAGCACTTCAATCAGAGATTTGTGAAGAGATTGAATGTGCTATTGATATTGGTAAAATAGTTGAAGCAGATAAAGTATTTTTCTGCAAAATCAAGCCGCTTGGTAATAATTTGATTATCCAATATTATTTGTTTGACATTGTTACAAATAAATCCATTCTTATTGAGCAAACCAAAGCATTGGGACTTGAAGATCTCGAAACTGTGATGAAAAGAATTGCGAAAAGTGTTGTAACAGAAACGCCATTTTCAACTGGTGCTGAAGTTGGAACAGTTGTAGGAACAGAAACATCTCCATTTCTTAAAAAAGCTTCTTCTTACAATTTCGGTTTAACATTTGGCTACTTATTCCCTATTTACGGATATGATAATGAAAGTGAAAAATCTTTTACTCTTAATGCCCACTTTGATTACGAACTTCCGAACTACGCCATTGGATTAATGATGGGAGCAAGAAATGGATTTGCAATTAATATTTATGGACATTACTTATTCTCTGCTTCCGACTTATCTCCTTTTGTTGGTACCGCTTTTGGATTTCATTGGGTCTCTCATACTTCAGATTATGATTATGTGTTCGAACCCGTTATTAGGGATAAAAAACAATCTCACGGATTTGAATTAGTAATTTCTTCCGGACTTCGGCTTTTTAGAACACAAAGATTTACTGTTTTATTAAACCTTGAATATCTTTTTACTTTTAATGATTATAACGATAGAGCAATTGTCTTTACTATCGGTTTGTTATAACATATAATAATTTTTAGGAGATTTTTATGGACCTCGAAATTCTTTCTCGTCTTCAATTTGCAATTACAATTGCTTTCCACTACATCTATCCGCCCCTGAGTATTGGGCTTGGGATTGTGATGGTAGTAATGGAAGGGATGTATCTCAAAACTAAAGATAAGTTCTATGAAAATATGACTAAGTTTTGGGTTAAAGTTTTTGCTTTAACTTTTGCAATCGGTGTTGCAAGTGGCATTGTGATGGAGTTTGAATTTGGAACTAACTGGGCAACATATTCGAGATTCGTTGGAGATGTTTTTGGTAGTGCACTTGCCGCCGAAGGAATTTTTGCATTTTTCCTTGAATCCGGATTCTTGGCGGTATTAGTATTTGGTTGGGATAAAGTCGGACCAAGAATGCATTTCTTTTCAACCCTGATGGTTGCATTAGGTTCAATGTTCAGTGCCATTTGGATTGTCGTTGCAAATTCATGGATGCAAACTCCTGCTGGATTTAAGATAGTTGGTGAAGGCATCAATGCTCGTGCTGAAATAACAGATTTTTGGGCAATGGTTTTTAATCCTTCTTCTGTTGATAGACTTTTGCACACTCTTTCGGGTTGCTGGCTTGCTGGAAGTTTTTTAGTAATTAGCGTCGGGGCTTATTATCTGATTAAAAATAAACATACTCGATTTGCAAAATCTTCTATTAAAATAGCTTTAGTGATTGCATTTATTTCATCATTATTTCAACTTTTTACTGGTCATCAAAGTGCAGTTGGTGTAGCAAAAAATCAACCCGCAAAACTTGCTGCGATGGAAGCAATTTTTGAAACTCAAACTAATGCTCCATTATATTTATTTGGCTGGGTTAATGAAAATAATCAGGAAGTAAAATTTGGAGTTGCAATTCCTTCTTTACTTAGCTATCTGATAGGATTTTCTGCTGATACCAAAGTAAAAGGATTAAATGAATTTCCCAAAGATGAAAGACCTCCTGTTAACATAGTTTTTCAAGCATATCATTTAATGGTTGCTATTGGTTTCTTACTAATTTTAATTTCTTCTTTAGGAATTTTTTATTGGCTTAAAGGAACCTTATTCGGCAAAAAATGGCTACTGAAAATTTTTGTCATCTCTGTGTTGCTTCCTCAAATTGCAAATCAAATCGGCTGGATTGTCGCTGAAGTTGGCAGACAACCCTGGATTGTTTATGGAATTATGAAAACTTCTGAAGGGCTATCTAAAGCAGTTCAGGAAGGGCAAGTTTGGTTTTCGCTCATTTTATTTACTCTTATTTATATCGGACTTTTTATTTTATTTCTTTTCCTTCTAAATGAAAAAATAAAACACGGACCAGAAGATGTTGATTCAATCCCTTCCGAATTAGGACATCCTAAAGCATAAATGAGGTTAAAATGGAATTTAATTTAGACTTAAATACTGTTTGGTTTATTCTTATCGGAATTTTATTAGCTGGCTATGCTATTCTTGACGGTTTTGATTTAGGCATAGGAGCATTACATCTTTTTGTTCATACTGACGATGAAAGAAGAATTATGTTAAACTCCATCGGTCCAGTTTGGGATGGAAATGAAGTCTGGCTTGTTACTGGTGGAGGAGCTTTGTTTGCAGCTTTCCCGGAAGTTTATGCTACTGTTTTCTCGGGATTTTATAATGCAATAATTCTTCTTTTGTTTATGCTGATTTTCAGAGCAGTCGCTATTGAGTTTCGAAGCAAAAGACCAATGAAATGGTGGCGTCAAACCTGGGACTTTGCTTTCAGTATTTCAAGTATTTTAATTGCTTTTCTGATGGGAGTTGCATTGGGAAATATTATAACCGGAATACAACTTGGCGCTGATAAAGAATATGCAGGTAAATTCATAGCTCTTCTTAATCCTTATACAGTTCTTGTGGGTTTTACTACTGTTGCTCTTTTTATTATGCACGGTTGTATTTACGGAGTTCTTAAAACTGAAGGTGAACTTCAAGCTAAACTAAAAAGCTGGGTAAATAATACTATTATATTTTTCGTTATCTGTTATGTAACAACAACTATGGCAACTTTAGTTTACTATCCACATATGGCAAGACACTTTAAGGATTTTCCGCCGTTATTTATAGTTGCTTTACTAAATATGCTTGCCATTGCAAACATTCCAAGAGAAATTCATCACGGGCGGGAGTTTTTAGCTTTCATTTCATCTGCTGCAGCTATTGCATCCCTACTTGCTCTCTTTGCAATTGGAATTTTCCCAAACATAGTTTTGTCCAATCCAAATCCTGAATTTAGTTTAACCATTTACAATGCTGCTTCCTCAGAGAAAACTTTGACGATTATGTTAATTATTGCAGCGATAGGATTTCCTTTCGTACTTGCTTACACAATCAGCATTTATTGGATATTCAGAGGAAAAGTAAAACTAACTAATATGAGTTATTGATTTTTGAGTTTCTTCTTTTGAGGGTCAATCTATTCGTATCAAAAAATTTTTCTGATACGATAATTGTTACTTTTAAAAACAATTGACCGAAAATAATCTGTTTAATCAGTGTTATGAGAGATTTAATTAGCACACTGATGACACAGATGCGACTGATTTACACTGATTTAAATCTGTGCTTATCTGCTTAATCAGAGCCAGTCCACGTAAAATTATAAGGGTGCTTTAAAAATATTTTACCACAGATAACACAGATTAACACAAATAAAATTATGCGGGCTTTAATTTTATTAAGAAATAAAAATCAGCCACAGCAAAGATTTTTTTACCACAAAGTTATTCACAAAGTTCACAAAGGAAATCTCAAATATTCTCTGTGTCCTCTGTACCTCTGTGGTAGAAAAACAATCTCACGCAAAGAGAAAAAATTATCACACTGATAACACAGATGCTATTGATTTGCACTGATTTAAATCTGCGGTCATCTGTTTAATCAGCGTCATCTGTGTGCCATTATTTATGAAGCATATCATCGAAAAGTTTCTTTTCTGACGGTAAATTTTTCTAATAACTTTTGATTAACCTCTACTCCAATTCCATTAGTATTGGGAACTTCCATTGTTCCATCTTTACCAACAATAAATTCCGGTTCCACAATATCAATATTGAAATATCTTTTACTTGCAGAAATATCTCCGGGCAAAGTAAAATTTTTAAGCGAAGCAAGAGCAACATTTCCGGCTCTGCCAATTCCTGTTTCGAGCATTCCACCACACCAAACGGGTATATTTTTCTTCATACAATAATTATGAATTCTGATTGACTCTGAAAAACCTCCAACTCTTCCCGGTTTAATGTTTATAACTCTGCAGGCATCGAGTTCTATTGCAGTAATTGTATCATCTAATGAATGAATACTTTCATCAAGACATAACGGAGTTATAATTTCTTTTTGAAGTTTTGAATGTTGAAATATATCATCATAGCCCAATGGCTGTTCAATCAGAAGTAAATTAAACTCATCAAGTTTTTTAATTCTATTTAGATTACTGATTTTATAAGCAGAATTTGCATCAACCTGTAATTTGATTTCAGGGAAAACTTTTCTTATTGCTTTAACTGGTTGAATATCTTGTCCTGGTTCTATTTTGATTTTAATTCTTTTGTATCCCTCTTTTAGATAACCCTCAACTTTTTTCAACAACTCACTTTCTGAATTTTGAATTCCGATACTAACACCTACTTCAATTTTTTTTCTCTTCCCTCCCATCATTTCAGATAGAGAAATATTTTTTGACTTTGCAATCAAATCCCATAAAGCAGATTCTAATCCTGCTTTTGCCATTCTGTGTCCTCGTATTGGATTCCATAATTTTATTGCTGTCTGAATATCTTCAAAATCTTTTTTGATTATAGATGGAATTAAAAAATCTTTCAGAATATGCCAAGCAGTTTCGACTGTTTCATAGCTGTAAAATGGATTTCCTTCAGCTACGCATTCGCCCCATCCTACAAGTCCTTCTGAATTGATTTTTACGATAATATGTTCAACGAAATAATCTGTTCCCATTGAAGTTTTGAAAGGATGAGTTAACTCCATTTTGATTGAATAAAGTTCAATGCGTTCTATTTTCATAAAAATGATGAATTTTATTTTTAATTTTCGCAGTAAAAATAATCATTACAAAACGGAGTTAATAAAAAAACCGGAAAGTAGAACTATGATAAAATTGATTAAAGAACCAACAATAATTCCATCCGCAGGCAACAAACCTAAAACAATTGAGGAATATTTTGGACGAGTAAATTCAGATTCAGAAGAAATTAGTATCGCAAGAATGAAATGTCCACCAAACTGGATTGAGCCTCCACAGCAACCTGAATTTGATGAATACACACTTGTGTTGAAAGGTTCACTGACAGTTGAAACTCGTGAACAAACTTTTGAAGTAAAAGAAGGTGAAGCAATTTTGATTGGTAAAGGTGAGTGGGTAAGATACAGCACAAAAGAGAATCAAGAAGCTGAATATATCGCTATTTGTGTCCCGGCTTTTTCAGTTAATACAGTTCACAGATTAGAAAATTAAAAATTTATTCTTCTCATTGATGAAATAAAGATGCTCAAACTTCTAATAATTGAGAAGTAAAATAAAATATTGCGACGTTTGAATGATTCTATAAAATTGTAACCATAAGCCCGTCGAAGCGTTTAATTAAACCAAATGAGAAATTTTTCTAAAATATCTTATTAGTATTTTTGTGAAGCAAATTAAAGCCAACTCTTTGGAATATAATTTGTAAAAAATTAACAAAAACGGGATAAATATGTTTGAATTCAAATTCACCGAAGAGCAGTTAATGCTCAGAGAAACTGTCAGAGATTTCGTAAACAATGAAATAAAACCAATAGCTTCACAAATAGATCAGCAAGGAGAAATTCCAAAAGAACTAATTAATAAAATGGCTGAGCTTGGCTTTCTTGGGATTGCATTCCCCGAAGAATATGGCGGAGGCGGATTCGGAGAAGTCGGATATTGCCTGATGCAAGAAGAAATCGGAAGAGGTTGTATGTCAACAGCCACCTTTATTGGAGCACATCAATCAATCGGAACAAATGCAATTTATATTGGAGCAACCGAAGAACAGAGAAAAAAGTTTTTACCTGCCTTAACATCAGGCGAAAAAATTGCAGCTTTCGGTTTAACTGAAGCTCAGGCAGGTTCCGATTCATTCCATCTTAAAACTTATGCTAAACTTGATGGCGATGAGTGGGTTATTAACGGTGAAAAATTATGGATTACAAATGGTGGAATTGCTAATATAATTTCTTTGTTTGCAAGAACCGATAAAGGCATTTCTTTATTTGCAGTTGAAACCGACCGACCCGGCTTCAAAGCAGGTCCGCCAGAGAAAAAAATGGGAATCAAAGGCAGCGTTACTAATGCATTGAGTTTTGATAATGTTCGTATCCCAAAAGAAAATCTGATAGGTCAGGAGGGAAGAGGATTTATTTATGCAATGAAAACTTTAGACGCTGGCAGACTTGGACTTGGAGCAGCTTGCTTAGGCGTTTCAAAAGAACTACTTGAGCTTTCAACCAAATACGCAAAAGAAAGAGTTCAGTTTGATCATCCAATTGCACATTTTCAGGCAATTCAGTTTATGTTAGCTGAAATAGCCATAATGATTTATAATATGGAAAGTATTGTTTATCGAACTGCAGTTGATTATGATTTAGGAAAAGATATCTCAAGACAATCCGCAATAGTAAAATATTATTGTTCAGAATCCCTCGATAAAATTGTTGATTTTGCAGTTCAAATTCACGGTGGAATGGGATACTCTCAGGAACTTCCAATTGAGAGAATTTACCGCGATTCCAGAATTAATAGAATATTCGAAGGAACAAATGAAATTCAAAAGGGAATTATTGCCCGCGAAGTAATTAAGAAAAACGGTAAACTTTAAAATCAAAGGTGTTAATTATGGCAAAAACAAATCCTATCACCACCAAAACAAAAAAAGATAAACCTAAATCAAAACGTAGAGAAACTTTTTATTACAAACTCTTTTTCGATGATAATGAAAGTGTCAATTATATCAAGAGCAAGTTAAATCCTAAACAAGTAGCAAAATATTTGAAGGCTTATGAAAAATCTCATCAAAAGTTTTATAATAAAGAGTTTGTTCAATTCTTGAAGAAATATGACAATTATTCTCAAATAATTGAAATACACGACGTTTCTTACTAACTCACGTTACGTAAAATTTACAATAATGTCATTCTGTCCCGAATGCTTTCGGGATCGGAATTTTTATTGTTAAGATTTTAGATGATAAAATAAATTAAGCTTGACAAATACGTAAGGTGGCTTAATAACAAAAATTCAACCACACTGCCATCAATATGTGATTAATAAAGATTGTGGAGTTAGCCACAAAATCTTCGTAGGAAGGAAAATAAAAAAATAAACAAAGGGGCGTAGCCCTGACATCAATATAAATTATGATTATAAAAGATTACAGGGCTATCGTCCCTAAAAATCTAATAATTACATTTTGCTACAAAGATTTTAGGGCTTAAGCCCCTGTAATATTTAGAACAACTTGATAATTAAAAACGAATTGAACTAAACGAAAGAATTTAATAAATCTTTGAGTGATAATATTTTATTAACTCACGTTACGAATAATTTACAATAATGACATTCAGTCCCGAAAGCATTCGGGACAGCATAACAAGTGCTTAAGGTGGCTTAATAATTTCAAACAATTATTTATTGGTGTTTAAATATGAGATTCCTTGTATTATTCATTTTGATTATCAATTTCAGTCTTAATGCGCAAGTTCATTGGGTTAAAATTGGGCAAGGTCTCAACTATGGCGTAACCAACAATCAAAAAGGTAATGATATTCTTGTTACAATCGGGGGATGGAAAGCAAATCAAACCTGGGTTAATAAATGGTGCGAAGAATTATTTAATGTAAAGCTGAAAGAACTTGGTGTCCAGCATTTAATTTCTGTTAAAGGACCCGATGATGTTTGTTTCAATCTGAAAAATGACATTGACATAAAAACTTTAGCAGAATTTATAAAGAACATAATTTATGCTACTTATTTTATTGATAAAGTGATTATAATTGCTCATTCAAGTGGTTCTTTCGTTGCTCACGATTTATTAAACTTTATGTACGCCGAAAATGGTATTGCAAAAGATAGTTTTTATATAAATAAAGTTCATTACTTCAATCTTGATGGTGGAATTGGCGGAAAAGATTGCGGCATTTCGTTAGATACAAGCGCTGTCAAACACCTCTCGAACATTTATGCAGTTGCAGTATATGATTCTTCTGCCAATCTTTTTTCAGCCAATTATGAAACTATGAAAAGATTTTATGAAATGTATTATAGTAAATCTGAACTATTGACAATTAGTACTGCTGAAAGTGGCTGTGTTGATAAATGGTGTTTGCATAATGCAGTTATAATTAACAAACCTCATAATCCAAATATGTACGACCTCGAAAAGGATTATCAGAATTTTAATGATACTCGAAAAGTTCAAACAGATTATTTGAAGGTGTTTTTAAAGGAATAAAATTGATTTATTATTCCTTTGATATTTTATCTGTGTAAATTTGTAATGTTACATTCTTCTTACTTTTCATTTTTTAGTGAATCGTTTTTTCCATAGAGTTATTACCGCATACTTGCTCTTGAGTCTATGGATGAGTATATCAATAGACATTAAGACTTTTGAAAAATTAAAATCTTGAGTTCAACAGAAGTTAATAAATTTTACCAAAATCGCATTTCGGCAAGCTCAATTTATAACTCTTCGATTTCTCACAGTGTTCAATTTCAATTTTTTAGAAGTTTCAAATTATTATAAAGCTTTTTCTTTAAGACAATTTTGAATTAGGCATCAATTAACTGAACAAATCAATCCTTTTAAGTATAAAGATTCTGGAAAGCTGCTAAGTACTGGGTGATCCTTTGACTGACTTAAAATAGACAAATATCTGACTTCTCTGTTTGAGTCTAATGCAGCATCATTTATTATTTTATGAAATAATTCTCTTGAAATATGACCTGAACAAGAAAATGTAAAAAGAATTCCGTTTTCATCTAAAAGCTTCATTGCTAATAAATTAATATCCTTATAGGCTCGAGCTGCTTTATTAACGTTGCTTACTGAATCTGCAAATTTTGGAGGATCTAAAACAATAAGGTCAAATTTTCTATTTTCATCTCTAAAATTTCTAAGAACCTGGAAAACATCTCCCTCAATATTTCTGAATTTATTCGGACTTATATCGTTTAATGAATGATTCTCTTCAGATAATTTTAAGGCATTAGCAGATGAATCAATATTCGTTACAAAATTTGCAAATCCTTTTAATGCATAGACTGAAAATCCACCTGTATAAGAAAAACAATTTAATATTTTTTTACCTTTAGAGAACTTTTTTAATAATTGTCTGTTTTCTCTTTGGTCAATGTAAAATCCCGTTTTATGTCCATTTAATAAATCTGCGTAGAAATTCATTCCATTTTCTTTAAATTGAACCTTCTCCGGCACTAACTCTCCAAGAAGTTTTTCTTTTTTGATTGGTAAATTTTCTTTTTTTCTTGATTCTGTGTCAGATCTTTCAAATATGCCTAAACAATCTTCTTGTTCAGAAATGATTTCAACAATTTGATTTCTAAAAAATTCAGAACCAGCAGATAAAAATTGTATAACATAATATCCTGAATAATAATCAACGATTAAACCCGGTAAAAAATCACTCTCTGAGTTTACTATTCTAAAAGCATTAGTTTTGGTTAAATCAATTAGATTTTTTCTCAAATTAAAAGCATAATCAAATCTTTCTTTAAAGAACTTTTTATTAATTTGAGTTGAAGGATTGAAACTCCAGATTCTTACTGATATTTGAGAGCTTTTAGAAAAAGAGCCGATAGCTAAAGTTTCATTGAGATGAGATTTTACAAGGACTAATTGTCCATTCTCAGATATGTTTTCTATTCTATCAATAGCACCCGAGAAAATCCACGGGTGCTTTGATTTAATGATTGATTCCTTTCCTTTTTTTAGTGTGATAATTCCGTAATTATTCACCCATTTTCCAGGAAAAATAGTATTTAATTCCAATGTGAGCTGTTATCAAATCTGTCTTTGATTGGCTAATATCATAAGTTACTTTTCCATTAAAAACTTTTACAGAACCTTCTTTGAGATATTCGGCTTCAGTTCCCCAAAGATATCTACCTTTAAAGTCGAGAAAAATTAAATTATCATTTTGATTAGGGTCTCCGGAAATAAGAAAAGTCAAACCAAAACCAGCTCCATAACTCCAGGCAAAATCATCAAAGTTTGTACTTGAAGCAAATTCCTCGCTCGTATTCTCGCTTTTAACGGAAGTTGTAGTAAAAATGTATGCGCCTCCGAAAAGTCCTTCAATATAAGGTCTTGCTCTTCCTGTTGGTAAACCAAGTACAAAAAGAAGATGGAAGTTTGAAAGATTATTTGTTCTTTCAACTCTGACAAAAACATCCGGAACAGTTGTGCTCAAAGGTTCTCTTCTTGTTTCACTTCCATAAATGTAATAAGAGAGATTTAATCCTAATCCAAACGGTGATTTTGGTTTTGGGGAGATAAATAAAATATCACCATTCAAACCATATCCTAAATTCTCAACCTTTTCTTTAAATTCACCTTGTGGAAAAGCTAAAGAAAAGTTTACCGACGCAGATTGAGCGAAAAAAGCTGAAGGAAGAAACAAAGAAATAAAAATAGCTGATAAAAATTTTTTCATATCTGATCTCTTATTTGGTTAAAAATAATTTCCAACTCCAAGCTTCAAGTTCCGTTTCAAATAATTCCGATATTCTTAATTCTTTCATTGTAGTAAAATCAATGTACAAATCCGAAATCAGATTATCATTTACAAAAACTTTCGAAGGAGCGTTTGAAAAATTAAATACGGCAAAGACTTTTTTATTATTCTTTACTCGAACGAGCGTTAAAATATTTTTTTGGTTATTATTAGTGATGAATTTCAAATCTCCGCCTTTATCTCCGCAGTGTAAAGCTTCATTAGATTTCTTTAACTCACATAGAGATTTATAAAGATTAAAAAACTGATGATTCTTCCAATCAATAATATCTTTTTCAAAAAAGGATAGTCGCTTATTCAGTCCAGCTTCCTGTCCGCTGTAGATTAAAGGCATATCAGGAATAATAAAAGTTAAAACCGCAAATGCTTCAGCTACCTCACCGAGTCTTTCAAATACAGTTCCATTCCAGGAATTCTCATCGTGATTGTCGGTAAACTGCATTCTGAATGCATTTGAAGGATATTTTTCTCTGTCTGAATTTAAGTGTTTAATTAAATCCAACACATTGTTTTCACCTTTTGCAATTCTGTTCATAATCTTATGCGATTCCCAATCATAAGTCATATCAAAAGCTTTGTGCATTTCTGGAGTATCCCATTCAGCAAGCATAAATACTGGTTTGATTTCATCTAATTGTTTGCGAGCTTCAATCCAAAATTCAATAGGAACCATACCAGCTACATCACATCTGTATCCATCTATGTTGAATTCCTGAACCCAATATTTGAGAGCATTTATCATTTCCTGCCAAAGAGTTTTATTATCATAATTCAAATCAATAACATCTGTCCAATCATTAACTGGTGGGATGAAATTTCCATTTTCATCTTTAGTGTAAAAGTCAGGGTCTGATTTAGTCCAAGGGTGATCCCAAGCAGTATGATTAGCAACCCAATCAATAATTACGTACATTCCAAGTGAATGTATTTTATCAACGAGATTTTTAAAGTCTGATTTATTGCCAAATTCAGGATTTATTTCTAAATAATCTTTCACAGAATAATAACTACCAAGAGTTCCTTTTCGATTTAATTCTCCAATTGGATGAATTGGCATCAGCCAAAGTATGTCAACGCCAAGTTCCTTCAATCTTGGAAGATGTTTCTCAAAAGCTTTGAAAGTTCCTTCTTCAGTGAACTGGCGAAGATTTACTTCATAAATGGTTTTATCAAAAGCCCACTGTGGTGTATTTGTCGGCTGCGAAAAAATAAATGAAAAAGACTGTAATGTCAGTAAAAGAGATAATAAATATTTAAGTTGTTTTATCATATTAAAAAATTCTCAAGAGAGAAAATGAAGTTATTAGAATTTTAGTTAATTAAAATCACAACCGGAAAATTTTCTTTTGGTTAGGGTCAGAAGAAAATTCATCTTTATTTATCCCAAATTCTTTGCTAAAATCTTTGCGTATCTCATTTGAGCCATCGGAAATCTCATCCTTCATTTTTTTGAATTGTTCTAAAACCCGGTTATTATTTTCAATTTCTTTTTCTAAAGATTCATTAAGTTTTCTGAGATTTTCAGATTTAATATCCAAATCTTCAAGTTCAATTTTCTGAGCGTGTATAGATTTTTGAAGTTCTACCAATTCATCAATTGCTTTTTCTATTTTTTGATTTAGCTCTTCATATAATATCTCTTTATCCCGAATTTCATTCTCTGTCTTGAAATGAGTTTCTCGCAATCGGCTAATCCTTTGCTCAGAAGAAATAAATAATTCTTCAAGAATTTTTTCAATTGATGATTTTTTCTGAGTTAGCAAATCAATATCTTTTCTTAATTCCTGATTGTCAGACCTCTTCGATGATATTTCTTTTTCATATTCTGAAATTGATTTTGAAAGGAAGTCTTCTTTCTCGTTAAGGTTTGATATCAAACTGTTAATTGAATTTAGCTCACTTTGGCGGATACGCAATTTATCTTCAGTTTCTTTTAGTCTGTTTAATTTTTCACTTATTATGTTTTCATTTTCATTGATCTTATTCTCGAGCTCTGCAATTTTCTTTTCAATATTTGTTTTGTGAGCTGATAATTCTTTAATCTCATTATCAAATTTTTCTATCATTCTCAAAAGTCTTTTCTCAAGCTGATCATTACTTATCTCAATTTCTTCTCTTCTTTTTTGAGCAAGCTGAATAAGTTCTACATTTTTTTCTTTCTCGGATTTTAATTCTGTCAGCTCTTCCTGAAGTTTCAGTATTTCGGAGTAAATTTCATTTTTAGTATTTAACAAATCTTTAGCTTCTGAATGAATTTCAATAATCTTTAATTCAAGTTTGGCAATTTCATCTTTAGACTTTTGA
>Ga0308414_1000169_pt1 | contig 40438 bp, 35 predicted proteins | sample HotsprSampleOS50_FD_205667 | JGI IMG/M metagenome (GOLD analysis project Ga0308414, IMG submission 205667) | Hot spring phototrophic mat microbial communities from Octopus Spring, Yellowstone National Park, Wyoming, United States - 20090730_OS50 ... | reverse complement strand
CCGCGCTGATGCCCGCCCCTTCAGCCCATGCATCACCCCGCGTTTTCCTTCTTTCCGCACGCGTGCCACCAGCCGCCGTATCTGCCGCGTGCGCTTCCCTAACAGCCGTCCCGCCTCCCTCTGCCTCAGTTTGCCTTCCATCACTTCCCGCACTACATACCACCTATCCACTTCTTGTGTACGCATGCTTGTCTGCTCTTTGATGTGCGCTGCTCGCTGTTTTTGGTGAGAAGCGTATGCTATGACATGAGGACATTTCTTTTGAACGTAGCATAGGACATTTTAACTGAATTTTGACATGTTCTCTCTGCATGCTTACTTCATTCGCCATGCGCAATTCTCTGCATTTCTGACTTCTGCAATCTGCATTCTTCACTCTGCATACTTACTTCATTCGCCATGCGCTATTCGCCATGCGCCCCTCCGCTTCGTGTCTTCGTGCCTTCGTGGTTCCTCCCCAAATCGCCAATCGCTCATCGCTAATCCCCTCTCCCCTGCCCCTCTACCCCTCTCTTCCCAGCCGCTCCCAGCGCTTCCCGCAGCGCGCTCTGCACATCCTCACACCCTGTCAGCCGCACCCCCTGCCACATCACCTGCGCGTTCCCCTTCTCACGGAACGCCTTCAAATTATGCGCCGGCAATATGCACCTCCTGAACCCTAGCCGTTTCGCTTCCATCACCCGCCGCTCAATCTGGCTTACCGCACGCACTTCCCCCCCCAGCCCGATCTCGCCCATCAACACCGTGTCCTCCGCCACCGCCGTGTCATAAAAGCTCGACACGATCGCCGCCGCACACGCCAAATCCAGTCCCGGCTCGCTCACTTTCATCCCCCCCGCCAAATTCACAAACACATCCTGCGTGCTCATCCGTATCCCCACCCGCTTCTCAATCACCGCCAATAGCATCGCCAGCCGGTTCACATCCATCCCCACACTCTTCCGCGCCGGCAGCCCGAACGGCGTGCTCGCCACCAGCGCCTGCACTTCCAACAACAACGGCCGCGTCCCTTCCAGCGCCGCGCCCACTGCCGAACCGCTGCGCTGCTGCTGCCGCTGCGCCAAAAACAACGCCGACGGATTCGGCACTTCCATCAGCCCGTGCCCCGTCATCTCAAATACCCCAATTTCATCCGTCGAACCAAACCGGTTCTTGACCGCGCGCAATATCCGGTACACATTGTGCCGCTCCCCTTCAAAATACAACACTGTGTCTACCAAGTGCTCCACCACCCGCGGCCCCGCGATCGCGCCCGTCTTTGTCACATGCCCCACCATCATCACCGCAACATGTTCCTCCTTTGCAAACCGCGCCAGCTTCGCCGCGCATTCCCGTACCTGCGTCACACTCCCCGGCGCGCTGCTGATCTCATCAGCGTACATCACTTGGATCGAATCTATCATCAACACCGCCGGCCGCACCTGCGCCGCCTGCTCAAGTATGCTGCGTATGTCCGTGGCCGCCGCCACCAGCACATGCGCTGTCTCCACGTGCAGCCGCTGCGCACGCAGCTTCGTCTGCGCCAGTGATTCTTCCCCGCTGACGTACAAGACCCGCGCTTCTTCCTGCGCCAGCCGCTGCGCAACTTGCAGCAAAATCGTTGATTTCCCAATCCCCGGATCGCCCCCAATCAGCAGCACTTGCCCCGCCACAATCCCTCCTCCCACAATCCGGTCAAACTCTTCAATCCCCGTCGCGCGCCGCACGCCCGATCCCGCCGGCGCATCCGCCAGCGCCATCACCTCCAGCCCCCCAGGCGCACGCGCCGCTCCCCGCGCCGTGCTCTCCACTGCTTCCGCCACCAGCGAGTTCCATGTCTTGCACGCCGGACATTGCCCCACCCACTTCAAACTGCTGTGCCCGCATTCCTGGCAGATATACTGCATTTTCTCTTTCGCCATCTTATCGTCCCGCTGCGTTGTTCCACAGCACCGTCTGCGCCCGCACCGCAAACCGCACATCATGTGCCACGCACCACGGTATCAATTCTTCCGCCACACGCTCATGCGCCACACGCGTCCGCGCCCGCGGCATCACAAACACCCGTTCCCGCGCTACGGCCAGCCCCGCTACACGCTCCCACATCCTTTCCGCTTCCCTCGCCGTCCGCGCCACAAGTTTGATTTGTACACCCGCCGCCCTCTTGCAATATGCTGCTATTACATCCTGATTCCACGCATGCTCTTTGGGGCTTAACGACACAAGATGCGCACGGCAATCAACAAATCTCGTCGCATTTGTTTCCACCGTCACTATCTTCCCTGCCCGCCGCAACCCGCGGCATATTTCCACGAGCTCTTCCGCATACAACGTTGGTTCTCCGCCGGTGATCACCACATGCTGCGGCCCCGCCTGCTTCGCGCGCCGCACAAGTTCATCCACGCTCAACTCACGCCCGCCTCGCGCCACCCGCGCCCGCGCCGTGTCGCACCACCGGCACCGCACATTACACCCCGCCACCCGGATGAACAACGATGGCATCCCCAGCCATATCCCCTCCCCCTGCACCGATTCAAACACCTCATGGATGCGCATAGCGCGTAGGGTCCGCTATCCCCGCCTCCTCAAACCCTTTCCGCCGCAGCCGGCATGCATCACACCGCCCGCACGCCGCCCCGCCGGCCGCTGGATCATAACAACTGACCGTCAACGCATAGTCCACTCCAAGCGCCGCTCCCGCACGGATGATCTCTGCCTTGCTCATGTGGATCAGCGGCGCATGCACTGTGATCTTCTCTCCTTCCACCCCCATGCGCGTCGCCACGTTCGCCAGTGCTTCAAACGCCGCCACAAAACCCGGCCGGCAATCCGGATAGCCACTGTAATCTATCGCATTCGCCCCAATAAACAAATCCTGTGCCCCCAGCACTTCCGCCCACCCAAGCGCCAGACTTAACAATATCGTGTTCCGCGCCGGCACATACGTCACAGGAATACCTTCCGTCGCGCCGTCCTTCGGCACTGCAATCTCCCCCGTCAATGCCGACCCCCCAATCCACCGCAGGTCCAAATTGATCGTCTTGTGTTCACACACGCCGATGGACTCTGCCACCGCGCGCGCCGCCTCTAACTCTGCCGCATGCCGCTGCCCATAATTCACTGTCAACGCATAACACGCAAACCCCCCAGCCCGCGCCAGCGCCAGCGTCGTGGCCGAATCCAGCCCGCCACTGACGAGAACGACCGCCCGGGGCGCCGCTTCCTTCACGTCTGCACTCGTCGTCTTCACATTTGAACTCTCTACCGCATCCTGCATCCCGCATCCCGCATCCCGCATCCCGCATCCTGCATCCCGCATCCCGCATCCGGCATCCCGCATCCGGCATCCGGCATCCAGCATCCGGCATCCGGCATCCGGCATCCCGCATCCCGCATCCCGCATCCGGCATCTGGCATCCGGCATCCGGCATCTGGCATCCGGCATCCAGCATCCGGCATCCCGCATCCGCCATCTGGCATCCGGCATCCCGCATCCCGCATCCGGCATCTGGCATCCGGCATCCGGCATCCTCCCTAAAACGCTAGACTCTCTTCTATCATCGAGCGGAACGTGCGCCGGATGGCCACTTCATGATACGTCGCGCTCCGCAACGTCCCCTTCGCCGCCTCTGACAGCGACCGCAGTCCCCGCGGCGTTACCGCAATCTTGTAGATGCGTTCATTTTGCACGTCAAACAACGGCGGCTGAATCTGCGGACCGTCCGGTATCCCCGCCACGCGCGCCTGCAACTGCTTCAAATCCTCGCCCCGTATCTCACACACAAATACCGTCGAATGCCGCAAGAGCAGCGTCGCCGCCTCCGCCGCGCGCAACCGTGACATCTGTTGCACCAACTGCCGGAAATGATCCGCCACCCACACGTAATCGCTCTGTGTCAGCGACTGCAACGTCCGTACAAACACGCGTGCCAAAAACTCCGGCGGCCGTACGATCTCACTCAATTGCGGTGACTTTAGCTCGTCCTCGTCTATCTTCCACGCCCGGTCAAAATGCAACGCCCGTACATACCGCTGCGGCTCGAGCTGCACGACCATCACATCAGGCGGATTGACCGCCGGAAATGTCCAGTCCTGTATCCACGGCGCCGCAGGATTGAAAAACGCCGCTTCTGGCGATGCCCAAATCCACACCAGCCGCTGCGGCGCCAGCGGATTCACCTGGCACAACCACAGCCCCCGCCCCGTCAGCCCCTCGTCTGTCCCGCCAATATTTACACTCCTCTCACCAAGCGGCGCTCCTAGCTGCTCCGCAAGCGCCGCCGTCATGCTGTTCTCGGCCGGCCCGCCCAGCAAAATCACGTGATGCCGCTCCACGTCCTCCCGCGTCACCTCCTTGTCTGTGCGCACCTCAAACCCGCCCCGGCTCATTTCACGCCCCGGAAAGCTCCACCGCCGCACTACCTCCGCGCACCTCTCCAGCGCCGCCGTCATCTCCGCGCTCCCGCTCGTCCCACGAACGATCAACACTGGTTCCCCATCATAAAAATGCTGCCAACTGCCCATCGCATACGGCCGCGCACTCGCCTCCCGTGCCGGCGCGCTGCGCAATAGTACCGCGCGTTCCCCGTCATACTGCACATATATCCGCGGCGGCAATGGCGCCGACATCTCATAGTTCTTCCCATTGCAGATCACTGTCAGCAATGACTCATCGTCCACATATCGCGCCGGCAATTCCACTTCCGCTTCCGCCACATTGTCCAGATACAGGATCAGCTCGTTCGCGTCGACAAACCGCCCGTGCGCGCGCGCCCCGCTCTTCGGCGTCCGCCGCGCCTTGATCGCCAGCCAGTGCGCCCGCGTGTTCCACGCATACAGCCCATGCACTTGCACTTCGCGCGGATCCTGCTCCCGCCGGTGATTCAACAACCACTCGAACACCCGCAATGGTTCCGCTGCCCCCTGCAGCCGGTAGCCCGCCTCCCGCATCTCGTCATACACCGCCGGAAACGCCCGCGTAATCAGAAAATCTGACGCCGCACGCGAATACTCCACCGGCGTCACTTGATCCCGATCCCCGTGTAATACCCGCACCGCCACGTTCCGCAAATTCGATAGCGGCACATCTGCCGAATACGCGCCCATCGTCAACATCCCACCCCACAACTCCGGTTGCCGCGCCGCCAGCATCCATGCCCCGTATCCACCCATCCCGCTCCCAATTAAATAAATCCGGTCGGGATCAACCAGATAAAAATTCGTAATGTACGCGACAACCTCCAGCACATCCAATGCCGACAACCCCACATATGCCCCAACACGCCCCCGCCCATGCACGCGCGCCGTCAAGCACGCATTCAACGCCGGCGCGCGCTCGAATTCTCCCGAAAAGTCTTCTCCCGCATCATGCAAGATAATCATCAACGGCATAGGCACCCCCGGCACACCTGCCGCCGGCACTGAAATCCAAAACGGCTGCGCCGTCCCATCCACGTTCGATATATACGCCGCGCGATAGCTCCCCGTCAATGTTCCAAAATAATCTTCTCCACGCTCCAACATGCTCAGTAGGTCCTCAACATCCGTCAGCGCCTGGTGTGTTTCGATCGGACACCCCAGCCCCACGGCATCCGGCGCCTGCCGCGCCATGTCCAGATTCAACTGTAGTATCCCTTCATGCCGCAGCGCCAGCCGCACCGTCGTGTCCGTCTGCGCCAGTGCGCCCATTACTCCCGCCGCGCGCCCAGCCAGCGCCGTCGCCACGCACGCCATCGGCCCGCTGTAGATATTCACCGCGCGTTGCGGCTGCTGCCCCGGCACTCCCACCGCCCACGCCTCCAACCGCACTTTCTCCGCCCCCGCCATCCCCTCCGGCACTTCCACCGCCGCCCCCAGCGCCATGTCAAACATCTGCGTCATCACGCCCCCCGCCCCCACCCACCGCCCCACAATCCGCACCGGAAAGTCCGTCACACTCGGCACCGTGTCGATCCGCGCCGCCACACGCTCCTCACCCCCTGTCGGCGCCACTAACTCCACCCGCAACTCCTTGCGCACATTCCGCGCGATCAGCTCGTTGTGCACTGCCTCATCCACAAACCGTAACCCGAATTTCCACGCCCCAAACGCATCCTCCACTTTCACCAACAATCGGTACGTCCCCCGCTCCAGCCGCACCCGCGCCCAGTTCTCATCCGCCAAATACCCCCGCTCCGCCTGCTGGTCTATGATCAACACCCCGTCCAGCCACACCCGCACCCCGTCATCCGACCCAACATGCACATACGCCGTCGTCTCCCGCTTCACCCGTATCACCGCATATGCATATCCCACTACCAAGTTCGGCATCCCATACACTGCATCCAAATCTATCTCCGCCGCAACGCTCGTGATGTTTGTCGGCACCACCAGCGCCCGCCCCGGTATCCTCGTCTCCCGTGTCAATGCCGCCCCCGCTTCCCCGCCCACCTCCTTCAAATAGTCCGTGTAAAACCCTATCCGGTTCGTCCCACCCCCTTCCCCCTCCGCCATCCGGTTCGGAAACGGCCCCAACAACAGCCAGTTCGTGATATACGTGTTCAGCTCCAGCGTCACCACCGGCGCTCCCCACGCCACCCCCATCCCCAGCAGCGCCGCTCCCCACAGCGCCACCACACCCCGCTTCATCACGCTCCACGTCATGCCTGTCATCCCTCGCTCGCTTTACTTTTTCAGCGCCTCCACCGCCCGCGCTATCCCCGCCGCATCTAGCCCATATTCCGCAAACAGCGCCTTCGGCGTCCCTGACGACGCATACCGCGTCACCCCGAGCTTCTTCACCTTGCACCCCAGCCCGCGTTCTGCCAAAAATTCCGCCACGCTCGTCCCAAGTCCCGACGTCACCACGTGGTCTTCCACAGTAACTAACGCTCCTGTCGCCGCCGCTGCTTCCATTACTGCAGCGTCCAGCGCCAGCGGCGTCGCTACGTGAATCACCCGCGCCACAATCCCCCGCCCCTTCAACAGCTCATGCGCCGCCACCGCGTTGCTGCACAACGCCCCCGTCACCACGATCGCCGCGTCATTCCCCTCCCGTACAACATCCGCTGCTCCATACCGAAATTCATACCCGCCCCCAAACACCGGCGTCCCATCTTCTTTACATATCACCGGCGCCTTCGACCGCCCCATCGCAATCAAAATCATCTTGTCGCTCTGCGCCGCATACCGCACCGCCCGGTCCGTCTGGTTCGGATCCGCCGGCACGATCACTTCCACCCCAAGCAAATTCCGGAATATACCCACATAGTCCACGCATTGATGTGTCTTCCCGTCTTCCCCAACATCCAGCCCGCAGTGCGTGCACACAATCTTCGGCGCCGCATGGTTCAGTATCGAAAGCCGGTGCTGGTTGTACGTCTCGTCTACCCCAAACACGCCAAAGTCCGCAAAAAATGTCTGCAGCCCGCACGACGACAGCGCCCCCGCCATCGTCGCCGTGTTGTGCTCCTGTATCCCGCACTGAAAAAACCGCCCCGGCGCCGCCTTCTCAAACGCCCCCGTCTTCACACTCGGCTTCAAATCGCAATCCAGCACCACCACCGGCGTCGCACGCGCATCGCCCGCATTCGCCTGCGCGATGTCCGCAATCGCATTCCCCCACGCACTGCGATTGTCCAAGCCATCATTCGCCGTGTACGTCCGCGGCGTCCCCACCGCCAGGTGTATCGCACGCCCCGCCGGCTTGTACTCCGCCATCAGCAGCGTCTGCGCCTGCCCGCGCTTCGCTTTCATCGCCTCCAAATCATCCGTTACCCCCAGTTCCTTTAACGCCGCACGGCATTGCTCCTCATTCAATGCCGCTCCATGATAATGTGCCTCATTCTCCATGAACGAAACCCCCTTCCCCATCACCGTCTTCCCAATGATCACGGTCGGCTCGCCGTTCGCCAACCCCTCCACCACCGCCGTATACAGCGCCTCCAAATCATGCCCGTCCACCACGATCGTATGCCACCCGTCCGACGCCCAGTTCTTCTCCACATTTTGCGGCATCACCTGCCTCGTGTCGCCGTTAATCTGCAATCCATTCAAATCCACAAACGCTATCAACTTCTTTAGCTTGTACTTCACCGCCACGCGCCGCGCTTCACTAATCTGCCCCTTCTGCTGCTCTCCATCCCCCATCACACAAAACACGCGGTAATCCTGCCCCCGCACGTCCCGCGCCAGCGCAAATCCCACCGACGCCGACAACCCCTGTCCCAAATTCCCCGTGTCCCATTCCACTCCCGGCACACACCGCTCCACATGCCCCGCAAATATACTCCCCGCCTGCCGAAAATGCGCCACCGCTTCCTCAATCGGAAAAAACCCCCGCCGCCCCAACACCGCATACACCCCCGGCGACGTGTGCCCGTGGCTCACCACAATCCGGTCCCGCTCTTCCCATTGTGCATTCTTCGCATCCACCTTCGCGCAATGCCACAGTAACGTATACATCTCCATGGACGACATCGAGCCCCCCGGGTGCCCGCACGCCGCCAACGTTGTCATCTTCAACACATCCCCGCGTGCGATCCGCGCAAATTCCTGCATCGCCGCCACTTCTTCCGCCGTCAATTTCTTCGCCGCAAAATTCACACAGCTCATCACTGCACTCCTCATGGTTACTTCACTACATGCTTCATGCTACTAATCCGTGATTATACCATTAACCCCGCAAAATGAAAAGCCCCGCACCCGCGTTTCTGCCTCGCGGGCGCTGGCCTCAACGCCCGCAGTCCTCCCCGCCACACACGGGTGCCAAGATTATGCCAACGCCTTCCCGCACCACATACGCACGCCGCGACGGCTTCCCTCCAACTGGCACTGCTCGCACTCGGCAACCAAGCATAAACATCAAATGTCAAACATTTTATGTGCCACACTGCCAATCACCATTTTAAGTGCACATGCAATAAAGCGTGCTGCGTTGCCGTATTCTTGGCAGTACGCATTCTTGTTACGCTGGTAGTGATAGAACATTTCTAGTCTGCCTGCCAAGGAGCATGCAATGGCAACGTATCAACGTACCACGCGGTATGTCGTTGGCCTTCACCTGCATAAACGTCCGCTGGGTATGACGATCATGCAGCACGATGGTACGGTATGATACCACGGCAGCACCCAGCGGCGTAAGCAGACGTGCTGGCCAAGACGCGCGCGTCTTACGGCGCAGACATCACGATATGCATGGAAAGTACCTACGACTGATACTGGGTACGCTACGGGTGCGTCGCGCACGGGACGTCGTTGGCCTGGCACATCCGTCGTATCTGAACACGAGGAGCGCATCGAAACACAAAGCTAACCTGCGCGACTTCCGCAGCGCCGCGCACCGCATGCGGATGAACGGCGTGCCGGTAGCGTATGCGCTGCCGAAGAACATTATCGCGGTGCGGAATCTATGCCGCAGCCGTTGCAGTATGTGCGCGTGCGTGCGGGGGTGGTGAACCATTCGCATTGCGTGCATCTCCAGTATCTGCTGGAAGGGCACCACAAGGAACTGCTCAACGCACCAGAGCATGAAATCTATGCGCCGGTGTGGCAAAGTGTGCTCACACAGTAACAGGTCAGCAATGACCGGCAGAACCTCACGCATAACTTGAAGTGAAGATCGCACCTTCTCCGCGGCACCTGCAGAACCGCGCATGGCAGCTGCTAATGCACATACGCGGAATAGCCGCCGTGCTGGCCATGACGCTGCTGCTAGAAATCGGCAAGGTGCAACGGTGTAACCGCGTGCAGGCGTTTTCGCTGGAGACGTGTGTAAAGCCATCTCGCGGATGCGCGAGCAGGGCAGGCCATGACATCGAACGGGACGCGCCGACGATGCGCGCGCGGCGTGAGGCTCGTGCCACCCTTCCTGCAGGCGTGCACTTGCACTCAGAGGCGGCGCACTGATGACGGCACTCGTACGGAAAAGAGTGGCGAAAACTACATGCCCGCCCAAAGCGCGGCAACGGCCGCATGATGTTCAGCACACGCACGCCAACGATGCATGATCACCACCGTGCGGAAACAGATCGTATTTCTCACATGCGGCACGCACTCCGTTGCGTCAGGCCGCGCCGCCTTGCACAGAGCGGCGCCGCTCACTGCCAACATGTGCGCCGGGCGCCGCTCTCTCAACCGTCTAGTGACGCGGCGCATGCCACGCGGCAGCCATAGATGAAACCCTCTTGACGGTCTCATGCGCACGCAAAGGAACATACCTCTCCTCGCTGTATCCGCATTTGGAAACAACAGAAAACCCACGCGCGTGTCTGCGGCGGGTTCATATTGCCGTACGTTTCCGCGTAGTTCCGCATATTCCGCAGCCAGACTCCAAGCCCACGCATGACACGGAATGACACGAAAAAAATCAGCTGCACACAAACAGGGTCAGCAGTTGCACCGCGGCGGCATAGGTGGCGCGGACGCATCCTTGCAATGGCCATTTTATTGTAGATTTGGCCAGCGCTACATGATAGAGTGGGGTCATGAATACTATGACTGTGACTGCTGGCAATGGGTATGGTGAATTTGCCTCACCGGGCGCGATGTGGCGCGGTAAGCCGTTCTGGTCATGGAACGGCCGCTTGCAAAAGGAGGAACTCTTGCGCCAAGTGCATGTGTTGCGCGAGATGGGCTTTGGCGGCTTTTTCATGCATTCGCGCGTCGGGCTGGCCACCGAATATCTCGGGCGCGAATGGTTTGACCTGATCAATGCCTGCGCGGACGAAGGCGCGCGGCTCGGGATGGAAGCTTGGCTGTATGACGAAGACCGCTGGCCGAGCGGCTCGGCTGGCGGCGAAGTTACACGCGATCCGCGCTACCGCCAGAAGTTTTTGTATTTGCGCGTCGTGACGCCGCGCACGTATGCGCCCAGCAGCCAGCATGTCGCGCTGTTTACCTGCGTGCTAAAAAACACATACGACTGCTATGACGCGCGCCGCGTCAGCGTTGCAGATGTGCCGCGCCTGCCGGCTGATGCGACCCTGCTTGTGTTTGGTGTGCACGAACATGCGCCCAGCACATTCTATAATGGCTTCACTTATCTGGATACCCTCAACCCTGCTGCCACACAGGCGTTCATTGACCAGACGCATGAACGCTACTCGCAGCACTGCGACGGCCGTCTCGGCACCTCCATCAAAGGCATGTTTACGGACGAGCCCACCTGCGGCGCCATTTTCAATGACATCCTGGCCACCAACGAGATGCCGGCGTGGCAATGCCCGTGGACAGATGCACTGCCGGCGCAGTTCCACGCGCGCTTCGGGGCCAGCCTCATTGAACAACTGCCGGCTCTGTTCTTGCAGCCCGAAGGACGCCGCGCACATCCTGTGAAGTGGCAGTATGTCGAACTTATCGTCGAATTATACCTCGATCACTTTGCGCACCCCTGCTGGGACTGGTGCCGCCGCAACCGCATGATCATGACCGGCCACATTCTTGAAGAGCGCACGCTGCTCACCCAAGCCATCGCCTGCGGTTCGCCCATGCGCTATTACGAACGCATGGATTATCCCGGCATTGATATCCTCACGGAAGGTCTGCGCAATTATTGGATTCCCATGCTGGCTGCTTCAGTTGCGCATCAATTGGGCAAGCCGTTCGTCTTGTCTGAATTGTACGGCTGTACGGGCTGGCAGTTTGATTTCCAAGCCCACAAGGCCGTCGGCGATTGGCAAGCAGTGCTGGGTGTCAACTTGCGCTGCCATCATCTCTCGTGGTACACGATGGCGGGCGAGGCGAAGCGCGATTATCCCGCCAGCATTTTGCATCAATCTGTCTGGTGGCGCGACTACCACATCGTCGAAGATTATTTTGCGCGCTTCGGCTATATGCTGTCGCAAGGCAGGGCGTGTAACGAGGTCCTAGTGATCTATCCCGTGGAGAGTCTGTGGTGCCAGGCACGCGTGGATTTTGTGGAGTCCGATCCAGTGGTACGCGACATCCTTGCACGGTTCAGCGAACTGAATGTGTGGCTCTTGTCGCAGCACATCGGTTTTGATTATGGCGATGAAGACATGCTGGCACGCCTGCATAGCTTTGCGGCTGCGGCGGAGGGCGCGCCTGTGTTGATGCTGGGCCAAGCGGCTTACCGTGTGGTGGTGGTGGGCGGAATGACAACGATCCGGAGCAGCACGGTGGATATTCTGCGCCAGTTTGCGGCGCGCGGCGGGCGGGTTGTCTTCGCCGGAGCACCGCCGGTGTTGGTTGACGTGCTGCCGTCGGATGCCGCCCAAGTGCTGGCAGCGCAGTGTGTGCGCGCCGCGTGGGAGCCGGAAGCGATCGCCGCCGCGTGCCGTGCGGCCCTGCCATATCGAATAGACGTGCGCACGGCTGACGGCCAGCATGCATCGCAGATGTTTTGCGCGCTGCGGCGCGATGATGAACGCTGGATTGTTGCGCTGATTAACACCGACCGCGCCAACGCATCCGGGCCGCTGGAGCTTGTCTTGTCTGGCGTGCACGGCGTGGTTGAAGAATTTGATTGTCTCACCGGCGAGCGCTTCGCCGTGGCGGCGGAAGAGCGGCCTGGCGGCCTGTGCATGCGCACGGATTTCGCCCCGGCCGGCTCGCGGCTGTTCGTCGTGCAGCCCGGCCCACGCTGCCACGCCGCGCTTCCCGCGCGCCCGCACTGGCGCGAAACGCGCCGCGTCGAGTCGCCCGGCCCGTTTCACTATACCCTCACCGAGCCCAATGTGCTGGTGCTGGATTACGCCCGCTGGCGTGTGGATGACGGCCCATGGCATGACGCAACTGACATTTTGAAGATTGACCAGGCCGTCCGCACACACTGTGGCTTGCAGCATCGCAGCGGCATGGCGCTCCAGCCATGGTTCAAACTCAAGTATCATCACGAGCAGGCCACGGCGCCGCGCGGCATCGTGACTTTGCAGTTTGAATTTGATATAATGGCCGTGCCACCCGGTGATTGCATGTTGTGCATGGAAGCGCCGCATGAGTTCTCCGTAACACTCAATAACGAGCGCATAGTGTTTTCTGATACCTCTCCCTGCTGGGTTGATGTGGCATTTAACACCACGCAGGTGCCACGCTCAGCACTACGCCCCGGCCGGAACCTCCTTACGCTGCACACGGCCTACTCTGACATGTCTGGGCTCGAGGCGGTGTATCTGCTCGGCGCCTTCGGCGCAGAAGCGCGTGACCAGCGCGCCGTCATGACGGAGTTGCCCGCACGCCTGACGCCGTCATGCATTACCGCCCAGGGGCTGCCGTTTTACTCCGGCGCGGTGCGCTATCGCGTCCCCGTGCCGGCCATGCCCGCGAACGATGAGCATGTGTTCATCGAACTCCCTGCACACGCCGGCGCCTGCGTCAATCTGTACGACGATGCCGGGCGTATCGTGTGCGTGCCGTGGGCCCCCTACGAAGCCGACGTCACCGCCGCAGTACAGCGCGGCGCGCAGGAGGTCATCATCGAAGTCGTCCTCACGCGCCGCAACACCTTCGGCCCGCTGCATCAAACCGGGCCGCGCTATATCTGCCACCCAGGCAGCTTCCTCACTGAAGGCGCCGAGTACACCACGGCGTATGTGCTTCATCCCGCCGGTCTGCTCGCCCCACCAGTCTTCTCCTATCGCACACTTGCACCAGCGGAGGAACGCCTAACACCATGAGCATCGGGCGTGTGATACGGTACGGATGTGTAACGCTAGCGGCGCTGGCGAGTGTGTGACTGCTGCTGCCCCCGCCCATGACGGCTCACGAATCGCATACACCCTCTGCCGCCCGCCCCGCCGCGCCTTCGCTGACGTCTGCACCGCCTCCGTATGCCGCCCTCATGGCTCAGCCCACTCCCTCCTGCGTCCCCGGCCAGTCCCAGAGCTTCACAACGGCCGGATCCATTCAGAGGTCTCATTTGGCTGAAAACCGCGGCGGCCAGCAAGATGTGCTGGTGGCATTATTCGCCTGTGCCACACACCGCTTTACGCAAGGTATGATTTCAGGAGCGTTCTCAGCATGAAAACTCACCTCCTCTCCTGCCCCCCGCCCCGCCCTGCGCACGGCGTGGCACTCGTCGCCGTGCTGTCAGTATTGACGGTGCTCGCCGTGCTGGGTGCGGCATTTGTGACGCTGCTCAGTCTAGATGTGACGCAGGCGAAGGAGGGCCAGAACAATCTGGCGCTCGAGCTGCTGATGCGCTCGGCCGCTGCACACGCCCAGTCCCTCATCTGGGAAGCACGCCAGCGCGGCGCGCTGCATTCCGTCCTGGCACGCTATCACAACTACGCCACCAACCGCTGGTTCTATGTCACTTCCCACTCCGGCCATCTGTGCGGCCGCTACCGCCTGCGCCTCGAAGACGAACTCAGCAAAGTTAATCTCAATACCGCGTGGCTCACTGAACCTTCCCGCGCCAGCGGCTGGCACCCCGGCGAAATCAACATCGCTCAAGCCATCGGTATCCGCCCTGAATTGGCGCAGCGCTTCGTCGCCTTCCGTTACGGCCCGAACAACGTCCCCGGCGCCCGCGGTGATGACGACGACAACAATGTCCTCCTCATGAATGATGGCATTGACAACAATGCCAATGGCCTCATTGACGAAGACAACGAAGGCGTGGAAGACCCGGGTGAATATTCTGTGTTCGCTCCGCGCGGCGACGACCGCCGCTTGTCCACCATCCTCGAAACCATCAGCGTTCTGACGGAAAGCGCGCTGCGCATGCCCTTGGAAGCGCGCCGCGCCATCCGCCGCGAACTCCCACGCCGTGCCACCGTCCAGTCCATGGATCTCCCCGGCTCCCCTACCCTGCCCGCCGGCCAGGCCGACATCAATACCATGACCGCCCGCGAGTGCCGCCGCATGCTCTCGGCCGCCAACTCCCGCCGCCCCTTCATGGCGCGCACCGCCATGGCCGACCAACTTGCCGCCAACATCATTGACTACCGCGATGAAAACCATGTCTTGTCCACCGCCGGCCAAGCCTATGGCGTCGAGGCCATCTGCTTCAACGAAGTCCTCGCCAACGATGCCTCTTACTGTATTCATCCTGATGTCGGCGCTTCCGTCCCCGGCTCCTCCGAGCCCTCCCGCGACCAGTGGCGCGACCGCTACGGCAGCAGTGACGGCAAACGCATGCTCTACCGAGTAGATACCGTTTATAGTTGCATCCCCGACGACCCAATGATGCCTTCGGGCGAATACTATTATAATCTCGACCCGCGTGAAGCATGGCGCGTCGCAAACACAAACGGTGTCGCCTGCGGCGGCCTGCATGTGCAGGGCTCCAGCATCCGCATCACGTGGCCTAACGTCCCCGGCCCGCAGGGCAGCGGCTCTGCCCGCCTCTCCGCGTATAATCCCACCGTCCCCCCCGCCCCACTCCCCGGCGGCAAAACCTGGTGCAACTGGCCCGCATCCGGCAGCCGCGTGTGGGTCTTTGGCTCTGACAGCCAGTACACTGCGCTCTATAACGACATGATGGACGTGCTCCGCAAACTCAACATGTCCCACGGCAACCGGCCCCGCTTCCCGCGCAATTACTTTAAAGACGCCCAGGCCATGGTTTACACGTGGGGCAAAGACCAGCCCGGCACGGCCATCGGCTGCTTTGAAATCACCGCCAGTGACAGTGACTCGATCACGTTCAACAATCGCGACGCCAATACCGCCGCCTCAACCTTTCTCAATAAACTCACTGCCGCTGGCATGTCGCCGTCTTCCTACGACTTGAGCATCACCATCAACGCCTGGGGCAACCGCACCGCCATAGCCTGCCTGCCCCAGGCCTGCCAAACCTACCTCATGCGCGCCCGCGAGCCCATCGCCAACCGCTATTATCAAGTTGTCATTGGCCGCCCACAGAAAGGCCGTTTCACGGAAGGCTATCCTGATGAACTCGGCGTGTCCGGCACAGTGGACGGGCCGTACACCAGCGACACAGATCTCACGCGCGAATGGTGGTACAACAACGGCGAGCCTGTCCGCACCAAAGCCGGCGGCTGGATTGATCTGCTCATCCAGTCTTCCCCCAAAGTCACCCGCACTGGCAACAAGCGCCAGCTCCTCTCCTATTTCCGCATGGTCGCACCCGAAGTCGTCGAAATGTACAATGCCTCCAAAACCCCCGTCTCGCTGGCCAACTGGCGCGTGATCTGCAACACCGGCAGCTTGGCAACGGAGATTGGCCGCATCGAACGCACGTCGTACTATGACCGCCGCGCTGCGCGCCGCGTGATCAACAACAATCCTGTCGTCGCTCCTGGCGGCCACTTCTATCTCGTTAATGACAGCACGCTGTTCGATTGCTGGTATGGCAATCAGGACGGCCAGTGGGGCAGTGCCCATTCCGAAGAAGTGCCCGTCTTTCAAATGGACAAACGCAATTGGGGCATCACCTACAAAATCAACCGCACGCGTGTTGATTACCCCTCCTCCGGCCGCGCCGGCTATGTCATCTTCCTCGCCGAAAGTCAGCTCGACACTACCGTCTTCGATCTCGAACCCGTTCGTTTCATTGACGAAGACAATGCCGACGACCCGTATTCATGGAACAACGTTTTTGCCCCCGTCAAAGCTTATGAAATCCGCGCGGAATGAAATCTTTATTGAACCAATCGGTGATGACCGCACCATCATCAACCAATCACTCGCGGGCAAATCAATCATGGTGCTCGGCCTCCCGCACAAGGGCGGTATTGTCAGCTTGACGCTCAAAAATGAATACGACCAAGTATGCGCCCGCACGATTGATTACGGCCAAGTCGAAGCCTCGCAGCTCAACTATAGCAGCCAGCGTTCCGACCCCACCAAACCAAGCTGGACCATCAGCCCGCACGCCAGCATTAGCGGCCTGAACCGCCTCGCCCTCAACCGCGCCACCCGCGCCCGCGGTGAACGTGCCTATTATATCAAGAACGGCCTCTACGGCAGCATTGGTGAACTGCGCCATGTCTCCGCCTTCGATGACTTCGAACGCCTCGGCGACAACCCCATCCGCATCGCCGCCATCGCCGACGTCGCCGCCTGCTCCCACGTCCGCCTCGATGCCGTCGCCGCCAACGTCACCCGCTCCGGCTGGCGCGCCGCCTGTGATGAAGTGGCCGACACCCGCGCCGCCACCCTCACTGCCGTCAACGGCGGCTGGGAGCCCGGCCAGTGGAAAGGCCACACCGTGCGCTTCCTCACCGGCCCCATGCGCGGCGAACGCTTCCCTATCTTCGACAACACCTCCCGCGCGCTCGTCCTCCAACAACGCGGCGCCACGCAGCAGCCCCTCTCCTCGCCCAGCTCCCGCCCCCTTCGCCCGCTCCGTGGCGACCAGTTCTCCATCGGCCCCGGCTACGCCACCCCCCTCTGCTACACCCGCCGCCCCGGTGAACAAGCCGAATGGCAGTGGCGCAATGTCCCACCCATCTACACTGCGGCGGATTTGTACCTCTACGGTCTCAGTGACTCCATCCGCACCACCGAGTTCCTCGAAGAAAACAACAACGCAGCCCTCGACGTCGATGTCTGGAATTTCAAAACCGAACAGTACGACCGCCTGTGCCAACGCAAGCAGTACAGCAAGCAAGACAGCTTCCTGGCCGGGCAGGTGCTGCCGGCACACGTCTCGGCCAGTGGCGATTTCAAATTGCGGCTCACCGCGCACGGTGTCGTGGAGCGTGCGCCCGCTACCGCCCGCTCTTCCCGCGCCGCGCGCGGTACTACCATCCAGAAGGCGTCCGACGTGCTGCAGTCCGGCGTCGCCTGGTTTAACTACGCCCTCATCTCCCCTATCCCCGTCCCCGGCCGCGTCAACATCAACACCGCCTCTGAACGCCTCCTCGCCAGCCTCCCTGGCATCACCCCGCAGCTCGCCAGCGCGATCGCCAACGGCTACAACCGCGGCGGTGCGCCAGTCCTCAAACCTTACCGTTCACTCGGTGATGTGCTTTCCGTGCGCGGCATGACGCCCGAAATCTTTGAGCGTTGCGCCAATCTGCTGGCGCTAGAAACCGCCGTGTTGACCATCGAGGCTGATGCTGAACTGTTTAAGCCGCCGCCCCCTGGCACGGATGAACTAAAGCAGGCCGTGATTGGATCCCGCCACCTGCGCACGGTCTTCAGGCTTGATACGGCGCCCGATGGCCGCGCACGCTTCACCTTGGCCGAATCGTACGCGCCGTAAGTCCTTAGCCCATTGCTCACCATGTAGAGTGACCAGGCCATTACCACCGTTAACGCCAAGTCCTGTCTCCCGCGCCACTACGTGCGGGTCGGCAAAAAAGTTACGCACCCCGCGGCTGCCAATCTGTCCGGTTGTCCACCGCTGGACATGGCCGCGCTAAAATTCGCCCTGCGCCACCGCCGCACGCCCTAGCTACTGCGATTAGCGGGATAGGCGTGGAGGGGCAACGGCCTCGTTGCTCTTTTACCCCACACACACAAGATCGCCGAAGCCGGCGCCCCCCCTAGCTGCCGGATTCAGGCCGCTGGCCGCATTGCACGCGCTCGTCAGCTAGCTCGTTCAGCTGCGCCAAGGCGCGCCGTGTCGGCCCCATCTGGCTGCTCAAGCAGCTGGCCGAACGCGAAGGCGTCACCGCCGCGCTGGGCACCGGCCGCAACGGGCGCCTGGCACTGGGGCAACTCATCGCGCACGCTCGAACACGGCTCGAAGACCACTTGTATGCCAACCAGGCATGGCTGGTAGACCAACAGGCGCACATCGAGCAGTGCCCGCAACGCCGCACGCCGTCCGCGCCGTTCCCCGGCGTCGTCCTCTACGATGTGACAAGTTCCTATCTCGAAGGCCGCAGGAACGCCCTGGCCGATCGCGGTTACAACCCCAACAGGACACGCAGCAAACGCCACATCGTCATCGGCGTGCTCTGCGCCACAGCCGGCCATTGTCAGTGGAAGTCTTCCGCGGCACCACGGCCGACATGGCCACTGGGGCGCCGCAGATTAATAAATGGTTGAAGGGTTGGGCGCGCAGCACGTGACCTTTTCCGGCGGCCGCGGCATGATCACATCGGTGCACAAAGCAGATTGGGACGCGCACCGCATAAGTTACATCTCCGCCCTGACCACCGCGCACATCGCGCGTGTATTGCATAAGCAATAATTGCAGATGCAAGTGTATGATGGCACGCGGCATGAGGTGTATGACGCGGACACCGGCACACGCGCGATGTGCTGCAGCGCACCTTGCCGCGCGCCGCCGAACGGCACGCTACGCGCGAGGATCAATGGCATTCACTACCACGGGCGGTGGCGCGCGCCAGCGCCTAGGTGCAGGCGCATCCGCGTGCCCGTGCGGAACCAGCGCGGCGCCGCGTGCCGCAGCGCGTGGAGAAGCTGGGCGTGGATGCGTGGGTGAAGATGGCGCTGGACAGCCGAGTAATCCGCGCCGCAATACCTGCCGCCGCGCGTGCCCGCCAAGAGCAGTTGAATGGCTGGTATGTGCTGCACACCAACGTGGCTAGGCGCCGGATGGACGCGGACACTGTGCACGCGCGCGACAAGAATTTGGCACAGGTGGAAGAGGCGTTCCGCACGACGAAGACGGCCTATCCAGGAGCGGCGGCATCGTGCCGCTTCACGCGCACGCGCCGCCGCCGGGCTCTGCCGTGGGCGCCTGCGTGCCACGTGCGCTTGCGCGTGGATTCCCTGGTGTGAACTGCTCACACTGATAGAGCCTGCGGCGCAGGCGTTCGACGATCTCAGGTACGCTGTCAGCGTTCATGAGTGCTTGCCGCACCTCCGCAGCGGCTACGGTGCAGGAAATGCCGCGCATGATCTGTAATTGAATGTTGGCATTTTCGCGGGGCGTGAGCACAAGAAAAACCAAGTGAACGGGCGCGCCATCCGCACTGTTCCAATCCAGCGGCTGTCTGCTGCGCCCCAAGGCCACCAACGGCCGCTTCAGGCGCGCAAGACGCGCGTGCGGCACCGCAACGCCCCCGCCGATAGCCGTGCTCATTTCCTGCTCGCGCGCCATCACTGCGTGCGCCACAGCCTCTGCGCCGTGCTCGTCTAGTTCTGCACGCAGGCAGGCACACAGTTCGCGAATGGCTTCGTCGCGGGTGTGCGCCGACATATGAATCAGCACACGGTCAACCGCAAGATAGGCCAGCCAGTCAACTTGCTCAATCCTGCGCAGAAGCCGCCCCATCAGCGGGCCGGATACTATCGCCGTTACGATGGCGCCAAAGACGACGGCAACATAGACGGCTTCTGAAATGACACCATATTCCAGCGCCAGCATGCCGATGACAATCTGCATCTCCCCTCCCGGAATATGGGCATCAGCGATGAGGCGGCTGTGCAAGGATGGCTGGCCCGCCAGACGGCTGCCAATATACGCAGCCAGATAGCGGCCGAACATGCCGATCACCAGGATGAAGATAACAAGAAACAGGTCGAAATTTTGTACAAAGTCGAGCTTGAGACCGACCGCGGTAAAAAAGAGCGGGACGAGAATTGACTGCACCATCTGATCAAACACATGGCGCGTGCGCTCGCTCAACCGCTGGGATTCGCCCGCCATGATGCCGGCGATAAAGAAACCAAACAGCCCGTGAATGCCAATCCAGATGGTAACGATACCACCAAGCAAGCCTGCCAACACCACCAGGGTTAATGGCCCGGCAGGATCCGGCACGCGCCGCGCGTGCAGGAGACCCAGCATTTTGTCGAACAGGCGCGAGCCAATGGAGAGGCACACACCAGCAAACGCAACGGTGTAGACCACAATCAATCCCATCTGCAGCGGAGATACCCCCGCATCCCCGGCCACCCCAAGGATGAGTGCAAACACAATCCAGCCTGCCACATCATTAATCGTCAAGGCTGACATGATCAGCAGGCCCAAATCAGTACGATAGATCGTCAAATCCTGCAGCACACGTGCCGTCACTGGCAACGCGCTGATCGTCATGATCACGGCGACAAACAGCGAAAAAATCACGCGGCCGGTGTGTTCGCCCATATAGCGCGCGGGCAGGAACAAGCAGGGGATGAAGGCCACAACGATGGGAATGGTGAGATCACATAGAGAGAGCAGTAATGCCTGTCGCCGTTGCCGCCACGCGGTTGCAAAATTGGTTTCCAACCCGGCTTTCAGCAGAAAAAACAAAATACCCAGCCACGCAATTGCGCCAAACATTTTCATCTGCACGGGATCGCTAGGAAAAAGACGGCTATGCAGCGCCGGCGCCACCCGTCCCAACACACTTGGCCCAAAGCAGATGCCCACGATGATCTCGGCCGTAATCGACGGTTGCCCCAGCCGCCGGAACACCTCGCCCAACGCCCGTGCGCACCCCAGCAGAAGCGCTAGTTGAATCAGTAGCAGCAGAATGTGTTCTTCCGTCAACAAATGCATGCCTGTCGTCCTCTGTAGTTAATCGCCGTTCTGCGCTGGCGCTGCTTCTCCCGCTGCGCCAGCTGCACGCGTGCGCCCCCACACCCCTTACCTCTGGCATACGGCTCGCACGCCCAGCTGGGCTCCTCCGCACCATCACTCACCGCCTGCTCCCCTCACATCTTGTTCACATCGCTGCGCTCACTGCGCGCGGTGGGTGCTCCCCAGTGCCTGAGCGGCAGCATTATAGCATGATTCCTAGTATATGTCGAGCCCCCGCTGCACAATACCTAATGCCATACCTGTAGCGCCAAGGAAGGTGCGGCGGACGTCACTCGGTCTGCCCTCACAGTATCCCGTCATCGCCGGACAACCTTTGCAGGCAGCTCTGCGGCGCGAGGCCGCATCCGCGCGCACCAGCCGTCCCCTGTGGCACCTACAGCTGCGTAAAACGCAGCGTGCGGATATAGTATAAAACATCCGCAATGAAAAGACATCCCTGCGCGCAAAAAAGCCAATAGTACAAGCCTTGGAAAAGGGCTTTGGCGGAGAAAGAACGCGAAAGGAGGCTGCTGCGGCCGCCAGCCCTCCATGCAGAACTTCTGCCTTCTTACTTCGCTTGTTCTGCACCCACTGCTGCGGAGCAAATTTTGACCTCCCTCCCTTCGTGCTTTCGTGCCTTCGTGGCTCCTCCCCCACATCGTAAATCGTAAATCGTAAATTGTAAATTGTAAATTGTAAATCGTACATCGTAAATCCTCTCCTCTTCCGCCGCGAAAATGCTACAATGAGGCATGGCCAGTGCAGCTACACATCATCACGCGTTTCCCTGGCGGCTTGCGGGCGTGGGCTTCAGCGCGCTGCTGGCACAAGTGTTGTTGATTCGGGAAGCCGGCGTGTGGCTGCGGGGCAACGAGCTGATTATTGGCGCGATGCTGGCCGCATGGCTGGCGTGGGGCGCGCTGGGCAGCCTGAGCGGCTACTGGTGGCCGCGGCGCGTGGGAGAGGAAAGGACGTATTGGCTAGCCTGGCTGGCGGCATGCCTGTGCGCGGCGGCAGAACTGGCCATATTGCGCTGTTGCTGGCCATGGACAGGCGGCATGGCGGGAGCGGCGGCCACGATGGGGCGCGCCGTGCTGCTGGCGTGCGCCATTACTGCGCTGCCGTCAGGGCTGCACAGTTACGTGTGTGGCGCGCTGATCCGCTGCTGGGAAGACGCCACGCACGGCAGCATCGCGCCGCTGTATGTGTGGGAAACCATCGGCGCGGCGCTGGCGGGCGTGCTGGCCACGTTTGTCATCATTCCGCTGGGCGGATGGTGGGCCAGTGTGGTATTGATCGTGTGCGTCCCCCTGCTCATCACGGCGTGGTGCAGCCGCGCACGGTGGCGCGGAACGGCCGGTAACGCTGTGTGTGCGTTGGCGCTTGCCGCGGCGTGGCACTACCACGACACGCTGGAAACATGGGCGCAGGAGTACGCCAGCCGTTTCTTGACCGGCCGGCTGGTGGCGGTGTTTGACACGCCGCGTATGCATCTTGCCGTCACGCGCAACGAAGATGAGCATGCGTTCTATCACTATGGCCGGTTGACGGGCTCGTCGCGGCAGCGCGAATATGCGGAGGAGCTGGCTGGTTATGCACTGCTTGCGGCAGGCAGGCCGCGCCGCGCACTCCTGCTCGGGTTTCCCTACACGGGCCTGGTGCGTGAACTGGCCGCGCGCGGTGTGGACGTGACGGTGCTTGATCCGGCGGCGCCGCACTTGGCGTGGTGGGCGCCGTTCTTGTTGCCGGAAGATGCAGCGGTGCTGGCCTCGCCGCATGTCAGCGTGTCGGCCACGGACGCCCGTGCGTGGCTGGCCGCGCGCCGCACACATCAGCCGTCACTCAACATTGTGCTGCAAGACATCGGCATGCCAGAATCCTATGCTGCAGCGCGCTTCTATTCGCGCGAATGGTTCCAGCTTGTGCGCGCGTGTCTGGCCCGCGATGGTGCGTTGATCGTGACGCTGCCGGGCTCGGCCGGCCATGTGCCGGACGATTTGGCGCGCCTGGTTGAGCGGGTGCGCAGCACGCTGCACACGGTGTTCACGCATGTGACGCTTGTGCCGGCAACGGCCACACTGCTGATAGCGTCGCCCCACACACGTGTAGCGGATCAGTCTGCATGGTGGCGCGCGCGCCTGCGCCAGCGCGGCTTGTCCGGAACATGGTTCACGCCGGCGCTGCTGGATGATCATCTGCAACCATGGCGCGTAGCGCAGTTTTCCAATGCGTGCGCACGCATGGCGCCGCTGGCGCCGCATACCGACATGGTCCCGCGTGCGTATGGTGACGCGATGTGTTATTATGAAACGCGCTTCGCCGGCCTAATGCACACAGTTGTGCGCCGGCTCTACCGCACGCCGCGTGCGATGTGTGTGTGCGCGGCAGCGTGCGTCGTAGTGTGGCTGATGGGCGCGTGGCACGCCGCATGCACACGCCGCCGCACACGGGCGGCATGGCTGCGCATGACGGCCGTCTCGGCGGCGGGATTTGTCGCGCAAATGACGATCATCGTGCGCTTCGTCGTACAGCAGGGCAGTGTGTATTATGCCCTGGGCGTATTATTCGCCAGCTTTATGACCGGCCTTGCGCTGGCAACGTGGTGGAGCGGCCGCCATGCACAGAAAGTGTGCGGCTGGCAGCGCAGTGTGCCGCTGGGCGCGCTGATGGCGGTCTTGCTGCTGGCCGTTCGTGCGCCATGGCCGGCTGTCCCAGCCATGGCAACGCTTGTGGCGCTCGCACTCAATGCCGCGGCCGGGGCGGCCGTAGGCGCGTCGCTCGCCCTGGCGGCATGCGAGGCGCGCGCGACACGCGCGGGGGGCCTTGCCATTTACGCCGCCGACATCTGCGGCGCGCTGATCGGTGCGCTTGGCTTCAGTATCATTATTCCGCCTGTCCTCGGTTTTGCCGTCCTAGCCGCGCTGACAATCGCGCTCATCGCGGGCATCGCGTGTGTTGCTGCTGCACAGCCATAACACCGCCCAGTCAATCAACAAGAAATGATTGCAGATAACCACTATGGTACGGTGAAAACGCCACCCGGCCAGATGCGGAAACTGGAAAAAAATGCTGACGCGGGGTCACCGCATGGCAGCTACGGCACGGCCGCCTGATCCGTGCGACAGAAGCCCCCGTGCGCACAGGCCATGCCAGATGCGGCGAGTAGGGAGGGCCGCCGGCTCCGGCGGCTTGGTGCGCGCAAGGCATGAGAGCAACGAGGCCGTTGCCCCTCCAATGTGTGGAACGTCGCGTCTTCTCTTGCCCCGCTTGTGCCACTTGTGCTATAATGATATCCATGAATCCACGCGGCACTCCTACATCTGTGCTCCGGCCACGCTGCGCTGCCAGGGGCAGGGTCACCTTTTATATGAATGCTGTGTGAACATCGCGTTTCTCTTCATATTCAAGAATCCTGGCAGCGCGTATCTCGGCAAGCCGTTTTGGGCATGCAACGGCTGGCGAGAGCCAAGCCAACTGCGCCGCCAGATTCGCGTCATGCATCACACGGGCTTGGGCAGCTTTTTCATGCTCGCGCGTATCGTCTTGGCCACGCCCGATCTTGCGGATCAATGAATGGTTGGATACCGTGCATGCCTGCCTCGCGGAAACAAACGTACGCGAGATCGCGGCCTAGCTGTACGATGAAGACTGCTGGCCGTTGTGCGCGGCGGGCGGCCTTGTCACCAAGCATCCGAAATACCGCATGCACCATGCAGCCATTGACCTCGTCAGAAATCCGCATAATGTGCCTGCAACAGGTACGTGTGTGGCCGCCTTTACCGGCCACCGGCCGTGTTGATAGTACTGTCGCGTCACGCGCGCGCTACGTCGCTGTACACCGTCTTCCCCGCCCGGCTACCCGCGACTCGTTGATTGTCTTCCCCGTGGAGCCCGGGGCGTGCTCGCATTGCCTTACGGCCTACACCGATCGTAATACGATGAATCATCAGGCGGGAGCTGTCTGCGTGCGCACGACGCTAAACGCATATATCGACGCTGCCGCAAGGAGTCCGGCACGGTCATTCCCGGCATTTTTACCGATGAACCCCACCACGGCAAAGCGCGTGCATCCTCGCCAGGCGACGGCAACATTTCAACCATCCTTTGCACACGCGGCCTTCCTCAACTGTTTAAGCAATCTTATGGCGGTGATATGCTGGCGCACCCGCACGAAAGTGTGTTTGACGCGGACGGCGCGCGCTATGACTACCACGAGTGTATCATCGCGTTGTTTACGGATGGCTTCGCACGCCAAATCCGTGAATGGTGTGCGCAGCATAAGTTGCAACATACCGGCCATGTCCTCGAGTGTCTACCTGCGCGGCCAGTTCCGCGTTGCAGCCCGCGGTGACAAGGCGGTCTTGACCACTTTACCGCGCGCGCGGCGTCTCGGCGACTGCACACGACAAGGCCGGGCCTTCTTCTCAGGCACTGTCGCGTATCATACTACGGTTGCCCCCGAACCCGCGGAGGGCGAACGCGTGTTCACGCATGTTCCACGCTATCGCGGCGTGGCCGTGCGTGTCCTTGTGAATGCAACGGCCGCCGGTGTGATCGCGTGGAAGGCCAATGTATGTGTGATGACCGCGCTGCTGCACCCGGGGGCAAACACGCTGTCCATCGAAATCCTCGGCCACCGCCGCAATTCGCACACCCCGCTGCATCATACGGACACGTGGCCGTCGTGGACCGCGCCAGCCGAATTTGTTACCCGCGGTAACAAATGGACTGATGCTTACCAGTTGGTGCCGTGCGGCTTGTTGGCGGCGCCGCGCCTCGTGATCCGCCGCTGATGTACTGTGCGCATCCTCTTCGTTAATCCGCCGGTCTACGACGTCGCGGCGCTAGATTTGTGGGCCAAGCCGCTCGGCCTGCTGGTGCTTGCCGCAGCGGCGCGCATGTGTGGCTGTGACGTTGCATTGCTCGATTTTCTCGATGTGCATCTGTTCAACGAGTGCGATGCGCGTGCGGGACTTCGGCCGCCCGTGCATAAACAGTACGGCACCGCTCAGTATCCCAAACAGCCCGCCGAATGGCCACTGCCAGTGCCGCGGCGCGGCCGCACCTATTTCCGCTATGGCATCTCACACGAGCATGCCCTGTGTCTGCTCGCCAGCATGCATCAGCCAGACCTTGTTGTCGTCACGTCTCATTTCACCTACACCTATCCCGGCGTACAAGATGCCATTCGCATCGTTCGCGCGGCATTTCCACGCGTGCCAGTGTGGCTGGGCGGCCTTTACGCCCAATTATGCACGGAGCATGCACGTCTCCATGCAGGGGCTGACGACATTATTACCTCAGCCGATGTACAGGCGTTCATGGAACGCATCGCGGCACGCACCGCAAAGATAGCGCTGCCCGCCCACGCATTTGCGCGCTTTGCTTATTGGCCAGCACCCGCCTTGGATTTGTATCACCGCCCCTCGTATATCCCCGTCCGTTCGTCCCGTGGTTGTGTCAATGCATGTGCCTATTGCGCCACGCCGCACATCTGTCCCCGTTTTGAAGAGCGCGATCCTGTCCAAACCGCCGAAGAGATACTGCGCTGGTGTGCGCATTTCAGTGTGCGTGACATTGCCTGGTATGACGACGCGCTGCTGGTGCATGCTGGCACGCGCCTGCTGCCATTGCTGCAGCATGTGTGTGCTGTGCGCCCCGATCTGCGCTGGCATACGCCCAACGGCCTGCATCTGCGCTATATGACGCCTCAACTCGCCGAACGCTTGCATGCTGCAGGCTTCACCACGTTGCGGTTTGGCCTTGAAACAATCAACCGCGCCCGGCTTGCTGCTACTGGAGCGAAATATAAGCACCTACACGTCGCCCGCGCGATGAATGCCCTGCGCAGCGCTGGCTTCGCGCCGCATCACATCGGTGTGTATATTCTCATGGGATTGCCCGGGCAGTCTGCCGAAGAAGTGCGCAGCACAATTTTGTATGTCCGTGAACACTTTGGCATTAAAGCGAAGCTGGCAGAGTTTTCGCCTGTGCCACAAACTGCCTTGTGGGCGCGCGCCGTGGCTGAAAGCAGCCTGCCCATCGTTGATGAGCCACTCTGGCATAACAACAGCCTGTTGCCGCTACGCTCGCGGGTGTTTACTGACGACGTGATTGCGGAGCTGCGCGCGCTTGCCGTGCGCGCGTGACCGCGCCGCCGCTCACTCAGTTTCGATTTCCGCCATGGCCATGCCAGCCCTGCGCGTGCGCACACTGCCTTTCATGCGCACGCGGCTGAGGCGGTTCACCTGCACACTCAAGATACCCCGCTGCCCCGCGCGTGAGGCGTCCTGCATCACCGTTTCTGTGTGCCATTCACTCGCCGTGCGCGGGAGAGTAAACTCACACAGCACCGTATTGTTGAAGCGTACTGTTACACGCGGTGCGTCTTGATAGAACGGTACACGTGCCGGCGCACGCACGCGCAGGCGGATCACCCCATTGCTGCCCACCGTTATCATGCGTGCCGCACGTGCCTCTGTCCAGCGGTACAGCACCGGCGGGATCGTGGTTGAGTCCTCATACCACGCCGACAGTCCCTGGCCTTCGCGGCTCAGTTCTGCCCGCCACGCTATCTCAGTCGCCACCGCCACACCAAGCGACCGCGGCGGGGTCTCGTGCGGCGGCCGCCACACACGGTCGCACTCAAGCGACAGCTCCGCCGCTCCCGCTGCTGTGTCATAAATATATACCTCGTGTTCGTTCCAGTTGTTGTCTGTCAAAAGTAGCGTGTCCATCAAAATCCCATTCACGCGCACCTTGATACGTTTTGGCCGCTGCGGTGAAATATCCGGATCAAACGCCGCACAACGCACGACCATCACCCGCTCGTTCGCCGGCACGTTAATGGTGCGGCCGGCATACTGCTGCGCCCATTGATACGTAAACTGCCCCTGCCAGTCCTCCGTGTGGTAGAACCCAAACTCGGCGGGCAAGGCATAGCGTTGTTGCTGCGCTTCGCGCGAGAGCAGCCGTGCGGCATAATGAGCCTGTGAAATACACACCAGCACCACGGCACAGCCAAGGGTGAGCACGTCACTGGCGCTGACGGCGTGAGCAGGGGTCGCCTCCGGTCGTGCACCTGCCAGTACTAGCGCGCCTAGCACCGCCACGCCGCACGCAACCTCCGCCGCCTGCAAATGTGCACCAAACATGCACAGCAGGGCAAACACTGCCAATATCAGCAACACCACAACGTCTTCACGCACGCGCGGCGCAGCCGGCCGCACAGCCACGGCGCGCACGAACGCGCCAATCCACCACAGCCACAGCGCCAGCCCCGCCAGCCCCAGTTCCGCCAGCCATTGCAGGTACTGATTCCATGCATTGTCAATTGGCGTCTCTCTGAGCGCCTCGCGGTTTTGATTGGGTAGTTCTATCGCAAACGCCCCTATGCCCACGCCCGTCAGCGGATAACCACGCCACATCTGCAGCGCTTGCTGCCATTGCAGTTCGCGCTGATCCACTACGCTAGTGCCGGCGCCGGACCGTGCGCGCGTGAAGAACGCCTGCATACGCCGTACCAGCGGCGACGACTGCGCTTCGCCGCCAACCGTGGTGAACACCACCGGCGCTGCAAGACATGCTGCCAGCACCAGCACGCCCGCGCCCGCCGCACACGCCCGCTGCCCTGCCGCCCCGCGCTGCACCAATGCCCCCGCGGCAAACCCAGCCCCCACCGCCCCCATCACCGCCACACCAAGCACACCTGAGCGTGAGCCGCTTTGCCCCAGCGCATACACGCCGCTCACCGCCATGATGATATACCACATCTGCGCCAGCCCGCGCGCCCGCCATGCCCCGCACACCAGCATCGGCAGCGCCAGAAACACAAACAACCCGAGCGCGTTCGGATCGCTCATCCCGCCGCTCACACGCCCGCTTTCCGTCCACGCCACTTCGTGCAGCAAACAAAAGCGTGGATCAAAATGGCTTTGATAGAACACCACGGCAAACACCGGCGCCAACGCAATACTCCACAGCAGTATCACGCGCTGCCAGCGTACTGCCAACAAGCCCTCATCTTCACTCACCACACCATACGAGACCCATAGCATCGCAGGCAGCACCAGTTCGCGCAGGGTGGCCAGCAGAACAATGCGCACGGCGGTGGCCGCATCTAACGCGCCGGTCACATTCACCCACACATTGCGGAATGGCTCGCCTGTCAACGCGCAGAAATCCGCGTAGCGCAGCATGGTCCACACCCCGGAACTGACAACCACTGTCACGAGCAACACACTCGGAATGGCCAGCCGTGACGGCATCCGCATCGGCAGGCGTGTCACCAGCCGGTTTGCCCACCAGCCCAGCGCACACGCCAGCGCCACAAACACCAGCGCTTCATGTGCCCCAAATGCCAATGCGCGCGCCGGCAGATTCGCTACAGGTATCAGCCCCAGCGTATACAGCCAGCCCGCGCGTGGCCACCAATACGTCAGCACTCCCGCTCCCAGCGCCACCGCCAGGAACGCCACGCGGTACATAAAGTGTGGCGGTGCAGTACTCACCGCCGCCGCACACCACGCCACCAGTGCCCCCAGCCACAGCGCCAAATTCAGTGTGCGCCGCATGTCCCTCAGATCCCGCGAAATGCCAAAAACACCGTCTGCACCAAAATCACCATGTCCAGCAGCAGCGATTGTTCATGTATGTAGTACAGATCATAATCAACGTTTTCGTGAATAGCCATCCGCCGGTCGGCGCTCAACTGCCACAAACCCGTGATGCCCGGCTTGATTTTCAGCCGCTCGCGGTGCAACTCATTATACTGCTCAACAATGAACGGCATTTCCGGCCGCGGCCCCACCAACGACATCTCGCCGCGCAGCACGTTCACCAACTGCGGCAGCTCATCCAGACTTGTGCGCCGCAGCCAGCGGCCCACACGCGTAATGCGCGGATCAGTTGACTCCAGCGGCGTGCGCTCATACTTGCCAACGTCCGCATACATGGTGCGGAACTTGTACATGCGGAACGGCACGCCGTTCAGCCCTATACGTGTCTGCACGAAGAAAACCGGCCCCTTGCTGTTCATACGGATTGCCAGCGCCACGACCGCTATCACAGGTGACAGCACCAGCAGCCCAAGTGCGCTGACCACCACATCCATCACGCGCTTCGCAGCCAGATACATCACCCGTTGCGACGTCTCCTTCAGCGCGATTACCGGAATCCCCACCAGGTCGCGTGTGATCGTGCGTTGAAACGCCAACTCGAAGATGTTCGGCACAAATTGAAACCGTATCCCGCTCGACAAGCAATCGTTCACAATCCGGAACATTTGGTCCGTCGTGGCATTGGGCACGGCAATCAGCACTTCATCCGCGTGCTGTTGGATCACATGCCGCCTCAGTTGTTCGCCCGTGCCCAGTACCGGCAGCCCGCGCCGCCGCGCCGGGTCGTACATCACCTGCGTGTTCGTGCGCGCCGGATCATCATCAATAAACCCCACCGGGCTGAGTCCAAACGCTGGAAATTCCGCCAGCCGTTTTGCCACCGCTCGCCCAATCACGCCAGCGCCATAGATCAATACCCGCCGCGCTCCCATCCCGCGCCGGTGCAGCATGTATTGTACCTGATTGAACGCTGCCCGCGCCATAATGATGCCCATCACACTCAGCGCACATGCATACGCAAATACCCGCCGTGAGAATAATTTCCGCGGCCCCGTATACGCTACCCACCAGTAATACCCCGCCAGAAAAATCAGCACCGCCAGTACAAACCCCACCGCCGCCCGCCGGTATTCCTTCACATGCAAAATGCTCGTGTCGTCTTCATACAGCCGCATGAACGCATACACCAGCACCGTCAGCACGCCCAGTCCCATCGCAATCGTCAGATAGTGATATTCTGCCGCCGGGATAAAGTACAGCGTCGGGGATAATTCCGGATTGTACTCGGCCCATATACGCGGCTTGTCCAAGAAATAAATCTGGTACCCTAAATAGAACGACACATACACCACGCAGAAATCTATCACCACACGCAGCGAGTGCAACAGTGAAAGAAACGTCTGGCGCTTGAGCGGCATCATCACTCCTTCGCGGCCAGTACCGCTTCTGCTTCGCCCGCCTGTTCAAGTTCTTCGCCTCCCGCCACCAGCGCCTTCGCCGCCACATGCGTGCCCGGCATGATCCAGCAGAAGAACCCTGCCACCGCCATGCTCAGCATCGTCAGCCGCAGCAACAGCATGAACGCAAAACCCGCCGAGCCCCCGCCCGTCCCCAGAATCTGCTTGAAACACCACGCCGCGGCGCCTTCCGTAATCCCCAAACCGCTGGGCGTGACCGGTATCGTGAGTACCAGCGTCAGCACCGGAAAGATGATGAAATACAAATGCCATGCCATGCCAAGATTCAGTGCACGGCCAAAACACCACGCAATCACGCACATGATTAGCTGCAATACAACAGACTCCCCCAATGCCAGCAGCGCAATCCCTTTGTAGCTGCGGTACTCGTACAGCGCCCGCACCATGTGCCGCACAAACAACGGCGTGTAGCGCTCCACGATCTGCCACCATCCATACCGCTTCCAAAAGTTCTTCGTCATTAATAACCCTGCCGCCGCCGCCGCCAGAACCAGCAGCAGCAGCGTCCACGGCAACAACGGCCGGAACGCCGGCGACGATTTCAGCGTCAGCACCAGCGCGCCCGCGGCAATTATGACCAGCGCCAGCAGCCCCATCACCCGGTCAAGCAAAATTGCCGTCACCACCACCGCCGCCCGCCCCGGCGCCTCGCGTGCCACGTAGAACACTTTCACCACATCCCCGCCTGTCCCGCCCGGAAACGCCAAATTAAAAAAATATCCGATGCAGTTGTATTTCAGCGTGCGCCAATAGCCCAAGCTTACCTGCAGCGCGCGCAACAAAATCTGCAGCCGGTGATTCCCAATCGCCACCACCACCCATTGCAGCCCCAGCGCCACCACAAACCACCACCACCGCAACGCCAACAATTGCTTGCACACTTCACGCCAATCCACCTGCCGGACCACCACCGCCAGCAATACTACCGCCAGAATGATTTTGATCGTATTAACCAGCGGCTTGTTCCGCCACACACGCAGTGCGCTGTCCTTGAAACTCATCCTCCGCCTCCTACACCATTGACAGACACGTTACATCCGCAAGTATATCAGCGGGCAAATTCGTCCCCTTCACTGCGATGTCCATGTACATCAGCCAGCGCAGCGCCGCCGCCAGATGGTGCTCAGTCAATCCGCGCACGCGCCGCTCAGCAATACGATGCGCAGGGTTGTTATAGCTCATGCGAAACTCGCCCCAGCGCTTGAACAGCGTGCCATCCCGCGCCGCCGCCCGCACCCCCGGCAGCCGGCTCAGCGCGCTCGCCACGATCGTACACTCATACACCGCGTCAACCCCGCCTTCGCGCATCTCGCGCAACGCCAGCAACGCTTTCCCAGCCTCCCCTTGCAGCAAACGGTCCGCCACCTCCCATTCATTGCGCACCGCCGCATCCACGCACACCGCCCACACATCCTCTTCTGTCACTCGCTCGCGTTGCCCTGCATACAAACACACTTTCTCCAGTTCATTTGCCAGCACGCGCGCATCGCCACCACAAAGTTCCTTCAATATCGCCGCTGCTCCGCTGCTCATCTGCTTGCCATACCGTTCGCGCGCTGCCTGCGCCGGATCGGCCACCGTGCCCGCCGCGCACTCCACCACAATCCCCCGCGCCGCCATCTCCTTCGCAAATTTTGTCCGCTTGTCCAGCTCACGGCATACCAGCACCGCCACAACATCCGTGCGGCCCGCTTCCAGCTGCTTCGCCACGTGCGCGCCCAGCGCTTCCTGTTCAGACGCCGGCAACGCCTCCACGTGTTTCACCACCACCACACGCACACCCCCCATGAATGGCACGGTGTCTATCGCCGCAATAATCTCTGCGCACGTCACGCCTTCTGTCTCAGCATCCAGCGCCTCGTAGTTGAACTCCTGCGTGTCCGGTGTTAATACCGCCCCCCGTATCGCCCCAATCACTCGCTCGATGGCCAGCGTGTCATCTCCCGCCAGCACGTAGGCACTGCCCAGCTCGCGCCGCTGCGCGCACGCCAGCAGCTCCGCCGGCGTCAGTCCACTGCCCGTCCCAATGTTCTTCATGCCGTCAGTATCATCTCCCGCGCCGCAGCCGTTTCATCCAAACGCCCCACCGGTGTCGTCACCGGCGCCGCGTGCAGCTGTGCCGCATCTGTTTCCGCTAGCGCCGCAATCTCCAGCATCGCGCCAATAAACTCATCCAGCGTCTCCTTGCTTTCCGTCTCGGTCGGCTCGATCATCAGCGCTTCGTGTACAATCAGCGGAAAGTACACCGTCGGCGCATGAAACCCGCGGTCCAGCAGCGCTTTCGCTATGTCCAGCGCGCGCACCCCATGCCGCTCCTGCCGCTTCGCCGTCAACACGCATTCGTGCATGCACATCGTGTCATACGGCGCCTCATACGCCTGCCGCAACCGCACACGTACATAATTCGCGTTCAACACCGCATGCGCGCTCGCCTCACGCAGCCCTTCTGCGCCCAGCATCCGAATATACGTATACGCCCGCAACAATACCCCAAAATTCCCATAAAACGGCGCGATGTACCCAATGCTCTCTGGCGCGTTATACTCCAGCGCATACGTGCCGTCGTCGCGCTTGATCACACGCGACACCGGCAGAAACGGCCGCAGTTTCTCCACCACACCCACCGCGCCCGCCCCCGGCCCGCCCCCGCCATGCGGCGTCGCAAACGTCTTGTGCAAATTCAAATGTGCTACGTCAAACCCTATGTCACCCGGCCGCACCCGCCCCACGAACGCGTTCAGATTTGCTCCATCATAGTACATCAGCCCGTCCACGCTGTGTACCATCTCACAAATCTTCTGCACGTTCTTCTCAAACAATCCCAGCGTATTCGGCGCCGTCAGCATCACGCCTGCCACATCATCGCTCAGCTCCTTCTCGAACGCCCGCAAATCCATGCACCCTTCGGCATCACTCGCAATCGTCGTCACGCCATACCCAGCGATCGCCGCCGTCGCCGGATTCGTCCCGTGCGCGCTATCCGGTATCAAAAACCGCTTCTTCGCATTGCCCTTCGCCGCATGGTACGCCGCGATGATCATCGCCCCCGTCAGCTCCCCATTCGCCCCCGCCATCGGCTGCAACGTCATCTCCGCCATCCCCGTGATTTCCGCCAGCATCCGCTCCAGCTCGTACAGCACCTTCAACGCCCCCTGCGTCAGCATGCCGCCGTTGCGCAGTTGCGGCAGCAACGGATGCAGCTTCGCAAACCCATCCAATCGCGCCACTTTCTCGCACACTTTCGGATTGTATTTCATCGTGCACGAGCCTAGCGGATAAAAATTCGTATCTATCGAAAAATTCAGCCGCGACAAGTTCGTATAATGCCGGATCACCCCCAGCTCTGACACTTCCGGCAGCGCCGCCGGCTCCTTCCGCCGCAGCCGCGCCGGAATGCGCGCCTTCGCCCGCGGCACCGAACTCTCCGGCACCCGCACGCCCCGCCGCCCCGGCTGCGACTGCTCATAAATCAATTTCATGCTTCGTTCCTCCGCTCTCCTGCAATACGTCCTATCCGTCCTATAGGTCCTATTTCTTTCACACCACCGCCTCCAGCGCCGCCGCCAGCCGGTCGATCTCCTCTTTCGTCCGCATTTCCGTCACTGCAACAAGCGCCACATTGTCCATCCCCTCGTAATACCGCCCCACCGGGAATCCCGCTGCAAACCCGCGGTCTATCAAATCGCCGATTACATCGCGCGCGTCGCGTGGCAGCGTAATGCAGAATTCGTTGAAAAAAGTCGCGCGGAACGTGCGCTCTACGCCTGGCACCCCCGTCAGTCTCTCATACGCATAGCTCGCGTTGTCCGCACACAATTCGGCCACTTCTATCAGCCCCTGTTTGCCCAGCAGCGCCACGTATGCTCCCGCCGCCAGTGCACACAAGTTTTGATTCGTGCAGATGTTCGACGTCGCCTTCTCGCGCCGAATATGCTGCTCGCGCGCCTGCAACGTCAGCACAAATCCCCGCCGCCCCTTCCCATCATGCGTCATCCCCACGATCCGTCCCGGCATCTTACGCACCAAACTTTTCCGCGTCGCCATGAAGCCCAGATACGGCCCGCCAAAACTCAGCGGTATCCCCAAGCTCTGCCCTTCCCCCACCACAATGTCCGCTCCCATCTCGCCCGGCGTTTTCAAAATGGCCAGCGACAGCGGATAGACGCTCATGATCACCAACGCACCAACCGCATGCGCCCGCTCGATGATCGCCGTGTGATCTTCAATACACCCAAAAAAATTCGGACTCTGCAGCACCACCGCCGCCACACGGTCGTTCAGCGCACCGCTCATCGCTTCCTGATCCAATACGCCATTCCGCGTCCCAATCTCTTCCTGCGCAAGGTGCAGCTTCGCGCTGTACGTGTGCAGCATTTTACGGTAGATGGGGCTGACACCTGTATCTATCAACACCCGCGACCGCCCCGTACAACGCGCCGCCATCGTCATCGCCTCGAAAAGCGCCGTGCCCCCGTCGTACAGCGACGCATTCGCCACCTCCATCCCCGTCAGCCGGCAGATCGCGCTCTGAAATTCAAACGCCGCCTGCAGCGTCCCTTGCGACACTTCTGGCTGATACGGCGTATACGCCGTGAAAAACTCGCCGCGCTGCAGTATGGCATCCACGGCCGCGGGCACGTAATGATCGTAAAATCCCCCGCCCAGAAAACACACCAAGTCCGTCCGGTTGCGCCGTGCCAGCCCGCGCAACATGCGCTCCGCTTCGATCTCCGTCATCCCCTCCGGGATGTTCACCCGCTCCACCTGCAGCTCGCGCGGGATCGCGGCAAACAATTCGTCCATGCTGCTGATCCCGATCGCGCGCAGCATCTCCGCGCGCTCGGCCTCAACATGCGGTACATACGTCGAATACGCCATTACGCTTTCTCCAGCATCGCGCGATACTCCGCCGCGCTCATCAGCTTCGTTTTCTCGGCTGCGTTAATATCCCTCAATATGCACAACCAGCCCGCGCCATACGGGTCTTTGTTAATCAGTTCCGGCGTATCCGCCAACGCCGTGTTCACTTCCGCCACTGTCCCCCCCAGCGGCGCATACACGTCGCTCGCCGCCTTCACCGATTCTATCACCATCAATTCAGCCCCCTGCGCCACGCTCTTGCCTACGGCTGGCAAATCCGCAAACGTGATGTCCCCCAGCTCATGCTGCGCGTGCTCCGTTATCCCCACCCACGCGCTGCCGCCTTCAATCTTTACCCATTCATGCTCTTGCGTATACAGCAAATCGTCCGGTACTAACATACCAATCCTCCTCTCATGGTTACTCTGTGGTTACTAACATAAATTGTATCATTCTCGATGCCAAAAAGCAACCACTACCCGTCCTGCAAGCTCCCTTCAACGCGCACTTGTTCCCTGCCCTCGCCACCCGTCCTCGCCCCTAGATCCGGCGACTAGCAACATAGGCGTGGAGGGGCAGCGGCCCTTCCTACCTAGTCGCCGGATCCAAGCTAACCCTCCGATCTGTCACATTTTCACGCAAAATGCTATAATAATTACGACTCGTCTGATTGACGTCTCATGTTCACACAGGAGGCAGTTATGGCGGACGTCCTGATCGGCAAAGTGGTTGACTACTTCACCCATGTGGAAGTCGTCGCCATCGAAATCACCGGCGATGAATTGCGCGTCGGTGATACCATTCATATCCTCGGCCATACCACCGATATCACCATCCCCGTCACTTCGCTGCAATTGGAGCACCACAACATCGAGCGCGCCGTTGCCGGCCAGGTCGTCGGCGTCAAGTGCGAAGAGCGCGCGCGCAAACACGACCTAGTCTATAAAGTTGTCTAATGCGCTGCCGTGCTTATCCTTTGAGCACGGCCAGCGGCCGTAATCGCGCCACCGGTACTGCCAGCCCCGCGCCGCTTACCACGGCGATCACTTCGTCTATGTCTTTGTACGCGCCCGGCGCCTCAGCCTTGATCGTGCGCTTGTCCTCGCACAACAACAACACGCCTGCCATCGAACGCCGGAATTCTTCGTCGCTGATCGCCCCCTCATGCCTCGCACCGTGCCGCCCCACGCCGCTCGCTGCGGTCCGGCTCATCTTCCGCCCCGCACCATGATTAACTGAATACAGCGCCTCGCGCCCGCTGTCCGTCCCCGCCAACACATAGCTCGCCGTGCCCATCGAGCCCGGTATCAGCACCGGCTGCCCCGTGGCGGCATACGGCGTCCCCTGCATCAGCGCCGCCGGGAACGCCCGCGTCGCCCCCTTGCGGTGCACGCAATACTCCGTCCCGCTGTGCTGCTCGAATTTCGCAATGTTGTGCGGCACGTCGTAGAGCGTCGGCATGGGCAGGCTGGCGCCATAGTAGTGGCGCACGTTGCGCCGCACCAGCGCTGCCATCACGTAGCGGTTCAGAAACGCAAAATTCGCCGCCGCGTGCATGGCACCAATGTACGCGCGCCCCTGCTTCGTGTCTAATGCAAAATACGCCAGATCACGATCCGGTACGCTAATTCCCTGGCGTGCAATCCACTCGCGCGCGCTGCGCATATACTCGTCAGCCACTTGATGCCCCAACCCCCGCGAACCAGAGTGGATCATGAACGTAATCTGCCCCGCGCTCAACCCAAAAGCCTCCCCGGTGCGCTGTTCATAAATCTCCTCAACCGTCTGTATTTCGATAAAGTGGTTGCCGCCGCCTAGCGAGCCAAGCTGGCCGCGCCCGCGCTCTTTGGCGCGTGGGCTGACCGCCTCCGGGTCACCCGGCATGCTGCCATAGTCCTCAGCACGTACGCGGTCGCGCGCAAATCCCTCCGCGTCAAACGCTTCCGCCAGCCGCGCATGCGCATCCACAATCTCCGGCGCCGCCGCAAGCCCTCGTGCCAGCACCATGTCGAGCTGGCGTGCACTGACATTCACATTCTGCTTCCCTTCCCCCAGCGGTATATCCCGCCGGATCGCCTGCGCCAGCACGCTCACATCCACCTCTCCCCGCTTCAACGGCGTCGTCAACATGCGCATCCCGCAGTTGATGTCATATCCCACCGCACACGGTGAAACAAAACTCGGCGACGCCAGTATGCACCCAATCGGCACACCATACCCGCTGTGAATGTCCGGCGTCGCCAGCACGATCGCCCGCGGGTCAAGACTCGCCGCGTTGCGCAACTGCTGCAACGCTTCTGGCTCAATCGTGATCGCCTCATTCGCATAAATCACCGCGTCGCGCTGCATCGCGCCTTCCCGCGGCACCTTCAACCGGTATGCATCAATTCGTTGCACCATACATTCTTCCGCTTATCCCACTGCGGAAACGGAACTCGACGAGCATGGGTCTTCCCTGGTTGCTTCTGCCATGCGTCCCGTCACGTTCAATACGATCACTAACCCCAGCGTGCCGCCGCACGCCAGCCACAGCAGCCAGTTCCCCCCGCGCGCATACAACGTCCGCGTGCCCCGGTGCAGCGGCACGTCATCCACTAACGTGCCTGCAATCTCCGTCATCTTCCCGCGGCGCGCCAACACCGCGCGCGTCCGCCCCATGCGGTCTACTATCATCGAGACACCGGAATTCGTCGCCCGCACCAGCGGCCGCCGTTGCTCCACCGCCCGGAACACCGACAACGCCGCATGCTGATACGGCCCCGGGCTGCTCCGGAACCAGCCGTCGTTGGTCAAGTTCAGTAGCACGTCTGCTGGCTCATCCCCATGTATGCGCGCCATCTCCGCCACCACATCTTCAAAACATATTAACACCTTAAAAACTACATTATATCCATCCGGCGCCCTGTACACTATTCCCCGCCCGCAGCGCCCCGCCGTAAAACTCCCTTCAATCGGCGTTACCAGCTTCAAAAACGGCAGATAGCGCTCAAACGGTACGTATTCCCCAAACATCACCAAATGCCGCTTGTCATACATGCTTGTCACCAGCCCGCCCGGCTCAATTACGGCCGCGGAGTTGTAGTATGTCAATGCTCCATCACCACCTGCCGTATACCGTGCAAGCCCGGTAATCAGCGGCCGCTTGATTTCATCCACCAGCTTCGTCACCGTGTGATATGAAAGCCGCCGCTCAAAAAAATATCCCGGCAACGCGGTCTCCGGCCAAATCACCAGCGCAACATGCTCGTTCATCAGCGCGCGCGTCAACACCACATGCCGCTGCAACACATCATAGTCACGCGTGCTATCATGCTTCACCAGCGACGGAATATTCGCCTGCACCAGCCCTATGCGTACACTGCTTCGCGCCGGCGTCTCCAACGCGCGCATCCGCCATACCCCATACAGCACACTTATGCCCGCTACACACACAGCTTGCACCACGCTCTTCCAACACCCCCGCCAGCCAAGCCGCCCTGCCCACGCATACCCCGCGTCCGCCACTGCCACGTTCACTAACACCACCACACCGCTCACCCCGTACACTCCCGTCACATCCGCAATTTGTATCATCGGCACCACCGGCCGCAATCCATACCCCAGTAGCATCCATGGAAACCCGGTCATGAAATATGTCTGTATGGTCTCATACACCAGCCACACCGCCGTAAACGCCACACTGGCCGCCACCCCGCGCCGCACCAGCCACCATCCTAACGCCAGGCTCCCTCCCATAAACACCGCCAACAACTGCACCAACACCATCATCCCCGCTACCGTCACATATCCAATCCACCACAGCGATGCCGTAAACCACATCACCCCACACACATACCCCAGCAGAAACGCACCCCGCCAGTTCAACCGCGCCTGGTCATACAGCAGCACAAACAGCACCGGCGCCAGCCCAATCAACGTCAGCGGCCACCACGCCGCTTTCGGAAACGCCAGCGTCAGCATGCCCGCCGACATCACCGCCGCCAGCACGCCCCGCACAAATACTACATTCACTCTCTCTCCATTCCTCATTCTCTATTCACTCTTCCCCATTCGCCATTGATGCAGAACTTCTCGCTTCTGAATTCGTTCATTCTGCCTTCTGACTTCTTCTTCGTGTCTTCGTGCCTTCGTGGTTAGCTTCCCTCCCCATTCGCCATTGATGCAGAACTTCT